>Ga0114900_1000002_pt1 | contig 344332 bp, 321 predicted proteins | sample MalvireepMed_231_FD_89685 | JGI IMG/M metagenome (GOLD analysis project Ga0114900, IMG submission 89685) | Marine viral communities from the Global Malaspina Expedition - Malaspina viral metaG DeepMed_231 | ecosystem: Environmental > Aquatic > Marine > Oceanic | place: Mediterranean Sea...
CGTACTTGGACAGAAAGTAGTAGACCTTCAGACCAATGCATTAACCCAAACTGTGGATGTTTCTACCCTAGCGGTTGGAACTTACCTAATGCAGGTTACTGTAAACGGACAAAAAGGAACCTATAAAGTGATTAAAAAATAATTCTAATAATAGCTATTAACTAAAATGAAATCTAATATGAGACATGTTTATTTAGCGGTAATCCTACTGATTGGCACAAGCATCAGTAGCGTCGCACAGAACACCGTAGAGGTGGACGCATCAGCCGAATATTTTGGCTACGCAAACGTATTTGAACTGCCAGCTAACGGCGGCGGTTATGTATTCGGTGAAGCTTGGGGTGTACCCGATATCAAAACAGTAGTAGACCCTGGGGCCGGTACTCTGACCCTGCAGCCTAACTTTAATGTTTGGGATCCAAATGATGAGTTTTGGGTATTAAACGGAGAAGCAAACAAGGTTTTCGAAGGAAATACCTATGTAGAAGACAATAGCCTTGTTGGAAGCGCTCTTACCTTTGTTGGAGGTGTAGAATCTAACACGATTTCTGCAGACTATGAGGTGTTGGCTTTTATCAAAGTTTTCAATGCAGACTTCTCTGTATTAAAGGAAGAGACCACTCCAGTAGTGGCTGGACAAAACTTCGCTGTAGAATATACAAATGTTGAAGGAGCGGATACAGTTGTGCAGTATGGTTTTAAAGTGACCGGACCTGTGGCGGACCCAGCAAATGAAGGGTCGCTTGGAAGTGTTGTTGTAGGTGAAGAACTGGTGCTTTCTATAGGTGATAACCAAGCCTTGAAGGTGTCGGTATATCCAAACCCAAGCAAATCTGTATGGAACATCAATACTGCAAATGCGCAGATTACCAAGGTGGCCATTTATGACATCGCTGGGAAGCTAATCGAGCAGCAATTTGGTAGTTCTAACACCATCCAAATAAATAGCGCTGCTTATCAGACAGGTATTTATATGGCAAATGTAGAAACCGAAACAGGAACAAAAGCGGTACGATTAATCAAGCAATAATAGGTAAGTTAATTTTTATAATTTGTTAGATGTATGGGAGCTCCGTAATTTGGAGCTCCCATTGTTTTACTCTATGAAATCTACCTCCGTAATTCGCCAACTCGAACCTATTTCCACCTGGAAAACGGTATTTTCGCTCTGTCTGTTGATATTAGGTTTCTACTCCATTTTCGATGGCTATGCAGCAGGTCTCATTATTCTTGCTTGGGGCCTCAGGCTTGGTTACCGTAAAGGTGTGGAGGTGAATTATCTCCAGGGAACCTACCGTAAGCTTCATACCATTTATGGCTATGGGGCTGGGACGTGGACCAAATTACCCACTATAGATTACATCTCTTTATTTAAGACTACTAAGAAACAGCGCTCTAGGGTAATCACCGCCGAGGCTCATTTGGATTTTATCGAATACCGAGTCAATATCTTTTATTCAAAAAACAAACACATTACCATTTACGCTGCAGAGAGTTACGACGATGCACTAGTGATTGCCAAACAACTTACCTCTGCTTTAAACGTGGAGTTTTATGATGCGACCAAGGCCTGATCAATCTACTTTTAGTATGGTAAATGTTTGTCCGTTGAGGCTATAAGATTGTCCGTTGCTTTTGCCTAAGAGTTCCTGCGCGACTGGGCTTTTGGGTCCCACGCAATAAACGGGTTCGCCCTCAATACTACACAAATCTACGGGCACTGCCATATAGAAGCTTCCCGCTGTAGTCTTAACCAAACTCCCCATCCGAATCGGGTCTGATTCCCCATCGGTTGGTATTCGCTTTAGTTGCATTAGTAAAATGTCGATCTGTTTAAGAGAATTGCCTAGGCGTTCTCTTTCCAGCTGCATGTTTGCCCTGGCAGTATTGTGTTTGTCGCCAGCGGTCGATTTGCCTTCCTGCCGCATCGATTCTTCTACCCCACCAATAGCCGTTTCGATGGTCGTACGGCGAGACAGGAGTTTCTCCTGGCAATGTTGATGTAATTGGAGCTTAAGGTTCATCGGTCGATTTATCGAAGTCTAAAGGGCCAAAATAGCCCATTTGCTTTACAATCCATCGGCGTCTGTTCTCTATATACTCAGTCCGCTTAATAGGCCTGTACGCTCTCGGGTTGGGCAAGATTGCTGCAATCGAGGCAGCTTCCGAGCGGGTTAAGTCTGTAGCCGATTTACCAAACCAATGCTTGGCTGCAGCTTCCACACCATAAACCCCAGGTCCCATCTCTACGCTATTTAAATACACTTCCAAGATTCGTTCTTTGGGCCACAACACTTCGATGAGGAGGGTAAAATAGCTCTCAAATCCTTTTCGAAGCCAAGAGCGGCCGGGCCATAAAAAAACATTCTTTGCCGTTTGTTGTGAGATGGTACTTCCGCCCCTCAGCCGTTTTCCCTTCTTGCTTTCTTCTATGGCTTTATTGATGGCCTTAAGGTCGAATCCCCAATGTTCTAAAAAGCGCTGATCTTCCGAACAAATAACTGCCAATTGCATTTGTTTGCTGATCTCTTCCATGGGTACCCATTTATGCTGAAGTGATTCTTCTGGATACGAAATAGAGCGTATGGCCATTAAGGGCGTGTATGGTACCGGAACAAATCTAAACAACAGCACTAGGGCCAGGCTCAATCCAAAAAACCACAAGCTTAGCTTGATGAAGAATCGTTTTATGTGCTTCCACTTCATAACTCGACTAGCTCCGCCAATTCACTGCCAATATGGCTCCCAATGGCCACGCCCATTCCGCCTAAACGTACACCACAATAAATCCCGCCTTCGACCTCTTTGACTATGGCCTTCTTTTGTGAACCAACCCCCATGATACCACTCCAACGTTGATCGATTTCAACATGACAACCGGGGAGTATGGTTTCATTGATCAAGGTTTCTAGCCTATCCATGACTAAGGATGTCTGATTCAACTCTACAGTACGCTCGGCATCAAAGTCGAGGTTTCTTCCTCCTCCGAAAAGCAAACGATCGTGGATATTCCTAAAATAGTAGTAGCCTCTGTCTAAATGAAAAGTCCCTTTGATGGGCAAATTTTTGATCGGTTTGGTGATTAATACCTGAGCCCGTGCCGGCTCGACATCTTCGTCTAGTAGTTGTTTCGCGAAGCCATTTGTGGCAACACATACGCGTTTAGGGTAAATTTGGTGTTTTTTGTTCAAAACCAACGAAATTTGTTCGTTTTTGCCCGAAATCGACGTTATTTTGGCCGAATTAAGGATAAAAACGCCTTTTTCTTGGGCAAGTTGAAGCAAGGAGGCCATCATTTTTCCGGTATCAATTTGGCCTTCGAATTGATTAAAAATGACCTCATTTTGCGTGTTTTTAAAGGAAAATGGATCATTTTTTACAAAAAACACCTCGTTTTGAGGTAAAATAGCGTCATTTCTAGAAAATGTGTCTGCCAAGAGACTATTGAGGCTTGTTAACTGGTCGGTGCATTGTGTCAATAGGGTTTTATCCTTCTCCAAGAACACTTCAAAACCGCCATGTTGTCGAAAATCAATGGCTTCATCTCCTAGCAAACCTCTTAGGCGCTTTAGGCCCGATACCCGTTTTTGTACTAGGTCCAAAACTTCCTCAGAACTATGACGACTAAGATCGTCCAGAAGTTCGGAGGCGCTTCCAAAACAAGCAAAGCCTGCATTCTTTGTGCTAGCGCCACTAGGCAGAATTCCTCGCTCCAAAACAACGATCTTTTTATTGGGAAAACGCTCTGTTAAACGAATGGCGCAGCACAGGCCAACAATGCCACTGCCTATTATGGCCACATCGATGTCTTGCAGCCATGTCTTGCGCTCCCAATAAGATAATTTGTCGATCATGAAGTTGCTCTTCGAAAGCAAAAGGTATAAAAAAACTCCGATGTGAATCGGAGTCTTTTTTCTTATTCTTCTTCGGGTTCCTTCATTTCCCAATCGTTCATGAAGGCCGTAGTATAATTTCCTTCGACATAAGCCGGATCGTCCATCAATTGTCGATGAAACGGAATAGTCGTTCTAATCCCTTCTATGACAAACTCGTCCAATGCCCGCTTCATTTTATTGATTGCTTCTTCGCGGGTTTGCGCTGTGGTAATCAGCTTAGCGATCATAGAATCGTAGTTCGGCGGAATCATATAACCGGCATAGACGTGAGTGTCCAATCGTACTCCGTGTCCTCCTGGTGCATGTAAAGTAGTAATACGTCCAGGTGAAGGTCTAAAATCATTATATGGATCTTCTGCATTAATTCGACATTCGATAGAATGCAGAGAAGGCAAGTAGTTTTTACCAGAAATCGGCACTCCAGCGGCAACTAGTATTTGCTCGCGAATTAGGTCATGATCCACCACTTGTTCGGTAATAGGGTGCTCTACCTGAATACGCGTATTCATCTCCATAAAATAGAAGTTGCGGTGCTTGTCGACTAAGAATTCGACTGTACCAGCGCCTTCGTACTTGATGTACTCGGCTGCTTTAACCGCGGCGGCTCCCATGGCTTCTCTAAGCTCGTCCGTCATAAACGGGCTGGGTGTTTCCTCGGTCAATTTTTGGTGGCGACGTTGTACAGAACAGTCTCGTTCGCTTAAATGACAAGCATTTCCTTCGCTATCTCCAACGATTTGGATTTCTATATGGCGAGGCTCTTCGATAAGCTTCTCCATATACATATCGTCATTGGCAAAGGCCGCTTTACTCTCTTGACGCGCAGAGTTCCATGCATCTTCCAGTTCTTCTTCTTTCCATACAGCACGCATCCCTTTTCCTCCACCTCCGGCAGAAGCCTTTAGCATTACAGGATAACCGGTCTCTTTGGCCACTTTTAAACAGGTCTCAAAGTCTGGAATTATTCCTTCACTCCCAGGAACCGTTGGTACACCGGCGGCAATCATGGTTGTCTTGGCCATAGCCTTGTCTCCCATCCTGTCGATCATGTCGGCAGAAGCCCCGATAAATTTAATATTGTGTTCTTCGCAAATCTTCGAAAACTTGGCGTTCTCCGATAAAAAGCCATAACCTGGATGGATGGCGTCTGCGTTAGTAATTTCGGCTGCAGCGATGATGTTTGAAATCTTCAGATAGCTTTCACTACTTGGGGCTGGCCCAATGCATACTGCTTCGTCGGCAAAGCGAACATGTAAGCTCTCTTCGTCTGCCTTGGAGTAAACTGCAACGGTTTGAATCCCCATCTCCTTGCAGGTCCTGATGACACGTAGGGCAATCTCTCCTCTATTTGCTATTAGTATCTTCTTAAACATAATAGTTGATTTTGCACTTCCTGTTACAGAAGACATTAAGAAGGATCTACCAAATAAAGTGGCTGATCGAACTCTACTGGTGAAGAATCGTCAACAAGTACTTTGACAATCTTTCCAGAAACTTCACTTTCTATTTCGTTGAAAAGTTTCATGGCTTCGATAATACAAAGCACATCTCCAACCGCTACTGTATCACCTACTTCACAAAAGACGGGTTTGTCTGGTGAAGGCTTGCGATAAAATGTCCCGATGATCGGAGATTTAATAGTCACATATTTAGAATCATCTTCTGCCGGTGCAGCCGGTTCTGGTGTTGCTGGAGCAGCTGGAGCTGCAGGTGCAGCTGCTAACGGAGCAGGAGCAGCCGGCATGGCGGCTGGCATTTGCTGAATGTAAGTCGTCTCTGCCTTACCATCGGCCTGGCCGGTCCGAATGGTAATTTTGACATCATCCGTTTCCAACTTCACTTCGCTGGCGCCAGATTTGGCTACGAATTTGATTAGGTTCTGAATGTCTTTTAATTCCATAATTTATCGTTTTGATTGGATCGTTAATTGGTATCGTAGGCCCATTTTACATAGATGGCCCCCCAGGTAAATCCGCCTCCAAATGAGGCAAAGACCAAGTTGTCTCCTTTTTTAAGTTGTTTTTCGTAGTCGTATAAGCATAAAGGTAAGGTGGCAGAGGTGGTATTCCCGTATTTAGAAATATTCATCATCACCTTTTCATTTGGGATATCCATCCGCCTAGCCGTGGCATCGATAATTCGTTTATTGGCCTGGTGGGGAACCAGCCATTGGACATCATCTCCCTTTAAACCATTACGGTTCATAATCTTTTCACTCACATCGGCCATATTAGAGACCGCGAATTTAAAGACTGTCTTCCCGTCTTGGAATACATAATGTTGTTTGTTGTCTATCGTTTCTTGTGAAGGAGGCATAATAGATCCTCCTGCATCGATTTTTAAGCTCTGCCGTCCAATACCATCGCTGCGCAGATACTCGTCCTGCACCCCATATCCATCTTCTGATGGCTCGAACAATACAGCTCCACCGCCATCACCAAAAATGATGCATGTGGTGCGATCTTCGTAATCGATTATGGAAGACATTTTGTCAGCACCTATTAAAAGCACCTTCTTATACCGTCCAGATTCGATGTATCGAGCTGCGGTAGACATTCCATATAAAAAACTAGAACAAGCTGCTACCAAATCGTAAGAGAATGCATTAACCGCTCCTATTTCGCTTGCGACATACACTCCTGTGGCCGCAACCGGCATATCCGGAGTTGCTGTGGCCATGATGACCATATCGATATCTTCTGGGCTGGTGTTGCTTTTGGCAAGTAGGTCTTTTGCAGCCTGAATGGCTAAATAGGATGTGCCTTTGCCTGCATCTTTTAATATGCGCCGTTCTTTGATTCCGGTTCGAGAGGTGATCCACTCGTCGTTGGTATCGACCATGGTCTCCAGAATCTGATTGGTGAGTACATAGTCTGGGACATAGCCCCCTACAGCTGTAATTGCCGCTGTGATTTTACTCATAAAACTGAATTAAAATTCACCAAAAAATGATAAAAACCTACAAAAAGGAGTGAAAATTACTAATTTTTAGTTAGAAACTGCCAAATCTACCCGCTTTTTCGCGTAGGCCCTAATAAATAAAAAACTCCCACTTCCAGTTCAGTGGAAGATGAGAGTTCAATGCCTATATGAGCTTAATACTAAGCTTCGGCTCCTTCGGTACCGTCAATTACTACCTGACCTCGGTAGTAAAGCTTCCCTTCGTGCCAGTGAGCTCTATGATAAAGATGCGCTTCTCCTGTAGTAGGATCGGTGGCAATTTGAGGCATACTTGCCTTGTAATGCGTACGTCTTTTATCTCTTCTGGTTTTAGAGATTTTTCTCTTAGGATGTGCCATTATTTCTAATTATTTATCCGTTAATAACTTCTTTAGATCGTCCCACCTGGGGTCTGTCGCAGCATCATTTTCACTGCTTTGCTCTCCAGGACTTAGTTCTTCTAGCTTGTCGAGTATTTCGCTTTTTAAGGTGCCATCTTCCACTCCCGGATGAATTCTTCGGGTTGGGACGGACAACACTATCGATTCGTAGACTTGTTGCTGAATATTGACTTCATGGCTTCCATGAGGTAAAATTAGCAATTCGTCATTCTCGTCATTGAATTCGGATCCAAACTGGACCACAAAATGAAAGCTTCCGGAAACCGGTTGGTCGTAGGGTTCGCTGGTTAGGTCACACAAAACATTAACTGCCCCATCAAACGCCATATCGAATTCCAACATGGTTGCCTTCTTCTCCATCTCGACCTTTAGTGAAATCTGCACTAGGTCGAATTCCTGATACTCGAAATGCTCAAAGAACGAACGCTCTACCTGATAGTCGAAGTGGTGTTTGCCAATCTTCAGTCCGATAAAAGGAATCGTATACTCTTTCAATTCACTCACACTCATACCACAAATACACTATCTCCTTACAAATAAAGCGGGTGCAAAGATAGCAAATAAATTAATTTTCCAATTATTAAGCAGTATTCTTTTTAGAAACTGGCCGCTTGCGATTTGTCTTTAATGGGTCCTTCGCCAATACTTGGTATTCTTTTCTTGTTTTATGGATTGTCAATGCCATAAATACGGCCTCTTTAAACGAGCTTTCATCGGCTTCGTTCTTACCGGCTAAATCAAAGGCCGTTCCATGATCTGGAGAGGTTCGCACATGGCTTAAGCCTGCCGTATAGTTGACACCTTTGCCGAAGGACAATGTTTTAAAAGGAATTAAGCCCTGATCATGGTAGGAGGCGATAATCGCGTCAAAATTTTTATAGTTGCCTGAGCCAAAAAAGCTGTCTCCGGCAAAGGGTCCAAAAACCATATTTCCTTTGTTCCTTAGTTCGTCTAAAGCTGGCTGCATAACGGTATCGTCTTCTTCACCAATAACCCCATTGTCCCCGTTGTGAGGATTAATTCCTAAAACCGCCACCTTGGGCTTAATCAAACCAAAGTCTTGTTTCAGCGTATCAATTACTGTCTTTACCTTTTGGTGAATGCGTTCTTTAGTGATGTGGCTACTGATATCTTTTACAGCTACGTGATCGGTCAGCAAGCCAATGCGCAGTGGCCCAGAAACCATCAGCATCAGACTGTCTCCTTTTAATTCCTTGGCCAAATAATCTGTGTGTCCTGGGAAATTAAAGGTTTTAGATTGCACGCTACTCTTATTAATTGGTGCAGTTACCAAGGCGTCGATTTTATCGTTTTTAAGCGCTTCAACAGCAGCTTCTAGCGAGCGGACCGCATAACTGCCTATCTCTGGATCTTCTTTGCCAAATTCTATGGAAACAGGGTTCTTCCACACATTAAAAACATTAATCTTATTGTGTGCGATTTTATCTAAGCGATCGATACCGTGAAGGCCAACTTCTATCTGATAATGCCCCTTAAAAAAGTTCATCAGCTTTGACGATGCAAAGATTACTGGCGTGCAGAAATCGAGCATGCGGCTATCCTTAAATGTCTTTAAGATAATCTCACTACCAATTCCATTAAGATCCCCAACAGAGATGCCGACTATCCTATTTTCTGATTTACTCATTAATGCCCCTATTTATTGTTATTTTTGCCTTACAAAAGTAACCAATTGTCCCCTATGTTTACAGGCATCATTGAATCGTTTGGAGAAATCGTGGAAATCACTCCTGAGGCAACCAATATCCACTATACCATCAAATCTGAGCTAGCAGCGAGTCTTAAGATTGATCAAAGTGTGGCACACGATGGTGTTTGTCTTACCGTGGTAGAGCTGTTGAAAGGGGCCTATAGAGTTACCGCCATAGACGAAACCTTAGAAAAAACCTGCCTGTCCGATTGGAAAGTCGGTCGCTTGGTAAATTTGGAGCGTGCCATGAAATTGGGTGATCGTCTTGATGGCCATATGGTTCAGGGGCATGTAGACCAGGTCGGAGAATGTGTGTCTGTAAACGACATGGATGGTAGCCGGGTATTTCGCTTTCAATACGATTCTGGAAGAGGCAATATAACCATAGAAAAAGGGTCTATAACCATCAACGGGGTAAGCCTTACAGTAGTGGACAGTAAGGAAAGTGGCTTTAGTGTTGCCATTATACCCTACACCCTAGAACATACCAACTTTCATCTATTTGAAGAGGGAACAAGAGTTAATCTGGAATTCGATTTAATCGGGAAGTACCTAAAGAGAATTAGCGAAGGATCTCTTTAAAACGGCCTCGCTTATAGGCAACATAGGCGCCATAGACTAATCCGGCTAGCAAAAGCCATATTAATCTTTCATCTAAAAATAAATCAGGCGGGGTACGCTGATCCGGCGGGGGAGGTGACTTATCACCCTTGGCAGCCGATTGACCTAGCATAGCACCGCTACTGAGTATTAATAGCGTAAAGGCAAATATAGTTACGATTTGGGGTCGCATATATGGGGCTAAAGTAAGACTTTTTTTTAAACATCAAACTCAATCGGCATTGACAAGCCTGGATTTTTGCTTCATTTTATCGATAAAAGCAGGCTTTTCCTCGTCATAATTGACACACTTCGTGGTCCCACATGGGCTCGAACCATGGACCCCCTGATTATGAGTCAGGTGCTCTAACCAACTGAGCTATAGGACCGGTATTTGGCTGCAAATTTAAGTGCTTTTAGCTCTTAGACAAAACTATTTCTGGGTATTGTCGATATCCTGACATAGCTCCACCAATACACCATTGGCACTTTTGGGATGTAAAAACACCACCAACTTATTATCGGCCCCAGGCTTTGGGATTTCATTCAGCACCACAAAGTCCTGATTTTTAAGCCTTTTCACTTCGGCCACAATATCGTCTACGGCAAAGGCAATGTGGTGAATCCCCTCCCCTCTTTTGGCGATAAACTTGGCTATAGGGCCATCCTGATTTGTCGATTCTAAGAGCTCTATTTTGCTTTCACCGGTCTGGAAAAAGGAGGTTACTACACCTTCAGACTCCACAACCTCTTCTTTATAAGGGGGCGTACCTAATAGTGCTGTATAAACAGCATTGGCCTTCTGCAAATCCTTTACAGCAATCCCGATGTGTTCTATCTTACTGAGCATTAAAAATTTAATTATTACATAATATTAAATCAAAGGTACACATTCTAAGTACGGTCAAAGATGCCATGCCCTTGGAAAATCGTACTTTTGCCCCATGGAGGAAACCAATAGACAAAAAAAGATAGGCGGAGTTTTACAAAAGGATTTGGCTGACGCAATACAAGGCTTGCTAAGGGATGCTGGTCGTTCTAATATCTTGGCCTCTGTAAGCAAGGTGTTGGTTACTTCTGATCTTTCGATAGCCAAGGTCTATGTTAGTATTTTCCCATCGAACCTAGCTGCAGATATAGTAACCGAACTCAATGGTGTAAAGCCAAAAATACGCCATGAAATTGCCCTTAAGACCAAAGATCAACTGCGGCGTATGCCAGATTTGGTATTCTACAACGACGACTCTTTAGATTATATCGATAAGATAGACCAGGCCATAAAAGGGGATGACGATCCGTTAAAGCAATAGGGCTATCATAAATTCTTACTCTTGAATTATCCACTGTTTATAGCAAAGCGTTATTTGTTCTCTAAGAGCAATCGCAATGCGGTAAATATAATTGCGCGTATCGCCGTAGCCGCCGTGGTAGTTGGGTCTATGTCATTGTTCGTGGTGCTATCTGGCTTTTCTGGCCTAAAAGACTTTGCGCTTCAATTTACCGACGTATTCGATAGCGATCTTCGGGTGACCCCAAATACCGGTAAAACTTGGGTGCTAAGCGAGCAACAACTCCAGTCCTTGAAAGAAATAGAGGGTGTAGAAGCGGTGGCGAGAATCGTAGAAGAACGGATATTTTTACAATACCAAGGACGCAACCATATTGCGCGAATTAAGGGCGTAGGGGAATCCTACCGAGATGTGGTGGAAGTAGACTCTCTATTGTTTTTAGGAGATTGGATGGAGCGCGATCAGGCCGAAGTAGTGGTGGGTTTTGGTATAACAAATAAACTCTCCTTGCCCGTTAGAGACTATGCCAACTTCTTGCAGATATATGTGCCTAAACCGGGAACAGGTCAAATCAACGAACTGGATCCGCAATCTGCTTTTACCCGACTGAACGTGATTGCCTCTGGGGTATACGAAATCAACGACGACTTAAATTCTAGATATGTTTTTAGCGAGCTAGAAACAGCACAGGCCTTGCTTGGTCTGGACCCTTTGGCAATAAGTGCTGCAGAGTTTAGATTGAAACCTAATGCGGACTTAACGGCCGTTAAAACCAAGATTACCGACTTGCTGGGTCGGGAGGTGGTTGTAAAAGATCGAGTACAGCAAAATGATGCTTTATATAAGATGCTGAATAGTGAGAACCTGTTTACCTATCTGTTTGTAAGTCTGATTGCGGCCATTGCCATTTTTAATATCGCAGGAACCATCATCATGATCGTGTTGGAAAAAAGACATAACATTAAGACGCTCTACGCCATGGGCCTGAGTCTGCGTGAAATTCGCAAGGTATTTTATTACAACGGGCTATTAATGGTGTTTCTGGGGCTTGGTATTGGTCTCTTTTTAGGGATAGTTGCTGTGTTGCTTCAGCTCCAATTTGGATTTGTACCTATCACTCCAAGCCTGCCCTATCCGGTAGAATTCAATTTGCTTAACGTGCTTTTGGTATTCGTCACCATAAGCCTGCTGGGCGCCTTAGCTTCGAGGGTAGCTTCGCTAAAGGTGAGTACTAAGCTGTTAGATTAAACAAACTGGTGATCGCCAAATCGATCCAAAACCTCATCAAAGGCGGCAAACACATCTTGCGAATGATCGCTGGTAACCATTTTCATCCGGTGTTTTTTGAAGTCTGGAATTCCTTTAAAATAATTGGTGTAGTGCCGTCGGGTTTCGAACACTCCTAATTTTTCTCCCTTCCAATCGATGGACATCTGTAGGTGGCGCCTAGCAGCCTCTACACGTTCGGCCATATTTGGCGGAGCCATGTGGGATCCCGTTTCAAAATAATGCTTTACCTCCCTAAAAAACCAGGGATAACCTATACAAGCTCTACCAATCATAGCGCCATCTAACCCATATTGGTCCCGCATTTCTACAGCGCGCTCGGGAGAATTAACGTCTCCATTCCCAAATAAAGGAATGTGCATCCGTGGGTTATTCTTAACCTCGGCTATCGGTCTCCAATCTGCATCGCCTTTATACATCTGTGCCCTAGTGCGACCATGAATGGAGATAGCCTGACAACCGACGTCCTGCAAACGTTCGGCCACCTCAACAATCCGAATAGAATCGTGATCCCAGCCCAGACGTGTTTTTACAGTAACGGGCAGCTTGGTGTGCTTTACCATGGCTTCGGTAAGAGAAACCATCAAATCGATGTCTTTTAAAATCCCAGCGCCGGCGCCCTTGCTCACCACTTTTTTTACGGGACAACCAAAATTGATGTCGATAATGTCTGGGCCACTTGCTTCGACGATCTCCACACTGCGGAGCATCGATTCGAGTACTGCGCCAAAGATCTGTATCCCAACTGGGCGCTCCTTCTCGTAGATGTCTAGCTTCATGACGCTTTTTGCAGCATCGCGAATAAGGCCTTCCGAAGAGATAAATTCTGTGTAGACCACATCTGCACCCTGCTCTTTACACAAAGCGCGAAAAGGCGGGTCGCTCACATCCTCCATGGGTGCGAGTAAAAGCGGAAAATCGCCTACATCTATGTCTCCAATTTTTGCCATAAAGGGCAAAAATACATATTTCCTAATGGAAGTCGTTCTTAATTGCTATCGAGACGGTCTGCCTCTTTGGAAGTGTTGCTCCGATTATTGGTGCTTAAGCCAGTATTTCCAAAATCGTATTTAAAACTCAGTCTAAACATGCGCGATTCTGGCTGCGGAAAGTAAGAGTTATCTTGGTTATAATAACGCGTGGTCCATTGTATGTTGTTGGTGTTAAAAACATCATCTACGCCCAAAGTAATCCTTCCTTTTTTATCCCAAAGCTCTTTCTGTACAGCCAATGAAAGCGAATATTGATTCCTCATAGTGTACGAACCATAGATGTAATTAGAAAAGTAAACAGAAGTTACATCGACAGACCAGGTTTTGGCCACTTTAAAGTTGTTATACAACTGATTGTAGAAACCCCAGGTTTTATTGCTATAGGTTTCTCTGCGGCTTTCTACAGCATAGAATTCATTCTGTAAATAGAAGCCCGAAGAGTAGGTGCTAAAATACCACCAAGGCGTAAAACGTTGGAAAAAGGTTAGATCCAAACTATACTGAAAATCGTCGATCAGGTTGGCGTCCATATAACGTTTGGTGCGCGTATCGTTGTCCTGAAAAGTTAGGATGCTTAGCGAGTTCTTGGTGTGTTCGTAATACAGATCGAAAAACCAACGATCTTTTATAGTATATCCAAGAGTGATTCGATTAGTGATAGCGGGTACTAGGTTAGGATTCCCCGCATTAAAGTTGAAGTCATTTAGGAAGTACTTAAACGGATTTAAGCTCTGATAGCGAGGACGCTCAATTCGGCGCGTATAGCTAATGGAGACCGATTCTTCATTTTCTAATTGATGGCTAAAAGAAACCGACGGGAACCATTCTGTGTAATTACGTGTATTGGTTTCTCCAAGGCTTAACGAAATTCCCGCAATATCTGTATGCTCCACTCTAAGCCCAAACTCCAAACTGGCTTTCTCCCAGCTATGGTCGAACGTAAAATAGCCTGCATATATTTTTTCTTCATAATCAAAACGATCGGAGCGTGAAGGGTCGAGCACCGGCGGAGAAACAATCGCGTCAAAATACCAAAGGGAGCTCTGGGTGTCGATGTTGGAATACTTCCCTCCTAGCTCAAAGGAACCATTTTTATTTGGGTTGGAGTATGCGGCTTCTGCCGTGTAAATAGCGGTTCCCTGATCGGCCTGAGTATCGAAGGCAGTGCTTCTAAGTATTTCTCCTGTGGCATCAAAGTAATCTGTTGCCACTTGCTGACCTTGTTCGTCCTGATAATCTATATAGTTACCGTCGATGGTTAAGCGGTCGCCATCCTCGCTTAAGTCTAAGCTATAGCCCAGCGCAAAGGACAGATTATGCTGAGTGTTCTCTAATGCTCCAGAGGCAACAAAAGTGGAATCTAGTTGTTGCTGCACATTATATACAGCCGTTTCTGATAGGTTTTTATAATCCTTGCTGGGCAAGAAGAACATATTTGCCGAAGCATTGATGGACTGCTTTTCGGAAATTTTAAAATCTGCAACCAGATTTAATTGATGAGAATTTAAGTCCGTTACCCTATTGAAATCTGTTTTCCAGACATCCGAAGGAATATAGCTATTAAAAAACTGGATGTAATCTTCCTGGTCTTTATTTTCTTTTCGCAGTCCTAGGCTGTACGACCCAAAGAGATCCAACCAGCTGTTTTTATAAAAATGGCTGGTGTTTAACCTGTATTTAGAATAGACCGCTTGTTCGTAGGTTGCGCCAACAGTACCCTTATACCCAACAGATACAGATTGTGTGGTCTGAATGTTTAAAACCATTCCTGCTTCGGCATCGTAACGAGCCGATGGGTTGGTAACGACATCTATTGCTTTTATCATGGATGCGTCCATGGCCATCAAATAATCGAATACTTGCCCCTCCGAGAGATAAAGTCGCTTATCGTTGATATAAACCGTGGCCGGCTGGTTTTTAACCAAGACCGATTCTGATATCATTAAGACTCCAGGAGTTTTTTGCAAAAGATCTACTGCAGAACCCGTTGCCAAGGCTGTATTCTCGACTACAAAAGTTAGCTTTCCAGGCGATTTCTCTATAACAGGCTTGGTCGCTGTTACCGTTACCGCGTCTAATTCTTCCCAACCGGGCTCTAAAATAATGTCTGGAATTGTGTGATGGGTGTTTAACTCGAAGCGATAAGATTCGCCCTTAAACCCGACCATAGAAACATCTATCTGGTATTGGTGCTCTGGCAAACTCTCAAAAACAAAACCTCCTTCCTCGTCGGTCGTAACTGCTTTATAGGGGCCAGCGCCATCGATAAAAGAAATGTAAACGGTAGCGAAAGAAACGCCTTGATTATTATCGTCCACAACACGCCCAGTCACGCTCATCTCCTGAGAAAACAGAGACAGGCTGATCAAGAGGAGAATAAAAGTTAAAACGTTCTTCATCGGGACCTTAACGATCTACCTATGCATAAGCAGTACTACAATTTTGCCGATCGATTGGGGGAGAAAATCTGGCTAGCGTATCTCACAAATATGACCATATTTTGATAATTATCGGACGAAAATGGCTTTTTTTCGATGAACGGCCTTGAATACTAAGGGTTGCCGTTTATTTGGATTATATTTGCAGCCTAATTTTGTTGCACCTTTTTGGAATGAAGAACATCAGGAATTTTTGCATTATTGCACACATCGATCATGGTAAGAGCACCTTGGCCGACCGGCTATTGGGTTTTACAGGCGCTGTGTCTGAAAGAGAGCAACAAGACCAGCTGCTAGACAGCATGGATTTGGAGCGAGAGCGTGGAATTACCATTAAGAGTCACGCCATCCAAATGGAGTATACCCACCAGGGAGAAGACTACATCTTAAACCTGATTGACACCCCTGGCCATGTAGATTTCTCTTACGAAGTCTCGCGCAGTATTGCAGCCTGCGAAGGTGCTTTGTTAATCGTTGATGCGGCACAAAGCATACAGGCCCAGACTATTTCGAATTTATATCTTGCCCTAGAAAACGACCTGGAAATCATCCCGGTTTTAAACAAGGTGGATTTGCCCTCGGCGAACCCAGAAGAGGTAACCGATGATATCGTAGACCTATTAGGCTGTGATGCAGAAGAAGTGATTCCGGCCAGTGCTAAAACCGGTATTGGGATCGAAGAAATACTTACTGCCATTATCGATCGTGTTCCTGCACCTAAAGGCGATCCAGATCAACCGCTTCAGGCATTGATCTTCGATTCTGTGTACAACCCGTTTAGAGGAGTAGAAACCTATTTCCGTATACTTAATGGCTCTATCCGTAAAGGACAGCAGATTAAGTTTATGGCGACAGGCAAAAACTACTTCGCCGACGAAGTGGGAACTCTAAAACTAAAGCAAGAGCCAAAGACCCAGATCATGACGGGTGATGTAGGTTACTTGATTACAGGAATAAAAGATGCCCGAGAGGTAAAAGTGGGGGACACCATTACAGACGCCAAAACCCCGACTACCAATATGATCGACGGTTTTGAGGATGTAAAACCTATGGTATTCGCAGGAATTTATCCAGTAGATACAGAAGATTACGAAGAGCTTCGTGCTTCGATGGAAAAGCTACAGCTAAACGATGCCTCATTGGTATTTCAGCCTGAAAGTTCTGCTGCCCTAGGTTTTGGATTCCGTTGTGGATTCTTAGGCATGTTGCACCTGGAGATCATCCAAGAGCGGCTAGAACGTGAATTCGATATGACGGTGATTACCACCGTTCCTAACGTGTCCTACCACGCCTACACCAACAAAAATCCGGACGAAATTATCTTGGTAAACAACCCAAGTGATTTGCCAGACCCTTCTACCTTAAATCGGGTGGAAGAACCTTATATTAAAGCTTCTATCATTACCAAGGCAGACTTCGTCGGTCCTGTAATGAGCCTTTGTATCGAAAAACGTGGGCAAATAACCAACCAGACCTATCTAACCACCGAGCGGGTCGAGCTTTCTTTCGACATGCCTTTGGCAGAGATCGTTTTCGATTTTTACGACAGGCTAAAAACAGTCTCTAAAGGATATGCTTCTTTCGATTACAGCCCCATTGGGATGCGTAGTTCGAAGCTGGTAAAAGTAGATGTGCTGCTAAACGGAAATACCGTAGATGCCTTGTCCGCCTTGTTGCACCAAGACAATGCCTACGACATCGGGAAGAAGATGTGTGAAAAGCTTCGCCAACTAATCCCAAGACAGCAATTTGATATTCCTATACAGGCTGCGATAGGTTCTAAGATTATTTCTAGAGAAACCGTCAAGGCCTTGCGTAAAGATGTAACCGCCAAATGTTATGGGGGAGATATCTCTCGTAAAAGGAAGCTCTTGGAAAAGCAGAAGAAAGGTAAAAAGCGTATGCGCGCTGTAGGTAATGTAGAAATTCCGCAAGAAGCGTTTATGGCTGTACTTAAGCTAAATGACTAACCACCACAGGTAACTCCGGTTTCGGCCAAGCCATCACGATATAAATCGTAATCTGTCCCTGTATCCTCTCCGTTTACTGTGGCGTTGCCATTGGAGTCCCTACACAACTCGAAAGAAACAGTTTGTGGATTGTTGCAGGTGGTACAACTTGGTGAATCATCGCTTTTGCAACTGCTTAATAATACAATGGCTAACGCAATGGCCAGAATGGGGCTGTGTTTTCTCATTTGTCTAATTCTTTCTCTAGGCGATTAACTTTTTGCCTAAGTACACCAATCGATCTCCCTTTCTGACGGTTTCTATAGACTTGCTATAAGACGAGATAATCTCCAAATGCCCCGCGTCGCTTTTAACGAACAACGGTATGGAGGTTCGCTCCTTATTTGTTAGGTCGATAAGCTGCTGATAATGTTGCTGGTCATCCAGCGCAATTTCATTGATAGATGGATAATCTTTGGCCACCTGATCGATGGTGGAATAATCGTCTATATGAGAAAACAATCCCCGCTCTGGATTATTGTTTTGGTCCTTGCTTTCTTCGGTAGAGATAAGCCTAAAAGCGCCGTTCTCACCAAAATCGGCCGAAAAACGCTCTAGCGCGAAGGCGTTGATGCCCGAGTTTCCTGTCAGAGCCATCAAATAACCAATATCATTAAGTTCGATATTATCGGTTAAAGTGTCTGTGTAAATATTGGCCACAAAAGCCTCCATGCCTTGACTCTTGGCCTGATCTATGTTGTTTTGGTTGCTATCGATCATCACTACCCTGCGGCCGTTGGATTTAAGATAGTTGCCCAACAAAATGGGGAATTGCGAAGCACCCAAAATAAGGATCCCTTCTTGTTTCTTCAAGAACACCCCGATCCACTTGGCCAATGGTCGGGCAGTGGTAGCGTTTAAAATTACAGTGGTCAGTACCACAGCAAATACCAGTGGTGTTATATATTCTGCGCCTTTTACCCCATAAAATACCAAGGTGGCTCCAAACAAAGAAGCAATACCCGCGGCTACAATTCCGCGAGGGCCAACCCAGCTAATAAAGAGTTTTTCGTTAAACTTTAAGGACGAACCATGAGCCGATAAGAATACGCCCAAAGGCCTGATCACAAAAATAATGATGGCCAATAAAATGGCCGTATTCCAATTCATCACCAAGTAAAGGTCATCCATGTCCATATGAGCGGCCAATACGATAAATAGGATAGAGATTAACAACACGCTTAGCGACTCTTTGAAATAGAGCAGTTCGTTGATATAATTGGACTTAATATTTCCTAAAACCATGCCCATAACCACGACAGCCAAAAGCCCAGATTCGTGGGCAAACGATTCTGACAGGACAAAAACACCCAATACCAGGGCTAAACCAAACACATTGATTAGATAGTGTGGAATGGCTTCTTTCTTGATTAAAAAATTAAAGGCGTGTGCAAAGGTGAATCCGAAGGTACAGCCAAAGAGAATGATCTTTCCAAACTCCTTTAGGGCTGTAAAAGTAAACGCCCCATTGTCTTCTACCCTGATAAAATTAAAAGCCAATACAGCAACCAAAGCCCCAATAGGGTCGATAAGGATGCCTTCCCACTTAAGCACTGCAGAAACGTCCTTCTTTAATGGAATGTTCCTTAATATAGGAGTGATTACCGTTGGCCCGGTGACAATAATCAATGCAGCAAACAAAAAGGAGATGTCCCAGGTTAATCCAAATACAAAGTGCGCTGCTATTGCTCCACAAAAGAATGTAATGGCAGAGCCAAGGGTAATCAGCTTGGTAATGGTGGGGCCCACCTTTTTAAATTCACTAAACTTTAGGGTGAGTCCTCCTTCAAAAAGAATAATGCTGATGGAGAGCGAAACAAAATAATAAAAGCCTTCGTTGGTCCAAAATCCGCGGCCATCTTCCGCAGTAGGTTGAATCCATTTAGACCCGTCGGCCGTGATAAACTCTGCAGAGATTGGGCCAGCGAGCAAACCGATTAATATCAAAGGAAGGATGGCAGGGATCTTAAATCGCCAAGCCAACCACTGGGCCAGTATGCCCAAAATTACAATACCTGCAAGTTCAACCATAAATAAAGGTAGTGAAGTAAAAATACACCATTTTCGACAAAACCACCAAGCAGGTTCGAGTTTGTCATTTACTCTGCAAAAAGAAAAGTGTATATTGCCGCCACTACCAAACTCCATGGACCAACCTTTTAGACGACTAGCCATTGGTGCTGCATTCTCACCAAACTTAGAGGCCAACCTATGTGAGGCTGCTCGTTTGGCGCTATTCTTTAATTCGGAATTGTTGTTGATTCATGTAGGAGAAGAAACCGCCGATAAAAAGGAAAAACTTCATCAATATCTTTCTGCTTTTGTCCAACAAGGCTTAAACTATCAAACCGTTTTTCGATCGGGCGACCCGGTAAGCGTCATTTTAAATACTACCGAAGAGCAACAAGTAGACCTGCTAATCATCGGGGCCATGAAGCAGGAAAACCTATTGACTTATTATGTAGGCTCTATCGCTCGGAAGATTACTAGGAATGCCAAATGCTCGGTGCTGCTGCACATTCATCCGTCTTTAGATAGAGTTCCGTGTAAACATATCGTGGTAAATGGATTAGACCAAGAGCAAACAGCCAATGCTATTGGTGTGTCTTGTTACTTGGCCCATACCTTAAAAGCAGAGAAGCTTACCATAGTAGAAGAGATAGATCGGCAAGAAGTGGCTGTAGCCGTAGAAGACGATCGCAGTCTTAGAAAGGCGACCATTAGCAAGGAGCGTTTACGCCGCAGAGAAAATACCCGTATCCAAAACATCCTAGATGTTATTCCAAAAAACTATAAAGAAGGTTTAACCATAAATAGCCAACCGATATTTGGTAAAACCGGATATTCCATCGGGCACTATGCACAGGTGGTGCGGGCAGATTTATTGGTGATGAACGCCCCTGGTAAGACTAACTTTTGGGACCGACTCTTCCCTCATGATATCGAGCATATTTTGTCCGAATTACCCACCGACTTACTAATTATCAATGAGCGCTAAGCAAAACAACATAAAGCAGTTCTTTTCGGACTTGCCTAAGAATGTTTTCTCGGGCTTTGTGGTAAGCCTTATTGCCTTGCCTTTAGGTTTGGGTCTGGCCATGGCCAGTGAGGCTCCGCCAATCGCCGGGGTGGTAACCGCCATTATTGGGGGGACAATAGTTGCCTTGTTGGGCGGAAGCAATGTTACCATCACTGGGCCTGGGAATGGCTTGGTGGGAGTATTATTGGTTGCTATTACTACTTTGGGGCTAGAGGGCGCATTTGCCGCCATTATCTGTTCTGGAGTTTTAATGATGTTGCTTGGGTTTTTGCGCATGGGAAAACTAGCAGACTTTTTTCCATCATCGGCAATACAAGGGATGCTGGCTGCCATTGGTTTGATTATTTTGGGAAAGCAGTTTCATATTATGCTCGCCAATCGGATCTTACAAGAAGATAGCGCAGACTATCTTTTGGAAATTCCAGACACCATCGATACCGTGCTGCACTTTCAAAAAGAAGGGCTTATCTACGCCGCCATTGCTGGGGTCATCAGCTTGGCAATAATGGTGTTTTATTCCAGAATACGAAACAAATATTTTCAGTTGGTTCCGGCGCCTATGTGGATCGTTTTACTTTCCATTGGCTTCAGTTATTATTATGAATTGATTGCTCAGCAGCCCAACCCAATCGCACCGCAATACATGTTGGCGGGGATCCCGGATGCGACTACCATACTCTCGGACATACCAACGCCCGATTTTGCCATGGTGCTTTCGTTTCCGTTTTGGACCAGCGTAATCGCCCTTACTTTAATCGCGAGTATCGAATCTTTGCTGAGTATAAAAGCGGTGGATAAATTGGATCCTCAGAAGCGGCGTTCTAATGTAAATCGCGACTTAAAAGCCTTAGGTTTGGGAACCATCGCCAGTGGTTTTGCAGGAGGTCTAAATGTAGTGACGGTCATTGCGCGAAGCTCTGTAAATGTAAACAACGGAGGAACCAATCGCTCTGCCAACTTTAGTCACGCCGTGTTTTTGGTGTTGTTTATCGTGTTGTTTAGCACTCAGCTAACCCGAATTCCGTTACCGGCGCTGATGGCCATTTTGGTCTATACCGGCTATAAGTTGGCTTCACCCAAACTGATACAAAAAGTGTTCTCTGTAGGTCGAGAACAACTGATTATTTTCTTTACCACTTTATTGGTTACCCTAACGGTAGACCTGATAACAGGAATTACCGCAGGAGTGGTAGTCACCTTTGTTATTCATGTGTTTATGAACAAGGGCATGGGGTTATTTGTTCGAAACCTGCTAAAGCCAAATGTGCTGATGTTTAGAGAGGGCGCAGACGGAAGTTATTACGTAAGTGTAAAACACTTTTGTAGCTTCTTGAATTACTACAAGCTAAAAAACAAATTAGACGAAATACCCGAAGATCTGGAAGTGGTGGTAGACTTATCGCTATGCGAATTTGTAGACCATACGGTAATGGAAAACCTAAGCAACTACCAAGAGATCTTCCATAAAAAAGGGGGCAGCTTAGAGGTCATTGGGCTCGATTTACACGGAACAGAGTCTAAACACCCCTTTGCTTTAAGAAGGGTTGTTCCTGGGCTTAGAAATCGAAGTCTAACTAAAAGACAGCGCTCCATACAAGAGATGGCTGCCGATTATAAAATCACCTACGATCCAGAAAAACTACATATGGTGGACTTTTTGGAGCGCTTTAATTTTTTCCGCACCAAGAAAATTGTAGACATCTATAATCGTCTATTCGACCAACAGGGTTGTTATCGACTTTTTGATATTCACTTCTCTGAAGGAGAATTTATCGCCAAGGAAAATGTAAAGACAACCATGCTTTATATCGGTCTAAGCCAACCTCTCCCGCAGTTTACATTGGATAGAGAGGGCTTCTTGGAAAGGGTCTATGCTGTTGCAGGATTTAAGGATATCCCTATTGCCAACCATAGTGACTTCTCTAAGCGATTCTACCTACTAGGAGACGACCCCGAAGCCATAGTAGCGTTTTTTAATGATGAGTTGGTTCATTTTTTCGAAAGCAATCCCTATTACCACATAGAATCTAACGGACAAGCCTTGTTGGTCTTTGGGAAAGAGCGCCTGGCAAGTATTAAAGAAATAAAGGCGTTGTTCGACTTTGGAAAACGTCTTAGAGCAACCATCGAAAACACGGCCTAAGCTCCTGTGTTGAAATCTTAAGAAAAACGTAACTGTTTTACCAAATCCCTACAGTTTTAGTATTTTGCGCCTTCTATGAAATTACATGCTGTAGAGGCTGGAAACTTTAAGCTCGATGGAGGGGCCATGTTTGGCGTGGTTCCAAAATCTATTTGGACCCGAACCAACCCTGCCGACAGCAACAACATGATCGACATCGCTGCCCGATGTTTGCTGATAGAAGACGGAGACAGACTGATCCTTATCGACAACGGGATGGGCGACAAACAAAGCGAAAAATTTTTTGGCTATTACTATCGTTGGGGAGACCACAATCTATCCGACTCGCTAAACAAGCTGGGCTTTTCTAAAGACGATGTTACCGATGTGTTTTTAACCCATTTGCACTTCGACCACTGTGGCGGAAGCGTTGCGTGGAACGACGATAGGAGCGGATATAAAACAGCCTTTAAGAACGCAACTTATTGGTCTAATAAAGACCATTGGACTTGGGCTACACAGCCCAACCGTCGGGAGCGCGCCTCTTTTTTAAAGGAAAATATAATGCCCATAGAAGAAAGCGGGCAACTGAAATTTGTCTCCAAGAGTCAATCTGGATTTGTAGATGACTCCGAGCTCGGTTTTGGAATATTCTTCGCCGATGGGCATACAGATAAACAGATGATTCCCTTGATAAACTATAAAGGAAAAACCTTGGCTTTTATGGCCGATTTATTGCCAACGGCTGGACATTTGCCCATTCCTTTTGTGATGGGTTACGATACACGTCCGTTGTTAACATTGGACGAAAAAACAGCCTTTTTGGATCGAGCTGTAAAAGAAGATTTCCATTTATTTTTGGAACACGATGCACATAATCCAATAATCAGTTTAAAACAAACCGAAAAAGGGGTGCGCATGGAGCACCGCATTACTATAAATGAATACTTTAATTAAACGACTAGATATGAAACGAATGAACTCTGCCCTGGCTCTTTTGGCCGGGAGCATCATCTTAGTGAGCTGTGGAGGTCCTGCCCCACTGGTGTCTACACCAATCGAGAATGTAGATGCGCTGCCGCTTAAAGAAGCCGACCTAACCGAAGCACAGTACAAAAATTGGATGAACACCGACCTTATCTCTGATACCATCCCAGGTATGAGCGTGGACAAGGCTTATGCCGAATTGCTTCAGGGAAGAAAAGGTAGTAAGGTGATCGTAGGGGTAATCGACAGCGGGGTCGATATCGAACACGAAGACCTCGCCGAAGTTATCTGGGTAAACAAAGATGAGGTTCCTGGAAATGGAATTGATGACGACAAGAATGGATACATCGATGACGTTCATGGATGGAACTTCCTGGGCGATATCGTAAAGGAAAACATGGAGTATGTTCGCTACATCAAGCGCTTTAAAGCCAAGTTTGAGGGTAAGACCGAAGGCCAGATTAGCGCTAACGATATGGACGATTGGAACATCTACAACAAAGCTTTGGCCGAATACGAAAAAGATAAAGCCGAAGCCGATAATGTGGTGACTCGCTACAATGGAATTTTAGGGCAGGTAAAGCCTGCTCATGAGGCCATGGCTGCTAAGCTTGGAAAAGAAGACTACTCTGCCGCAGACCTAGCGGGGATCGAAAACCCTAGCGCAACAGAGCAACAACAAATCGGAATGCTAAGCCAGATGCTTGGGTTTGCAGATACTGTTCCTGAGGTCATCGAGCTATTAACCGGAGGAGTCGAGTACTTCGAAGGCCGACTTAGTTCGCACTTTAATATGGAGACCAATTTTAGAGAAACTTTAGGGGACGATCCTGATGACTTTTCTTCTAAATTTTACGGAAACGGGGATGTTGACGGACCGGATCCCAAGAAGGAAGATGCTTCTCATGGTACACACGTATCTGGAATTATCGCCGCTGTTAGAAACAACGGTATCGGGATGAATGGTGTAGCCGACAATGCAGAAATTATGGTAGTGCGTGCAGTGCCAGATGGCGATGAGTACGACAAAGACATCGCCTTAGCCATTCGCTATGCTGTAGACAATGGCGCTAAAGTGATCAACTCTAGCTTTGGAAAGTACTACTCTCCACATCCAGAATGGGTTTGGGATGCTATTAAATACGCTTCCGATAACGATGTGCTTATTGTAAACGCCGCTGGGAACGAAGGGCTAGACTTGGATGGAATTCAGGTTTATCCGAACGACCAAAAGGTAGGTGAGTCAACAGAAATTGGAAACACCTTTATCACCATCGGAGCATTGAACTACGACTATGGGTCGGAATTGGTAGCGAGTTTTTCTAACTATGGAAAGACCAGCGTAGATGTATTTTCTCCTGGGGTAAAGATCTACTCGACCATGCCATTAAACGAATACGATTACCAACAAGGAACTTCCATGGCGGCACCTGCAGTTGCAGGGGTGGCTGCGGTAATTCGCTCGTACTATCCAAGCTTATCTGCCAGCGAAGTAAAGCAGATATTGATCGACAGCGGACTAACCTCTAACGCAACAGTGATCTTAGGTGGTGATGAGTCTAACACAGACAAATTCGCTAACATTTCTACTTCCGGAAAAATGGTGAATATGTATAACGCCATCTTAATGGCCGACCAACGCTCTAGAAAATGATTAGATCGATAATTTTAGTACTGGCTGTTTTTGCCGGCCAGATGACCTTGGCTCAAAACCAGAATGGTTATTGGCAGCAGCATGCAAGCTACACCATGGACATCGACATGGATGTAGAAACTTACCAGTACGAAGGGAAACAAGAGCTGGTTTACACCAACAACTCCCCAGACACCATTAGCCGGGTGTTTTATCACTTGTACTTTAACGCCTTCCAACCCGGAAGCGAAATGGACGTTAATTCGCAGAACTCACCCGATGCAGATCCAAGAGTAGCGAATCGTATCGCCTCGTTGACACCAGAGGAAATAGGTTATATCCGGCCTCGGTCGCTAATACAAGACGGAGAAGACTTAAACTATAAGGTGGTTGGAACCGTTTTGGAGGTGGAGCTAAACCAAGCGATTATGCCAGGGGCTAAAACCACTTTTAATATGGAGTGGGATGCGCAGGTACCTGTTCAGGTTCGTAGAAGCGGCCGCAACAACAAAGAAGGGGTTGCCTTGTCTATGACCCAATGGTACCCTAAGTTGGCCGAATACGATTTTCAGGGCTGGCATGCAGACCCATACATCGGACGCGAGTTCCATGGAGTATGGGGCGATTTTGAAATGACCCTGCACATCGATAAGGATTATATCGTTGGCGGAACAGGCTACTTACAGGGAGAACCTAAAGTGAAACGAGGCAAAAAGAGCTGGCATTTTAAAGCGCCAGATGTGCACGACTTTACTTGGGCTGCAGACAACGATTATATCCATGACACCTATCCAGGTCCGAATGGGGTGACGCTTAACTTTTACTATAAGAACAACCAAGATATTCTAGAAAACTGGAAGGAATTGCAGCCAAAAACCGCTGCTCTGATGGAGTATTTTAACGAGCATATCGGGACCTATCCTTACGATCAGTATTCTGTGATACAAGGAGGAGATGGTGGAATGGAGTACGCCATGTGTACCTTGATTACCGGTGAACGTAAATTTTCTAGCCTTGTTGGGGTAACCGCCCATGAGTTGGCTCACACTTGGTTCCAATTTTTGTTGGCCACCAACGAGCTGCAGCATTCTTGGATGGATGAAGGATTTACATCTTATATCTCGAACGCAGCCATGAACGAGGTGATGGGAGAAAACAAAGACAACCCACACACCGGTTCTTACCGAGGCTATGTGTATTTGGCAAAAAGCGACTTCGAAATGCCTTTGACCACCCAAGCAGACCGCTATGTAAGCAACCGTTCTTACGGGATTTCTGCCTACAGCAAAGGGGCTGTGTTTATGGCCCAGCTGGGCTATGTGATTGGCCAAGAAAATCTGGCCAAAACCATCAAGCGTTATTATAAGGAATGGGGCTTTAAGCACCCAACGCCAGATGATTTTATCCGTATTGCGGAAAAAGTTTCGGGGGCAGAGCTAGAGTGGTACTTAACAGATTTTGGACAGACCACAAACACTATTGACTATGCCGTAAAAAGCGTTACCCAAAACGAAGGAAAAGCGACCATCGAACTAGAGCGCATTGGGCAAATGCCTATGCCGATAGATTTGAGGGTTACCTTTGATGATGGCTCTGTGCGCAACTTTTACATCCCATTGCGCATGATGCGCTGGCTTAAGGAAAATCCTACTCCAGAAATGCAGCGAACGGTGCTGGGAGATTGGGCTTGGTCCTACCCTGCTTATAGTTTCGATATAGACGCCGACAAGAAGATCGAACTTGTAGAGATCGACCCTTCTGGGCTGATGGCCGATATAGAAAGAGACAACAACATTCACAAGCCAGAATAAACCTGCTTGCATCTTTTAAAAAGCCTCCACAAGTGGAGGCTTTTTACGTTAGGGATAGAGCCCCTGTATGAGCGCAGCTTTGCTCGCGAGTGGCGAAAGCCCGACGCCCAAGCCCAGGCGAGGGCGAAACGCCCAAAAAAACCTATTTTTACCCCATGAGATTTTCGTTCCCGGCAGCAGAGCGTTTAAAGAGTAAAAAGCAAATTGAGCATTTGTTCGAATTTGGCCAAACCGCGGCTCAATTCCCGATCAAGGCTTGGTTCTTGCCTGCGCCCGGAGCATCCTGTACTAAAGTGGCATTTGCCGTTCCCAAACGCAGTTTTAAAAAAGCCGTAGACCGCAACCGCATCAAGCGGCAACTGCGCGAGGCCTATCGACTGCAAAAAGCAGACTGGGATAAAAACGGCACCGAATTTGTAATGCTCCTGCTGTATATGGACAAACAACCCCCAGAACACCAGCGTCTGCAAAAGGCCGTGGCGGGGTTGCTTAAAAAGTTATCTCATGAAAATTCTAAGTAGCATTTTATTAGTGACCGCTCTTGCCTGCAGCGGGAATACCGAAACCGCTGTAAGCGATATGTATGAAGACGAGGCGACAGTCGCCATGAAATACGCCAATGATGGGGCGTATGGAGTAGAACATAGCTTAAGGGCCGAAGTAGAAGAAAAAATCATTCGGACAGCGCGCTTGGAGTTCGAAACCTCGGACCCAGATAAAACATACGACCTAATAGTTGCCCAATTAAAAAACTACCAGGGTTTTATACAAAACGATCAGGCCGATAAAACCTACAGCCGAGTAAATCGGTATTTAACCGTGCGGGTGCCCTCGGCTTCATTCCACGATTTTATTGGGGGCGTCTCCGAGGGGGTACAATATTTTGACCACAAAGACATGTCCCAAGACGATGTTACCGAAGAGTTTATCGACTTAGAGGCCCGGTTAAAGGCCAAGCGCGCCTTGGAGGAGCGCTATATTCAGCTATTGTCTCAGGCAAAAGACGTAAAAGAAATGCTGGAGGTAGAGCGGGAGCTCTCTAAGATTCGCGAAGAGATAGAATCGCGAGAAGGGCGCTTAAATTACCTAAAAGACCGCGTCGCCATGAGCACGCTAAACATTTCTTTTTATAAGCATATGGCCCAGACCGGGGTGACCGTCTCTTACGGACAAAAGATTAAAAACGCCTTTGTGGGCGGTTGGGAAGGCATCTCGGTGTTCTTTATTGGAGTGCTCTACCTTTGGCCTTTGTGGGTGCTGATGGCGCTAGGATTCTATCTGCTCAGAAAACTGATTTTGCGTCGGAAAAAGGCCGTTAAAAATTAACATTCCCTTACGGGGACTTGTGGCCAACTCTGCTTATATTTTGAGTGATTTAGCAATACCCTTGCATTATGAAGAAAAAGATTTTAGTTCCGGCGCTTTCGTTAGTGGTGCTATTTACCACAGTAAGCTTTAAAAACGACTTTTTTGAGATCGCCAAACAGGTAGAGATTTTTACCACGCTGTTTAAAGAACTCAATATGAATTATGTGGATGAAACCACCCCAGCCACCTTGATGGATAATGCCATTAAAGGGATGTTAGGGGAAATGGATCCCTATACCGTTTATTGGAACGAGCAGGCGGTAGAAGATGCTAAAATCAAAAACTCGGGCACCTATACCGGAATTGGGGCTTCTGTGCGTACTCTAAACGACCAAATAATTATTACCGAACCTTTTAAAGGCTATCCGGCAGATAAAGCAGGGCTTAAGGCCGGCGATGTGGTCGTTAAAATTGGAGATATAAGTTTAAACGATTTTGATGAAGATGGCGGGACCTTACTAAAGGGCGCTGCTGGTAGCTCGGTAGACATTACCTATCTACGGCAAGGAAAAACTCAGACAACCTCGCTTAAAAGAGAAAAAGTAGCGATTAATGCGGTTCCTTATTACAAATTACTCGACGACAATATTGGCTATATCGTTTTAAGCAAATTTAATCGCCGGACGACCATAGAGACCAAACAAGCCTTGCAAGAACTGAAGTCTCAAGGGGCGACTAAACTGATTTTGGATCTAAGGGGAAATCCTGGTGGTTTGCTTAACGAAGCCATTAGCGTTGTGAATTTGTTCGTTCCAAAAGGAGAGGTAATTACCACTACTAAAAGCGTTATAGAAAAATACAACAAGACTTATACCACCCAGCGCGAACCAGTAGATACAGAGATTCCATTGGTGGTTTTGGTTAACGGGAGAAGCGCTTCTGCGAGCGAGATTGTTTCTGGTGGCTTACAGGACCTAGATCGTGCCGTAGTTGTTGGGGCTCGCAGTTTTGGAAAAGGACTGGTGCAACGACCAAAACAACTCACTTATGGCACTCAGCTAAAGATAACCATCTCTCGCTATTATACCCCTAGCGGTCGCTGTATACAAGCCTTAGATTATTGGAATCGAGACGAGAATGGAGACCCGGTGCGCCTAGAGCCAGAAGAATACAATGCCTTCCAGACTAAAGGCGGTAGAACTGTTTACGATGGAGGTGGAATACAGCCCGACATCGAAATGGAAACGGCAAAATTCAGCCCCATCACCACTGCCCTACTAAAGGATCGGGCTATTTTTGACTTTGCCACCAACTATTACTATAACAACCAGATGACAGATTGGAGCGGATTTGAAGTAGACGACAAGCTCTTTGAAGAATTCGTTGCCTTTCTAAACGACAAGGGGTTTGAATATGAAACCCGCACCGAAGAAGAATTTGCAGAGGCTATGCGAAAGGCCGCTGACGATAAATTGGATAAAGACATACAGGCGGCTTATAAGTCTTTGATGGCCTCTTTGGATAAGGCTAAAGAAAAGCAGGTCCACAACAAAAAGGCGGAGATAAAAAGCCTGCTAAGCGACGAGATCCTAAAGCGTTATTTTTATCGCGAAGGACTGTACGACTACCAAGTGGTACATAATCCAGAAATTTTGGCGGGCATCGAAGTGCTAAACGACACTAGCCGTTACCAGAAGATTTTAAAATAGGCCCGGAGAAAAATCGTAAATTAGGCTACTGATGTAGCCTTTTTTTATGCAGCAATTTTTAGATTTTTTCGAGTTTATGCCCATCTGGATGAAAGCTGGATGGATTGTTGGATTAATCGCCTTCTTTTGGTTAATGGAGGGGCACTACGCCTTGTTTTCTTTTAACTACACCAAGTGGAAGCACGCCAAAACCAACTTGATTTTATTGTTTTTTGTGATGCTGATCAATGTAGGCTTTGGTATAGCCACGGCCTTGCTTTTTGAACAGATGAACAGCTGGGAGTTTGGGGTGCTGCATTGGTTCGAATTGCCAGTATGGGCCGAACTGATTATCGCCATCATGATTCTGGATTTAATCGCACAATACTTTACCCACTATTTGTTGCACAAGGTGCCCTTTATGTGGCGGCTGCATATTGTGCATCACAGCGATAAGCATGTCGATGTAACTTCTGGGACACGGCATCATCCATTGGATTTTTTAATGCGCGAGGTTTTTGCATTGGTGGCCATCGCGATATGCGGAATGCCCATCGCATTTTACTTTTTCTATAGAATACTCACCATCTTTTTTACCTACTTTACCCACGCCAACATCAATTTACCAATGTGGTTGGATAAAGGCATCTCCTTGGTGTTTGTGAGTCCTAACCTGCATAAGTTCCATCATCATTACCAGATGCCTTGGACGGACACTAATTTTGGAAATATGTTCTCTATTTGGGACCGCATTTTTGGGACTTATCTCTACGACGATCTTAATAAGATTCAATATGGGGTAGACCTGGCCGACCATACCGATGACGAAGACATAAAGGTGCAGCTAGGGATTCCGTTTAATACAACGGTGAAGTCTAAAAACACGGATTAGGCTTGTTCGCCGTGCTGAGAGGCATCCAACCCCCGTTCTTCCTGATCTTCTCGAACACGCATGGACAGCAAAACATCTGTGATTTTATAGAGCAAATAGCTTCCGCCGAAACTAAAGATGGTCACCAATACCAAGGCTAAAAGATGATATAAAAACGTGGTGGTTTCGCCGTAAATCAGGCCAACGTCCTTTGCTAAAATTCCGGTGAGCAACATCCCAACAATACCGCCTACTCCGTGGCTAGGGAACACATCCAAGGTGTCGTCGATTTCTGTTTTATGCTGAATACGAATCGCAACATTGCTTACTATAGCCGCCACAAATCCTATAAAAATACTTTGTCCAATACTTACAAAGCCAGCAGCTGGTGTTATGGCTACTAGGCCAACAATAGCACCAATACACGCCCCTAGTGCAGACATTTTTCTGTTGTGGAAACGATCCCAAAATATCCAGGTAATCATACTCGCCGCCGAGGCTAAATTGGTGTTTGCAAAGGCAATAACCGCATCCGTGTTAGCGCCTAATGCCGACCCCGCATTAAATCCAAACCACCCAAACCACAGCAGCCCGGTTCCTAAAATAACATAGGGAATATTAGCTGGTTGCTCCAATCGGAGCTTTCTTTTCCCTAAGTAAATAGCGCCTGCCAAGGCAGCAAAACCAGCAGACATATGCACAACCGTTCCCCCAGCAAAATCGAGCACGCCCCAGTTGCGCAACAGACCATCTGGGTGCCAGGTCATATGGGCAAGCGGCGCGTAAATCAGTAATGAAAACAGCACCATAAATAATATATAACTCCTAAACCGGATCCGCTCTGCAAACGAGCCAGTGATTAATGCAGGAGTGATGATGGCAAACTTTAATTGGAACAAAGCAAAAAGCAAAAAAGGAATGGTGCCGGCAAAATCTGGGTTTGGGGAAACGGTCACATTATTAAATGCAAAATAGGTTCTGGGGTCTCCGATGATGCCGTAAAAGCTCTCACCAAAAGCCAAACTAAATCCTACAAAAACCCAGAGAACACTTATCACTCCAAGCGCTACAAACGACTGAAGCATGGTAGAGATCACACTTTTTTTAGACACCATACCTCCATAGAAGAAAGCCAATCCTGGAGTCATCAATAATACAAATGCGCTTGCGACAATCATCCAAGCGGTATCTCCCGTATCTATGCCCGGGGCATCTTCTAATAACTGATATTCTGTTCCTAAAAGCAGGGTAATCACGACAAGAATACCTAGCACGATAAAGTTGAGTTTTCTTCCCATTACAGGTGTTTTTTGGTTGGATTTTTAGTAAAATTACTAAAAAGAAATGCTTGCAAAGCCCTTGTCTATAAGCATTTTACCAGTATTGAGGATATCTCAATAAACGAAGAAATAATTATGAAAATCTAAAAATTAAGGGGTAGATTTTATCATTTTAATATGTGGGATTCCATCTTCTAGATACCCCTCCCCTGTTTCGATAAAACCCAGACTGTTGTAAAAGCGTTTTAGATAGGTTTGTGCAGAAAGGGTAATGCTGGAAGTTTGATAGTGCTCTTGTATAGCATCGATGGACGCCTGCATGATGACTTTTCCTAATTGATGCTTTCTAAATGCTTCGGCGACCACTACCCTACCAATGGCGGCCTGATCGAAATAATACCCCGGAGGGAAAATTCGGGTATAAGCCACAATTTTTCCTTCCATCCTTCCATAGATATGTAGGGCCTTAGCATCTTTACCATCTATATCTTGATATACGCAATCCTGTTCTACCACAAAAACCTCCGACCGCAATTGTAAGATATCGTATAGTTCATAGATATCGAATTGCTCGAAAGATTTTACAACTATTTCCATGGTTTAGCTACAGGCGATCTTATCTACCCGTCTTTGGTGACGGCCTCCTTCGAAGTCGGTATTTAAAAAAGCGTCGACCATCCCGATGGCTTGTTGAACAGAGGTATACCGGGCAGGAATACTGATGATATTCGCATCGTTGTGTTCGCGCGCTAAAACCGCAATTTCTTTAATCCAACACAAACCAGCGCGTACGTTGCTGTATTTATTGGCCGTCATAGAAACCCCATTTCCACTACCGCAAATTAGGATACCCATAGTAACCTCGGAACGATCTACGGCCTGGGCCACAGGATGCACAAAGTCTGGATAATCTACACTATCACTATTGTCTGTTCCGTGGTTTATTAGCTGGTGTCCCTGAGCCTCTAAATGAGCCACGATGGCTTGTTTATACTCGGTTCCGGCGTGGTCGTTCCCTATGGCGATCTTCATGATTTTTGCTTTTTACAAAGATAAGTATATCGCTTTATTGTATCCTTGTGTAAGGATTGATAATTAATTGTTGATTTTCAATATTTTACAATTTATTAAAGCTAGGTTGTTATTTAAGTTAACAAGCTTGTTGATATTTGTTGACAGTTATACCAAAAGTATTTTTGGTATTCTCCCGCCAAACATCTAGTTGAAATTTTATAACAGAATTGCAACTTTATTCTTCCTAAATTTTCGAATGGTTATCGATAAAACCAACCACACTTAGCAACAATTTATTTCGACTGATTTATTAATAATATCATGTTAGTAGTAGTTGTTCACAATTGTGGATGAAGGAGTAATAAATGGTATTTATCAATTAGTTAGACCGTTTAATTCTTGTTGATAAAAACAAAGCAACTTGATAGAACTTAAATTCCTAATCTATAGCTAAAAAGTTATCCCCCTTATCAACAAGCTATAATAACACATCATTAATTAATTTTAAAAAAGAAAAAAGAAATATATAATAGTATATGTGTTGATATAAAACTAAACGATCCGAAGTGGGTTGTTTCTGTTGAAGTCTTCCAGAATGGCGTTAGCCTGTTCTATATCGGTAGGATGAACCTGAAGACGAATCCCACCTAAAGCGTTGGAGTGAAAGGGAAGCACGCCGATAACAGTTTCGTTTTGGAAGACAAAACGTATGTTTTGTTGTTGAAGTTCTAAACGAAGAACAGCATACTCACTGGGGTATGTAAAGATGGCTATAGTTACAAATTCTTCCATAACTCCTAAGTTACAACATATAATCGGTGGTGTTCCGGCAACGCAGTTGTTATTATCGTACTTTTGAAGACTTAAATACCACTATGTCAAAGAAGAGAAGACAAGGAAATAAGAAGCAAACAGCTTCTAGTTTTTCCGAGCAGATCGTAGAAATATTACGAAAGAATAGAGGGCAGGCATTTAATTATAAGCAAATTGCTTCGCGTATGGGATTGGACGATCCCAGCAGCCGTAACCATATTACCAAATCCCTAAAAAAGCTAGAGGCTAAAGAAACCATTCAACAAGTGGATAGGGGTAAATACATACTTACTCCTAGTATGAATTATTATACTGGGGTCATCGATATCAATCAAAGAGGACAAGGCTATGTGATAGTAGAAGATTTGGAGGATGATATATTTATTAAACACAAGAGTTTAAATAAGGCCTTAAATGGTGATGTTGTAGAGGTTTATGTCTATAAAAGGCGTAAAAATGGTAGGGCAGAAGGAGAGGTTTCTAAAATTCTTCAACGTAAACGAAAGGAATTTGTAGGCAACATCCATGTATCGGACCGCTTTGCATTTGTAAACTGCCAGGGTTATAATATGTATACAGACATATTTGTCCCGAAAAGCAAGATCAACAAGGCTAAAGACGGTGATGTTGTTTTAGTACGAATGGAGGGTTGGGAAGAAAACTCGGATTCTCCGATTGGCTCTGTGGTAGAAGTTTTGGGTAAACCTGGAGAGCATCAAACAGAGATCCACGCGATCCTAGCTCAATATGGCCTGCCATACCAGTTTCCTGCGGCTGTAGAGGCTTTTGCAAATGAACTTGATACCAGTATAAAACCGGCCGAAATTAAGAAACGGCGGGATATGCGGAAGATTTTAACCTTTACGATAGACCCAAAAGACGCTAAGGATTTTGATGATGCACTTTCTTTTGAAGCTTTAGAAGATGGCACTTACGAAATCGGAATACATATCGCAGATGTTTCGCACTATGTAAAACCTGGGACACTATTAGATCAAGAAGCTTTTGCACGAGCAACTTCGGTTTATTTGGTAGATAGGGTAGTCCCTATGCTACCCGAAGTATTATCTAATAATGCTTGTTCGCTTCGACCTAATGAAGAGAAATACACATTTTCTGCTGTATTTAAGATCAATGATAAGGCAGAAATAGTAGATCAGTGGTTTGGAAGAACCGTTACTTATAGCGATGCGCGTTTTGCTTACGAAGAGGCTCAACACCTAATAGAAAACCCTGAAGACAATGAAATCCCGGCAGATATTTCTTTAACAGAAGCAGCTTATACTGTTGATCCTGCAATTAAGAATGCAGTGTTGCAAATGGATCGATTGGCTAAGATTTTAAGAAAGGACCGGATGCGTCAAGGCGCGATCTCTTTCGATAAGATCGAGGTTAAATTTAACTTAGACGAGCATAATAATCCAGAAGGGGTTTACTTTAAAGAAAGTAAGGATGCGAATAAGCTGATAGAAGAATTTATGCTATTGGCCAACAGATCTGTGGCTGCGTATATCGGTAAACAATCTCCAAAGAAAACCTTTGTTTATAGGATTCACGACGAACCGGATGACCAGAAGATCGCGGCTTTAGAGAATATTATTAGACGCTTTGGCTATAAGTTGGATACACGTGATAGAAAGAGCACTGCAACTTCTATGAACAAGTTACTAAAGGACGTGGCTGGGAAGAAAGAGCAAAATCTGGTAGATACCCTAGCTATTAGATCCATGAGCAAGGCGGTTTATAGCACCAACAACATAGGCCACTACGGTCTTGCGTTCGACTATTATTCGCACTTTACATCTCCCATTAGAAGATATCCAGATGTAATGGTTCATAGACTCTTACAGCATTATTTAGATGGAGGGTCTTCTGCAGATCAAAAACAATACGAGGACGATTGTGCCCACTCTAGCGAGATGGAGCAATTGGCCGCTACTGCAGAGCGAGATAGCATTAAGTATATGCAGGTAAAGTATATGCAAGATCACCAGGATGAAACCTTCTTGGGGGTTATTTCTGGAGTGACAGAATGGGGAATCTATGTAGAGATCATCCTTAATAAATGTGAAGGAATGGTGCGTTTACAGGACTTGGATGACGACCATTATACCTTCGATAAGGATGAATTTGCTGTGATCGGTAATCATGGTAAAAATGTATACAGATTAGGCGATGAAGTCTATGTTCGAGTTAAAAATGCCGACTTGATGAAGAAGCACCTGGACTTCACCATGATAGGGCATAGAAAAGATCATGAAGAAGCGGTGTAACATTCTTCTTAGAATGCTGTCTATAATGTAAATCAAAACACTCAATCATGCGAATAGTTACTTTATTACTCATCAGTCTGATCGGATTTTCGGCAGCTGCTCAACGAACCGTAAATAAAGATGTTGGAGATTTCGACAAAATCAAGGTATTCGACCTTATCGAAATCAATATGATTCCATCTACAGAAAACAAGGTGGTTATTAAAGGAAAACACACAGAAGATGTAAAAGTGATCAACAGCGATGGAACCCTAAAGCTTAGAATGGAGCTGGATACGCGCTTTCAAGGAGAAGACACTTATGTGGAAGTATACTTTACAGATATAGAAGTGATCGATGCTAACGAAGGGGCTTATATCGTTGTGAATGAATTGATCGAACAGGATAAAATTACCTTAAAGGCCCAAGAAGGCGGCCGTATTAAGACGGGATTGAATGTACAGAACTTAGATATTCGGGCCCATAGCGGAGGAATTGTTCGAGCGACTGGACTTGCCAAATCTCAGGAAATCAAACTTACCACAGGTGGAATTTTTGAGGGCCGCGAATTACAAACCCTAGATACAGAAATCGGTATTACCGCTGCAGGCGAGGCCGATGTGAACGCTAGCGAACGCGTAAAAGTTCGTGTCACTGCGGGAGGAGATGTCAATATTTATGGCAATCCCGAAGAAGTTGACGAGAAAAGAGTTGCTGGCGGTCGTGTTCGTATAATGAACTAAGCAGCGCTATAAAATAGCCCTACAAACCATCAAGCAAGCCGTAAGTTATTTGTATTTTTACTAGATGTTTGATGGTTTGTGGTATGCGGCACTTTATGGGTTTCTGCTGGCTTTTGCGGTTGGCCCAGTGTTTTTTACCCTTATAGAAACCAGTATAACCAAAGGATTTCGGGCCGGCCTCTTTTTTGATTTGGGCGCCTTCTTTGCCGACATCATTTTTATCATAATTGCTTATTACTCTACCAGCAAGTTGTTGGAGCGTGTAAAGGACGATCCTGGCCTGCTTATTTTTGGAGGGGTGGTGTTAATCGCCTACGGAATAATTTCCTACATAAGGACCTCTAAATCGCTCATTAAAATAGTTCGCGAGCATTATGCTGTGGATGTGAAGAAGAACCTGGGAGGACTGTTTTTAAAGGGTTTTTTGCTGAATTTTGTAAATTTTGGGGTGCTGGCAGGTTGGATAGCCACCATTATTATGGCCAATGCTCTAACCACCCACGAAAATGGCGTCTTTTTGTTTTTAACCACCGTGCTGGTCACCTTTTTCTTAACGGACTTGGCTAAAATAACGCTCGCTAAAAAGTTAAAGAACAAGATGACCCCGCGCTTTATATTCCGCACCAAGAAGTGGGTAAGTATATTGATTATCATTTTTGGAGCTGTACTCCTGATTGAAGGGGCGTTTCATGAACAGGTTCAAAAACAGTTGGACAGGATTCCTAGCACAGAGAAGACCACAATAGAAAAACCCCAATCTTAAGATCAGGGTTTTTTTGGAGGCGTCTAGCGGATTCGAACCGCTGTACAAGCTTTTGCAGAGCTCTGCCTAGCCACTCGGCCAAGACGCCATAACTAGATGGCAAATATATAAAGTTTAGGCTAATTATCCCTAATAAAACTAAGCCCTTTTCCCGTTCAGACAGACCGATACAGACGCCACATCTCCCCCAATAGGAGGGTTGCATTTGGCCACGGTGATATGTACAGCATCGACCATGGATAATTGTAAGAAGATTTGGTCCATAATACGTTGCGCCACATGCTCGAGTAGTTTGGAAGGAATGGCCATTTGTTCGCGCACGATACTTTGTAGTGCCACATAGTCTACCGTATCCTCCAAATTGTCGCTTCTAGAGGCTTGGTCTAAGTTGGCGCTCACGCGCAAATCTACCCGATAATCGCTCCCGATTTTGGTCTCTTCTTGCAGACAGCCATGGTAGGCGTATATCCTGATGTTTTCTAGGGTGATATAGCTCATTCAAAATCTTTTCTCAAAGATACTTTATTCTGTTATTTACGTAACTTTGCGTCTTTATATTTCACGATGTCAGAATCTAAAGAGTCCCTCAATTTTATAGAACACATAATCGAAGACGATTTGGCCGCTGGGTATAAGCGAGACCAATTAAAATTTCGTTTTCCGCCAGAGCCCAATGGTTATTTGCATATTGGGCATGCTTCTTCGATCTGCCTCAACTTTGGTTTGGGACTAAAGTATGATGCGCCCGTTAACCTTCGTTTCGACGACACCAACCCAGCCAAAGAAGAGCAGGAGTTTGTCGACGCTATAAAAAAGGACATTTCTTGGCTTGGCTACGAGTGGGACGAGGAGTGTTATGCGTCCGATTACTTTCAAAAACTCTATGATTGGGTAGTAGAACTAATAAAGGATGGCAAGGCTTATGTAGATTCTCAAACTTCCGATGAAATCGCCCAGCAAAAAGGAACTCCAAACACCCCAGGGACCGAAAGCCCTTTTAGAAACAGGCCTGTGGAAGAGAGCCTAACGCTATTGGAGCAGATGAAAAATGGCGATGCGGAAGAAGGTTCTTATGTGGTTCGTGCAAAAATCGATATGACTTCACCCAATATGCTTATGCGCGATCCGGTGATGTATCGAGTGTTGCATAAACACCATCACCGCACTGGAGAAGATTGGAAGATCTTCCCTATGTACGATTGGACTCATGGTGAGAGTGACTATATAGAGCAAGTATCTCATTCGTTTTGTACGTTAGAGTTTCAACCCCATCGCGAGCTGTACGATTGGTTTTTAGATCAAGTGCACGATGCCGATTTGTTAAGGCCTAAACAGCGTGAATTTGCTCGTCGCAATCTTAGCCACACCGTGGTCAGCAAGCGTAAATTGTTGCGCCTGGTAGAGGACGGAGTGGTGACTGGTTGGGACGACCCAAGAATGCCTACTATTTCTGGCTTAAGAAGAAGAGGTTATAGCGCGGCATCGGTCCGAAATTTTGCCAACTCCATCGGTGTTGGTAAACGCGAAAACTTAATCGATGTTTCTCATCTAGAGTTTTGCGCTAGAGAAGATCTAAACAAAATTGCGCCAAGGGTTATGGCTGTCTTAAACCCGATTAAGCTGGTAATAACCAATTACCCAGAAGGTGAAGAAGAGTGGCTAATCACAGAAAATAACCCGGAAGATCCAGAAGCGGGTACCAGAGAGCTTCCTTTTGGAAGAGAGCTGTATATAGAGCGCGAAGACTTTAAAGAGGAGGCAAATCGCAAGTTTTTCCGCCTTACTTTAAATAAAGAGGTGCGTCTAAAGAGCGCATATATCATCAAAGGAGAGTCTGTGGTAAAAGACGCAGACGGAAACATCACCGAGATCCATTGTACGTACGACCCAGAGAGTAGAAGCGGCAGCGGCAGCGAGGCTTCTAAGCGCAAAGTAAAAGGAACGCTTCATTGGGTTTCTGCAGCGCATGCTTTTCCAATCGAGGTTCGTGTGTATGATAGATTGTTTGTGGACCCTTCTCCGGACACCCATAAAGAAAAAGACTTTATGGAGTTTGTAAACCCAGATTCGCTCCAGGTAGTCCAGGGCTTCGCAGAACCCAGCTTAAAGGATGCCAAAGCGGGAGCACAATTTCAGTTTCAGCGTCTAGGCTATTTTGTGGTAGACCCAGACAGCACTGCCGATAAACAGATTTTTAATCGCACCGTACCGCTGCGCGATTCCTGGGCCAAATTGAGCTAAGATGGGAACACGCAAAGAGTGGATCGATGCGGCCAGAGGACTTTCCATTTTCTTGGTGGTCTATGGTCACAATTTTCCATTCTGCGAGCCATATATCTATAGCTTTCATGTGCCCTTATTTTTCTTTATCGCAGGGATGTTCCACCCCTCCAAAGTTACTACGGAAGTTGTAAAGCGTAGAGCCAAAATGATCTTGGCGCCTTATTTTATATGGTCCGTTGGATTGTTTCTGTTTTGGTTGTTAGTAGGAAGAAATTATGGCGATAGTACAGAGATGAACCTCTCGGTTTGGAAGAATTTTCTAGGTATTTTTTATGCTCAAGGCGGCACCCCGTATATGAATTGGGGCATCCCCATGTGGTTCTTACCCTGCGTATTTGTGTTGTTCTTATTGTATGCAGCACTACAACGCCTTACAGATAGCAGGCTAAAATATTTAACATGGGGCGCATTGATAATAACCGGCCTGGCCTGGCCTATGGTGGCAGGCATACACTTGCCATGGAGTTTGGATGTGGCGATGGTCGCTCTTTTCTTTTATGGCATCGGGAAGTGGACTAAAACCGCCTTGTTCGACATCCAGGGATTAAAACTATGGGCGGCTATAATTGTTCTGTTTATCCTCCATATTGGTGCATTTTACTTAAACGACGGCAAGGTAGACATGTACCGCTCAAAGTATGGTAGTGAATGGTGGTTTTTAATAAGTGGGCTTACAGGATCGATGGCCTACGTTTTGTTGTTTAAGGCCTTGCCAAAGATTAAGCCACTAGCATATATCGGCAGACACACCATTGTAATTTTGGCGACGCACTTACGGATGGCAACGGTTATCAAACTCTTTTTAATGTTGGTGCTTGGCATGACGGTATTCGATTTTACAGAAGGACAGAAGCTGATTCTTTCTATAGCACAAGTAATCTTGATAATTCCCGTAATTTGGGCGGTGAACAAATGGTTTCCACTATTGGATGGTAAAATTAAACGCTCTTAAGCCACAAATTAGCTTTCATTTATGGCTAAATGTACTGGTGGTGCTCTTTATCACTGGAGCATCCTATTACCATACTCCGCTTTTTGGCTTCGAGGACTATTTCGTGTATTTCGTTCACCTATGCATTCTACAAACCACGGTAGCCGGAGGCTTGTACCTGCTAAGTTTGAACCGACTGATTTTTAAGCTGGTTTTTACGGTGCTTTTTATGTCGTTGGCGGCCTTTGCGTTTTGGGGCTATTCCCAAGACCTTTCCATTACCCGCGAGCTACTACATGCCATCATAGAGACCAAGCCAGACATCGCCATAGACACCATCACTTGGCCTTTTGTGGGCTATTTATTGCTTTGCGCGGCCTGCGTTTATTTTATTATCCGCCGTTACAATAGGATAGGCCCTCAGGGAAATTGGAAGGTGTTTTTGCCACTTGCAATCGGGTGTATTGCTTTGTTCTTTGTTATGGAACAAAAGCGCCCCGGGAGCCTTAAAAACAGACTGCCCTACAATGTTTATTATGGGATGCGGGCTTATTTAGACCAGTCAGAATTGCAACTTAACAAAGACATAGTGGCTACTCGAATAGATAGCCTGCAGGTACATGTAGTTTTTGTGTTGGGTGAAACGGTTCGTGCAGATCATTTATCGCTCAATGGATACCATAGAGAAACCATGCCCAGATTGGCCAAGCGCGACAGACTTGTTTCTTTTACAGATATGTATACGGATCATACCTATACCGGGGCAAGTGTCCCACAAATCTTGACAGATCAGAAATTAAACGACACCATTGGCCCTTATACCTCAATTTATAGCTTGGCTGGTGCCGCTGGCGTTCGGACTACGTGGATTGGAAACCAAACTCTAGAATCTTCTTTCGAACCTATAGTGCGCACCAATAATGATGTCATTTTAATCGATGCTTTTAAAAGCGAATTTAGCTTTGCTAAGGCCATGGACATGGATCTATTAAAGCCCTTAGATTCGCTTCTATCAAGGCAAGGCTCTCAGCTTACCACCTTGCACATGATTGGCAGCCACTGGTGGTACGAGAATCGCTATTTGGAAGAGCATCGCCTCTTTACGCCTGTGATAGAAGGCAAGTATGTTCCCTCCCTCGATGGCGAGGCGATTATCAATTCCTACGACAACACCTTGGTTTACTTGGACGACTTTTTAGATCGGTTGATAGGAAAGCTCGAAAGACAAGCTATACCAACAGTGATGGTGTATCTGTCGGATCATGGCGAAAGTTTAGGCGAAGGAGGCCGTTGGTTGCATGCCCAAGAAGGGGAGGAGTCCAAAAATCCTGCGTTTATTGTTTGGTATTCTGAAGCATTCGCGCAAGCTTATCCACAACAGGCTGGGGCGCTTCCCATTCTGAATGATAGCGCTTTAACTACAGACGTTGTTTACCCTTTTATTGCCGAGTTACTTTCTATAAAACAGCAATAAAAAAGCCGGGAAGGTCCCGGCTTAGTTTTTAGAAATTTACTTCTGGATTGTTCGGTGGCTTCCTTTTACTTCTTCCTCCACCAATGCCCTTTTCGGCATTTTGTTTCTTCATTTCTTCACCTATCTGGTTGCTTGCTACAAAAGAAGCAATCATATCGTTTAACATATTGCTACCCGCTTGTGGCGAATTTGGTAGTAAAATCAAATTGGTGTTTGTTTCTTCTCCGATAGATTGAAGGGTGTCGTAGTGTTGTGTCACAACGATTAGGGCAGAGGCCTCTTGGGAATTGATCCCCACATTGTTTAATACATCTACAGACTCTTCCAGTCCACGAGCGATTTCTCTTCGCTGGTCGGCAATACCCTGACCTTGCAAGCGCTTGCTTTCTGCTTCGGCACGGGCCTTGGCAACAATCTTGATACGCTCTGCTTCCGCCTCGTATTCGGCAGCTACTTTTTCACGCTCCGAGGCGTTGATACGGTTCATAGCCGCTTTTACCTGAACGTCAGGATCGATATCTGTTACCAGGGTTTTGATGATGTCGTACCCATAGTTGATCATCGCTTCGTTTAATTCGCGTTTTACCGCTACAGCAATGTCGTCTTTACGCTCAAACACATCGTCCAATTTCATTTTTGGCACTTCTGCACGTACTACATCAAAAACATAAGAGGTAATCTGGTCGTGTGGGCTTTCGAGCTTATAGAACGCTTCATACACCTTTTCTTTGATCACTTGGTACTGTACAGAAATCTTGAGTTTAACGAATACATCGTCTTTGGTTTTGGTTTCCACCAATACGTCGAGCTGCTGGATCTTTAGGTTGATCCGGCCAGCAATACGGTCGAATACCGGTATTTTTAATTGAATTCCAGAGTTTCGGATACTATGAAACTTTCCAAACCGTTCAACAATGGCAGCTGTTTGTTGCTTTACTATAAAGATGAACATCATTAAGATGAACAGCGCGAATATCAGAATTGGAATATAGATTATGCCCCCCATAATTTTGATTTTAAATGATTAATATTTGAAGGTACAAAAATAAGCCTACTTTTGCCCCTTGACTTTTCAGCCTATTTATGAGTATAAAAAAATTGCTTTTTGTTACGTCCTTTTGCTTCTGTGTTTCTACAGCGTTGGGTCAGCGTAACTACGATCAGTATAATCATATCGGAATTTTTGGCGGTGTAAACTTTAGCAGCCTCAATGCAGATGCTCTAACCACAGAGGACGGTACTGGTTTTATGGCAGGCTTTACTACCAGAGGAGCTTTCCGCAACAATTTCGATCTTATTTACGGGATTAGTTTTATTCGAAGTGAGTATAAAATATATGGGCGAGACTTTAACGACCTATCCAACAATGGCCTACCTGTAGGTATTGATTATTATCTGGATGCTGTGCAGGTCAATTTTTTAGGGTCGTATAATATTGTCAGAAACCATTTAAGCATAGAGGCGGGCCCAGTTTTACAGGTAAATGGCAACTTAAAAATGGAACGTGATGGCTTCGAGAACTACAACTTAGAAGGCTTCGAAACACTTAAGGCAGAAGACATTGTAGACATCAATCCTGTTCATTTTTATTTGGCTGCAGGCTTAACGGCCGGGGTTCGAAATTTTCGCGCTGGGGTGATGTACCAATATGGGGTCACTAACCTATTAGGCAAGGTCAATGATGCGGAAGGCATTGATCAAACACAAGGGAAAATTAAAGCCAACCCAAGCAATGTAGCTGTGTTGCTTTTCTTGTACTTCTAATTAAATCCTGCTTAGCGCGGCATCGATTCGATTAAGCGTTTCATCCTTGCCCAAAGTCGCCATAATATCGAAGACATCTGGCCCACGCATTCCCCCAACTAAGACTACACGTAGTGGCATCATTACCTTTCCGAAGCCCATTTCTTGAGATGTAATCCAGCCTTTTACAGCATCACTACAGCTCGCAGCCTCGAACTGCGCTATGGTCGAAATCACTTGACGAACCTCCTTTAAGATGTCAGGAGTTTCTTCCTTAAAAGCCTTTTTGGCTGCTTTTTCATCGTAAGCTGTTGGCGCGATAAAAAAGAAATCGCTCTGCGTCCATAAATCATCTACAAAGCTTGCGCGCTCTTTAACCAACTCGACAATTTTTGCCGTATTGGCCGGTGCTTCTATGCCTTTTTCGGACAACAAAGTCTTGAACTGGTTTGCGAGTTTGGCAGTGTCTTGTTGCTGAAAATATTGGTGTTGGTACCATTTGGCCTTCTCTGGGTCAAATTTAGCCCCTGCTTTATTCACCTTGCTCAGATCGAAAGCAACACATAATTCTTTTAAGCTGAATAACTCCTGCTCTGTTCCGGGGTTCCACCCTAAAAAGGCAAGCAGGTTCACCACCGCTTCGGGCAGGTAGCCACTTTCACGGTATCCGCTCAACACACCGCCATCGGCAGCTTTCCACTGCAAAGGGAAGACAGGAAATCCGCCTGCTTCGCCATCGCGCTTGCTTAATTTTCCTTTGCCTGTTGGCTTCATTATTAAGGGCAAGTGAGCAAACTCGGGAGCTTCCCATCCAAATGCATCGTACAACTGCATATGCAGTGCTAAAGAAGGCAACCATTCTTCTCCGCGAATTACATGGCTGATGTCCATTAGGTGGTCGTCCACAATGTTGGCCAAGTGGTACGTGGGCATACCATCGCTTTTAAACAGCACCTTATCATCTAAGGTTTTTGGGTCTATGCTTATGTTCCCACGAATCATATCGGCAAACTCCAAAGGTTGTGCCGTAGGTGTTTTAAACCGAATCACATAGGGAGTTCCGGAGGCCAGACGGCTAGACACTTCTTCGGCGCTCAGTGACAGCGAATTGTCTAGGCGTTCTCTGTTGTGCCAGTTGTATATAAATGTTTCCTTCCTGCTTTCGTAGGCCGAACGCTCTTGGCTTAATGCTTCGGGCGTATCGAAAGCATAATAGGCATTGCCATCTTCGATCAATCGATCGGCGTATTGACGATAGAGGTCCTTGCGTTCGCTTTGGCGATAGGGACCATAGTCGCCTCCTTGCTCGGGGCCTTCATCGAATGGCAGCCCAAGCCAATTCATCGCTTCGATGATATAAGCCTCTGCGCCTGGTACATATCGGCTTTGATCGGTGTCTTCTATGCGCAGCACAAAAGCTCCTTGATGATGCTTGGCAAATAAATAGTTGAACAAGGCCGTACGAACCCCTCCAATGTGGAGTGGGCCGGTTGGGCTAGGGGCAAAACGTACACGGACTGGCTTCACGTAACAGTAGTTGTGATTAAGGCTACAAAGTTACTAATTAACCCAACAAAAAATAGGCTAAACAACAGACATATTCAGCCTTTATCCTTGGGCGCAAAGGGGTTGTTAAAGTTTCTAGCCGATTTCTTAAAATGGCCGTTTGGAGTGATTTTTGTGTTATTTTAGATCACTTATAACTATGAGTAGCTTTAGCATCATACAAGACAAGCTCGAACAGTTCATTCGTAAGTATTACACCAACGAATTGATCCGGGGGAGTATTTTGTTTTTTTCCATCGGTTTATTATACCTAGTTCTTACTCTTTTAGTGGAGTATTTTTTATGGTTGGACACCGGGGGAAGAACTGTTTTGTTTTGGGCTTTTATATTGGTAGAAGCTGCTTTGTTTGTACGCCTAATTGCGCGTCCTTTAGCCAAACTCTTCAACCTCCAAAAAGGGTTAGATCAGGAAGCTGCAGCACAGATTATCGGGGCGCACTTTCCCGAGGTCAACGACAAGTTGCTTAATGTTATACAGCTCAATCAGAATAGGAGGGAGTCGGAACTCCTGGCTGCGAGTATAGACCAGAAGGCCACGCATTTACAGCCGATTCCGTTTAAACGAGCCATTAATTTTCAGAAGAATGTCAAATACCTAAAGTATGCCATTGCGCCGGTGGTGATTATCATTTGTATTACTTGGCTATGGGACAGAAATTGGTTTAGCTCCTCTTACGACCGTGTTGTAAATTATGACACGGCGTACGAACCTCCAGCGCCTTTTCAGTTTTTAATAGAGAACGAATCAATGACCGCCATCGAAGGGCGGGATTTTGTGCTTAAGATAGTCACAGAAGGGAAGGTTGTTCCGCAGAATGCCAAGATTTCTTTCGAGAATGAAAGCTATTTTTTAAAACAACCCAGTCCAGGGCATTTCGAGTATACTTTTGCAAGCCCTATTAACGACATAGAATTTAGAATAGACGCCAACGACGTAGTCTCCGCCCCTTACATACTAGAGGTTATTAGGACACCTAGCCTTGAGGGCTTCCGCATGGAGCTAGATTACCCAGCCTACACAGGTAAAAGAGATGAGGTCTTATCGAGTACGGGCAACACCATAGTTCCAGAAGGAACTCGTGTTAGTTGGAATGTTCAGGCCAGAAACACCGATGAGGTGGCCTTGAAGACCAGGGATAGCGTGCGCTTGTTCGAGGAATCTAATGGCGCGTTTATCCTTAACGAACAGCTTTACCGAAAGTTGGATTACACGCTAACGACTTCCAATAAGGAACTAAAAGATCATGAAAACCTAAGCTATACCATAGGGGTTATACGTGACGCGCATCCCGAAATTCAAATCGATGCAAAAGCAGATAGCTTAGACCCAGGAAGAATGTTCTTTTTAGGACAGGTGTCCGACGATTATGGTTTAAGTAAGCTACAATTGGTTTACTATCCATTGGAAGATCCCGAATCTAAGCAACGCGAGGCTATAGGGGTAAGCAAGGGGAACTTCGATCAGTTTGTGTATTCATTTCCAAAAGGACAAGAGTTGATAGAGGGACAAGCTTACGAATATTATTTCGAGGTAACCGATAATGATGCGCTAAGAGGCGGAAAGACCACGCGTTCTGCAGTATACTCTTATCGTAGATTGACCCAAGAGGAAGTCGAAACCGAACAACTCAAAGGTCAGGAAGAACGCATAGAAGACTTAAACAAGAGCCTGGACCAGATGAAGGACCAGGAACAAAGACTAGAGAAACTCTCCAACACCAATAAGCAAAAGGATGAGCTTAATTGGAATGATAAAAAGGAGATGGAGAGATTTATCGAAAAGCAGAAGCAACAGGACCAGATGATGAAGAACTTCTCCAAAGAAATGAAGGAGGAGCTGGACCAGTTTCAGCAGGACGAAGAGGACCCCGATCCGTTTAAGGAACAGCTTCAAGACCGTTTGGAAGAACAGGAAAATCAGCTAGAAGAAAACGAAGAGCTGCTTAAGGAATTAGAACGTCTACAGGACAAGATCAACAAAGAGGAGCTATCCAAGAAATTGGAGGAAATGGCTAAGCAGCAAAAGAATCAACAAAAGAACCTAGAGCAACTGGTGGAGCTTACCAAGCGCTATTACGTCACCAAGAAAGCCGAGCAGTTGGCCGAAAAATTGATGGAGCTGGGAGAGGAACAAGAGAAGCTCTCCGAAGCTCCTGAAGAAGAAAACACTCCCGAGAAGCAAGAAGAACTCAATGAGAAGTTCGAGGAGTATCAAAAGGAAATGGAAGAACTGCAGAAGGAAAATGAGGGTCTAAAGGAACCCATGGATATAGGACAAGATAAGGCTGGGGAGCAGGAAGTAAAAGAAGAGCAGAAGAAAGCATCCGACAACTTGAAGCAAGGAGAGCCTCAGCAGGCACAACCAAACCAGAAGAAGGCAGGCGAAAAGATGAAAGAAATGGGCGCCCAGATGCAGATGGAGATGATGGCTGGCCAGGGTGAGGGCATGGAAGAAGATGTCAAAATGCTCCGGCAAATATTGGACAACCTAGTTACCTTTTCATTCGAGCAGGAAGACTTGATGGAAGAGTTTAAGCAGACAGAGTATGGCAGCGCTACTTTCGGAAAGAAGCTAAACACCCAGAATGATCTTAAGCAAAATTTCGAGCATATAGACGACAGCATCTTTTCTTTGTCATTGCGCCAACCTATGATAGGTGGAAAGATAAACGAGCTTATTACCTCTGTATCTTTTAATCTGGACAAATCTCTAGAACTACTGGCAGAGAATCGTGTTCGACGAGGTTTGGCTAGCCAGCAATACACTGTAACTGGTGCGAATGAACTTGCAAATCTGTTAGGGGATTTGTTGAATAGCATGCAGAATCAAATTATGATGCCTATGCAGGGACAGGGGCAAGGAAAAGGCCAAGGGAAAGGACAGGGTCAAGGTCAAGGCCAAGGTTTCCAGCTTCCGGACATCATTAAACAGCAAGAGTCCTTAAACCAGCAGATGCAGGAAGGAACCGGACAAAAACCCGGTAAAAGTGAGGGCGAAGGAGAAGGTGAAGGCCAGGGACAAGGGGAAGGAGAAGGTCAAGGAGAAGGCGAGGGCCAGGGTGATGGTGAGGGCCAAGGAGGTGACGGCGGCAGTAGTGGCGACGGTGGAAGTGGCAACAAAGACGGGAAAGGTGACAAAAAAGGCGAATCTGGTTATAGCGAAGAACTAAACGGAGAGCTCTACGAGATTTACAAACAGCAACAACAGCTCAGAGATCAGTTGCAAGATCGATTATCTAAGCAGGGGCTAAATGGACAGGGCGGAAAGCTGATAAAGGAAATGGATGGAGTGCTGCAACAGTTGTTAGAGCAGGGCTTTCAGCAAAGTACATTAGAGCGCATGCTTAATTTGCAGTACGAGTTATTGAAACTAGACGAGGCAGACTTTAAGCAAGGCATGGAGTCTCGAAGAGAGTCTAAAACCAACAGAAAACAGTATCAGAACACCTCGGGCCTCACAGAGGAAGAGATTAAGAAATACTTCAACACCAACGAAATACTTAACAGAGAAGCCTTACCTTTGCAGCGACCGTATAAAGAGGCGGTTAAGGAGTATTTCGAGAATCAAAATGATTGAATTCCACAAGCAAACGGATTTCCAATTAGAGGATCAGGAGCGCATTGCCAATTGGCTTACCAGCTTGGTGATTTCTGAGGGAAAAGAGCTAGGTGAGCTCGCCTATATCTTTTGTAACGACGAGTACCTGCACGATCTTAATGTGCGGTTTTTAAATCATGACACGCTTACCGATGTAATTGGCTTCGATAACACCATGGGGGATTTAGTCGGCGGCGAGATATACATATCTGTAGATCGGGTAGCCGATAACGCGAAAGAATTCAACGAGCTTTTTAAGGACGAATTACACAGAGTTATGGCTCATGGGGTGTTGCATTTTTGTGGCTTCCCGGACAAAGACCCTGAAGAGGCTAGATTGATGCGAGAAAAAGAAGATGAATATCTTAAAAATCTGAAAAACAAATAGTTAGGCTGTTTGTTCCACGTGAAACACTATGTTTGACAAAGAATACGATGTAATAGTAGTTGGCGGAGGTCATGCTGGTTCGGAGGCGGCAGCTGCGGCTGCGAATATGGGATCTAGCACTCTGCTGATTACCATGAATCTCCAAAACATTGCTCAGATGTCTTGCAATCCTGCTATGGGCGGAATTGCCAAGGGACAAATTGTGCGAGAGATCGATGCGCTAGGCGGTTATAGCGGAATTGTATCAGACAAGACCGCCATTCAGTTTAAAATGCTTAACCGCTCCAAGGGCCCCGCAATGTGGAGCCCGAGAGTGCAAAGTGATCGTATGCGTTTTGCGGAGGTTTGGCGCCTAATGCTCGAGGCCACACCTAATCTCGATTTTTACCAAGAGATGGTTTCTGGATTGGTTATAGAAGGCGATCGAATTGTAGGGGTAAAGACTTCTCTTGGTATTACCGTTAGGGCGAAATCTGTCGTGCTTACCAATGGGACTTTTTTAAATGGCCTTATCCATATTGGCGAGAAACAGTTTGGAGGAGGTAGGGCTGGAGAAAGAGCAGCAACTGGCATTACTGAGGAACTTATAGATTTAGGCTTTGACGCTGGCCGTATGAAGACCGGAACCCCTCCTCGGGTAGATGGACGTTCGCTAGATTTTAGTAAGATGGTAGAGCAACCTGGTGATGAAGACCCACAAAAGTTTTCTTATTCGGACCAAACGAGCCCCCTTGCTAAGCAGCGGTCCTGCCATATGAGCTATACCAGTACAGAGGTACACGAATTGCTAAAGGAGGGCTTTGATAGATCGCCTATGTTTAATGGTGCTATACAGAGCATTGGGCCGCGGTATTGCCCATCTATAGAAGATAAAATCCATCGTTTTGCAGATAAGGATCGTCATCAGTTGTTTATAGAGCCAGAGGGGTGGGACACTGTAGAGTATTACATCAATGGGTTTTCTACTTCTTTGCCAGAAGAAGTTCAATTTAAAGCTTTGCGGGCCTGTGCCGGATTCGAGAATGTTAAGTTTTTCCGCCCAGGATATGCCATAGAGTATGATTACTTCCCGCCCACACAGCTAAAGCACACTTTAGAGACTAAGTTGGTTTCTGGACTGTACTTCGCTGGGCAAATAAACGGAACCACTGGTTACGAAGAAGCGGCCTCCCAGGGCCTGATGGCCGGCATCAATGCGCACCTTAAAGTGCGCGAAAAAGATCCCTTTATGCTGAAGCGGGACGAAGCCTATATAGGGGTGCTTATCGACGATTTAATCACCAAGGGAACAGAAGAACCGTATAGAATGTTTACAAGCAGGGCAGAATACCGCACGTTATTGCGGCAGGATAACGCCGACTTTAGATTAACACCCAAGGCCTTCGAAATAGGTTTAGCAAATTCGGACCGCCTACAGCGTATGGAGAAGAAAAAAAGCGATAGCGATGCCTTTGTTTCCTTCTTTAAAAAGACTTCGGTCGCACCAGAAATTATCAACCCAATTTTAGATAGTCGCGCATCGAAGGAGGTAAAGCAAAGCGATAAGATGTTTAAGTTTTTCTCACGCCCCGGCATAAGCATGGACGATATGAGAAGCATCGATACGGTGGCAGATTATGTGTCGGAAAACAACCTGGACGATGAGGTTTTACAGCAGGCCGAAATACAAATAAAGTATGCGGGTTATATCGAAAAAGAAAAGAACAATGCCGATAAATTGAATCGCTTAGAAGGTATTCGTATTCCAGAGAATTTCGATTATTCGAAGTTGAAATCGCTGAGTTATGAGGCTAAGGAAAAGCTTACACAAATTAAGCCTACATCCGTATCACAAGCTTCTAGGATTAGCGGTGTGAGTCCAAATGACATCAGCGTCCTTTTGGTTTATATGGGCCGTTAATCTATAAAGGTTTCACGTGGAACAATCTACCTCTTTTACCGAAAACAGCGACCTTCTTGAAGTAGTAGATCATTTTAAGAGCGGCGAAAAGTTTATGCTTAGGCCGCATCCGTCCTATGGCTATTTAATGACCGTTCCTGCCCCGTCCATTGCCAATTTACCATCTTATTACGACAGCGAAGAATATATTTCTCATACAGACTCAAAGAAAGGACTGCTCTCTAGTGTCTATCAGTTTGCCAAGAAAATTGCACTCAAGAGAAAATCCAAATTGATAGACAGTCTTACCGCTAAGAAAGGGAGTCTTTTGGATGTAGGTGCTGGCACCGGAGATTTTTTAAACCACATGCAATTGGATGGTTGGCAGGTGCATGGAGTAGAGCCTAATGCATTAGCGAGAGGTCTTGCAAAAAGCAAAGGACTATCTCTTTTCGAGACGCTAGACGAATTGCCAAACCAAGGCTACGATGTGATTAGTCTATGGCATGTGCTAGAGCATATTCCAGATCTGGAAACGAGTTTGGCTAAGATCCAATCTAAGCTTAACAAGGATGGTGTGCTACTTATAGCTGTCCCAAATTACCGTTCTGCAGATGCCAATTACTATGGGCCGTTTTGGGCTGCTTATGATGTGCCAAGACATCTATGGCATTTCGACCAGACTAGCATGAAGCACTTAATGGAAAGTCGCTTTAATTTGGAGGGCGTAAAGCCGATGACCATGGATTCTTTTTATGTGAGTTTGCTTTCCGAAAAGTATAAAGGTTCGTCCCTCGGAATTTTTCGAGCCGCTTATAGAGGGTGGCTTTCTAATCGTAAAGCCAAAAGGACCGGAGAGTATTCTTCTTTGATCTACATCTTTAGGTCAAATTAGGCTTTAATTAGCCGTAGACTTAAGCACTAGAGCAGCGCTAGCCGCTTACATGGCTTAAAGCAGAAAGTCGCTTAAAACGCCTTATTTAAAGCCTAGAAAATCGACAGGGCTTATATAAAAATAAAATTTTAATAGATTTTGCTTATGCGGTCTCTTTACGGTGTATCAGCCTTGTCAATGAGATGCCTAAATCTGTAAAGATCATTTTTGCATTTCCGTTTCTTTCTATATGAAGAATGGCCCGATCTATCAATTTGTAGATTTCGTAAATATTGTTTTGATGAACGAAGGGCGCGAAATTGGAAATGGTAAATTTGTCGTCGGCAGTTTGTAGATAGACCAACTCGTCTGCCGAGTAGTTTTTAAGCAATCCCTGTCTAAATAATTCTAAGGTGTAGTTTAAAAATTTCTTCTGTGTCTCCCGACCTTGCCCTGCCATTCTATCGCTCCAACTCAATAGCTGTTGGATGGCTGCTTTATTACCTTTCGCCTTAAACGCTGTTCGAATCCATTCTACAAACCAGGTTTCGAAAAATTGTTCCTGATCATCTTGTTTGTAAAGATGAATGGCTTTTCCAAAATCGCCATGTGCTCGACGGGCTAAAGTTTGGGCCTGTTTCGGGTCTACATCATAGTTATCTACCAGGCCTTGGGCCACTTGGGCTTGTTGTAATAAAGGGACATCTATTTGCTGGCAACGCGAACGAATGGTACGCAACAATTGTTCTTGATCTTCGGCCAAAAGCAGCAGCACGGTATCATCGGCTGGCTCTTCGATAAGCTTGAGTAATTGGTTAGAGCATTCGTTGTTCATTTTGTCGGCTGCCCATACGATCATCACTTTGTATCCACCTCCGAAAGCCTTGAGGGACAGCTTTTTATGCATTTGTTCGGCCTCAATCACCTTAATCATTCCCTGCTTGTTTTCTATACCGAGTTCCATGTACCAGTCGAACAGAGACCCATAGGGTTGTGCCATGATAAATTCGCGCCAATCTTCCAGAAATGCATCGGATAGATGCTTGCGCTTATCTCCGGTTTTAGAATTTACTGGAAAGACCAAATGCAAGTCTGGGTGGGCCAATTTATCTACTTGTGAGGCGGCAATTCTGTAGGCATCAGAACCGGGTTCTAAGTCTGCGCAAAGAAGTTCTCGGGCATATGCCCAAGCCAGAGGAAACACACCGGCACCCAATGATCCAACAAACAACTGAGCATGCGCTACCCGACTAGAAGTTACCGTAGAGCGTAAATGAGAAACCAGATGTGAGTGCCCGATGAGCTGGGAAAAGTCCATACACAAAACTACAGAAAAATAATGCGAACCTTACATCTAGAGACGATGGAATAATGGGTCAAAAAAAAAGTATATTTGCCATCCAAAATACTTCGACATGCGTACCCTAAACGACTTCAATTTTAAAGATAAAAAGGCCTTAATCCGAGTAGATTTTAATGTGCCGTTGGACAAAGATGGAAATGTAACAGATGCCACTCGAATTCAAGCAGCCATGCCTTCGATAATCAAAGTATTGGAAGACGGTGGAAGCTGTGTCTTGATGTCACATTTGGGGCGACCAAAAAACAAAGAAGCCGAGTTTTCTTTGGGTCAAATAGTAGACAAGACTGAAGAGGTGTTGGGTGTACAAGTAAAGTTTGCACCAGATTGTATTGGGGCGGAAACCAAGGATATGGTCGATGCTTTGTCTCCAGGAGAAGTATTGTTGCTAGAGAATTTGCGTTATTACCCAGAGGAAAAGACGGGCGATGTAAACTTTGCCAAGACCCTAAGCGAATATGGGGATGTGTATGTAAATGATGCCTTTGGTACTGCTCATCGCGCCCATGCTTCTACAGCCGTAATCGCACAGTTTTTTCCGGATAATAAATGTTTTGGAAGCCTACTTGCTTCAGAAATAGAAAACGTAAACAAGGTTTTGCAAACAGGAGCCTCTCCGGTGACTGCTATTATTGGCGGGGCTAAAGTCTCTTCCAAGATTACCGTTATGGAAAACATACTGGATAAAATTGACCACTTGATCATTGGAGGGGGAATGGCATTCACCTTTGTAAAAGCGCAAGGAGGCTCTATCGGGAATTCGTTGGTAGAGGACGATAAATTAGACTTGGCATTAGAAATTTTGAAAAAGGCCGAGGCTAAAAATGTGGAAGTTCATCTGCCTATAGACACCTTGGCAACTCAAGAATTTTCTAACGACGGAGAAACACAAGTAGTTCCTATCGATAATATCCCAGAAGGCTGGATGGGATTGGATGCCGGACTAGCGTCTATCGATAAATTTAACGAGGTTATTCTTAACTCCAAGACCATCCTATGGAATGGCCCAGTAGGGGTATTCGAGCTACCTACGTTTGCCAATGGAACGAAGTCTGTAGGAGTGGCTATTGGCGCATCCACTGCAAATGGCGCCTTCTCGTTGGTTGGTGGTGGAGACTCTGTTGCTGCTGTTAAGCAATTCGACCTGGCAGATGCTGTAAGTTATGTCTCTACTGGGGGCGGAGCGATGCTCGAAATGCTAGAAGGGAAGACCCTTCCCGGCATACAGGCGATTTTAGACTAAGCAACAATACGTTAAATACTTGGTCGATTCGTCGAATTCCCTATTTTTACATCAATAATTAAAGCTCCAAATCGTTCTTTCGGAATGAAGTACACCCTAATAACGACCCTTTTTGCGGTCCTGCTTGTTTATACACCTGCCGCACTGGCCCAAGACAGTTTATCGGTGAAAACCGATAGCATTCTATTGCCTACCAAAACCGTATCTATTAATGACACGCTTCAGTTTAGCGCTGGCGACAAAGAGTTTGGCGAATCCGCTGTAGATATAGAATTAAAAGATTCTTTGGTCTACGATTTGGCAGATCAGGCACCTGCTCGTCATATAGATTCAATTTGGCTGGCAGAACTTTATAACAACGAATTGTTTCCAGAGATCTATGGGAGCATTACCCAAATAAACACCGATAGCTTGCAGGTGGAATACGAAGAGCTTCCCACCGCGTTGCTTAAAGAGCGCTTAGCCGAACTGAATGCGCGTACGCCCTTTAATGTAGAATACAACCCTTCTTTGGAGCGTGTCATTAAGAGCTATTTAAAAAATCGTCGCCGAACGATGGCTCGATTGATGGCCCTTAGCGACTATTATTTCCCCATGTTCGAAGAGGAATTGGATCGACAAGGCCTACCGATAGAAATGAAATACTTAGCCATAGTAGAATCTGCACTAGACCCAAGAGCACGCTCGAGGGTAGGGGCAACGGGCTTGTGGCAGTTTATGTACAGCACAGGACGGATTTATGGTCTGGAAGTAAATTCTTATGTAGACGAGCGAAGCGACCCCCTTATGGCTACGGAGGCGGCCAGTAGTTATCTAAAGGACTTACATAAAAGTTTAGGCGATTGGGATCTTGCTTTAGCAGCCTACAATTCGGGCCCAGGAAATGTTGCCAAGGCGATAAGACGCTCTGGAGGACGCCAAAATTATTGGAACATCAGAGGGTATTTGCCACGCGAAACAGCGGGCTATGTACCTGCTTTTTTGGCGACCATGTATATATTCGAATATGCCGAAGAACATGGTTTTGTAAGCGAGGGGCCTAAGGTGCCTTACATCGCTACCGATACGGTGAAGGTCAAAAAAATGATCACTCTCGATCAGGTTGCCCGTGTTACAAATATGCAGATAGAAGAGTTGGAGTTTTTAAACCCATCCTACAGACTTGGTATTATTCCTGTGGTGAAGGACGAAAACTATGTTTTGCGACTTCCATTGGATGCCATCGGTAAGTTTGTTAACAATGAGGAAGCCATTTATGCCTTCGCTCAGGAAGAGTTCAACCAAAGAGAAAAACCACTCCCACAATTTTTCGAGCAAGGCGATAAGATAAGATACCGAGTAAAAAGCGGGGACTATCTTGGTAAGATTGCCAGTAGTTATGGGGTAAGTGTGAGTCAGATAAAACGTTGGAATGGCATGCGCTCTTCTCGGATTAGGATCGGACAGCGCCTTACTATTTATCCTCGAAGGATACCCAAAGGCAAGGCGGTTGCAACGGCCAAAAAAACCACTCAAAACCCTAACGCGAAGACATATCTAGTGAAGCAAGGGGATTCATTATGGAGTATTTCGCAGAAATTCCCTGGAATTTCTGTGGACCAATTAAAAAAGTGGAACGATATTAGTGGTACTCGATTAAAACCAGGAATGACTCTTAAACTTTATAAGGGCTAATCTGCGATAAATCAAAAAGTATGAAGCGATTTTTAATCTTGTTCTTTGCGGCTTTAACTGTGATTGGCTGCGGTCAACAAACAGATGGTAAACGATCCATTGCCTATATGCCAGACTCTGTTGGAAGGATTAATGGACTGCAGGTAGTAATAGATAACGACCTATGGAATGGGACCGTAGGAGAGACCATTCGGACGTATTTTGCGGCCTTAACCGACGGCTTGCCTCAACAGGAGCCTATTTTTTCCATCAGCCAAATGGCTCCAGAGAATTACGATAGTTTTTCTAGAACCTATCGCACTTTTTTACATGTTAGTATTGGGGAGGAAGACAGTCTCAAACTAAAGAAAAACATATATGCTACCCCGCAGACTGGGGCCTTTATTAGCGCAACCACAGAACAGGGCCTAATAGATATTATCGAGGCTAATCAACAAAGAATTATAGCCGCTTTTAAGGCTAGTGAAATTAAAGAACGTCAACGCCGTACGCGCATCGCCATGCTAAAGGTAGATTCTTTGCAGGATCGCTTTGGGCTTACATTAGAAATTCCGGCAGCATATAGAATAGCTGCATCGAGTGACGACTTTTACTGGATTCGGAAAGATTTAAAGTCTGGTACCACCAACTTATTGATATACGAAGTACCGCTGACTGCAATCTCTGACACCGCCAATATATTGGGCGACATCATCAAGGTAAGAGATAGTATAGGATCTCGATACTTGCCTGTAGAAGACGACGGCATGTTTATTACAGAAGAAGCCTATGCGCCTTATCTGTTTGCCTCGCAGGTGGATGGAAAGTTTGCCTATCAGAGCAAGGGAACTTGGGAAGTGAAGGACGAGTATATGGCTGGCCCTTTTGTGAATTTTGCGGTTCATGATGAAGCCAACCAACGCTATTTAATTTTAGAGGGCTTTACCTATGCGCCATCTGTAGAGAAACGGGATCTGCAATTCGAGTTAGAATCCATACTGCAATCGGCTAAAATCCAATAACAAAAAACCCGAAGCCTAAGGCCTCGGGTTTTGTTATTTTTATCGATTAAAAAGACTTATTTGTTGTCTTCTATTTTATCGCTATTGTCTTCTTTAGACGCGTCTTTGAATTCGCGTATTCCACTACCTAAACCACGCATTAGTTCCGGAATCTTTCGTCCTCCAAACAACAACAAAACTACTACGACGATCAGGATGATCTGTGGCGCTCCAATGGCCAGGGGTAAAAACAGTGCTTCCATTATAGGTGTATTTATTATACAAAGGTAACAAGAATTCCTTACAATTGATTGCTTCCCGTTAAGTTTCGGCTAAAGATGTACCTTTGTAATTGAATAGAATTTTGGATGTCAGTACCGGTAAAACGCAGAAAGAAATTAAGGCGAAAGCTCTTGCACAAGTATCGTCTTGTGGTCTTAAATGAAGCGACCTTCGAGGAGCGTTTTTCGTTTAAGTTAAACCGCCTTAATGTCTTTGTTTTTGGCACCTTGTTTGCTGTTGCCCTGATTGCCCTTACCATTATGCTCATTGCGTTTACTCCCTTAAGAGAGTACATTCCTGGCTACTCTTCTACTTCCTTAAAAAAGAAGGCGGTCGTACTCACTTATAAAACAGATTCGCTAGAACGGGCTCTTCGTATTAATCAAGAATACATACGCTCTCTTAGACAGGTTCTAACAGGTGATATAAAGACCACAGACTTTAACAAAGACTCGATTTTAGATGCTGTTCGCCAGGAGTTAGATTCTGTTCAGCTGCTCCCTTCGGCACAGGACTCCGCACTCAGAGAAATAGTGGCTCAAGAAGATCGATACAATCCCTTGATAGAGGAGGAGCCCGTCACTTTGGTTTTGTTTCCGCCTGTTAAAGGCCCGATTTCACAAGGCTATGATTCAGAAAATCAACATTTCGCTGTCGATGTAGTAACGGCGATGAATTCGCCCGTCAAAGCTACGGCCGACGGCACCGTCATTTTCGCCGGCTGGACACCAGATACGGGTCATGTTATCATCTTAGAACATCCCAATGATTTGATATCGGTATATAAACACAACGCTTCTATCAACAAAGAACAAGGAGATTTGGTGAAGTCTGGGGAGGTCATTGCGGCCGCTGGAGATAGTGGAGAGCTCTCTACGGGCCCTCACTTGCACTTCGAGCTATGGAGCGGAGGGTATCCAATTAATCCGGAAAATTTTATCGACTTCGAGTAGTATGTCCCTCAAATCCTTTGGCGCGGGCCTTTTAGCAAAATACGTAGTTAGCAAGCAAAAGAAATGGGCTGCCGACCCTGTGGGGACGCAGCAAAAAGTATTCAATGAGTTAATCTCGAAAGCGAAGAACACCCAGTTTGGGAAGGACCATGGGTTCGATCATATTCAATCGCCTCAGGATTTTGCACGTAAAGTGCCTATTCGTGATTATGAAGGCATAAAGCACTATATCGAGCGTGTGCTAGAAGGAGAAGCAGATGTCTTATGGCCGGGCTTACCTCTTTATTTTGCCAAGACCTCTGGAACCACATCAGGTGCCAAATATATTCCGCTTACCAAAGATTCTATGCCAGCCCATTTGAATGGTGCGAGAGACGCCATGTTGTGCTATATCAACCAAACGGGGCGCACTTCTTTTGTAGATGGAAAAATGATTTTTTTGCAAGGGAGCCCGGAATTAGAAGAGAAGAATGGCATTAATTATGGCCGCCTATCAGGCATCGTAGCTCACTATATCCCGAGTTATTTACAGCAAAATCGTCTGCCGAGCTGGGAGACCAATTGCATAGAAGATTGGGAAGAAAAGGTAGATGCTATAGTTGAAGAGACCATTGACCAGCCCATGACTGTCATCGGAGGTATTCCCTCTTGGGTCCAAATGTATTTTGAACGTTTAGTTGCAAAGTCCGGCAAGCCGGTTGGGGACATCTTCCAGGACCTCGAATTCTTTGTATACGGAGGCGTTAATTTTGAGCCTTACCGCAATAAGTTCGAATCCCTAATGGGAAGACAGATCAACAGTATAGAACTCTATCCGGCTTCCGAAGGGTTCTTTGCTTATCAGGACGATCATAATGACCCAGGTCTCTTGCTGCAGTTAAACTCTGGGATGTTTTACGAGTTTGTTCCAGCCGACAAGTTTTTTGATGCAGACCCACCACGTCTTACTGTGGGGCAGGTGGAACTTGGAGTAAACTATGTGTTGTTGGTTTCGTCCAATGCTGGACTTTGGGCCTATAATGTGGGAGACACCATTAAATTTACCTCTCTAAAACCACATAAGGTGGTGGTGACCGGGAGGATTAAACATTTTATCTCTGCCTTTGGCGAACATGTTATAGGCAAAGAGGTAGAGACGGCCATGGAAGAAGCGCTCGCGCAACTGGATTTTACTGTTAGTGAATTTACTGTCGCCCCACGGGTAAATCCTGCAGAAGGGCAGCTTCCATATCATCAATGGCTGATCGAGTTCGATAAGCCGCCAGATAATCTCGTTAAACTTGGGGAAATCCTAGACGCTTCTTTGTGCCGCCAAAACAGTTATTACGACGATTTGATTTCTGGAAAGATTTTAAAAACCCTAGAAATCGTTAGCCTCCCCGCAGGCTCATTTACACGCTATATGGAACAAGAAGGCAAGCTGGGTGGGCAAAACAAAGTTCCGCGCCTTACCAACGATAGAAAGATCGCCGAGGCCCTAATTTCGCTATAAAGGCAGAATAAATGTATCTTTGCCTGAACCTTAAGCTTGGATACCTATGAGTCAATTCCATATACATAATCGGACCCGGGCACAAGAGAGTTCTGGAGCCATAGAACGGCTCTATATCACCATGCGCCACTTGTTCAACAGAGGGTTCTACAAACCCATGGGCGTTAGTGGTGAAACCCTCAGAGAGTCCTTATTGATATTACGGCCAGAAATCTACGGCTCTATTACCGAAGAAAAGATCGAATTACAAGGGTTGCTATATGTTATCGATAGGCTGCCTTATGGCATCGAAGAATGTCGATTTATCAATCTAACCAGTGACGAGGGCTACAAGAATTCACATTTCAAACCAATCATACCTAAAAAGCGTCGCCGCAATTGTTACAGAATCGATTCGGAACAAATGAACATCGAGGTGACCCGTGGACGTAGTGAGATCTATGACATCCTAACGCACCTGACCTTTCTCTATATCGAGTCTCATAAAATTATGCATCAGGTTTTGGTAGACGAAGATGGAGAGCTTATACGCGATTGGCTTAAGTTGGAAGAAGCGGTTTTGGCTTCGAAAAAGCTTACGCAAAAGGAAATGGAAATCGCCTTAACCCATACCGCGAGTTTTCTAGGTCGAACTTTTGAAGAAGTCCGTGCGGTTTACCCAGATTTTGCTTGCCCAGAAGACGAGCATCGCTTTTTAAAGATTATCTATTTCCTGGGGAAAGGAGCTATTCGCGAGGCCCTAAAAAATCAAAAACGCTTAATCACCTTTAGTCCAGTGCTGCGAGAGCGCCTGGGACATCACATTCACGGCGAACGCTGGGCCCATGCCATCAAACAAAAACTCGAGGCTCTAAACCTAATCGGTCGTCCATTGCATGTTATCAGTGCCAATATGCACAGTGTGATGAATTCGTTGTATGCCACCAAAGCGCTGGCCAACGATTTAAAAGGAAAAAGCAATTTGGAGATTTACCAAACCCTTAGCCAGCCCGAACAGGGAAAACTTAGGGATAAGGTGCAGAAGTATGCCATGAAAAACGGAATGGCCCAGATAAATGACGAAAGCGGGACTAATATTGATGTGCAGTTATTCGACACCCAAAAATTAACTGCCGACCCACATGCCGAGGCACCAGTGATTATCGTTATGGATTATGCCTTTGGCGAGCAGGCGTACGAGACCATGGACGAATTGCTTAAACCGTACAATAAAGGCAACGAAAAAATGTTGTTGGATGTGGTCTCTGTTTCCATTATGGGGAAAGCAGGGATTCTTTCTGGAGGGAAAGGAGACATTATGATACCCACATCGCACATATTCGAAGGCACGGCCGACAATTATCCGTTTACCAATAAATTGGCGGCGGAAGATTTCGAAAAACAGGGCTTAAATGTCTGCGCCGGAGCTATGATCACTGTTTTGGGAACGTCGCTTCAAAATCGAGAAATACTACGGTTTTTCCATGAGTCAACATGGGATGTTATCGGGTTAGAAATGGAGGGCGCACATTATCAGAAGGCCATACAGTCTGCCTCTAAAATCCGTAAGAGTATTAGAGAAGATGTAGCCGTTCGTTATGCTTATTATGCCTCGGACAACCCGCTGGAAACAGGAAGTACATTGGCATCGGGTGGTTTGGGGACCACAGGGGTTAAACCCACCTACCTAATTACAGAAAACATCCTAAAACAAATCTTGAAATAGCAGTACTGCATGCCTAACACCAAAAACGTATTGATTACTGGCGGAGCCGGTTTTATAGGTTCCAACTATGTCATCCAAGCGGTAAAGAACACAGCCAATAAGATTGTAGTGCTGGATAAGCTCACCTATGCGGGGGACCTTCAGAACCTTTCTGATGTTGCTGAGGATGCCAACTTTAGTTTTGTGGAAGGTGATATCTGTGATAAAAAGTTGGTCGAACAATTGTTCGAGACGCATCGGTTTGATAGGGTTATTCATTTTGCGGCAGAGTCTCATGTAGACAATTCCATCAGCGGTCCTGCAGAATTTATTCAAACGAACATTGTAGGAACTTTTACCCTGCTGCAAGCAGCTTACCAGGCATGGATGACAGGCCCTAACCAGTTTAAGTCAGGAGCCGAGAACCGTCGCTTTTTGCATGTTTCGACAGATGAGGTTTATGGAAGTTTAGGAAAGACGGGGCTGTTTACAGAGCAGACGGCGTATGCACCCAATAGCCCATACAGTGCGTCGAAAGCGTCCTCAGATTTTATAGTTAGATCGTATTTTCATACTTACGGCTTGCCAGTTGTAACCACCAACTGCTCTAACAATTACGGTCCTTTTCAGCATAAAGAAAAACTAATACCCACCATTATACGTAAGGCCTTGGCTGGAGAGACCATCCCTATTTATGGCGATGGACAAAACATTAGAGATTGGCTCTATGTAGCAGATCATTGTACCGGAATTGCCTTGGCTTTGGAAACAGGCCGAATTGGGGAGACTTACAACATAGGCGGGGAGAACGAACGCACCAATTTGTACATTGCTCAAACCATCTGTACCTTGTTGGACGAACTACAGCCAAAGGCAACTTCGTATGGAGAACAAATCGGGTTTGTCACCGACAGGCCGGGACACGATTTTCGATACGCGATAGACGCAACCAAAATAGTTGGCGAGCTAGGGTGGAAGGCCGATGAGCATTTTGAGAGCGGTATCAGAAAAACCGTTGCCTGGTATTTAAACAATAGTGATAGATTATGAAAGGAATCATTTTAGCCGGAGGATCCGGAACTCGTCTGCATCCGCTGACCATCGCGGTGAGCAAACAGTTGATGCCAATCTATGACAAGCCGATGATCTATTACCCCCTTTCGACCCTCATGTTTGCTGGGATTCGAGAGATACTCATTATTTCTACTCCTACAGACCTGCCCTTGTTTAAAAAGCTATTAGGAGATGGATCTCAATTAGGTTGCCGATTTGAGTATGCTGTACAGGAGAATCCAAATGGTTTGGCCGAGGCTTTTATCATTGGGAAGGATTTTGTGGGCACAGATAAGGTGGCATTGATTTTGGGCGATAATATCTTTTATGGCTCTGGTCTAAAAGAAAAGCTGCAGGCTAATAACAATCCAGAAGGCGGCATTATTTATGCCTACCATGTAAACGACCCTGAGCGATATGGGGTAGTGAGTTTTGACCCTTCAGGCAAAGCTCTTTCTATAGAAGAAAAACCCAGCCAGCCCAAATCTAATTACGCCGTACCTGGGATTTATTTTTACGACAACAGGGTCATAGATATCGCCCATCAAATACAGCCTAGCCCAAGAGGCGAATTGGAAATTACCGATGTAAACAACGCCTACCTACAAGAGGGGAAGCTTGGAGTCAGCATTCTAGACAAAGGAACTGCTTGGCTAGATACCGGCACTTTTGCTTCTTTGATGCAGGCCTCACAATTTGTGCAGGTAATCGAAGAGCGCCAAGGCCTAAAAGTAGGTGCCATAGAAGAGGCGGCCTACGAAATGGGTTTTATAGACAAAAAACAATTACACTCCCTTGCCCAGCCATTGCTTAAAAGCGGCTATGGGAAGTATCTGATGCAACTAGATTAGCCATGACCATAGCGCAAACCCCGTTAAACGATTGCTTCTTAATAAAACCCGCTGTATTCGAAGATGCACGCGGACTATTTTGTGAGACATTTCATAAAAAGCGTTTCCAAGAAACGACAGGCTTAGACACTTATTTTGTGCAAGACAACCAATCGATTTCTTCTTATGGAGTGCTTCGCGGGCTGCATTTTCAAAGGGGAGAATGGGCCATGGCAAAATTGGTTCGCGTGGCCAAAGGCAGGGTGTTAGACATAGTAGTAGATCTGCGTAAGGAATCTTCCAGCTTTGGAAAATCTTATGCTGTAGAGCTATCAGAAACCAACGGACTGCAATTGTTTGTGCCCCGTGGTTTTGCTCACGGATTTATCACCCTTTCTAAACAATCTGTGTTTTGTTATAAATGCGATAATTACTACCACCAGGCATCGGAAGGAGGGATTCGCTACGATGACGCAACCCTCGCCCTAGATTGGCATCTTCCAAAGGAAGATTTTATCATCTCGGAAAAGGATCTAAAGCTTCCAGCTTTTCTGGAAGTGAATCTATGAAAAAGGTACTTATAACGGGCGCAAACAGCCAACTTGCACAATGCATTAAAGATTATGCACCACAATTGGACCTCCTGCATTTGCAGTTTGTCGACAGGACCACTTTCGACCTAACCGATTTTGCCCAGATGAACGAGTTTTTACAGGGCACTACATTTGATTATTGTATCAATACGGCGGCCTATACCAAAGTAGAAGATGCGGAGTCTAACAAGGAGTTGGCCTATGCGGTTAATGCGAAAGGCGTCGAAGATCTCGCAGAACTTTGTGTGACACACAATATTACCCTTGTTCAGGTGTCCACAGACTATGTTTTTGATGGAGAAAAAGGGCAGCCATATTTGGAGACAGACCTAACCAACCCAATCAATGTGTATGGGGCATCCAAGTTGGCTGGAGAATTGGCAATTGCCGAAACGTTAGCCCAACACTACATTGTTCGGACCTCCTGGCTATATTCTCGATACGGACATAATTTTTACCGATCGGTAAGAGGCTGGGCGAAACAGGGAAAAGATTTGAGCATTACCACAGAACAAACAGGCACCCCCACCAATGCAAACGATCTGGCCGGCGCAATCCTAGAGCTAATCGATAAGGACCCTAAAGAATACGGTATTTACCATTACAGCAATCGGGGTGAAGCCACATGGTTCGATTTTGCCCAAGCCATCCTTAGTGAGACAGGACAAATAGCTGAGGTAAAACTTGTTAAAACCGACCATTACCCTACCTTTGCAGCGCGTCCAGCCTACAGCGTGTTAAGTTGCGAAAAGTATAATGCTTTAGGGCATATTTCTACCCGAAGCTGGAAGGAGGGATTAAAACAACTAATAAACAGAAAAGCTTAAAACCAATACCCATGGAAAACCAGAATCCGGACGAAATTGATCTTGGGTTTATCTTTCAAAAGATAAACGCGATTTATAGGGGGCTAATGGCCACTCTATATAAAATCATACGGTTCTTCTTCAAGCATTGGATCCCGCTGGTAATTATTATTATAGTTGGGGCTGCAGTTGGTCATTTTTGGACAAAATCGATCAAGTATGAGAAAGATGCAACTTTAATCATCACCAATAATTTTAATAGCACGAACTATGTTTACGATGCCATTACTCTATTGCTAAGGAAACAAAAGCAAGGAGACGGCGAATTTCTAGCCAAATATGGATTCAGTCTACGGCAGCCAGAAATCTCGGACCTTATAATTGAGCCAATTATCAATTTGTATGATTTGTTGGAGAAACCAGAGACAAGTGATAGAAACCTAGAACAGTTTTTCGACCAGAGTGATTTCCAAGAAGACATATTGTTGTCAGAGATTTTCATTCCAGAATATAAATACCACAGACTATATATAATTACAACACCCGATGGTACCGATGAGACTGTAGACAAAATTTTGGCCTATTTAAACAGCAATGAAATTTACCAAGCAACTCGCGAGGCAACTGTTGCAGATATACTAGATCAAATTGAGCAGAACAAGCATAGTATTAAGAGCATCGACGCAGTTTTTGATGTGTTTGGAGGGAAAGTAACCAACGACCCTAATCCTAGCCAAATCTATTTTCGACATCAGGAGAACAATAACTTGCACCAGTTGATGACTTCCAAGAATGAATTGCTTCTGATAAATGAAGACTTAAACAAGAAGTTGATTATGTACCAAGATGTGGTTCAGGTAATCAATAGACCAAAATTAAAGTATCTATACGGTCCATTTGTAGATAAAAGAACTTTACTTCCCCTCTTTCTAGTTGCGTTATATATCATGTCGTTTTTGGTTAGAGACTTCTATCGCTACATCAAGCGGATTTATGAGGCGGGAAGGTAATCTTCCTCGCATGTGAGTAATTTTTGAGATGATGAACAGATTGAAAGCGTTAGAAAACCCGCTATTGACAAAAAGCTTAAGGGTATTATTCCTTAGGGGGTTAGGCGTACTATTTCTGTTTGGAGTTACTTTATTAATTACCAATAGGTTTCCCGAGTCTTTAGTAGGAGCATATGATGTCTCTCGAGCTTTTTTATTCGTATTTGGCACCTTTTGCCTTATAGGGATGAATCAATCTATCATTTATTATTCTGGGGTCTTTGCGGCCAAAGATTCTTTAGGGAGTATCAAATTGCTATACCGTAAAATGCTTGGCATTCTTGTTGTTACTTCTGCCTTAGGCTTCGTAATTGTCGCCTTGCTGCCAGCGGATTTGATTGACGCATTCTATAATAAACCAGTATATGGTTTATTGCTTAAAACATCCGTGGTGGTGCTATTCTACGGACTTACGATGTTGAATATCGAAATTTATAGAGCCTTACGTAAATTCGAGCTGTCGGAAGTAATTCGCAACGTTTTACGCTACTTATTTTTTCTAATTGGCCTGGTTTTTATCGACCAGATGGGTCGCCACGAATCTTTGGTCGATTTATTCCTCGTTAATTTTGTCTTTATCGGTTTACTTACATCGATGATGGTTTATGCTACCCTTAACCGTACCGAGAAACCCGTAGAGTTATTCCGTGTTAGTCTGCCAGCTATCATACGCCGCTCGTTCCCGATGAGTATCAGCTTTATGTGTTTTTTGCTTATGCAAAGCGTGGATATTATTCTAATCGGAAAATTTATGGACTTTAAGCAGGTGGCGTTTTATAGTGTCGCTGTTAAGTTAACAACTATTGTGGCGCTGGTGTTAAGTTCGGTCAATGCCGTTTTTGCACCTAAAATTGCCGAGCTTTTTGCCGGACTAAAGATGGATGCGTTAAAAAGGGAAATCAGGCGGGTTACTAGGATGATTTTTGTGATAACCATACCCATAATTTTGCTTTTATCTTTGTTCTCGGACCAGCTTTTATCTTTGTTCGGACCTGGATATGTGGCCTCATCTTCGGCCCTAAGAATCTTGTTAGTTGCGCAAGTTGTTAACGCGGCTTGTGGTTCGGTTGGGGTGTTTATGAATATGACGGGAGATCAAAAAACCTTTAGAAACATCGTGTTAATTGCGCTTCTAGGAAATCTGGTGTTAAACTGGGTTTTTATTCCGCAATACGGATTGGTAGGCGCCGCTTCGGCAACTGCAGTTAGCATGATTTTTTGGAACATTATTGCGGTTATTCACATCTATAGGAAACACCGTATTAAAACTTTTATACACTAGTGCATAATCTACCTAACTTTATACTTGCCGGATTCCCAAAATGTGGGTCTACATCGCTTTATTATTATTTGGGAGCGCATCCGGAAGTGTTCGTGCCAAAACAAAAGGAGCTGCATTACTTTACAGCCTCTCAATTAATGGCGCTGGATCAGGGCAAAGATGATGCTGAAGTGTTGCGATTTCATATAGAGAATCTGAAAGACTATCAGGCTTGCTACAAGGAGGTAGGTTCGGAAAAAGCCATCGGAGATATTTCACCGTCATATGCAAATTATCCAGAGGTATTCGAAAGCATCAAAAGCACCCTAGGTAACGACACCAAGGTTTTGGTCATGATTCGAAACCCGATCAACAGGACCTATTCCAACTATTTGCACTTGGTAAGAGAGGGCAGAGAGGAGCTGTCGTTTTATGATGCGCTAATGGCAGAGGAATCGCGCAAACAACAGAAGTATTCGGACTTTTGGTATTATACCGCTAATTCTATGTATGCCGATAAAATCAAAGCATTAAAAAATGTATTTGATTCTGTGATGGTAATAAACTTCGAGGCTTTTATCAAAGATGTTTCTGGGCAGATGACAACCATTTACAACTTCTTGGGAGTCGATCCATCCTTTGTTGCAGAAAATGTAGACACTCAATTCAATCCAGGAGGTGTTTATAAACAAAACCCCATAACGCGATTTATTTTTGGGCAGAGTGGTTTAAAATCGGCTATCAAGTCTCATATGCATATTCCAGAATCATTTAAGAAGCTCAAGTTGAAGCTTATCAATCAATACAAGGAAGAGACCCCGCCCATTGACTCTAAGGCGCAAGAATATCTAGAATCACTCTTCGAGGAAGAGATTGAAAAACTGCGAACAGAGCACGGTGTAAATACTTCTCTTTGGTTAAAAAAGCCATGACAAAAGACCACAACATTATCGTCCCGAATACCTTTTTACTTGGTGCCCAAAAGGCGGCAACGACTTCTGTATATGGATGGTTGTCACAACATCCGGAGATCTGTGCTCCTTTGTCCACAAAAGACCTGGCCTATTTTACCAGAGAGGATATGTACGCCCAGAATGGATTAGGTGGACTGTCCGCTTATTACGAAGAGGTCTATCAAGGGGAAGATGTTATTATCAATGGGAGTGTACACTATATTTTTTTCGAGAAGGCCTTAAAAAGAATTGCCCAAGAGGCCCCCGATGCAAAATGTATTTTGATCGTTCGAAATCCATCGGACCGGGCCATTTCTGCCTATCAATATGCCAAGAAGTTCAATTGGGAGACTTTGGACATTTTAGACGCTTTTGCCCAAGAGGAGGCACGATTAAGGTCCAATGACCATAAGGTTGTCTCGGAATTGACCTATCAGAATCACGGCTTGTACCACCAACAGATTCAAACCTTTTTAAAGCATTTTGACCGATCGCAATTAATGGTCGTACTTTACGAAGAGGTCTCTCAAAAACCGACTGAAGTAGCCAAAGAACTCTACGAATTCTTGGGTGTAGATCCAAGTTTCCAACCAGAGTTCAAGGTTTTGAACGCTACCGGTCAAGTCAAGAATAAGACTTTTCAAAAGGTTGCCTTTGGCAATTCGCCACTTAGAAATTTTTTTGTCAAGAAGGTGCTACGCCAGATTCTATCAGAAGACGCTTGGGCCAAATTGCGTTGGAAGGCCATCCATATGAATACCAAGAACTCTGATTCGGAAGAGGCGGATGAGCTGCTGCAAGCACGTAAACACCTGAAAGAGTTTTACAAGGGAGATATCTTGCAATTGGAGGCATTTTTAAACAAGGACCTTAGTCAATGGAAATAAGCCCAAATACCGCCACGTCGAATGCTTGGATGGGAAAGCGCATTACACTTTCTGACCTTGTCCATACAGTAGTATTTTTGGGTATTTTCTTTATCCCATTTAGTTCTTTTAATGGGGTTGAGAGTCTAGGTGAATTCAAAAAAGAACCAGCGGCCTTGTTTTTTATGACGGCTTTTGTTCTGATGCTGGTGGGCGCGGTGCGAATAAATAAGATTTATCTTCCATACAAAAACCTGTTATTCCAGTTGATATTGACCCTAATCGCTTGGTTTTTGGTTTCTTCGATTATAAACGCATCAAGCATCAGCGATTATTATTTTAAGCAGACTTCGGGTTATAACAGGTTTGTGCGACAGTACGTGTCTTTATTACTGTCTAGTCTAGTGTTTTTTATCGTTTATTATAATGCCTTTAGAAGCTACGACTCTGTTGCTTTGTTTAAGAAGGTACGTCGGGTGATGTCATTCTCCCTGATAGTGGTAACTATCTATGCTTTATTGGAAACTCTCATCATAAAACTTGGGTTTTTCCCAGCATACTCTATCCTCTATTATTTCGAGTATTTTCCGTTTACAAACGTTTCTTTGGATGGTAATCTTGGGAGGATTTCTTCCGTGACTTTTGAGCCTCCTGCTTTGGCTACATTTATTTTTTCTATCGCTGGCTGGATGTTTTCTTATATCATTACGGAAAAAGGTCTTTTTCGATATTTGCCTGCCTTGGTGGTTATCATTCTGGCTTTCCTTTCCGGATCGCGTGCCGGTTTGGTTGTAATTGTGGTACAGATCCTGGCATTCATCTTTCTTTTGATGAAAAAAAGACGCTTCCATGCAGTATTGATTAAGATCATGCTAGCCGCCATGGGTTTGCTGCTCTTGATAGGGATTGTTAAAGGAAGGACTATCGCAGAGTATATCATAGAAAAAACAGCCTCAATAACGGTAACAGAAGGATCTCATGCGGTGTCTAACAAGTCTCGATATGGTATACAATATGCCTTGTTCCAGGTATTCTTAGAAAACCCGGTCGCAGGTGTGGGGTATGGACAGCAGACCTATGAGGCTATGAACCATTATCCAAAATGGGCGACCAATGATAATTGGGAATTCCGGCATAAATATTTAAACGAAGAAATAAAAAATTTCCCTCCCGGATACAACATCTACGCCCGAATACTAGCAGAATCGGGAATTGTCGGTATGTTGATATTTGTGAGCTTGCTGGTTTTGATCCTTGCCACAACCTTGAGATTGATAAGGCTAAATACCAGGGACATGGTTTGCCTAATGGCCATATTTGTAACAATGTTAGGCTTGTATTTCAATTGGCTAAAGACAGATACCTTTCGGTTGTTTGGTTTCTGGATCAATTTGGCTATTTTGATAAAGATTATGGGCCCTACTAAATTTGTTTTGTCTAACTCAAATACTTCGGAATGAAACCATTAGCAAGAAGCATTTACCCGTACTTGTTCCTCTTCTTTTGCTTTGTCATCCCATTGGACAAGTACGCAACAGCAGTGCCCAACATCATTTTAATTGCTATGCTGGTTTTGTTTCCTCTGGTCGCTACCAAGGATAGTCTTATTAAACTCTTGCGTCGTGAATTTTTGTTGTTGGGACTTGTAGTATTGTTGGTCGGACTCAATAGTCTTTTGTTCCACGATATTGGCCGCGATTGGGTGGTGATAAAAAAGATGCTTGGCGCCTTGCTATTAATTGTTCTATATACGCCCTTAGAGAAGACAGAGAATCTTATGAAGACTGTTATTATTTCGGTCTTGGTGTGTATTGGGATTAGTCTATTAAACTTATACAATTACTACTTAGAAATAGGGTATTTCGAGTTCGCCTTTGGCCCGGCCATTAATGATGTTCTTATCATAGACCGTTTGTACTTGGGGTACCTATGCACGCTTAGCATTGTAAGCTCTATTGCTCTTATCGGCTCGCGTTATAACGAATATAACAGATGGTATTTGGTAAACATCGTTCTCAATGTTTTGTTTGTGCTCTTGATATCATCGAGAATTGCGATTATTTTATTGCTTTTAGTATTGTTATTAAAACTATTTTATACTACTAAAAGGAAGGTGTTGTTAGGGTTTTTTGGCGCTACATTGGGACTGATTGTCTTAGCATTCACGCTCAATGAAAACCTGCAACATCGATTTTTATACAGCCATGACAAGGAACAAAAAAGTTATGTGGAACTTTTTATGGAGTGGGAGCCAAGAGTTGTCATTTGGCAGTGTAATTACGAAATCGCCGCTGATCAATCTGCCGGGGCTCATCTGATAGGCTCTGGCTTTTATGGCTTAAAGGACGAGCTAGTAGATTGTTATTCGGATCGCATAGACAAAGAGCGTAGAAAGGAATATTTTATCAAGTCTAGGTTTAACCCGCATAATCAATATTTTGATTTCTATCTGAGTTCTGGGATCGTCGTTGCCTTGCTATTTTTAGTCGTTATGTTCTTGCTAATGAAGAACCATCGAAGGAGCTATTATAAGATGGCCTTGTTGATGTGTTTGTTGTTCTTCGGCATGATAGAAGCCTATTTTCAGCGACAGATGGGAGCATACTATTTTGGGATTGTCGTCATATTGATTTATCAGGCATCTAGTGCCTTTTTAGAGAAGCAAAACCAGCCGGTTCCATCCAAATCAGAAGGGCAGTAACTATGAGGCAGAACTCGCAGGCCCAATTAGTTGTTTTAATCCCGCACTTTAATGCAGGGGCAGAACTATGGAGATCCCTAGCTTCCATCGACGAATCGTTTCCCGTAGATGTTTTGGTGGTAGACGACGGGAGCAAAGAACCTCCTGACACGGAGGATCTAAAAGATAAGTATACAGGAGGGCAATTATTTGTTCTCTTGCTCGAACATAATCAAGGAATAGAGCACGCCCTAAACCATGGCTTGGATTGGATAAAGCTACAGGGGTATAATCTGATTGCCCGATTGGACTGCGGAGACACCAATCATCCAGGAAAATATGGTAAGCAAATCCAATTTCTTGATGCCAATCCAGAAGTAAAATTGCTCGGAACTTGGGTAAATATTGTAGACGAACAGAGAAAGCATCTGTATGTTTTACAACACCCCACCACCCATTCAGAGATTAGAAAACGCATGTACCTCAACAGCATGTTTGTACATCCAACCGTGGTTTTCAGGTCTGAAATTTTAATGGCTTTGCCTCAATATCCTGTAAACTATCCAGCTGCCGAGGACTATGCCTATTTTTTTAATATTGTTCAAAGGTTCCAAACGGCAAATTTGCCAGAGGCACTATTAGATTATGTAATAGATCCTAATTCCATCTCGTCTAGTAAAAGAAGAACTCAGGTATGGAGTCGAATTCGGGTCATTATGTCTCATTTTAAGTTTGGCTTGTATCCCATTTACGGTCTAATAAGAAATTTTACTTTATTGTTCATGTCACGTGCCATGGCCAATAGAATTAAACAACAATTAAACATTGAATCAAATTAAGCCCAAGATTAAAGTCCTACACTTGCTTCACTCTGTGGGCGGGGTCGATGTTTCCCTACGGCTTATAGTAGAGAATATTGACACCGACAAAGTAGAGACCGTGGTTGTACATGGCATATCCGATACTAAACGCCCATTTTTAGACAGAAACGGTGTTGAGGTGCGCTCGTACAGACTCCCCATAGAACGAGAAATCCAGCCATGGAAGGATTTAAAGTCGATTTTTAAGACCGCCAGCATACTGCGCAAAGAGCGCCCCGATGTAATACATGCCCATAGTGCCAAAGGCGGAATTATTGCCAGGGCTGCGTCTATCTTCTTTAGGCGGACGGTTTTGCATACGCCGCAGGCTTATTCGTTTATGAGCGAACCCAAGGGTTTTAAGCGCCGCGTGTTTTTAGGTATCGAGCAAATGTTTCGACGTATTAATTCGGTCTTGCTAGCTTCCTCAGAATCTGAAAGACAGCGAGGAATGCGCGAGGTGGGATACAAACCAGAGCGAGCACTGTTGTTTAGTAACTCGATTCGAGATATCGAGCCTGAACAAATGATGAACCCAAGTCTTGAGCTGCCAGAGGATTATATCTGCACCGTAGGGAGGCCGAGTTTTCAGAAAAACATAGAGTGGATGATCGAGGTAATCCACAAACTTAAAGAACAAGCACCTCGCACCCATTTGGTTGTAATGGGAGTTGGTGAGTACAGTCCAAACAAAGAAGCTGTCGAGGGATTAATCGCCAAATACGGTTTGGAAAATCGGGTGACGATGATTCCTTGGATTGAACGGGAAAAGATCTTTAGCATTATTAAAAATTCGCGCTTGTATATATCAACTGCTCGATATGAAGGTCTTCCATACTCCATTATAGAGTCTCTTGCTTTAGGGAAGGCCTGTGTAGTAACAGATTGTGATGGCAATAGGGATTTGGTAGAAGATGGTAAAAACGGATATGTAATTAGCGATCATTCGGTAGATCGAATGGCAAATTGTATTTTTGCGCTGATTTCGGATCCGACAAAACGAGCGGAGTTCGAAAGTCACTCGAGATCGCGGTTTGAAATCGAGTTTGATATGGAGAAGAACATTAAGTTGCTAGAAGAGATTTATTTAAATCAAGTAAAAGTTTAGGTATGAAAATAGCCGTCATCGGAACGGGATATGTAGGATTAGTTACCGGAACCTGTTTGGCAGAAACCGGGAACGATGTAATTTGTGTAGATATCGACCAAGAGAAGGTGGAGAAAATGCAAAATGGCATAGTTCCGATTTACGAACCGCATTTAGATGTGTTGTTCGAAAGAAACATCAAAGCAGGAAGACTTCGTTTTACCACTTCGTTGGAAGAAGGCTTAGACCATGGCGCCATCATATTTTTGGCCTTGCCAACTCCGGAAGACGAAGACGGGTCTGCGGACCTTTCGTACGTGTTAGCTGTGGCCGAACAGATCGGACACAAAATTAAGGAGTATAAGGTCATTGTAGACAAGAGTACAGTACCTGTTGGGACTGCCGAAAAAGTAACAGCGACCATCGCCAAGAATGCTAAAAGTGAGTTCGATGTGGTCTCCAATCCAGAGTTCCTTAGAGAAGGATATGCGGTTGATGATTTCCTTAAACCCGAGCGTATCGTAGTTGGTGCTACCAATCCGCGCGCGATCGATCTGATGGAGAAATTGTATGCGCCTTTTGTACGTTCTGGGAACCCTGTAATCATCATGGATGAGAAATCTGCAGAGCTTACAAAGTATGCGGCCAATTCTTTTCTGGCGACCAAGATTACATTTATGAACGAGGTGGCTAATTACTGCGAAGCTGTTGGCGCCGATGTGGATAAAGTTCGTAAAGGGATGGGGACCGATTCCAGAATCGGTAAGCGCTTCTTGTTTCCCGGTATTGGATATGGCGGAAGCTGTTTTCCTAAAGACGTAAAAGCCTTGCAAAAAGCGGGTCGTGATCAAGATTTCGAATTTCGAATTCTGGATGCGGTTATCGATATAAATAAAGACCAAAAAACCCGGCTGATTCCTCGTATAGAAGATTACTACGGGAACGATCTTCAAGGAAAGAACATAGCCATCTGGGGGCTTTCTTTTAAGCCGGAGACGGACGACATCCGAGAAGCCCCATCTATCGATGTGATGAATGCCCTCTTGGAAAGAGGTGCGAAACTTAGGGTTTTCGATCCGGAAGGGATGCCAAATATAGAACGCAAGTTCGGTGACAAACTCTACTATGCGTCATCTATGTATGATGCTTTAGAAGGAGTAGACGGGCTGGTCATTTGTACAGAATGGAGCATTTTCCGAACCCCAGATTTTGAGAAAATTAGAACAAAAATGAACCGTCATGTCATCTTTGACGGCAGGAATTTATATAACACTGCCGATATGCAGAAGGAGTCTTTTCACTACTTCTCAATCGGTAGAAAAGCCATAGATTAAATGAAACGGATTTTAATCACAGGAGCCGCAGGATTTTTGGGGTCCCATTTGTGCGATCGCTTTATCAAAGAGGGATATCATGTTATCGGAATGGATAACCTCATCACTGGAGACATGAAGAATATCGAACACCTGTTTGCCTTAGAGCGGTTCGAATTTTTCCATCATGACGTGACCAAATTTGTTCATGTTCCTGGCGAGTTGGATTACATCCTTCATTTTGCCTCTCCTGCCAGCCCAATCGATTATTTAAAGATCCCGATTCAGACTCTTAAGGTCGGTGCCATGGGAACGCATAATCTGTTAGGATTGGCCAAAGAAAAAGGAGCTCGTATTCTAATCGCGTCTACTTCCGAAGTTTACGGCGATCCGCTAGTGCATCCTCAGGACGAGTCTTATTACGGCAATGTAAATACCATTGGTCCACGCGGGGTGTACGATGAAGCCAAGCGCTTTCAAGAGTCGATTACTATGGCGTATCATCGCTTCCATGGGTTAGAGACTCGGATTGTCAGAATATTTAATACCTACGGCCCTAGGATGAGACTCAACGATGGTCGTGTAATCCCAGCCTTTATGGGGCAGGCATTAAGAGGAGAGGATCTCACCGTGTTTGGCGACGGATCTCAGACCCGCTCTTTTTGTTATGTCGATGACCAAGTAGAAGGGATTTACCGTTTACTGCTTAGCGATTATGCTTTGCCCGTAAATGTTGGAAACCCACACGAAATAAGCATTTTGGATTTTGCTAAAGAGATCATCAACCTAACAGGCTCCGACCAAAAGATTGTTTACAAGCCCTTGCCAAAAGACGACCCGTTACAAAGGCAGCCTGACATTACCAAAGCCCAAGAAATCCTTGGCTGGGAGCCCAAGGTTGGTAGAGCGGAAGGCATGAAACAGACTTACGAGTACTTCCAAAGTTTAACTCAGGATGAGTTATTTAGGAGTGAGCATAAAGATTTTACAAAGCACAACCGCCGATAAATGATTTTTAGAACAGGGAGATATTCGGGGTATATTAGACCCATTTCTTACTGCATCGATTTAACGATCATGCACCTGTTGGCGTATTACTTCTTTAACGACAAGTTGTTGTTGATCAACTATGTGATCTTTGTTTCCATCGCCTGGATAATCATGTCTACGCGAACCAAATTCTACGAGATTTATCGCTTTACGCATGTGGCAAAAATCCTGCAACTTGTTGGGAAACAAGCCGTGTATTTTGGACTGGTGGTTTTTGCATTTTTTGGTTTTTACAACGAGCTGGAGCAAGAGCCTAGCACTGTTGTTTACTATGTGCTTTCGACCATGGGGATTATTGCCCTGGTCAAGTTGGCGATTTTCTTTATGCTGAAACGCTATCGGCGTTTTTTAGGAGGGAACAGCCGGCGTGTGGTTATCGTAGGACTTAATCAAAAGACCGATAAGCTGAGACAATTCTTTGCAGATCGCCCGGAGTATGGCTATCAACTTATGCAAACTTTCGACCTTAGCGAGGGCAGGGATTTGGACGCCTGCTTCGATTACATCAACGACAACCATATAGACGAAATTTATTCTTCGGTAGCAGAATTGGACAACGAGAGCATGGCTCGACTTATCGACTTTGCAGACAACAACCTAAAGATCCTAAAGTTTCTACCAGACAATAAGGAGATTTATACCAAACGCTTGGATTTTACCTATTATGGCGTTTTGCCGATTATTTCTCTTAGAAAAATTCCCATTGACGAGCCCTTTAATAAGTTTATTAAAAGAGCCTTCGATGTTGTATTGGCTTTGATTGTCATCGTTGGTATCCTATCATGGTTAACACCCATATTAGCGATTATCATTAAGTTCGAATCTAGAGGTCCGGTCTTTTTTAAGCAGAAACGAAACGGCTTGGACTACCAAGAGTTCTACTGCTATAAATTTCGCTCTATGCGCCCCAACCCTATGGCGCACTTGCATCAGGTAAAGAAGGGCGACGAACGAATTACCAAGGTAGGCCGTATCATTCGTAAGACCAGTATAGACGAACTCCCTCAGTTTATCAATGTGCTTAAAGGAGAGATGTCCGTAGTAGGGCCACGCCCACACATGGTAAGCCACACCCATATGTATGCAGAACGAATCGACAAGTTTATGGTCCGCCATTTTATAAAACCTGGTATTACCGGCCTGGCACAGGTAAGCGGCTATAGAGGGGAAGTAGAGACCGAGAACGACATTATCAACCGGGTGAAATACGATATTTTTTACCTGGAGAACTGGTCTTTATTCCTCGATTTAAAAGTGGTTTTTCAAACGGTATACAACGCCCTAAGAGGAGAAGAAAAGGCCTACTAGAGCTCTTCGATATTTTCTATTAATTCATCGAATTGAAGATTGAAGTCGAAAGCCTCTTTTGCTCTTTCACGAACAGCAACTCCCGAAGTTTCATCTAAGGTTTTTCGATCCAATCGGTTTAGGAAACTCTGCAATGCGGTGATATCGCCTACTGGGATTGTCCATCCCAATCGATGATGCACTACAAGCTCGCCACCTTCACCGCCTGCGAAGTAAACAATAGGATAACCCAGCACGGAATACTCGAATATCTTCGATGGGACAGAACCGTAAATCCGCTTAACAAGCGGCACAAATGCACAGTCGTATTTTTGGATATGGGTGTGTAATTCTGCTCGAGTAACCTCCCCGTGATAATGTATGTTAGGGCTCTCAATTTTTTCGATCGCCTTGGCCTCGGGACCGGCCCCAAAAATATGCAGATGCACATGTTGTGGCCAATCGATGGATTGTACTATATGGAGCAACCCCTGCGCTATTCCTAATAGACCCGCATAAAACAGGGTGATCTCGGGGCTGTTTGTTTGCTTAGGTGTAAACACACTATTAGCGGTTGGAATATTTCTGTAAAGCAGTAAAGGTTTGTTTTTATCGATGCCCTTTACATGGTTTAGGATTTCTTCAGACTGGCCGAGCACCAAGTTAGATTTGCGGATGCAAAAGCGTTCTAAACCCTCCAAGATTTTATAATAAAATCCTTTTTTTAGCAATCCCATTTCGTATCCAGCCAAAGGCCATATATCCGATATGTTTAAAACGACTTTTCTGCCTTTAAGATTAGACCACAGCACTGCCGTACTACCCACAAATACTGGGCTGTATTGCACCAGCACTACAGGAGGAAGCTTTCGGAATAGCATAAAAACAGAGAGGCTTAAAGAAAAGGAGAGCATACTAAATAAGCGGAGCAACTTGTTTTTGGAATTACTTGGTATTACCCAAAGGCGACTTATTTTAATGCCATTCTCTTGTTTTACAGAATACAACTTTCCTTTGTACTCCTTAAATACTCGGCCTGTTGGATAGTTGGGTAAAGGACATACTATCTCGACGGTATGTCCACGTTCCTTAAACGCTTTGGCCATTGCATAAATCCTGTTGGATGCAGCTCCTTTTTCTGGGGGATAATAGTTGGAAACCAATAGGACATTCACGAATCTTGGGCTAAGGTTAATATATGAGCAACTATTCGATGCGCGGCCTCGCCATCCCAAAGCGGAATAGGCTGCCCCTGCTTCCAATTTCCTTCTAATACAGATTTAAAACTGCTCTCTATCAATTCTCGATCGGACCCAACTAGGACATTAGTGCCCAATTCGATGGTTTCTGGACGTTCTGTGTTTTCTCTAAAGGTGAGACAGGGGACGTTTAAAATCGAAGCTTCTTCTGTTATGCCTCCAGAATCTGTCAATACGCCCATGGCATGTTTCACCAAATAAATAAAGGATAAGTATCCCAATGGCTCCACCAGATAAAGGTTGTCGAACAAAGTGTCTGTTTCTTCCAATATTTTCTTGGTCCTAGGATGGGCCGGAAATATCACAGGGTAGCCACCAGATTGTGTAGCTATGGTGCGCATCAAGTCGCAAAACACGGCCTCTTTATCTACATTCGAAGGGCGATGTAGGGTCAACACCCAATAAGGCGTAGCGTTTAAATTTAAGGCCTCCCAAAAAGCTGGTTTTGTTAGCCTGGATTGGTTTTGCAGCAAGGAATCGATCATCACATTGCCTACAAATTGTATGCGATCTGTGTCTACTCCAAGAGCGATCAATTGTTTGGTTGCTTTTGGACTGGTGGTATAAAAATAATCGGCCAGGCTGTCTGTCACAATCCGATTGATCTCCTCGGGCATCCTCAGATCGCCCGATCGAATCCCAGCTTCTACATGCGCTAATTTAGCCCCCATTTTTTTGGCAACGATAGAGCAGGCCATGGTAGAATTTACATCGCCAACTACAAGCACTAAATCTGTGGGATGGTCGGCGAGGTAGGCCTCAAAACGAATCATGATATTTGCTGTTTGCTCGCTCTGCGTACCGCTTTTTACATCTAGGTTTACATCCGGCTCGGGGATTCCTAATTGTTCAAAAAACGAGCCGCTTAAATTCTTGTCGTAATGTTGTCCGGTATGAACCAATTTGTATCTTAAGGGAGCTCCATTTTCGATCGCTTTATTCAGTTGGTGAATAATTGGAGCGATCTTCACAAAGTTTGGGCGGGCACCCGCTACGATAGTTATGGTCATGGTCAAGTTAAATAAGGCACTACCAAAAGTACAAAATTAAGGCGGTTCAACTTTCGAGTGCGAGCCGGTCTAATCGAGCTCAGTCGTAAACTGCTTCAACTTACCAGAAGCAGACCTCTCAATCTGCTCTTTTCGTTCGAAAGACAATTTTAAATCTTGGCCCAAATAGGTATTTAAAGATTTTATAATCTGATCCATTTCTGCCTTCGTTAGCGCACCATCTGACACGTATTGAATTTGGAAAGCATCGGGCTGAGTTTGGTGAACTACAAATTCTTTTACACGCCCCCCGTCTTCGATAATGCTCTTGGTTACATAATAGAAAGTAAGACCGGGGACCACCTTTCCGTCTGGTAATCGGGCGACGTCATTGGTCCTGCCTATCAATTGTTTCAAAAGCGGTTTTTTGGGGCTACTCCGACGGTCTAAAACGCCAATATCACCTATCTCGTAACGAATCATAGGGTGGGCCTTGTTATAAAGGCTGGTTAATACTAATCGTCCTGGGGTGTCGAACTCGCAGGGCTCGCCCAAATCGTTTAATACCTCGACCAGAATGGTTTCTTGATTTAGTTGAAAGTCGCCAGCCCGATTGGTAAAGGCGATGAGGTCCATTTCGCTAGCCCCGTATTCGTTAATCACTGGGACCCCAAATGATTGTTCTATGAGGGCCTTGTCCGATGGAAATAACATTTCGCTTGTTACCATGCAATACCGTAAGCTTGGACATACAGATTGCAGACAGATGTTTTGCCTTTTTAAAAATCTAGCAAATAAAACTATGGAGCTAGTATAACCATTTACGTAGACAAATTTTTTACGCTCGAAGGTTTTAAGCGCCTTCTCTAGTTTATCGTCCGAAAGGTCGAAGATGGAAAAACGATACCGCTTAGAAAGGCGATCTTTTAGCCGCTCCTTGGCGTAATTTATGGGGTCTAAAGGGATTCCATAGAATCTGGCCTGTAAGTCCTCGTTAAAGTCGATGTTGTACCAGCTAAAGCGATCTATGATTTGTGCCCAGGTAAGGGCATGACAAAATTTATCCTTGGCAAAAACAAAGGGATGCCCACTGCTTCCCGAGGTCTTGTTTACATAGACGTTTTTTTTGGTGTATCCACTCGAAAGGCGGTCGCCTAGCGGCTGCTGAAGGTCTGCCTTGGTCATTATCGGCAAGTCTTCCCATCGCTCCGGCAGGGAAGGACCAACCAAGTCTTGGTAACATTTATTGTTTTGGTAATGATACCGAACAATGTCCCACTTTTGTTTTTCGAGGTAGGCGGGATAGTCTGCCTCGGGAACCGCTTGGATCTGTTGTAGCTTGGCTTGTGCTTCCTTTAGTGGGAAGCCGTTGATCTTTAAGGTCCATTCAAATAAATTCAAGCCATTATAATTAGGGCTTCAATTTACAAACAATTATTTTTGAAGCCGAAAATCATCCCACCATGAATGTACTTGTTTTAGGCTCCGGAGGAAGAGAACATGCCTTTAGCCGACAGTTGGCCCTTAGCGATAGTTGTAAGCAGCTTTATGTTGCTCCAGGAAATGCAGGAACTTCAGCCATAGCGACTAATTTGGACGTGGCTGTCACCGATTTTGATGCCATCAGGCAAACGGCTTTAGACAAGCAAATCGATATGGTGGTTGTGGGGCCAGAAGACCCTTTGGTACAAGGAATCTTCGATTTCTTTAAGGCAGACCCACAGCTTAGCGATGTGATGGTAATTGGGCCGTCCAAAGAAGGAGCCATGTTGGAGGGTTCTAAGGAGCGTGCCAAGCAATTTATGAGCGATCATGGTATCCCAACAGCAGCCTACCAGAGTTTTACTGCCGAGACCCTAGAAGAAGGGAAGCGGTTTTTAGACAGCCTGAATGCCCCTTATGTCCTAAAGGCAGATGGGCTTGCGGCGGGTAAAGGGGTGCTTATATTAAACGACTTAGACGAAGCCAAAAACGAGCTTACCAATATGTTGGCTCATTCCAAATTTGGAGCCGCGAGTGCCAAGGTGGTCATCGAAGAATTTCTGGATGGGATCGAACTAAGCGTTTTTGTCCTTACCGACGGAACCGACTATAAAATATTACCGACAGCCAAAGATTATAAGCGCATTGGCGAAGGTGACACCGGGTTAAATACCGGAGGGATGGGAGCCGTATCTCCTGTGCCTTTTGCAGATGATGCCTTGATGCAAAAAATCGAAGAGCGCATTGTAATCCCAACCGTAAACGGAATCGCTAAAGAGCAAATCGATTATGTAGGTTTTGTATTTATCGGTTTAATCAAGGTTGGGGACGATCCTTTTGTTATCGAATATAACGTGCGTATGGGCGATCCAGAAACCGAAGTGGTGTTACCAAGGATACAATCGGACTTAGCAGCATTGCTCGCTTCTGCCAGCATGGGCCGGTTGGATAGCTTCGATTTAAAAATCGATCCGCGGTCGGCAGCGACCATTATGTTGGTATCTGGAGGTTATCCAGAGGCCTACGAGAAAGGAAAAGAAATTTTTGGAACCGATGAGGTTTTAGATTCTATCGTGTTTCATGCCGGAACCAAAAATGAGGATGACAGAGTGTTAACAAACGGGGGTAGAGTAATTGCGGTCACCTCCTTGGAAGAAGACTTCCGTATGGCCATAAAAAAATCTTATCAAAATGCAGAAAAAATCCGCTTTGATAAGATGTATTACCGAACCGATATCGGCTTCGATTTATAGGCTTGATTATCCTAGGAAGGAATGCGATGTAACAGTGCGATCCTCTTCTCCACTTGCGTTGAAGATAGACAATTGCTTCATCCAGTAGAAAAACGCTACAAAACCGATGGCCACGAATAGCCAGCTCATTATATTGGCACCCCACCAGTCGGACAATTCCCAAGCGCGAAGCGCTTCAAATGGTAAGAATAAAATATCTTCTGCAAAACTTTGAATACCTTCAAAAAATCCTTTCCAAGACATATCTTTATATTTAGATCACAAAAATATAAATAAACACCTATGCTTACAAGCTTTTTTGGGAAATCTGCCCCGATCAATTATGTGCTGGTAAGCGGGTACATTTTAGTGTTGAGCCTGGCGCAGTATTATTTCTTAGATCAGGCACCATTTAGCCTAGAGGGAAGTTTGTGGCTAGGGGTAGGGATCCTTGCCCTTGTTTTTTCTATGTTGATGGTAGATTTTATCGTACGGAAGAACACCCTTACACAGGCCAATAGCTATGCCGTGCTTATTTTCTCCTCGGTTTGTATGATGGCTCCTCATTTGTACGCCAACAGTAAATGGATTGCGGCCAACGTATTTATTCTATTAGCACTTAGACGTATGTTTAGTCTAAAGAGCAATCAAAATTTAGAGAAAAAGTTGCTAGATTCGTCTTTATGGATTTGCTTGGCGACCATCAATTATTTTTGGGCAATCCTGTTATTCATTCCGTTGTTTTTAGCCGTTCAGCTAAATGCTAAGGCCCAGTGGCGTCATTTTTTAATTCCGCCGGTTTCCATTTTAGGATTTTTAATGCTTTATACGAGCTTTCATTTGGTAAAATCTGGCGAGGTGGATTTTTCCTTACTATGGCGCCCAGAAATTTCTTTGGATTTCGCCGCGTTCAACCTACCGGTATTTTGGGTGCTCGCAATCTTTTTAATGCTGCAATTACTTTGGGGGCTCGTTGTGCGTTTTCAATTGATTAGTCGAGTAGCTCGAAAGGACCGCCCCAACTTAATACTCACCATTTACGTGGTGTTTGCTAGCGTAACTATGGTTATGCTCAATCCGGATAAAACAGGAGGGGCCTTGTTGTTTTTATCGACACCTCTGGCCTTACTCGTCACCTCGGTCGTAGAGCAAAGCCCCAAAGCTTGGTTAAAAGAATCGCTGTTATGGTTATGGGTGCTTTTACCTTTGCTGCACTTCCTTGCGGCTTAACGTTTATAGGGGTTAATGAAGGTTATTTTAGTACCTTTGTGGCCTGCGGCTGCACAGCTGCTTTTAGTTAAAAGAAATACTATATGTTCACAGAAATTGCCAATGCCGTTTTTAAGGAAGTCATCGATAAATACCATGTGGTAGATGATCCCTATCAGCCATTTACCAACCCCTACAGCAAGGATTCTGACTTGTTAAAACATCTGCTTTATCGCAAGAGTTGGATCGATACTGTGCAATGGCATTACGAAGACATCATTCGTGACCCGAATATCGACCCTGTGGCGGCGCTGGATTTAAAACGTCAGATCGACGCCTCCAACCAGGACCGAACAGATATGGTAGAATACATAGACAGCTATTTTTTGGATCAGTATGGAAATGTACAAGTGCAAGAAAATGCCACGATAAACACCGAGAGTCCGGCCTGGGGAGTAGATCGCCTTTCCATCTTAGCGCTAAAAATCTACCATATGAATATCGAGGCTATACGCCAAGATGCTTCCGAAGAACACCGTGCCGCTTGTTCGAACAAACTAGACGTGCTATTGGAGCAACGAGTAGACTTAAGCACCGCCATCCAACAATTGATAGACGATATCCAAGCAGGACGAAAATACATGAAGGTCTACAAGCAAATGAAGATGTACAACGACGATGAGCTTAACCCAGTCCTAAGAGGACAAAAGTAATTTGTCCAAACCACTGCACATATTGGTCATTCGGATGTCGGCCATGGGCGACGTGGCGATGACCGTTCCTGTACTAAGCCAACTTTTAGAACAGCATCCGGAGATTCGAATAACCGTTGTTAGCCGTATACAGTTCGAGCCTTTGTTTAGCGGCTTGCCTCGCACTCAATTTTTAGAAGCAGATGTAAAAGGGAAACACAAGGGCTTGAGAGGCTTATTGCGCTTGGCACAGACAGCCTCGCGATTGGATGTAGATCTGGTAGCCGATTTACACAATGTACTGCGTTCAAAAACTTTGGTCGCTTATTTTAGGCTGAAAGGGGTTCGCTGTATGGTCATGGATAAAGGCAGGGCAGAGAAGCGCGCCTTAATTGAAGCCCAAGGTGCCCCTAAAACGACACTTAAAACCACCCACCAGAGGTATGCCGATGTATTTAGCAAGGCAGGTGTCCAAATAGATTTAACAACGAAGGCAACCTATCCTAAAGCCGAACTCAGCCCACGACTACACAATGTGTTTGGGACGGGCATACGCAAGGCCATCGGAATTGCGCCTTTCGCAGCGCATTCGGGGAAGATGTATCCCTTGGCCCAAACAGAACAGCTAGTCCTAGAGCTTGCCAAAGACCCTAACTATTTGGTGCTATTATTTGGTGGAGGGGAAAAGGAAACCGCCTGGCTTAGCAAGCTCGCTTCCATGTCCGAACAAATTGAAAACATCGCTGGGCAGGTTACTTTTACAGAAGAGCTGACCCTAATCTCCAACCTAGACCTTATGGTTTCTATGGATAGTGGCAATGGCCATCTGGCTGCCATGTACGATGTCCCTGTGTTAACCCTTTGGGGTGTAACTCATCCTTGCTTGGGATTTGCGCCCTTTGGGCAGACCAAGCAGGCTCAATTGCTTCCAGATTTAGAAAAGTATCCGTCGATTCCTACCTCTGTCTATGGTAATAAAGTTCCGGAAGGTTACCAGCAGGTAATGGCGAGCATTAATGTAAGTACGGTAATCGAAAAAGTCCGAAGCCTGGTCTAAACATCGTCGAAGTCGATAGAAAGCACCGGGGTTTCTGGATGTGACTGGCAGGCCAAAATCAAACCATCTTCCAACTCATCATCTGTTAGAATCTGATTTTTCTTCATGCTTACTTTGCCTTCGGTAACGCGGGCAATACAAGTAGAACAGATTCCTCCCTGACAAGAATAGGGAGCGTCCAGACCTTCTTTTAAAGCCGCTTCGAGTACCGTGCTGGAGGCATCCATAACAAACGAGGCTTCCTCGTCATCTAAGATCACTTGCACCTTGGTCTTCCCTGTTGGTAGTTCGCTGGTCAGTTCTTCCGAAGAAGTGGTGAATAGTTCAAAATGGATTTGGTCTTTAGAATTTCCGGCATCTTTTAATGTTTGTGACACCTCGTCGATCATTTCCTCTGGGCCGCATAGATAATAATGGTCGAAGGTCCAATCTGCCAAACGCGATTTAAGCATATAGTTTACAATGGGCTTTCCGATGCGTCCGAATAAGGCATTGTCCTGTTTTTCTCTGCTGAATACTTCGATCAATTGGAAACGATTAGGATGCAATTCTTGTAAAGCGAGAAGAGTATCCCGAAACATGCTGTCCGCAGCAGACCGATTTCCATAAAGCAGTGCGATTTGTTTGATGGCATTGTCAGCAAGCGCCTCTTGCAAGATCGACAGCACGGGTGTAATACCACTTCCGGCGGCTACAAGCAACAAGGCTTCACCGCCTAGCTGCTTAGACCATGTAAATTGTCCTTGGGGAGGCATTACCTCCAAGGTATCTCCAACCGCCAATCGATCGAAAGCAAAATTGGAAAACAATCCTCCGGCCACGCGCTTAATACCAACTTTTAAAGCTCCAGAACCAGGAGCTTCACACAGCGAATAAGCCCGCCTGATGCTTTGGCCCTCGACTTCTGCCTGAAGGGTAAGATATTGTCCGGCTGTAAACTGGTATTGGTCTGCCAATTCCGAAGGCAAATCGAAGGTCAACGAAATGGCATCTGGGGTGAGCTGAGTCTTCTCTGAAATGGACAGGGAATGAAAGCGGTTCATGAGCAAAAAATTTCTGCAAAAATACAAAGGATAATTCGTACCTCAACCCCCAGAAAATCTAAAGCTTTTTAAAATTCAGCACAAAAGAAGCCTGAAATAAAAAAGAAACGTATTTTTACGCTCCCTTTGCTATCTTTATATACTAAAATCGAAGGATTTAAGTTACAATATCATAAACGATAAAGTATTTTGAAGCGCGTCAATAATTTTACTCTTCTTATCGTCCTTTTATTAGTGGTTACTTCTTGCTCTCGTAAGAAGAATTCTTGGATGAGTAGAAACTACCATGCAGTTACCGCCGAGTACAACGCGATGTACAACGGCCAGGTGGCTTTCGATCAAGGAAAATCCGATTTGGCTCTAAGCTACCGCGATAACTTTTGGGAAATTCTTCCAGTAGAGCGTTTCGATGCCAAGGAAGAATCCGCCCCAGGTGCTATAGGTGGAGGAAATGCCAATTTCGAGCGGGCAGAAGAAAAGGCCGCAAAGGCCATTCAGAAACATTCTATGTACATCGATGGGAAGGAATTTAATCCGCAAATCGATGAGGCATATATGCTATTGGGGAAGGCCCGTTATTTCGACCAACGTTTTGTGGCATCCCAAGATGCATTCAATTTTATATTGAATCGTTATCCCACTTCTAACAGCATCAACCAAGCTAAGATGTGGAAGGCCAAGACCAACATTCGCCTCAATAACGAAGAAAGTGCTATCGAGGATCTTAGCGACATGATGAAAAGTGACAAGATGGAGGATGCCGACAAGGCTGATGCTGCTGCGATTATGGCTCAGGCTTATATCAATTTGGACACTTTAGATGCGGCCCTGCCTTTGATGAAGCTGGCTACGGAGTTTGTAAAAGACCATGAGCTCAAAGGGCGTTACGCTTATATTAAGGGACAGTTGTACGACCGCCTTCAAATGCCAGATAGTGCCAATATGGCTTATCAGGAGGTAATCGACCTTAACCGCAAGTCGCCGAGGGTGTATATGATTAACGCCTATATCGCTCAAGCGCGTAATTTCGATTACGACAAGGAAGATAAAGTGGCCTTTTTAGAACTGCTTCAGAAGCTAGAAAAGAACCGCGAGAACAGGCCTTATTTAGACATCATCTACAATCAGATGGGAGAGTACTATCGCTTTACCGAAAGCATAGACACTTCTATGGTTTTTTATAATAAGTCGATCAAGGCCTATCAGGAAAACCGCTACCTGCAGTCGGTAAATTATTCCACCTTGGCCGAGATCCATTTCGACAAGGCCATGTACAAAGAAGCTGGTAAGTACTACGATAGTACCATGGCTTTTTTAGAAGAAAACACCCGTCCGTGGAGACGCTTTAAAAAGAAACGCGAAAACTTGGACGATGTCATCAAGTATGAGGACATCGCTGCTGTTAACGATTCCATCCTGCGCATAGCCGGTTGGCCAGAGTCCGAGCAGATTCGTTATTTTACAGAATACACCCAAGCGCTTCGTCAGAAGGCCATCGAAGATTCTATCGCTGCGGCAGAGGCCGTAGAGCGAATTGCAAACAACGAGTTTTACACGAAATCCAAAGGTAAAGTGGAGTCTGGCGGTAGGTTCTATTTCTATAACAACAGCACAGTGTCTTATGGCCGTTTGGAGTTTGGCAAGATCTGGGGCGAACGAAGACTGGAAGACAACTGGAGGCTATCCTCCAAGCGTCGCACCATAGCCGATGGAGAGGTAGACAAGCCACAAAGGGAAGAAGTGTCCAACAAAGAGCGATTTAATCCGGAGACTTATTTGGCACAAATCCCAAGAGATCCCGTAGTGATCGATTCCCTGAAGAAAGATCGCGATTTTGCCTATTATCAACTTGGTCTGATCTATAAGGAAAAGTTCCGCGAATACTATTTGGCACTAGATCGATTGACCACGCTGATAGATTATGAACCAGAAGAGCGATTGATATTACCTGCAAAGTATAACCTCTATAAGATCTATAAATTACTAGAGGCAGAGGCAGAGGCCGACCGTTGGAGAAACGACATTTTGAACAATCATCCAGAGTCGCGCTATGCAGAAATTCTGCGCAACCCAAATTCGCAGTTGCCTACGGATGAATCTAGTCCAGAATTTAAGTATAAAGAACTTTACAAAGAATTCGAGGCGCAAAACTACGGCTATGTCATAGCTACAGCCGAAGAGTACATCAATATCTATACTGGCAACGACATAGTGCCTAAGTTAGAGATGTTGAAGGCTACAGCCCTTGCGCGGACAGAAGGCTTTGAAGCATACAAGAAGGCTTTAAATTTTGTTTCGTTAAATTACCCTCAAGCAGAGGAAGGAAAGGATGCGCAGACCATTTATGCGACGGTATTGCCGAAGATTTCCAACAAGACATTTATCAAAGCCAAAGAGGGTGACAAATGGAAAGTAGCTTATCCATTTGCCCACGATAAAAAGGAAGATGCAGTATTCTTACTCGAGCAATTGACAGAGGCCTTGGATTATTATAACTACGACCAAATGACTGTTTCGCTAGATTACTACAATCCCGAAACTTATTTGGTAATGATTCACGGTTTAAATACCCAGCTTGGAGGAAGAGGTTTTGCCGAAGTTCTTAAAGAAAGCAAGAAATACCGTGTAGACTTGCCATATTTCGAGATCACCAGCGAGAACTACCGTATCATTCAAATACACAAAAATTTAGAAGAGTACCTGGAACTCCAGGAAGACCTAACAACAGACTAAACAATCCCCTAAAACGCCCCAGATGTTCTCAGATAAAAAAGATAAAAGAACTATGGAACCAACAGCCAGTCAGAATCGTATCAACGAGGGTACACATTTAAAGGGACACATTAATTCCAGCGGCTTCTTTAGGATTGACGGAAGCGTCGAAGGCAAAATTAGCAACCCTTCTAAGGTGGTACTCGGAAAGACCGGAGTTATTACCGGAGAATTGGAGTGCGAAAATGCCGATGTAGAAGGCCGCATAGAGGGGGTCATAAACATCACCGGCACCTTAAGCCTAAAGTCCACCGCCCATATAGAAGGTGATGTGACCGTAGGTAAACTAGCTGTGGAGCCAGGAGCCATATTTAATGCCAGTTGCGCCATGCAAGGGAGCAAACGCTCTACTTCGCGCACTAAAACCAAGGCCACAGAAACTACAGAGGCACCGACGAGCCAACAATCGATAAATTATCCTTTTGAACGCAGCCAACAACGACCCCAGAAACCAAAAGCAGAGCAAGAAGGTTAACCAATATGTTCGCTTTTCCGGAGTCGCCTTCCAAATGATCGCTACCATAGGATTAGGATTGTATGGGGGGATGAAGCTAGACGAGGCCTATCCCAATAAATACCATTTATGGACAGTTATCGGAAGTGTGTTTGCCGTGGGTGTTTCTACCTACTTGGTTGTGAAGCAAGTGACCGATTTTTCAAAAAAGAATGATGAATAACACCGCCACGTCTTACGTGATTCAATTATTTGCCGTGGCCGGAGTGCTGATGGCAGTTCACTATTATATTTTTGTCAATTTCTTCGACGATATGGAGTTGTATTTGCCTATCTGGAGCATCTATGCTTTTAATGCTGCCATGGTCTTGGCGGTCTTTGGGATTGTGTGGTATCAGGTCTCTAAAGGAAGTACAAAAGCGTATCAGATCTTTCTGAGTTTAACGGGTGTTAAAATGCTCTTGTCCATCGTATTTTTGCTTCCTATATTTATGGGGAAATCGGAACATCCTCAAGCCGAAGTAATCAACTTTTTTCTACCCTATTTTTGTTTTCTCGCATTCGAGATTGTAGCCCTCAATAAGTTTTTGCAAAAGCAGTAAACAAAGTTGGCATTTGTTGCTCAATTCATTTACTATTAGTACATTTGCACCAAATTTCAGGAACGCAAAGAAACTGTATTGAGAACAACAAATTTCAACATCGTTAGAGGCCTCTTTTTAGGGCTGTTTTTTTTAGCCTTACTCAACCCAACTTTTGCTTCTGAATCAGCCGATAAGACTTCGGATCTAGAAGAGAAGGAATTCCAAACTTCAGAGCTGATTTTCCACCACATTAAGGATAGTTATGGATTTCATGTCGCAGGAGATTTTTCTGTGCCCCTGCCCATGATTCTTTGGACAGACAATGGCTTGGTTACTTTTATGTCCAGCGAGTTTCATCACGATGCCGAAGGGAAGGTAATCGTAGAGCGCGATGGGATGAAATTTGTAAATATCCACGAGAAGGTTTACCAATTGGACCCAGGTGCGTCTGAAGTAACATTCGATGCTTCCCACCATGCGACCAACGCACACCGCCCAATGGATTTCTCCATTACCAAAAACATCTTTATGATGTTGCTTTCGTTTTTAGTATTGATTTTGCTGTTTACATCAGCGGCACGTTCGTACAAAAAGAAAGGCAACAACATGCCTAGCGGGATCGGTCGTTTTGTAGAACCGCTTATCGTATTTGTACGCGACGAGATCGCCATCCCTAATATCGGAGAGAAGAACTACAAGCGCTTTATGCCATTCTTACTTACCATGTTCTTCTTTATCTGGCTAAACAACATCTTTGGGTTGATTCCTTTCTTCCCGTTTAGCGCAAACCTAAGTGGTAATATCGCATTTACCGTCACACTGGCCCTATTTACCTTTATAATTACCCTAGCCAGTAGTAAAAGTTATTATTGGAGTCACATGCTTTGGATGCCAGGTCTTCCTGTACCGATGAAGTTGTTCTTGGCTCCTATCGAATTGATCGGGATGTTTATCAAGCCAATCGCCTTGACGATTCGTTTGTTCGCAAACATCACGGCAGGTCACGTTATTGTACTGAGCTTGATCTCCTTGATCTTTATGTTTAAATCGTACTATGTGGCACCGCTATCTGTAGCCTTCTCATTGTTTATTACAATTATCGAGGTACTGGTAGTAGCCATTCAGGCTTACATCTTTACACTGCTTTCTGCAATGTATTTTGGTCAGGCCGTAGAAGAAGCACATTAATTAATTTTTAAATACGTAAACTATGAGTTTAGCATTGTTACAAGAAGCCGCAGCGAACTATGGTGCATTTGCAGCCATCGGAGCTGGTCTAGCCGCAATTGGTGGTGGAATCGGTGTAGGTAAAATTGGTGGAGCTGCTATGGAAGCCATGGCACGCCAGCCAGAGATGCAAGGTAAACTACAAGGATCTGCGATCGTACTTATCGCCTTTATCGAGGCGATTGCACTGTTCGGGGTTGTAGTAGGTCTACTAGGTGTCTTGAACTAATTTACAGAAGTCAAGGTGCAACGGTTGGTTGCACCTTGATTCTTTATTTAAAAATTAAAAAGATTTATAAGAAATGGATTTAGTTACCCCGGAAATTGGACTCATCTTTTGGACAAGTTTGTCCTTCTTGATCTTGCTTATTATCCTTCGCAAGTTTGCTTGGAAGCCTATTTTGAATTCTGTTCAAACCCGTGAAGATTCTATCAAGGATGCATTGGAAGCCGCAGATGCGGCCAAGCGTGAGATGGAGAATCTTACAGCAGACAACGAGCGAATCTTAAAAGAAGCTCGTGCAGAGCGTGACAACCTGATGAAGGACGCACGTGATATGAAGAACAAGATGATCAACGATGCCAAGGAAGAAGCCAAGGTACAGGCCGATAAGATGATCGCCAATGCCCAGGCTGCTATCGAAAGCGAAAAGAAAGCTGCCGTAGCCGAGATCAAAACTCAGGTTGCTGCTTTGTCTATCGAGATCGCAGAGAAAGTGGTTAAAGAAGAACTTTCCAGCAACGACAAGCAATTGAAGCTAGTCGAAGATATGTTGGGAGACGCCACCTTAAACTAATATAAATTATGAGAGGAAGCAGAGCAGCCATCCGATACGCCAAAGCAATCTTGCAAGAAGCCAAGGCGTCTAACAGCCAGGAGATTCTTTTCCAGGAGATGCAATCTGTGCACCAGACCATCAAAGGGAGCAGAGATTTGCAGTTGATGTTGAAGAGCCCTATCATCAACACCGCTGATAAGAAGGCTTCTTTATTGAAGATCTTCGAAGGAACTTCGGATACAACCAAGTCGTTTATCAATGTATTGGTAGACAACCAGCGCGCAAGCATCCTAAACGATGTAACGATGAGTTACATCCATCAATATAACGAGGCTAAAGGAGTAAAAGTAGCCAAGGTAACCACCGCTGTAGCTTTGTCTGGCGATTTGGAAACCAAGGTCCTTGCCAAGGTAAAAGAGGTGACCGGCAGTTCGCAGGTGACTATCGAGAATAGTATAGACCCTACCATCATCGGAGGGTTTATCCTTAGAGTAGGCGATTTGCAGTACAACGCAAGCATTGCCAACCAGTTGAGTAACATCAAAAGAGAATTTAACAAGAGTTTGTAATCTATCTGATCTGCTTCGGCAGATGAGCTATACTTAAATAAAATGGCAGAAGTTAAACCAGCTGAAGTATCAGCAATCTTGAAGCAACAACTTACCAACTTTGAAGCGAGTGCTTCGTTGGACGAAGTTGGAACTGTTTTAACTGTAGGGGACGGTATTGCCCGTGTCTACGGTCTATCGAATGCCCAGTACGGGGAATTGGTAGAGTTCGAGAACGGTCTTGAAGGGATCGTATTGAACCTAGAAGAGGATAACGTTGGTGTTGTATTATTAGGACCTTCCAAAGAGATCAGCGAAGGGGCTACAGTAAAAAGAACCCAGCGTATTGCTTCGATCGATGTAGGAGAAGGTATTGTAGGACGTGTAGTAAACACACTTGGGCAACCAATCGATGGTAAAGGTGCTATCGACGGAGAATTGTTCGAGATGCCGCTAGAGCGTAAAGCACCAGGGGTAATTTACCGTCAGCCAGTAAACGAGCCACTACAAACAGGGATTAAGTCTGTAGACGCGATGATTCCGATCGGTAGAGGACAGCGTGAGTTGGTTATTGGTGACCGTCAAACAGGGAAAACAACTGTTTGTATCGATACCATCCTTAACCAGAAAGAATTTTACGATGCGGGAGAGCCTGTATATTGTATCTATGTTGCCATAGGACAAAAAGCTTCTACTGTGGCGAACATCGCCAAGGTATTGGAAGACAAAGGTGCTCTTGCTTATACCACCATCGTAGCTGCTAACGCATCCGATCCTGCCCCGATGCAGGTTTATGCTCCATTTGCTGGGGCAGCCATTGGGGAGTACTTCCGTGATACTGGTCGTCCAGCCCTAATTATCTATGATGATCTATCTAAGCAGGCTGTAGCATACCGTGAGGTATCTTTGCTACTTCGTCGTCCACCGGGACGTGAGGCTTACCCAGGGGATGTATTCTACCTTCACTCCAGATTGTTGGAGCGTGCGGCAAAAGTGATTGCCGATGATAACATCGCAAAAGAAATGAATGACCTTCCAGAATCTTTGAAAAGCAAAGTAAAAGGTGGTGGGTCGTTAACTGCACTTCCGATTATCGAAACTCAAGCGGGTGACGTATCGGCCTATATTCCAACTAACGTGATTTCCATTACCGATGGCCAGATTTTCTTGGAGAGTGACTTGTTCAACTCTGGGGTACGTCCTGCGATTAACGTAGGGATCTCTGTATCTCGTGTAGGAGGTAGTGCGCAGATTAAATCTATGAAGAAGGTTGCAGGAACCTTGAAATTAGACCAAGCTCAGTTCCGTGAACTAGAGGCATTTGCCAAGTTTGGATCGGACCTAGATGCTGCAACCATGAATGTAATCGAAAAAGGGAAGCGTAACGTAGAGATACTTAAGCAAAACCAAAACGATCCTTTTACTGTAGAAGATCAGGTAGCCATTATCTATGCGGGTTCTAAAAACTTGCTAAGAGATGTTCCTGTAGAAAAGGTAAAGGAATTTGAGCGCGATTACATCGAATTGCTTAACGGAAAACACAGAGATGTATTAGATACTTTGAAGGCCGGGAAACTGACCGACGAGGTAATCGACACTTTGACCGCCGTTGCAAAAGACCTTTCGTCTCGATACTAAAATAAAGACCTCAATCGCAAGATTATGGCAAACTTAAAAGAAATACGGAATAGAATTTCCTCGGTAGGGTCTACCATGCAGATCACCAGTGCCATGAAAATGGTATCTGCTGCTAAGCTTAAAAAGGCACAGGACGCCATTACTGCCATGCGTCCTTATGCCGATACCCTAACCACCCTGTTGCAGAACCTTAGTGCCACCCTCGATGGGGACGCCGGAAGCAAATTTGCCGATGACCGTCCTGTAAATAAGGTGTTGCTAGTAGCCATCTCTTCCAATAGAGGTTTGGCTGGGGCCTTTAACAGCAATGTGGTTAAGGAATGCAAGCGCCAGATAGCAGAGGATTATGCTGGGAAGACTGTAGACCTGATTACTATCGGGAAGAAAGGAAATGATATTCTATCCAAAAGCTCGAATGTTGTTTATAACAACAACGAGATTTTTGAGGATCTTTCTTACGAGCCAACTGCGGAAATCGCAGAGCGATTGATGGAACATTTCACCAATGGAGATTACGACAAGATAGCTTTGGTCTACAACAAGTTTAAGAATGCTGCCACGCAAATCGTTATGAATGAACAGTTCTTACCGATTGTTCCTGCCGCGCAGGACGAGGAGACTGCTTCTGGAACCCAAACCGATTTTATCTTTGAGCCTTCTAAGGCGCAGATCGTAGAAGAATTGATCCCAAAAAGTTTAAAGACACAATTGTTTAAAGCCCTGCGCGACAGCGTTGCCAGCGAGCACGGAGCTCGAATGACTGCCATGCACAAGGCCACGGACAATGCCGGCGAACTTAAAGACAATTTAACCCTAGAGTACAACAAGGCAAGACAGGCTGCTATTACTGGCGAGATCCTAGAGATCGTTGGTGGAGCCGAGGCTTTGGCAGGTTAAATCGCAGGATCTATAAAATAGCAACCCCCCTTCGGTTTTCGAAGAGGGGTTTTTTTTTACCTTTATGGCAGGCCTTTTGATTCTATTGTATTATGAAAACTTCTATATTCCAAACTACACGTTTAATTTCGAGCGTGCTTTTAATCACTTTAGTCTGTTCGTGTGCCGGTTTTAATTCGGTGTACCAGCTAGAAGAAGAACCTCCTTTTACGCTCACAGATGTTTACTTCCAAGATTGGGTTGCAGGGGTAGAATCTGGAGGCTCTGGAACCAGATTGCATTTATCTGTCACTAGCAATGCTGGCAACATCAGATTGATGCACGCTTATTTTCATGAGCAAAAGGTGCGGATCGATCAGAACGAAACGGATCCGGACACTTATGTGGTCAATTTCGAGAAAGGAATGGGCAAAGACCGCATCATGGATTTAAATGCCGTTAATGAAGCTAAAAACGTCCCAGAAGAGGAGTTTCCTTTCGACTTAGAAGAGAATGAGGCCGTGCTGAGCTATTTGATAGAAGGCGAACTTAAATTTTACTTGATAGGGCCCATTGTAGAGAAACCTATGTTGGCTTATCCTGGAGTAGGAGAAGGGGAAAACTAAGGGAACACCAATGGTCGGAAAGAAGAAGAAAGCTGCAACTTACCCAAAGAAGGAAAGCAAAACTCAATCTTCGGAATCCATAGCCATACCTTCTAAAAAGAATCGTTGGAGTGTTTTTCTTCCACTGATGATCCTTAGTGTCATTTCAATTGGAATTTATTCTGCAAGTCTGGATTATGACTATGTGCTAGATGATAAAATAGTCCTTTCGGAAAACGATTTTGTAAAATCTGGTTGGGATGGCTTGTCTGATATATTTACCAAGGAAAGCTTTACGGGATATTTGGGGCAACAAAAAGATTTGGTTGTCGGGGCGCGCTATAGGCCCTTGTCTATAGCTACATTCGCTATAGAGCATGCTTATTTTGGTCTTAATCCCTGGGTCGGGCATTTAGGCAATATTATTCTTTACGCCTTAACCGCTATGGTGCTGTTTTTGACCCTTACTCATTTTTTCCCCGAGAGAAAAAAGCGCTGGTTATTTGGGCTTCCTTTTATTGCTGCTTTGCTCTTTGTGCTACATCCCTTGCATACAGAAGTGGTTGCCAATATCAAGAGTCGCGACGAAATTATGGCATTGCTTTTTGCATTGCTTTCGCTTAATGCGCTGCTAAAGTATGCCAACAATAAAAAATGGTACTATTTGCTCTTAGCCCCGTTACTATTCTTTATGGCATTGATGTCTAAAGAAAACGCATTGACCTTTTTGGCGGTAATCCCATTGTCTTTGTTTGTGTTTACAGATGCCAAATGGAAGCAGATCGCATTGATGAGCACCCCTTTGCTAATCAGTGCGGCAGCATTCATCTTAATTCGCTATCAGGTGGTGGGGTACCTGCTCGATAGTGGGAAAGAAGTGACCGGTTTGTTAAACAATCCTTTTTTGGAGGCAACGCCTGGCGAAAAGTATGCCACCATCTTTTACACCCTTGGGCAGTATTTAAAGTTGCTGGTGTACCCTCACCCGCTTACCCACGACTATTATCCATACCATATCCCCTTGATGAGTTGGGGAGACATTAAGGTTTTGGCTTCTCTTGTAATCTATATTGCGATGGGTGTTTTTGCAATAAAGACCATTCGTAAACGCTCTGTAACCGCTTGGGGGATTTTATACTTTTTGTTTACCCTTTCCATTGTTTCCAATTTGTTCTTTCCCATCGGGACCTTTATGAACGAGCGTTTTGTCTATATGTCTTCTGTTGGCTTTGTTACCATTCTAGCTTATTTTCTGGTGGTACAGTTGCCTAAGTTGTTGCCCAAAGTAAAATGGGCTGCTATGGCTGGATGGGCTGTTGTAATTGTATTTTTGGTCGGCTACGCATATAAAACCATAGACAGAATTCCGGCCTGGGAAAACGAGTACGAACTAAATTTAGCAGCATCAAAAGTATCTGTGAACAGCGCTCGAGCCAATCAGTTTATGGGGTATAGTTTGTATGTAAAAGCCACAGAAGCCACAACAAACCCCGAGAAGAAGGAACTTTTAGACCAAGCCACGCCATATATAGATAAGGCGCTTGGTATATACCCAACCTATGGAGAAGCTAATAATGCCAAGGCAGGCTTATTGGCAGGCTATTATGAACTAGATCGCAACCTCGATACGTTGTTGGATGGATTCTATGTCATTCAGACGCGTAAACCAATACCTTTTGTAGATATCTATTTGGACTATTTGGAAGATCGTGCAGACAGGCGAAAGCTAAATTCATTTTATCGACGTCTTGGCTCTCAGTTAGTTCAGCAAGGAAATAGAACCAAAGGGTCCTTTTACTTAAAAAAGATGCAGTAGACTTTAGCTGAGATAGGAATAAGAAACCCCGAGTCTCTTTGCTATAAAATATTGAACTGAAGTCCCTAAAACGCCAAGGCCGTATACAGCGCTGCGCTTCAAATTGATCGACGAGGCTTCTGGAAAGTATTTGGTCGGGCAAGTAATCTCGGCAATTTCGTAGCCTTTAAAACAAATTTGCGCCAACATCTGATTATCGAATACAAAGTCATCGGAGTTTTTCTGGTAAGCAATATTTTGCAGCACCTCGCCAGAGAAGGCTCTATAGCCGGTATGGTACTCCGATAGTTTTTGACCCATCATGATATTTTGCACAAGGGTAAGTGCTCTGTTGGCGATGTATTTATAAATGGGCATGCCTCCTTTTAAGGCGCCTTTTCCTAAAATACGAGAACCGAGCACTACTGGATATACCTCATTGGCGATGAGGTAGCACATAGAGTGAATTAATTTTGGGGTGTACTGGTAATCTGGGTGAAGCATTACGACAATATCTCCGCCCAAGGCTAAGGCCTTGTCGTAACAAGATTTTTGATTCCCACCATAGCCTAAATTGGATTGATGTTGAATAATATGCGCTATATCTAGCTGCTTGGCCAGCAAACTGGTTTGGTCTTGGCTGCAATCGTCGACAAGCACCACCTCGTCTACAATGTCCATAGGAATCTCGTTGTATGTTTTTTCCAATGTCTTGGCCGCATTATAGGCCGGTAATACGACCACTACTTTTTTATGGTTGATCATTGATTTTCCTGTATGATAGCTAGAGCTGTTTTGGTGTTCATTTTTAGTCTAAAAGAAGCATTTAGTCGTGAATATTGATATTTTTGTAGAAGAGGGTCTTTAGCTCAAGTTTAGACCTCATCTTACTCATCATGATACAAAATCTTGCTTTCTTTTGAAGATAAAAATAATCAATCATTCCGATCATCCATTACCTAATTACGAATCCTTGGCTTCTGCAGGAATGGACTTGCGCGCCCAACTCGATCAGCCCATCACTTTGGCCCCGCTACAAAGGACCATTGTAAAGACCGGACTTTTTATGGAACTGCCCGTCGGTTACGAGGCCCAGGTCCGCCCAAGAAGTGGCCTTGCCGCTAAAAAAGGCATTAGTGTGTTAAATGCTCCTGGTACTATCGATGCAGATTATCGAGGTGAAATAGGAGTGATTTTGGTCAACCTATCGGACACGCCTTTTATAATTGAGAACGGAGTGCGCATAGCGCAAATGGTTATCGCCAAACACGAAAGAGCGGTTTGGGAAGAGAGTGAGTCATTAAGCGAAACCTCTCGTGGTGCGGGCGGTTTTGGCAGTACAGGAGTTAAATAGAAACTACAAAAAAACAAGCATGAAAATAATTGTCCCAATGGCCGGAAGAGGATCCAGACTACGGCCACATACTCTAACCGTTCCTAAACCTTTAGTTCCAGTCGCTGGGATGCCTATTGTTCATAGGTTGGTGCGAGATATCGCAGCCATATTAGATCAGCCCATAGATGAAATCGCTTTTATTTTGGGAGATCCGGCCTTCTTTGGTGACGATGTGGTAAGCAGCTTGCAAGAGTTGGCTGCCTCGTTGGGGGCAAAAGGAAGTATTTATCGTCAGCTCGACCCAAAAGGGACTGGTCATGCTATTATGTGCGCCGAACCCTCCTTAGAAGGGCCTGCCGTAGTGGCTTATGCGGATACGTTGATCCGTGCTACTTTCGAATTGGACCAGCAAGCCGATGCGGTGATTTGGACTAAAAGTGTAGATAACCCTTCAGCTTATGGAGTGGTTAATCTAAACGAACGAGATGAAATCGTCGAGTTGGTAGAAAAGCCCAAAGAGTTTGTCAGTGATCAAGCGGTCATCGGCATCTATTATTTTAAAGATATCGGTGATCTCAAAAGCGAGCTTCAATATGTGTTGGACAACGAGATTATCCATGGAGGCGAATACCAAATCAATGATGGTATTAAGCGCATGATGGCAGATAGGAAGGTGTTTAAAACGGGAACAGTAGATCATTGGATGGACTGCGGAAACAAAGCTGTAACAGTAGAGACCAATGCCAAGATGCTCGGGTTTTTGGAAGAAGAAGGGGTGGAGCTTGTCGATGCTTCGCATCAAAATAAAGATTCTACCATATATCCTCCATGTTTTATTGGAGCCGGTGTTGTTCTGAAGAATGCGAGTATTGGACCAAATGTATCCATAGGCCCAGGCACGATTATTGAAGATAGCAGCGTTAAAAATAGTATAATCCAGGCCGAGAGCCACATTAAAAACGCTAATTTGGACCAAGCCATGATTGGAAATCACGTTAAGTATAACGGGCGTTTTACCCAAGTAAGCCTGGGAGACTATAGCGAATTGAGTTGAATTTAAAGCACAGCATAACGGCCATTTTGTTGACGGGAATTCTTTCCCTAGGGGCGGTGCATGCGCAAGAAGAGGCACAAGAACCTTCAACCGACGATCTTGGTAATGTCTCTGATGCCTTTCAAGAATTGTTTTTTGAAGCGTTAAAACAAAAGGGGATAGAGAACTATCAATTGGCCTTGGATGCCCTTGGCCGTGCGCGAGCTCATGCGGGAGATGATCCACAGCAGCAAGCCATTATCTACTTCGAAGAAGCTAAAAACTATAAGTCACTAAAACAGTATCAGGAAGCAGAAGCCGCTTATTTAAGTACGTTAGATTTGGCTATCGATCGTATAGATGTGATGGAGGGCTTATACGATTTGTATTATTTGCAGAAGAACTACGAAAAGGCCATCCCGCTGGTAGAGAAACTGGTTGTAACAGAGGAGGACTACAAAGAAGATTTGGCCAACTTATATGCGCGAACAAAGGATTACGACCGGGCCATCGCCTTGCTAGACGAGTTGGACGAAAGCTGGGGCGAAAGCACCTATCGAACGGCACTTAGACGAAGGGTTTATAGAGAATCTGGGGACAAATCTGGCGCGATTCAAAATCTAGAAGCCAAGGTTCAAAGCAGCGCTAAAAGCGAACAAGATTACTTAAACCTGATTTATCTTTATGGGGAAGAAGGCAATGTAAACAAGGCTTATGAGGTTTCACAACAATGGATCACCCAGTTTCCAGAATCGGAATTGGTGCATCTAGCCTTGTATAAACTGTACTTTAATAAAGGCGAATACCAAAAGAGCGTAGCTTCCATGGGGAAGGTTTTTGCGTCCAAGACCATAGACAATGGGCAGAAGTATGTTGTCCTGACAGATTTTTTACAATATGCTTCTCAGCGGCCCGAGCTCGAACAGGAGTTAGATCGGGTAGTATCCGAACTGGACATGAGCGGCGATGGGAAGATTTATCAGGAACTCGGAGAATATTATAATGCCAAGCAAGATAAACAGACCGCCCTGCGTTTTTATGAGAAGGGATTAAAGGCGAACCCAGAAAATTTTAGGCTTTTGGTCAATACTATTTTGACGAATATCGATTTAGGACAGAATAAAAAAGCTGCTTCATTGGCTACAGAAGGTTTAGAGTTTTTCCCAGCGCAGGCTCTGCTCTATTTGCTCAACGGGGTTGCAAACATAGGAATGAACGAGCCAGAGATCGCTGTGGAATCCTTGGAGGAAGGCTTAGACTTTGTATTGGACGATCCTCGAATGGAACGAGATTTTTATGACCAACTGGGCAAAGCCTATCGAGCGATGGGTTCTACCAAGAAGGCAGATGAGTACAAACAAAAGGCAGCAGATATACAATTAGACAATTGATATGACCAAAAAGGCTATTTTAATTTTGATGATGCTCACCCTGGTGTTTACCGCCTGTGGGCCAGGTAAAAAGGTGACAGGAGATCAGTCCATAGCCAATGCCCTTACCACCAAAAAACTCTTAGCAGCACATCAAGCAGCCAGTCCCGAGTTTACCACCATGGCCTCTAGGGTACAAGTTGTTTACGAAGAGGAGGACAAAGAGCAAAGCATTACCGCCAGCCTTCGGATGCGCAAGGATGATACCATATGGATAAAGGCATCGGTTTTGGGAATTACCTTGGCAAAGGCCTTGATCACCAAAGACCGGGTTCAGTATTACGAAACCTTGGGGAATACTTATTTCGATGGCGATTATCAATTATTGAGCGATTGGTTAGGCACAGATCTTAATTTCGAAAAAACACAGGCGCTATTGTTAGGTCAGTCTATGTTTTCTTTAACAGACAGAAACTACCAATCTGCAGTGATCAATAATCGCTATGAGGTAGTCCCAAAAAACCAACCTAGAGATTTTATTCATTCACTGCTGTTGGCACCAGATTCTTATAAAGTTGTTTCGGGAGCGGTTCAGCAACCAAATGAAAAACGCACGCTACAACTTAGGTACGGTCCTTACGACCAGCATCCGGAAGGTTATTTTCCATCTTCCATATCTATTATGGCCAACGAGGGCACTACTCAGACAAGAATTGCCGTTAACTACAAGAAAATAGATGTAGGAGCTCAGGTCCGTTTTCCGTTTAAGATTCCGGATGGGTATGAAGCTATAGAACTCAATTGATGAAACTACGCCTCTTATTTATCGGCCTTTTATTGTTGTGCTCTACATTGGCGATCGGTCAATCGGAAAAGCAAAAACAATTAGAAGCGCGTCGTCAGGCTTTATTGGGAGAAATCAGCAACATCAATAAGATGCTAGCCGAAACCAAGGGCGAAAAACGCTCTGTATTGGCCGAGGTAGAGGATATCGACATGCGAATTGTTGCCCGAGAGAATTTAATCCGGATTACTAACCAACAGGCTAATTTACTTACCAGAGAGATCAATGCTAATCTCACATCTATAGAGCAATTACGCAACGAGCTTAGCACCCTAAAAGAGGACTATGCAAAGATGATTGTTAAGTCCTATAAAAGTAAATCCCAGCAGAGCCGTTTGATGTTTATGCTGTCTTCAGAAAATTTTTTACAGGCTTACAAACGGGCTCAGTATATGAAACAGTATACCACCCATCGCAAGCGACAAGGCGAGCGAATAAAAAGCAAAACCGAGCAATTGCAGGAATTAAATCTGACCCTACTGGAACAGAAAAAGGACAAAGAGGCTTTGGTTGCCGAGAACCGAATTGCCAAGGATAAGTTGGCCGAAGAGAAAAAAATTCAGGAGGGTTTAGTCGCTTCTCTCTTGCAAGACGAGAATAAATATGTAAAGCAAATTAGAGGTAAGCAAAAGGAGGCCGATCGTTTGGATAGAGAAATAGACCGCCTCATTAAGGAAGCTATCGCGGCAGCCAATAAAGAAGCAGCTGCCAAAAAGGGGACGCGCAAAGCGGCTTCGCTCTCGAGCTTCGACTTAACTCCGGAAGCAGCGGCATTGGCCACCAGCTTTAAGAATAACAAAGGAAAACTTTCTTGGCCAGTTGCTAAAGGACGGGTCTTAAATGCATTTGGACGACGGCGTCACCCCCAATTTCCCAATGTAACTCAGAACTTCAGTGGGGTGGAGATTATCACAGAAGGCAATGCCAAGGCCAGGGCGGTTTTTAAAGGTGAGGTCATGCAAGTACAACAACTAAAAGGAGCTAATAAAGCTGTTTATATTCGCCATGGTAATTACATAACCATCTACAGTAACTTGGCGAGTGTGACGGTTAAAAAAGGAGACCAGATAAGAACCAAACAAGAAATCGGTTCGGTCTTTACACATCCTACCACAGGCAGAACACTGCTAAAATTCTTTATCTATCAGGATACCAAAAAAATGAATCCAGCAGATTGGATTTACCGGATGTAATCTAAGAGTTGGAGCAAGAACCAACACCACTTTCCATGGCGATAGCAGTATTTTTAATAGCGCCATAGCCTCCGGCAACATCCACTAAGTTATGAATGCCTCGAGATTTTAAGATAGAAGACGCGATTACGCTTCTGTAGCCACCTGCACAATGCACATAAAAGGTATCATCTGCGGGAAATTCTGCTAAATGATCGTTCAAAAAATCTAAGGGCGCTAAGTGTGCCCCAACTATATGTCCATTATTGTATTCACCAGGTTTTCTGACATCAAAAACAGCCACGTCCCCAGCAGTAAGAATTTCTTCTAAACGCGTTGCGGGAATCGATTCCATAGAATCTGTCTCTTTGCCCGCAGCTGGCCATGATTGGAATCCGCCTTCTAAATGCCCCAAGACATTATCGAAACCTACCCGAGAGAGGCGTGTAATGGTTTCTTCCAAGCGCCCTTCCGGAACGACTAATAAAATTGGTTGCTCTACATCGGCAATTAGCGCTCCTACCCATGGGGCAAAGCCTCCATCGATCCCTATAAAAATAGAACGAGGAATATGTCCTTTGATAAACTCGGTTTGATGACGTACATCTAAAATAATCGCCCCGGTTTCATTTGCCGCTGCCTCGAAGGCATCGGCAGAGAGGCCTCTCGAGCCACGTTCTATGACTTGGTCGATGTCTTGATAACCTTCCTTATTCATCTTAACATTAAGCGGGAAATATGCCGGTGGCGGCATCAGGCCATCTGTGACCTCTTGCACAAATTCCTCACGGGTCATATCTGCGCGTAAGGCATAGTTCATTTTAAGCTGATTTCCGAGCGTATCCACAGTTTCCTTCATCATATTCTTCCCGCAGGCCGAACCTGCGCCATGGGCCGGATAAACCGTAATCTCGGCAGGTAAAGACATAATCTTCTCCCGAAGGCTATCGAACAAGATGCCTGCCAAATCTTCTTGGGTCATATCCGCCGCCTTTTGAGCAAGGTCGGGTCTACCAACATCCCCCAGAAATAAAGTATCACCTGTAAAGATGGCTTCTTCCTTACCATTGGCATCTTTAAGCAGGTAAGTGGTGCTTTCCATGGTATGGCCAGGTGTATGCAAAGCCGTAATGCTGATATCTCCGAGTGTAAAAACCTGATTATCTGTAGCGACTATAGCCTTGAATGAAGGCTTGGCGGTAGGTCCATAAATAATGGGCGCCCCAGTTGCTTTAGATAAGGTCACATGCCCACTAACAAAATCGGCATGGAAATGCGTTTCGAAAATATATTTGATGGTCGCGCCTCGCGATTGTGCTTTCTCCAAATAAGGTTTGACCTCTCTAAGTGGGTCGATAATAGCAGCTTCGCCATTAGATTCGATATAGTAGGCTCCTTGAGCCAAGCATCCGGTGTAGATTTGTTCTATGTACATAATGTCAATTTATTCTCCTTTGCAAGAGGAGCTTTACAAAGATATTAAGAACTCCCTTTTAGCTTCTCTATTTCCCGGAAAATGCCCAAACTTTAACCAATTTTTGTCAAATTTTAAGGCAATCCTAGCACTATTGCGCTAAATCGGTTATGCAATTACAAAATACGATGAAGCCGTTAAAGCGTTTTTCAAATAAAAAAAGCCATGCTCTACAGCATGGCTTTTTTCGATTAACGAGTTTAAAATAATCGCTTATCTAACCAGAAGTTTTTTGGTTACTTGTTGGCCATCGGCCTCCAATTTCACAAAATACATTCCAGTGGTCAATGTAGAAACATCCAGATTGATATCTGTTGCTTCGTTTAGCTGAGTTTCATCCAACTGCAATACCACCTGTCCAAGGTTGTTATAAACCACCAATGCGTTTACTTGTGGACGCTCTGCGCCAAAAGAAATACGGACTTGATCGTTTGCAGGGTTTGGTTGAAGTCCAAGCTCGAACTGAGCGATCTCGCCAGTAGCAAGAACACCACTTACATTGATGTTATCTATATAAGTACTGTTACCATATCCGTTGATATTTACAAAACGGAAGATAGCAGAATCGCCAGGGAATGGCTCCAAATCGATGTTCTCTACTCTCCAATCATCGACACTTCCAGGAGTCCAATCGTTGGTCGTGTTGTAGTCAGGAATGGTAGACAACTCCAAGTCGGTCTTATCATAAATGGTGGTAAAGGTCACTCCACAATCTGTAGAGATTTCTACTCTTAGACCATCAAAAAGCGTAGCAGAATACTGCGCCTTAGCAAGATCGAACGATAAGGATGCACCAGAGATTAAGGTCATATCCAAAATCTCGGTAACCACTACATCTTCTTCGCCTGGGGCATTATAGCTGTAGTTGTCGATCCATCCAAGCAGGGTCACTTCGTTCCCAGTACCTAGGGCAGTATTGGCTTCCCAAGTGATGTCATCGTCATCGTTTTCTATACTCCAGAATTCATTAGGCAAGAAGCCGTTTACATCAAATGGCTCTAAGAATGGAGTCGCAGTACCGTCGATTTGTGCATTAAAGGACAACTCCTGAGAATCATCTTCGTCATATTCATCTCCTGCCAAGTCTACTTCTGTAACCAAGGTATAAGATCCGTTTTCGGTAATAATCAATGGGGTTGCAAACTCATATACAATCTCTGTATCTGCGGCTAAAACATCTGAATATGTTTCTTCTACTGGCGCCCCACCATTTACAGTATAGCGCAAGGCAAAGTTAGATTGGTCTTCGATACCCGTATTTCTAACCGTGATAGAAACGATTCCGTCACCAGAACTTCCACAAGCACCGGTAAAGTCACCAGGGCCATTGTTGATGGACATTAAGGTCAGGTTGTTGTTCAAAGCACAGTTAAACAAACCATCGTCATAAAGAATGGCTACGCTACGGCGACCTTCCCAACCTTCCGTGTCGTTTTTAGCAACAGCGGCATACCAAATAGGGTCATTTGCATCCGGAATAGGTACCGTAATAGAATTGGTATTAGATGTTCCAACTACTTCCATATACTGATCACCAAGGATGTAGAAGTCATAAGACTCTGCATTGGCGACAGCATCCCAAGAGAAGGTGGCATTATCGATACACACTTCTAGTACATTAAATCCACTTACTAAAGAAGCGATAGAGAATACATCATCACTCTCGTCTTCATAAGAGCCACTGCTAATTCGAACTAGTACTTCGCCAGAGATAGTGTTTGGCACACTCCAGTCGTAGTTGGTTTCGTCTCCATCTACAGTGTCGATAGCGTTCCAGCTTCCACCGTTATCAGTAGAGTACTCTAGGGTAAAGTCCGCAGCAGTATTAACAGCATCCCAGTGGATGGTTTCTGTCTCTCCTGGCACAAAATGCTCTCCATCGTTTGGATAGGTAAGAGTAAGGTTATCTTCGATTACTTCGTAGACAATAAAGTATTCTTGCGGCCCTGTTGGGACGTTAAATCCTGTCACTTCTAGATCGTAAGTTCCGGCAGCAGGAGCATTAATCAATACCTGCTCCATGTTATTTAGGTGATCTTCTCCTTGGGTTGCTGGTAGATCTAGCAAGACTGGGTCTGGAGTATGGTCCAATACCCATGGCAGATGATCGCCATTTCCTGGGTCGGTAACTACCAGGTCTAGGTCGTTCACCAATGATGGGGCGGCACCTGGAGATGCAGCTACATCGCTCCAATACAGCATAAAACGCACCTGTACGGTGTTAGCAGGAATCACGATAGAGTGTGTGTTGCTATTTCCTTGAGAAACATTATCATCTAGGTAACGTCCATCTTGCAATAGCTTTCCGGCACGATTACCATTAACAATTCCCCATCCAAACTTATAGTCTGGACCAACATTCCCGTAGTCGTTGGCTGTAGTAAGAAGTGAAGCCTTGATCAAAGCAGAAGGAGGTAAATCTCCTCCGTTAAGGTCTCCATATAGTTCGTAAAGCTGGGCAGAAATACCAGCGATCCCAGGAGCAGCTCCGGATGTACCTCCAAAAGAAAGGTATCCATTGTCCTCATCTGTAGAAATTTGGTTTTGTCCGTTGGCAGCGATATCAGGCTTGATTCGACCATCATGTGCTGGACCACGGCTACTAGAGTTAACCAATACTCCGTCATAGAATACGTTAGCGGTAGCAATTACGTTTTTACCTTGCTTGTGACCTCCGGTAATGTTCCCCCACTGCGTTCCTGCTCCATAACCACAGTTGTTGTTATTAGAGTTTCCAGCAGAAAATACGTGAAGTAAGGAAGGGATGTCGATAGTTTGCTGGTCTACCGTCTGGGTAATAGTTGTATAACCTGCATTACATCCATTACTATAAGAGGAGTTGGTTATTTGCACGTCACCATTGTTGATAAACGTTTGTGTAGGTGTATCAAGGAAGTTTGCTGCATAGTTCACTACAAACACGTTAGATCCCGCAGCCATACCTCTATAAGTAGGGTTTAGGTTTCCGGCACCTGCCATAATTCCAGCAACACCATCTCCGTGTGTTTGTCCTGATCCACTAGCTAAGCTGTTGTCGATTCGTCCTTGAAAATCGATATGTGGTCCAACGATCCCGTCGTCACGAACCATTACTCCGATACCAACACCGGTATAATTTTGTCCTCCAGGAGTTTGGGTATCCAAACCGTTGGAACGGTGCAAGCTTTTACCGCGTGTATCATCTTTTACATCCGGAGCAACAATTTCTTCTACCCACTTTACGTAAGGTAAGTTAGAAAGTTCTTGCAAACAGTTGTTAGGAATTAGTAGGTCGATGTTGTTAGACCCTTTGTATTGTTGTGCCACTGCGATTTGCTTGGTCGCCAGGTTGGCTATCACCTCGTTGGAGTCTATCCAAGCGTAATGCTGAAGCGTTACCAAATAGTGATCTCCCTGTATGGCGTGGTCACCCACATCTCCAGTTTTAAGTGTCTGAGACAATTTGTACTGTCCTTCTGCAGGCACAATAGAACGAACTCCGTGCTGAGCAAGGAAGCTAGTTTCTACTGCCCTAGGGAAATAGAACAAATACGTCTTTTGGGGTAGATATTGAATTAGTTTTAGGTCTTGAGCCTTAAATAGATCCTGTATGTCCTGTGTAGGAGTTTCGTAGAATTGGACCCATCCAAAATAGCCGCCTTGGTATTGGGCGTATTCTGGCATTTGATCCCATTGAAACGTTTGGATGTTCTCCGGAATAGTTACGGAACCATCCTGGAACTGGATCTGATAGTTCTCTTGCGCATAAGACAAGCTCACCATCATACTTAACAGAAGAAACGAGGCTAATCGTCCTTTCCATAGCAAAATAGAATTCTTCATGGTAATGTTTGGTTTTAGAAAATAGAACCTTATGATTATCAAAAGGCTACCAAATATATCCAATCGAAGGCAAAAAACCATATTCCCCAGATAATAATCAGGGGTGAATCGTCAGTAAAAAGTAGATTTTGGGACTTATTCGAAAAGCGCCTTGAGCTCCGTAGCCTGTTCAGGAGCCATTTTTCCGGCCAGAACCAGGCTTAGTTGTTTTCGTCTTAGGGCAGCTTCGAATCGCTTTTTTTCTTGTGCTGTTTCGGGTACTATTTCGGGAACCTTAACAGGAGTGCCCATTTCGTCTACCGCTACAAAGGTATAGATGCCTTCGTTGGCTTTAGTGCGTTCGCCGCTTTCGCGATCTTCGATCCATACATCCATGAATACTTCCATAGAGCTTTTAAACGCACGAGAGACATGAGCTTCTACAGTCACAACACTGCCTAACGGAATCATCTTATTAAAGGCTACATGATTTACAGAGGCAGTAACTACAATTCGGCGACTGTGACGTCGTGCAGAGATACTTGCCGCTCTATCCATACGGGCCAATAGTTCGCCACCAAACATATTGCCAATAGGGTTGGTTTCACTGGGAAGTACCAGGTCGGTAATTACAGTTCTCGATTCTTTGGGAGTCTTAGCAACCATAGCTTAGCTTTTAGACTGCAAAGGTAGTAATAAGGGGTAGTGGTTGTACTTTTTTTGGAAGTTTATTGGTCTAGCTTCTGAACCAATAACCAAGCATCGCGATTATCCACTCGCTGAACTTCGCGAAGCAATTCTAGCGCGTCAATTCTGGACTCGAATGATTGATAAACCACCTGATGCAGGCCATATCTGTTGGCTCCAATATGCCGCGCTCTATATCCTTTATCCCGCAGCTGGTCTACTTTTTTAAAGGCGTTTTCTTCTATGCGGAAAGCTCCGGCGATCACGTGGTAATTACCGTTGCTTTTTGGTAGCGTAAGCTCTAAAGCTGGCAAGGGGTTGTCTATTACAAACGATGCAGCCTCAATTTGATTTTCAATGCGTTGATCGGCTTTCTGCTTTTCCACCAAATTGTGTTGTTCTACTTGGCCTTCATAAACTTTTAGCCCGCCTACACTTCCAAGAGTAATGGCCAACAAACCTACAGCTGCGTAGCGCATGGCCACCTTCCATCCTTCAGAGGATTTTAGTGCGATTACAGGTGTTGCTTCCTCTATTACTTCTTTGTTTGTAGCTCTATCTAAACGCGGCGCAACAAATTGATACAGCCCAAATGCATTTTTGTCGAAGTTCTCGAGCCCGGCTGGTTGAAACACCACCCGGTCGTCTGTCTGGTAACTAAAACTGCCGATACGATCCAATTCTACTTCTTCTCCTGCCATCAACGTTTGAGTCCATTCGCGCGCCAAAGTACGGATGCGTTGTAATGCCAATTCGTACGAACAGTTCTCCACCGCAGCCACATGATTGGCCAACAAACCATCATTGGTTTGTAGTTGCCCATTAAAGCCGACCTCTTTGGAAGGTGGGTAAAAAGTGTCGCTTTTGGGGTCTATACTAGCAGGACGATACTGAGTTAGAAACGCACCAAAGCCAGGAATGATGACACATTCATAGCGATACAATAAGTCCTTGATGTACGTAGAGAGTTGCATTTAAACAAACTTATCGATTTTTTTTTAAAGTTTTTTGGCTGCAGGCCGAACTTATCAACAACAAAAAATACGTAAATTTGAGGACCTCCCTATCATTTTTCGTCCTATGATTGACACCACCGAAAGGTTGTGCACCTTGGCTTTGCTTAAGGCGCCCAACCTAGGACCTGTATTGGTCCGAAAACTGATAGCCGAAGCCGGAAGCGCCCAGCAGCTATGGAATATGAGTCCAGATTCTTTATCTGATTTACGCGGTAGAGGAGCCAAGTGGATTCCGAATCTCAATAAGGAAAAGTTGCTTTCCTTGGCTAGTAAAGACCTCGACTACGCAAAAGTGCACGGTATAGAAGTATTGCATTATCAATGCATGGAGTATCCGAAGTATTTATTGAATTGTTACGATTACCCTCTTTTGTTGTATAAAAAGGGCAGGCTCGAATTTAAAGGAAGAAGAGTAATTAGCATAGTGGGCACACGCTCGGCGACCCAATGGGGAAAACGATTTTGTAGCGAACTCGTGGAGGCGCTGATGCCGTACAATCCTATTGTGGTATCGGGCTTGGCCTTTGGTATAGACATCGCTGTTCATAAAGAAGCTTTAAAGCGGGGGCTCCATACGGTTGCTTGTTTAGCACATGGACTAGATAGAGTTTACCCTCAGCAACACAGCAAGACTGCCCTAGAGATTGTCGATCAGGGTTGTTTGCTTTCCGAGTATGGTAAAAACGATCAGTTCGACAGGCCAAACTTTATCGCTCGCAATAGGATTATAGCAGGGCTTTCTACTGCAACTGTGGTTATAGAATCGGCATTTAAGGGGGGGAGTTTGGCAACTGCCGAGTTGGCTCAATCGTACAATCGGGATGTATATGCCATTCCGGGAAGACCCTCCGATCCGTTTAGCGCAGGCTGTAATGCCCTAATCAGAGATCAGAAAGCACAACTGATTTATCGACCGCAAGATTTATTGGACTATCTGGGTTGGACGTCTTTACCGGTGAGCCAGGATCGAAAAAAGATCAGAAACTGGTTGGACTTGCCGGCAGAACAACAAGCGCTGGTTGGATTATTAGAAAAAGGGCGTTTAAGTATGGACCAGCTACTAATAGAAAGCGGGTGGTCTATTTCCAAATTGTCTGCTATGCTGTTCGATTTGGAGTTAAAGCAGCTCGTCAGGGCAATTCAAGGACAGCAGTACGAATTGTGTTAATATCCTACTTTGGATCTAACTCTTGCCAACACCTCATTGGCTACTTTGGAGGCCTTGTCTGCTCCGATGGCTAAAGCTTGATCTACCTCCTCCAAGTTGTCCATATAATGCCAGTACCTATTGCGCTGTTCCTCGAACTTGCCGATGACTAACTCGTACAAGGCTTGCTTAGCATGGCCATATCCATAGCCGCCACCTAGGTAGTTTTGACGCATTTGTTCTATCTCTTCCTGTGTTGCTAAAAGCTGATATAGGGCAAATACGTTACAGTTATCCGGGTCTTTTGGTTCTTCGAGCGGGGTACTGTCTGTCTGTATACCCATAATTTGCTTTCGAAGCTTTTTGTCGGGCAAAAAGATGTTGATGATATTGTCTTTGGACTTGCTCATTTTGGCTCCGTCGGTACCAGGAACCAGCATGGTTTGTTGGTGTACTTTTGCTTCTGGCAATACAAATACTTCTCCCATCTGATTATGGAAGCGAGAAGCTACATCGCGGGTCATCTCCAGGTGTTGTAATTGGTCTTTGCCAACAGGAACGATGTGCGCGTCATAAAGCAAAATGTCCGCCGCCATCAGCATGGGGTAGGTAAACAAACCGGCATTAACATCTTCCAATCTATCTGCCTTGTCCTTAAAAGAATGAGCCAAAGTAAGACGCTGGTAAGGAAAAAAGCAGCTTAGATACCAAGAAAGCTCTGTTACTTGAGGGATGTCACTTTGCCGATAAAATACGGTTTTGTCGATATCTAGTCCAAAGGCCAACCAGGCCGCCGCTGTACTATAGGTGTTCTGTTTTAGGGTCTCACCATCCTTGATTTGAGTCAAGGAGTGCATATCGGCGATAAACAAAAAGGATTCGTTCTTGGGGTCGTTTGCCAATTTAATGGCAGGAACGATGGCTCCCAATAAATTACCAAGGTGAGGAGTTCCGGTGCTTTGTATTCCAGTTAATATGCGGGCCATGAAAACTAATTTTGGCAAAGGTACTTTTTTTGCCCGATTGCTGGCGGGCAAATCCTTACTTTTGAACCGTTGTGAAACTGCTCAAGAACATCGGTCATGTGCTTTACCGGATCTGGTTCTACATAATGGTAGGCTTGGCCATAATACTGTTGCTACCCTTTTTATTGGTTAGCATATTAAGAGAATCGTGGTATCCCTTCTTTTTTCGTTTAGCGAGAATTTGGTCTAAAATTATCCTGATGGGGATGCTGCTTAAACCAAAGATCGAGCGGCATTACCGGATGCAAAAAGGCAAAAGCTATATGCTTGTAGCTAACCATACCTCGATGATCGACATTATGTTGATGTTATACCTTTCTAAAAATCCCTTTGTATTTGTCGGCAAGAAAGAATTGGCTAAACTGCCTTTGTTCGGGTTCTTCTATAAGCGTACCAATATTTTGGTAGATAGAAGCGATGCAAGAAGCCGTCATGATGTATTTAGGCAGGCTCAGCATAAACTAGATCAGGGATTGAGTATTTGCATCTTTCCGGAAGGCGGTGTACCCGAGGAAGAAATCCTACTAGACCAATTTAAAGACGGGGCTTTTAGGCTGGCCATCGAGCACCAAATCCCTATTTTACCGATGACATTTTTAGACAACAAGAAGCGTTTCTCTTATACCTTTTTAAGCGGGGGTCCTGGAATAATGCGGGTAACCATTCACGAGCCTATACCGACTAAGGGACTTGCATTGGACGACAAGAGGCAACTACGCGATAGGGCACACAGTCTTATTCTGGAAACCCTAAAGAAGAGGTAAAGAAAAAACCGTTCCATGGCGATAGAACGGTTTTTACATCATTGTTTGGTATTAGCCAAACCTAACCAACTTAAAACTAACCTAAAACTTAAAACTCAATCCGCTATAGACACCTAAGTAGTATGGATTAAAATCTACAGAGCTGTCCGTATAAGGATTCAGTTGGTATTTAAACATAGGTTCAATATTAAACTTTAATCTATTGTTGATTCTATAGTTGAAGCCTAGTCCTATGTTGGTTGTGAAGCTCACCGAATTAAGGTTGTTGGCCTCTCCAATGATCTCGTTTATATCTCCATCTCTTACAGAGATTTCGTTGTTTCCTAATATCAAGGTGCTAAACCCACCAATCATATTGATTCCAAATCGGGAGTCGAGCAATGCATAATTTAATTCCATAGGAACCTCATAATAAGAAAGGTCCTGAATCAACTGTGCTTCGCCACCAGAAGATTTAACTGTCACGTTCTGGTAAGGGTCACCGGTGCCCATATCTGGCCGATTAGAAACGCTACCTTTATCGAAGGCACTAAGCACTACAGATTTCCCACCATAATCGACGCTCTTTAGCGCCAATGCAACAGGAGCCTCGGCAATTTCTATTCCGTCTGTGGTATAACCTAAGTCTACATTGCTCAAACCAGAGCGAATACTCAGACGGTCGCTTAAAAAGTAGCTCACCTGTACTCCATAGGTTAGGTTTACGTCCCCAGATTGGCCATTGTCGGCAAACACAGGGTCGATGGCCGAACCGTCACCAAAACCATCATAATAAACAGGACCGACATTTGGGGTAACTTCCCAGCTGCGATCGGGTCTGTTTTTAGGCGCCTCGGTTTGGAGCGTTTCCTCCTCGGCGATAGCGTCGAAGATAGATTTCTTGTTCTCGGTTTCTACGGCATCTTCCTCTTTCTCTGGCCCGATTTCTTCCTTATCGGTTTCGGTTCCAGCAACCGTTGTTGTTTCTTCTATATTATTGGATGTGTCTATAAGCGGATCACGCTTTATAGCATCTTCTTTAACCTCCTTGGTGTCATTAGCAGTCGAAAGCTCAGTTGTTTTATTCTCGCTATTATCGAGCTTATTACTTGCATCGATTTCCAAAGCAACAGCATCGTTGGTTTTTGGCTGTGTAATGTCTTTCGAAGTATCGATTAGCGGGTCTCTATTGGTGCTATTTACAGAAGTGGAATTATTTGTCCTTGTCTTTTCAATGCCTTTAGGATTCTCCTCTATGGCGACGGCCTCGTTGGAAGCTGCAGGCGCGGTAACCGCTTTCTTACTGCGGTCAATCAAATCTTCATCAGTCTTAGACTCCGCCGGACTGTCTTTTTCCAGCTCGCCGATGGCCTCATCTATAGTTTGACCTTCTGGATTAGTAATCGCATTTTCCGTTTGTGTTTCCTTGGTAGTGTTAGGTTCTGTTGTAGACTCTGTCTCTACTAAAACCCCATCACCCTCGGTGCTATCCGGCCCCATAAAGAGTGTTCCGGTAGTAAGCAATAAGGCGATAAGTGCGGCCACACCAGCCCATCGCCACCACAATGGAATGACCTTACGGTCGTCCTTCTTGCGAAGTTTTGCGTCTATACGTTCCCACATATCTGCCGGGGGAGCAGCCTCAAACTCTTTGAAGCCCTCCTGAAACAACTGGTCTATTTCCTTTCTATCCTTCATTCATCATCCCGGGAGTTCCGGGTCCGTTTGTTGTTCCTTCCTTTCGAGGTAGGATTCTACTTTTGTTTTTAATATCATTCTGGCTCGGGCGAGATTGGATTTAGAAGTACCGTCCGATATGCCTAGCATCTCGGCGATTTCTTTATGAGCATAGCCGTCCAGCACATACAAATTGAAGACCAGCCTGTAGCGATCCGGAAGTTGCTGTATAATCTCTAACAAAAAGTCCAAAGGAACTTCTCTTGTTTCGACTACAACCTCTTCAGCCTCGATTTGCTGATCGTCTGTAATATCGAAGATTTTCTTCTTGCGATATTTCTGTAAGACGGTGTTGACAGTTACCCGTTTAATCCAACCTTCGAAAGAACCTTTTCCCTGGTATTGCTCTATCCTACTAAAAATGGTAATGAAGCTGTCTTGCAAATTGTCTTCGGCTTCTGTTCTGTTTGGGGAATATTTAAGGCATATCCCAAACAAAACCCTCGAATATTTTCGATACAAAGCCTCTTGAGCCGTGGCATTTTGCTTCTTACATTCTGATATGAGCTGTTCTAAAGTCAAATATGGCTGGCTTCTGGTAGTAATTTAATACAATCGCAGACAATCAACCTTTTGACCCAGGTTTCTACAATTTGTAGATGAGACCGAGTGAGAAAGGTTGCGCCCTGATTCTGAAAAAATTAGTCCGCCACTGCGGCAATGGCCTCCTTGATCTTAAGCTCTAATTCTTCCATCAAATCTGGGTTGTCTAACAGTAGCGCTTTTACGGCGTCACGGCCTTGTCCGAGTTTGGTGTCTTGGTAACTAAACCAAGATCCACTTTTCTTGACAATCTCATAAGCAACCCCTAGATCGATTACTTCGCCGACTTTGGAAATTCCTTGGCCGTACATGATGTCGAATTCTGCGGTTTTAAATGGGGGGGCCACTTTATTCTTGACGATTTTAACTCGGGTTTTGTTACCCAAGACCTCGCTGTTGCTATTTTTTATCTGGGTCGATCTGCGGATGTCCAAACGTACAGAGGCATAAAACTTTAAGGCATTTCCTCCGGTAGTCGTTTCTGGGTTTCCGAACATGACCCCAATCTTTTCACGTAACTGATTGATAAATATTACGGTACAATTCGTCTTGCTGATGGATCCTGTAAGCTTTCTTAAAGCTTGGGACATAAGTCGGGCGTGCAGCCCCATTTTACTATCCCCCATCTCTCCTTCGATTTCGCTTTTCGGAGTTAGGGCTGCGACAGAGTCGATAATGATGATATCGATGGCGCCGCTTCGAATTAGATTATCCGCAATTTCTAGCGCTTGCTCCCCATTGTCTGGTTGAGAAATAATCAAGTTTTCGATGTCTATACCTAACTTTTCAGCATAATAGCGATCGAAGGCATGTTCTGCATCGATAAAGGCTGCAATGCCTCCCTGCTTTTGTGCTTCGGCTATGGCATGCAACGTCAGTGTTGTTTTTCCCGAAGATTCTGGGCCGTAAATTTCTACAACTCTTCCTCTTGGATACCCCCCAACGCCTAAGGCTAAATCTAGCCCAAGGGAGCCGGTTGGAATTACTTCGACTTCCTGCACCGCAGAGTCTCCCATTTTCATCACGGTACCTTTACCGTAGGTCTTGTCTAATTTGTCCAACGTTAGCTTTAACGCTTTTAGTTTGGCTTCTTTTTCCGTACTCATAAAATTAAAAAGGTGTTATAGGGAAGTATCGAGCTAAAGTACTATTTCTTTGCTTTTAGGGCAAAGGGAATACCCATAATCTTTCGTTTTTGCCATCCTAGTCTAAAACCGTATTTTTGCCCACAGAATTACTCACTTTTCAAACTTAAAAAAGGTATAGCATGCAACTGTACAACAAACTAAGTGCGAAGGAGCGGGCCCAATTATTAGAGCAGGCGGGAGAAGACCGTCTAACCCTCTCTTTCTACCAATATGCCAAGATTGGCAATCCAGAATTATTTAGAAATCATTTATTTGTGGCTTGGGACGGCATGGAAGTTCTAGGACGGATCTATGTCGCCAACGAGGGAATCAATGGGCAGCTTTCGGTACCTGCAACGCGCTTTCACGAATTCAAGGAATTTCTGGACGGGATCTATTTTTTAAAAGACGTCCGTCTCAATATAGCCGTGGAGCAAGACCTTAAATCCTTCCTAAAGCTCAAAGTCAAGGTGCGTCATAAAATTGTGGCCGACGGCCTTAACGATGACAGTTTTGATGTAACCAATAAGGGCGTTCATGTTGGGGCCGAAAAGTTTAACGAGCTCATCGCAGATCCGGATACCATTTTGGTAGATATGCGAAATCATTACGAAAGCGAAATAGGCCATTTTGAGGGAGCGATTACCCCAGATGTGGATACCTTTCGCGATTCCTTGGACATTATAGAAGAAGATTTAAAGGAGCATAAAGAAGACAAGAACTTGGTGATGTATTGCACGGGTGGAATCCGCTGCGAGAAGGCCAGTGCCTATTATAAACACAAAGGATTTCAGCGCGTTTATCAGTTAGAAGGCGGAATTATTGAATACACCCGTCAAATCAAAGAAGAAGGCCTGGAGAACAAGTTTTTAGGGAAGAACTTTGTGTTCGATCATCGACGTGCCGAGAAGATTTCTGATGAGGTAATCTCTAATTGTCATCAATGTGGTGAAGCTTGCGATACCCATACCAATTGTGATAACGAAGGCTGTCACTTGCTCTTCATTCAATGCTCGAGTTGTGCCGAAAAAATGGACGGCTGTTGTAGTGAGGAATGTAAAGAGATTATCCACTTGCCATGGGAAGAGCAAAAAGCCCTGCGCAAAGGCCAGCATAACAGCAACAAGATCTTTAAGAAGGGGCGTTCAGAAAAACTGAAATTCAAAAGCTGAGTTTCGGAAAATACGGTATCTTTACCCTAATTAGAATTAAGTTTCATCTTCGTCTCCTAGCGCTTGATTAGGAGCTATATATACTCAATATGGGCTGCACCAGCTGCGCTAGCAATGGCGGCGGACAACCTAAAGGATGCCGAAACAATGGGACCTGTGGGACCGATGGTTGCAACAAACTGACGGTTTTCGACTGGCTTTCTAATATGTCCTTGCCAGGACATGTTAAACCCTTTAACGCCGTAGAGGTTCGCTTTAAAAATGGACGTAAAGATTTCTTTAGAAACGAAGATGATTTACCCATTCAAATCGGTGATGTAGTTGCCACTGAAGCATCGACGGGCCATGATATTGGCATTGTTACCCTAACCGGAGAGTTGGTGAGGGTGCAGATGAAGAAGAAGAAAGTCACGGATGGGGTCGAGGGTCTTAACAAGATCTATCGCAAAGCTACACAGCGGGATATCGATGTTTGGCAAAAGTCCAGAGACAAGGAGGATTCTATTCAAAAAACTTCTAGAGAAATCGCCATTCGCCTAGGCCTTAAGATGAAGATTAGCGATATAGAGTATCAAGGCGATGGCTCTAAAATAATATTCTATTATACAGCTGAAGAGCGGGTCGATTTCCGTCAACTTATCAAGGAATTCGCTCGGACGTTTAGCTCTCGAATTGAGATGAAACAAGTTGGGTTTCGACAAGAAGCCTCTCGTTTAGGAGGCATAGGTTCGTGCGGCCGGGAGTTGTGCTGCTCTACTTGGCTCACAGATTTCCGCAGTGTAAATACTTCTTCTGCTCGGTACCAGCAACTATCGTTAAACCCTTTGAAGTTGGCCGGACAATGCGGCAAACTAAAATGTTGCCTCAATTACGAGCTGGACACCTATTTGGAGGCCTTGGATGAATTTCCAAAAACCGACCTTAAGCTGTATACGGAGAAGGGCAGGGCGCATTGCCAAAAAATAGACATTTTTAAAGGTTTAATGTGGTATGCCTACGAAAGCGAAGGCATGAACTGGCACGAACTTCATATAGATCGAGTGAAGGAAATCGCTGCCATGAATAAGGACAACAAAAAACCGGCGGCCTTAGAAGACTTTGTCGAAGAAAAAGTAATCCCAGACACCGAGTTGTTCAACAATGTTGTTGGACAAGACAGCCTAACGCGCTTCGACCAGCCTAAACGTAAAGGACGCAACAAAAGGCGGTCTTCCTCTAAACGCAACAACCGTGGTAGGAATAATAAACAACGCAAACCGAAGAATGCGAAATAGTGCGATTGTAGCATCGCTGATGGCTCTTTTACTTATCGGCTGCGGCTCCGATATGGTCGTGGGCGATATGCGGACCATGGATGGGTCGTGGGACAAAAATCAGATCGTAGAATTTACATTGCCCGAGTTGGATTCTTTGCAAGCCTATGATATTTTTCTTCATCTAAGAAACACCGAAGAATACCCTTATAATAATTTGTTTGTGATCGCCTCCATAGAGTTTCCGCACGGGAGGACCATTAAAGACACCCTAGAATATAGAATGGCACAACCCGATGGCACATGGCTTGGCACGGGAATTGGTAGTGTTAAGGAAAGCAAGTTATGGTATAAGGAGGGCGTGCGCTTTTTTGAACCAGGCTCCTATAGACTGCGTATAGAGCATGCTATGCGCAATAACGGAGACGTCCAAGGCGTTAATTCTCTACCCGGCATTACCGAGCTTGGATATAGTATAATGAAGTCCCCGGAACATTAATTATGGCCCAGACAAAGAAGAAAAAATTAAACAAAGCCGAAGCGGCTAGCCAAAAGAAACACATCAAAACATTTTGGAAGATATTTGGTGTTGGCCTCCTGTTATTTGCGTTATTGTTTTTATTAGCCTCTTGGGGCGTTTTTGGAAGCTTACCAGACATTTCTGAATACGAAAACCCGGAGAAGGATCTGGCCACACAGGTGATATCCGAAGATGGAAAAGTAATCGGTAAGTACTTTAAAGAAAACCGAACACCTGTAGATTTCGAAGATTTACCAGAGCATCTTGTAAATGCGCTTATCGCAACAGAGGACATCCGGTTTTACGACCATGCTGGTGTAGATGGTAGAGGTACTATTAGAGCTTTTGCCTTTTTAGGAACCCGAGGCGGGGCCAGTACCATTACACAACAGTTGGCCAAGCAGTTCTTTACAGATAATGTTTCCCGCAACAAGCTAGAACGAGGCCTACAGAAGATTAAAGAATGGATTATCGCGGCTCAACTAGAACGAAGATATACCAAGGAAGAAATTATCACCATGTACTTTAATGTGTACGATTTTTTAAACCTTGGGATTGGAATCGAATCTGCAGCCAACATCTATTTCAATAAGTCCCCTCAAGAGCTAAGCATTGCAGAAGGTGCTATGCTGGTGGGGATGTTTAAAAATGCCTCTTTGTATAATCCGCGCCGTAATCCAGAAGGGGTAACCAATAGAAGGAACGTGGTCTTGTCTCAAATGGCCAAATACGATTATATCTCAGAGGTCCAACGCGATTCACTTCAGCAACTAGACCTGGGCCTGGATTATTCTCCGCAAAAGCATATCGACGGAATTGCCACTTATGTAAGAGAGTACATCAGAGGTTATATGAAAAAGTGGGCTCGAGAGAACCCTAAAGTAAACGGTGAGACTTACAATATAGACAGCGATGGATTAAAGGTTTACACCTCTATCAATTCTAAGATGCAGGAGTTTGCAGAACTAGCCGTAGACCAACATATGCTAAATCTTCAAAAGGAATTCGACCGTCAAAACGAAAAGAATAAAATCGCTCCTTTCCGCGATGTTACTCCAGAGGAAATAGATCGGATCATGAATTCTGCCATGCGTAGAAGCGACCGTTGGCGTGAGATGAAGAAGCAAGGGAAGAGCGAAGACTCTATTATCGACAGCTTTAAGAAGGAAACCTCTATGCGCATCTTTACCTGGTCGGGAGAGAAGGATACTATTATGACTCCTATGGATTCCATTCGGTATTACAAGTCTGTTTTACGCGCGTCCTTGATGTCGGTAAACCCGCAAACTGGAGCTATTAAGGCTTGGGTTGGAGGGATCAACTACAAGCATTTTAAGTACGATATGGTAAAGACCGGGAAAAGACAAATCGGGTCTACCTTTAAACCCTTTGTGTATGCTACGGCCATCGACCAAATGCATATGTCGCCTTGCGATACTTTACCCAATACCCCTTACTGTATTGCAGAAGGGAAGTACGGTATTTTGGAAGAATGGTGCCCAAAGAATTCGGATGGCGAGTATGGAGGTTATATGACTTTAAAACGTGCTTTGGCGCGTTCGATCAACACCGTTACGGCACGATTAATCGATCGAGTAGGACCAACTCCTGTCATCGAACTGATCGATAAAATGGGGGTAGATACCGAAGAAACCCCTGCGGTTCCATCCATAGCGTTAGGGACTCCAGATATCAGTTTATACGAAATGGTAGGGGCTTATAGCACCTTTGCCAATGAGGGGGTTTTTGTATTGCCTAATATTGTTCAGCGTATAGAAGACAAAAACGGAACGGTATTATATCAATATGTGCCAGAAACAAAAGATGTGATCTCTAACGAGACCGCCTTTGTTACCGTCAGTCTTATGCAGGGAGTAACAGAAGGCGGGTCGGGGACGCGTTTGCGTCATACCTATGCGGCAGAGAACCGCGTTTATAAGAGCTCGGTAACAGGCTATCCATATCAATTTGATAACCCAATAGCAGGAAAAACCGGAACTACCCAAAACCAAAGTGATGGATGGTTTATGGGAATGGTGCCTAATCTAGCTACAGGGGTGTGGGTTGGTGGAGAAGACCGGTCCACCCATTTTAGCACCACAGCTTATGGACAAGGAGCAACTATGGCCTTACCCATTTGGGCCTTGTTTATGCGCCAGTGTTACGAAGAGGAAAGCCTGGGAATTTCTAAGGATGAATTCAAAGAACCGGAAGTGATTACCATCGAGACAGACTGCGAGGCTTTTAAGCAAAGAAAGGAAGAACAAGAGATAGAAATCGAGGACGATGAACTCGAATTTTAAGGACGCTCAACAGCATATAAACCAGCCAAATTTGGCTGGTTTTTTTATGTCATAGCTTCAAACTTTCGTACTTTTCAGAAAAGTTTTTTTATGATCACAAAGACCGTTGAAAACGCTCAACAAGCCTGTATTGGTGTAAAAAGCAACATGACTTTTATGCTCGGTGGCTTTGGACTTTGCGGCATCCCCGAAAATAGCATTTCGGAGTTGGTTCGTTTAGGAGTCGAAGGGCTAACTTGTATTTCTAACAATGCTGGGGTAGACGATTTTGGTTTGGGCTTGTTGCTGCAACAAAAACAGATCAAAAAGATGATCTCTTCTTATGTTGGGGAGAATGCCGAATTCGAACGACAGATGCTTAGCGGTGAGTTGGAAGTAGAACTGATTCCACAGGGAACCTTAGCTCAACGTTGCCAAGCTGCTCAAAGCGGTATCCCCGCTTTTTATACCCCTGCCGGTTATGGTACGGAGGTGGCAGAGGGAAAGGAAGCAAGAGAATTCAACGGGAAGATGCACATCATGGAAAAGGCCTTTAAGGCAGAGTTTGCTTTTGTGAAGGCATGGAAGGGAGACACAGCCGGGAATCTTATTTTTAAAGGAACGGCAAGAAACTTTAACCCTAACATGTGTGGCGCCGGAAAGATAACCGTCGCAGAGGTAGAGGAACTTGTCCCTGCTGGCACCTTAGATCCTAATCAAATACATATCCCTGGCATCTTTGTGCAGCGGATTTTTAAAGGGGTCGATTACGAAAAACGAATAGAACAACGAACCGTAAGAACTCGAGGATAATGGCATTGACAAAAGAACAGATCGCACAGCGCATCGCGCGCGAAGTACAAGATGGCTATTACGTGAACCTCGGTATTGGTATTCCAACCTTGGTAGCCAATTTTGTGCGTAACGACATCGAGGTAGAATTTCAGAGTGAAAACGGAATCCTCGGGATGGGGCCTTTCCCTTTCGAAGGAGAAGAAGATCCGGATCTTATCAATGCAGGGAAGCAAACTATCACCGCTTTGCCTGGCGCTTCATACTTCGATTCTGCAACTAGTTTTAGTATGATCCGTGGACAGCACGTAGACCTAACCATCTTGGGGGCTATGGAGGTGTCTCAAGAAGGAGACATCGCCAATTGGAAGATCCCAGGCAAAATGGTAAAGGGCATGGGTGGAGCTATGGACCTTGTCGCCTCTGCAGATAATATCATCGTAGCGATGATGCATACCAATAAGGCCGGTGCATCCAAACTTCTTCCCGAATGTAGCTTGCCGCTCACAGGGGTCCGATGTGTAAAGAAGATTGTTTCCAACCTGGCCGTTCTGGCTATTAAAGATGACGCCTTCGTTCTCTTAGAACGTGCTCCTGGGGTAAGTGTCGAAGAAATTAAAGCTGCTACTGCAGGAAAACTTATCGTTCCAGATAGTGTTCCTGAGATGTCATTCTAACATTTTCAGTTGATAAATGTTAAATTATTGTGCATTACATCGAATTAATATGTGTTTAGTCGGTAAAATGTAAATAATTTCCCACTTTAGCCATGTGTAAAAATTAATGCTACACAGCAACATGAAACAGCTAAGCCTTCATATTCGAAACACCTACACATTGATCAAAAGTTTGATGTACGTTGCGAAAAAGGTTTTGCTACTGATGTAATTTTTCATAATACTTTTACCCCAAGTCTGCAACGATTCAGATAAAGGTAGGCCCGTTCTTTGTGAGGTTAGAACGGGCTTTTTTTATAGCCCTTTCGGAATGGCTTCTATTAATGCTTTGCTATAAGCTGTAACAGGATTGGCGTAGACTTCGTCGGCCTCGCCACGTTCTACAATCTTCCCTTCTTTCATCACTAACAATTGGTCCGACATATATTTTACGACAGCCAAATCGTGAGAGATAAACAAATAGGTAAAACCAAACTCTTCTTTTAATTCGTTTAGTAGATTAAGCACCTGTGCCTGTACAGAGATGTCCAAGGCAGATACCGATTCGTCGCAAATAACCAGTTTCGGTTCTAAGGCAATGGCCCGAGCAACGCCTATACGTTGTCTTTGACCCCCCGATAATTCGTGGGGATATCGGTCGTAGAACTCCCGATCTAACCCTACTTTATCCAATAACTCCAAGGCCCGACGTTTTCTAACCACGGCAGATTTCCCGATACCATGCACCTTCATAGGTTCTGTTAAGGCATTACCTAAAGTAAGTCGAGGATTTAGAGAGGCGTAGGGATCCTGAAAGATCAATTGGATGTCTTTTCGCAGCGAACGGATTTGCGTTTTGTCCAATTTGGTCAAATCGGTTCCGTTGTATTTTACACTTCCTTCTGTAGCGGGTTCTAGTTGCATGATCACCTTTCCCAAGGTAGATTTTCCACAGCCAGATTCGCCAACCAGCCCTACCGTTTCGCCTGCGTAGATATCGAAATTGACTCCATCTACAGCCAGCACTGTTCGTTTTTTACCAAACATCCCGGCCTTATCGAAGTAGACTTTCTTAACGTTTCTAATCTCTAAAAGGGGCGTTTGGGTATATAGTTTTTTATGTTTTAGGGCCCTTTGTGCGGCTGCGATTTCTTTGGGATTGAAGCTCTTTTCGGATAGCGACGCAATGGTCGGCAACCGTTCTAAGCGCGTGTTCATAGAAGGCCTAGATGCCAATAAAGCTTTTGTATAGGAAGCTTTGGGCATCTTGAACACCTCGAAAACAGACCCCTCTTCAACTACCCGGCCTTGATACATCACTACGACGCGATCTGCGATTTGCGAAACCAGACCCAAGTCGTGAGAGATAAATATCATACTCATCCCAGTTTCCTTTTGCAGCTCTTTTAATAGCTCTATTATTTCCTTCTGAACTGTAACGTCTAGCGCAGTAGTGGGCTCGTCTGCTATTATCAGTTTCGGTTCACATGCCAAGGCCATGGCAATCATTACCCGCTGCATTTGGCCCCCACTTATTTGGTGCGGATAGCTCGAGAAGATTTCATTAGGGCGCGGGAGTTTTACCTTTTTAAACAGCTCGATAACCTGTACTTTTGCCACGCTGGTCGAGTTGTCGGTATGCATGCGAATCATTTCTACCACCTGTGGGCCACATCGCATCGAAGGATTTAAAGCGGACATGGGTTCTTGAAAGATCATGGCGATTTCGTTACCCCTTAGTTTGCGCATCTGTTTGGGGTCCAACCCGAGCAGTTCTTTGTCCTCGAAACGGATGGAGCCTTCGATCCGACTAGTTCTTTTTGGAAGCAGCCCCATGATGGCCAAGGAAGAAACAGACTTACCAGATCCAGATTCACCAACAATTCCTACTATTTTGCCTTGAGGCACATCCAAAGAAACCTCATGAATTACCTGTTTATACTGCTTGTCTGCAGCAAAACTGATGTTGAGATTAGAGATTGAAAGCAGGGGCAAATCTGGCATAGACCAAATATACCAATTCAAGTTAGGAACACCATAAGGCAATTTCTTATGAAAAGGAAGGTGTTAATAAAAATAGTAGTGTCGTTCGTCTAGAATATGCTCAATAAATTTGATAATCCTCAAAAAAGTTCGTACTTTAATAAGAATAATTCAATATTGTTCACTTTTTCATTAACTAAACTCAACAAATTATGAAAAACACTAACCAATCGTGGTTTTGTGTTGTTCTGATGAGCTTTTTATTTGCTTTCGGAAACGCACAAGAACTCGATCAACCATCAAAAGATGAGCAAATCAACAAAAAAAGACCGCCTAGCTTGGTCGTCATGAAAGAAGCTCAAAACTATTCCCCAGCCAACACACCTCAACTTCTCCAGGAACTATTTTCCCCCTCTCCCCAAAGTTCCTTCGTCCCCACCAAGACCATCCAAGACCAAATAGGATTTCAACACCAAAAACTCCAACAACACTATAATGGAGTGCCCGTTGCATTTAGTAATGTGACCATTCATTCTCAGGGGAATCGAGTGGCCGCAGTAAGCAATGCATATTACGACATTCATGACTTTAATACCAGCCCCACCATTTCTCCTCAACAAGCATTTCAACGCGCAGTCAATCACATCGGTGCACAAAAGTACCTTTGGGATTATCCTGGCGCCTCCGACGAGTTGGACTATCAACGACCCACCGGCGAATTGGTTGTAATGCCAGATTTTAACAGTGGCCGAGATGCGACCGATATCAAAGCGTATAAGCTTGCTTATCGGTTCGATATTTTTGCCTATCAACCCATGAGTAGAGGCATCTTGTATATCGATGCCCACAATGGTCAGGCCTTGTTCTACGACGCAATTATTAAGCATGCTGAAAAGTTTGGTCATATTGGTGTTGATGTGGCTACGGCACAGACCGAAGCAGAATTTTGCAATTCTGTGGCAGCTGGTTTCGAGGCTATCGTTGTGGCCGGAACGGCAGACACGCGCTATAGCGGAAGCCAAACCATCGAAACTCGCCAGAGTGGTTCTAACTACATTCTGGAAGATCTTGGGCGTTCGGTATACACACGTGATGCTTTAAACCAGGCACCTGGGAATACCTATCCATATATTAATAACTATGGGCAGTTTACCGACAACAATAACGATTGGACAGCGGCAGAGCATAATAATTCTGCCAAAGATGATGCTGCTTTAGATGCACACTGGGGCGCCATGATGACCTACGATTATTTTCAACAGGTCCACAATCGAGATAGTTATGATGATAACGGAGCGCAAATTCGTAGCTATGTTCATGTAGACAATAATTATAACAATGCATTTTGGAACGGCTCGGTAATGTCTTACGGAGATGGTTCTTGTGTAAACGAAGGTTGTAATGGTTTCGATGCGCTAACCTCCATCGATGTAGCGGCACACGAAATTGGACATGCCGTGATGACTTATACCGCAAACTTGGCCTACCAACGCGAATCTGGAGCGTTAAACGAAGGCTTCTCTGATATTTGGGGAGCTGCAGTGGAGCATTTTGCCAAAGGCAACGGGAGCGACACCAATCCTACCGATGCCATTTGGCTTATAGGGGACGAAATCGATAGAAGAAGCGGCTCTGCTGCTTTACGTTCTATGATGGATCCAACCTCAGAAGGTCAGCCAGATACTTATGGCGGACAGTATTGGATTAACCCTAATTGCGGTACGCCTACCCAGTTTAATGACTATTGCGGAGTACATACTAACTCTGGGGTATTAAACTACTGGTTCTACCTGATCGTAGAAGGAGGAAGTGGCACCAACGATATTGGGAATGCTTTTAGCGTATCTAGTATTGGGATGGCCAAATCTGCAGCCATTTCTTATCGCACACAAAGTGTATACCTATCTGCCAACTCCACATTTTCTAATGCACGTACAGCGGCCATACAGGCTGCCATAGATTTGTATGGCGCAGGAGGAGCAGAAGAGCAGGCAGTAACCAATGCTTGGCACGCAGTCGGTGTTGGCGCGGCCTATGGCGGCGGTGGTGGCGGCAGTAACTACTGCGCTTCTGCTAGTACTAATGTAAACGACGAGTATATTGGACGGGTTCAACTGAATACCATCGATAATTCATCGGGAGCGCAATTCTATACAGATTTTACCAGCGTTTCGACCAGTCTTACACCAGGGAACAGCTATACCATCACTGTTACCCCAGTTTGGACAGGAACCATTTATAACGAAGGCTATTCTGTATGGATCGATTATAACGGAGATAACGATTTCTCCGATGCTGGGGAACAAGTTTGGACGCAGTCTGCCACTAATGCCACCCCAGTAAGCGGATCCTTTACCGTGCCTGCTTCTGCTTCGGCAAGTTCTACTCGTATGCGTGTATCGATGAAGTACAACGGAATTCCTACTGAATGCGAAACCTTTACCTATGGTGAGGTAGAAGATTACACCATCGAGTTAGGCGGTACACCCGGAGATACAACGCCTCCATCGGTTCCTGCAAACCTTTCGGCCTCCAATACAACAGAGACCACTACCGAACTTTCGTGGGATCCGTCTACAGACAATGTAGGGGTAACCGGGTATGAGGTCTTTGAAGGGGGACAGAGTCTTGGGACGGTTACTAGTACAGGTGCAAACATCACCGGCTTAACAGCTAGTACCACTTATTCGTTCCAAGTTCGCGCCTTTGATGCGGCTGGAAATAATTCTGCATTAAGCAGTGCGTTGCAAGTAACGACTTCTACAGGAGCCGATACACAGGCGCCTTCAGTGCCAATCAACCTGTCTGCATCTAATACGACGGACACCGCTACCGATCTTTCTTGGACGGCTTCGTCGGATAATGTAGCAGTGACGGGTTATGAGGTTTTCCAAGACGGGTCAAGTATTGGAACAGTAGCCGGTAATGGAGCAAGCGTCTCTGGGCTAAGCGCTGGGACAACCTATTCGTTTCAGGTCCGGGCTTTTGATGCGGCCGGAAACAATTCAGCCTTAAGTGCTGCACTAGATGTTACCACCACCGGCGGAGGTGGCGGCGGCTCTACCGTGTTGCACGAAGGTTACTTCGAAAGTGGCTGGGATGGCTGGACAGATGGCGGTAGTGACTGTCGTCGCATGTCAACCTCAAGATCCTACGAAGGAAATTATTCCATCAGGCTTCGCGATAATACCAGTAGCTCTACCATGACACTCGGAAGTTTTAATGTTAGTGGTTACAGCAGCATTGATGTGAGTTTCTACTTCTATCCATATAGCATGGAAAATGGAGAAGATTTCTGGGTACAATTCTACGATGGAAGCAGTTGGCAGACGGTTGCGGCATACGCCAGTGGAAGCAGTTTTACCAACAACAGTTTCTACTCTGCCAATGTCACTATAGACAGTGGTAGCTACAATTTCCCATCCAACGCACAATTCAGATTCCGTTGCGATGCAAGTGGAAACAACGATCACATTTATATCGATCAGGTATCCATAGTTGCTAATTCTGGCGGGGCTGGTGCAGGACCTAGTATTGTAGCTTTAGGCTCGCCTGCTAACGGCATCGTCGGTGGCGAAATGGGAGCGAACATTGATGGCGATCTGTTGCTTACGCCTAATCCGGCACGTTCTATCCTAAATGTACATATGTTGGAGTTTGATCCATCTTATACGTATCGCATTATGGATGTTGCAGGGAAAGTGGTTCAGGCCGGAACACTCAACCAGACCCTCAATGTAAGTCAATTACAAAGCGGCATGTATTTCCTCGAGGTAACCGAAGAGGAAGAAACCGTTATCGAACAATTTATTAAGGAGTAAATCTCACTTAATAGTTAATGAAACCTCGCACTGTAAAGGTGCGGGGTTTTTTATATAAAAGCGATTTGATCTTCTTCTAATAAGGCATCACCCCGAAGTTTAAGAATAATCTGTGCTACGGTCAGGGTATCCCGTTGGCAGTATTCTACGATGCGCGAAAGAGCACCTTCTTCGTAATATACTTGACGAACTTGGGAACCATCGATGTCTTCTTTTGGTGACGGTATGCCCAATATGTTGGCTAACAATTTTAGAGAGGTATAATGCTTGTAATCGCCAAATTTCCAAAGTTCCATGGTATCCAAGTGGGCCACTTCCCAAGGCTTTTTGCCAAACAAGTTGAGTTTGGATGGCAATTCTATCCCATGAATAATCATTCGACGTGCGATAAACGGAAAGTCGAATTCTTTGCCATTATGGGCACATAGCAAATGCTGCCTTCTGCTAAAGTGTTGCTGAAGCAATTCCTTAAAGTCTTTTAGTATTTCAGCTTCTTCGCCACTAAAACTTTTAATTCTAAATTGTTTGTCGGAGCCATGGCCCTTAAAGAAGCCTACAGAAATACAGATAATTTTACCGAATTCTGCCCAAATGCCGGCGCGATCGTAAAATTCTTCCGGACTAAATTGGTCTTTGCGTTGGTAACGGGTTTTGTTTTCCCACAGGGGTTTTAGAGTTTCATCCAGCTGGTCGTATGCAGCATGCTCTGGGACCGTTTCAATATCTAGAAACAGGATGTGCTCCAGTTTGAGTTTTTGTAACATCGAAAAAAGTGTTGTGGGAAGGCCCTATAAAGGTACGGATTACGGATTAGCCCTCCAACATCTTGTAGACTTCCTCTACGTAAACATAGAAATCTTCACCAAATGGACGTTCCACTTTGGGCAAGCGTTGATGCCCTAAACGGACGATAATCAAATCGTCTTCTGGGATGGTAATTACATACTGCCCTAAGATGCCGCGCATCACAAAAATCTCTTTACCCAAATGGTCGCTAAGCCAAAAGCCATAGCCATATTCGGGACTGGCTTCGAAGCGGGGTTTGATGGAAGTCGCCACAAAGCTCGAGTCGATTAGTTGTTGGCCGTTCCATTTGCCATATTGCTTGTAGAGCTTTCCAAAGCGGGCAAAATCTAAGGCATTAGACCCGATACAACAGTACGATTTTACCATGCGGTTTTCGGGGTCGTCTACCTGCCAAACAGCGGCTTGTTCCATACCCATCGGTTGCCAAAAGCTCTCTGAAAAATAAGAAGCCAGTTTCTTTCCGGTAGCTTTTTCGATGACCATACCAAGCAATTGCGTATTTCCGCTGAGGTATTTATAGGCCTCCCCTGCAGGACCATTAGAGCCACGACTTAGCATGATTTCTTCCAAATCACCATCATAATAAGCCCTGGCAGTAATTCCAAAAGGATTTTTATAATCTTCGCTCCAATTAAGCCCAGAGGACATAGACGATAAATCGCCAACGGTCATTCCATTTTCTTTATACTCTTCAAAGAAATCTCCAACGGGCTGATCTAAGCTTTCGATAGCCCCATCTTGTATGGCCTTCCCCAAAAGGGCACTGGTAATACTTTTGGCCATAGAGAAGGAGTTGGTCTGCGAGTCGCGCCCGTAACCCTCGGCATAGTCTTCGTACCAAACGCTATCGTTTTGGATAATCACCATGGCGATGGTGCCCAATGCTTCGTTCTGCTCATTAAGCCTTGGGGTCGCTTCTGCGCTATTGTAGTCTTTGTGCTTTGCCCAGGGCTGTGCGTTGCTGCTGGCAGGAATATTTTCGGCTTCGAAGTATTCAAAATCATCTATAAAAGCCGTCGTATGTCCAGTCATATAAACCACACGAACTCCTTTAAGGATGTGTTCGTAATCTGTTACATAAAGTAAGGCCACTATAATGATGCTTAGGCCTACAATCCACTTTAGGAGTTTTTTTAATGCTTTCATAGGGTAAATTTAAAATAATTCGCCTTGACGAACAGGGCTTTCGTGGGCGAGCAACCATTTTTTTCTATGGATTCCACTTGCATAACCTACCATACTCCCGTCAGAACCCACCACTCGATGGCAGGGGATGATAATTGCTATGGGATTTTTACCGTTGGCACTTGCGGCAGCCCGTATCACTTTGGGATCTCCCAGCCGATTGGCTAGTTCTTGGTAAGAGATTTGTTTTCCGAAGGGAATTTTTTGCAACTCGGTCCAGACTTCATTGCGAAATGGAGTACCATTTGGTGCGAGTTTTAGGTCGAATTGAGTACGCTCCTTTTGGAAGTATTCTTTTAGCTGAATAACGGCGTCTTGCAAGGCTTCCGGAACCAATTCTGAAGGATCTTCGAGTCGATCGACAAAGGTGACGCTTTGGATACCGGCTTCGTCGCCAACAATCTCCAAATAGCCGATGGCCGTGCTGAGGTAAGTCTTATAAGTGGCTTCCATCTTCTTCGTTCAGGTCGATTCCCATACGTCGAGCTCTACGCTCCCAATTTTTGCGAGCAGCAGCTTGCATGTCTTCTATGGCATCGCTTTCGTCCATAATTTCTAGGCCCAGCAGGGTCTCTATAATGTCTTCCATGGTAACTATCCCAATGGTGCTTCCGTATTCATCTACCACCAATGCGATATGTCCCCGCTCGTTGATAAATACCTCGAATAACTCTGGGATGGGCTTGTCTGCTTTCACCACAAAGATGTCGCGTCTAAGGGCCTTCATTTGTTTGTCCCCTCCGTTGTCCACTATCTCTTTTAGCAAATCATCCTTCAATACAAAGCCGGTGATATTATGCGATTTTTCGTTGTAGATGGGGATGCGCGAAAAACGTAAATTTTTATGCTTGTCGTAAAAGCTTTTCAGGCTAGTGTTTTCGTCCTCCAGGGTTACCACTGGGAAAGGCGTCATCACATCTTTGGCTGCTATCGATTTAAAGACCAGCATGTTTTTAATTACTGCGCTTTCGTTTTCTTCAAAAACCCCTTCTTCTTCAGCGGCATCGGCTACGGCGATAAATTCTTCTCGACTCATGGTCCCTGCATGCGAGGATTTCCCAATCATACGAGTGGTAAGGGTAAGGAGCCAAATAATGCCTGTGTATTTCAATGGGAAGATGATAATCTTAAGCGATATGGCGGTAAACGGGCCCAAGCTTTTCCAATAAGAGGCCCCTATGGTTTTTGGGATGATTTCGGAAACCACTAAGATTAAGATGGTCATTATGGCCGAAACAATTCCGACAATATTAAAGCCCAGTACATGGATATCGTAAGGCAATTTTTCTGCTTCCACCCCAACTAGGATGGCACCAACGGTATGGGCGATGGTGTTTACCGTGAGGATGGCGATAAGGGGTTCGTCTATATTCTTTTTATAATTCGCAATTACCTGGGCGTAGCCCTTGCCTTCCTGCATTTTTAGCTTTAAAAAGCTGGGGGTAAAACTCAGCAATGCGGACTCTAGGATAGAGCACATAAAGGAGAAGAAAATAGAAAGAACTGCGTAAAGGATCAGCAGGGTCATCGGGCCACAAATTTGTTACAAGGTACTTATAAAGTCGCTAAAAACCAGCAGTTGTTACCAACCTATATAGCGAGGAGGTTCTATGCCTCTTAAGTTGAGGTATACAATGATTTGCCCTCTATGATGAGTTAGGTGATCTTGCAGCAGATTCATGATCTGCCACTTGCTTTTAGGGCCGGCAAAAAATTCTACCACTTCGGCTAGCTCGCTTTCTGGGGCTGCTTCCACCGCCTGATAGGCGGCATCGAAGGTCTGCTTTAGTGCCGAAATCATTTCTGCCTTGCTACCTTCCTTTAGAAATTCTATGGAAGCTGCATTAAAATGCGTTGTTCCTAGCCAGTTGATATTCCCAGCCATATGGGCCAGTTGCTCGGCAAAAGTACGTTGCCGTTCTGTAGGTTTAAAACCAAAGTCCTCTTCGGGCATCTGTTCTACCATCTCGATGAGGTAATCTTTGGAGTTGCTCCACTTTTCTAACCAGGCTGCTTTTGGATCGGTTTGCTGTGCCATGCTTGTTATCCCAACGCACAGCGCCAGAATCAGTATTAGTCGTTTCATCGGATCAAATTACGAAATTAATCGCACCACATCCTTGGCAAAATAGCTGGCGATAAGTTGTGCTCCTGCACGTTTAATAGCTATTGTTTGTTCCATCATAATGGCATCATGATCCAACCATCCCTTTTCGGCCGCGGCTTTTATCATGGCGTATTCTCCACTCACTTGGTAAACGGCAACAGGCACATCAATCTCATTGCGCAGCTCTCTTACGATATCCAAATAACAAAGGCCTGGTTTTACCATCACGATGTCTGCGCCTTCGTCTATGTCCATCTCTGTTTCGCGTAAGGCTTCGTCTCTATTGCCAGGGTCCATCTGGTAGGTCTTCTTATCGCCAAATCCTGGGGCAGAATCTAAGGCATCTCGAAAAGGCCCATAATAGGCAGAGGCATATTTGGCGCTATAACTCATAATCCCAGTATTCTCAAAACCTTCGTCTTCCAAGGCTTCGCGAATACTCAAAATGCGGCCGTCCATCATGTCGCTCGGAGCCACAAAATCTGCTCCGGCTGTGGCATGACTCACAGACATTTCTGCAAGCACTTCTATGGTGGGGTCGTTCACAATTAGTCCATCTTCTACAATCCCATCGTGGCCGTAACTAGAGTAGGGGTCTAGGGCCACATCGGTCATCACCAACATATCCGGAGTTACATCCTTAATGTTTTTAATGGCGCGTTGCATCAAGCCATTAGCATTTAATGCTTCTGTCCCTTGGTTGTCTTTTAAGTTGTCGGGCACCTTTACAAAAAGCAATACAGCTTGCAGCCCCATGCTCCAAAGCTCTTTGGCTTCTCTGGCGAGCAGGTCTAAACTATACCTGTAATACCCAGGCATCGAAGGGATTTCTTCTTTTACACCCATGCCTTCTACCACAAAAATGGGTACGATAAAATCGTTTGGAGAGATAATGGTTTCTCTGATCATATTGCGGATGGCTGCATTTTGTCTAAGACGTCTGTTTCTTCTAAGTGGATACATTGCTTTTTATTTTAGACCCAATCTTTGGGCGCTTTTAAAACTGCTTCTAATTGTGCTTCGGGGCTTCCCTCTTCTGGATGATAATCGTAATGCCATTGCACATGTGGTGGAAGGCTCATCAGGATGCTTTCTATACGGCCATTGGTTTTTAATCCAAACAAAGTGCCTTTATCATGCACCAAGTTAAACTCTACATAGCGACCACGACGGATTTCTTGCCAATCTCGCTGCTCTTTGGTATAAGGTAATTCTTTTCGTCTTTCTGCAATGGGGACATAGGCCTCTAGAAAGCTGTCACCAACCTCGGTCACAAAGTCGTACCACTGCTCGAGGCTCTTTTCTTCGGTAGGCTTTAAGTAGTCGAAGAACAAACCGCCAACCCCACGAGCTTCGTTTCGGTGGGTATTATGAAAATACTCGTCGCAGCGTTTTTTATAGGTTGGGTAGAAGCTAGGGTCGTGTGCGTCACAGGCCCTTTTACAAACCTGGTGGAAGTGGACGGCATCTTCTTCAAACAAGTAATAGGGAGTTAAGTCTTGACCCCCGCCAAACCATTGAGTGCTTATGTTTCCGTCTACATCGTAGAGCTCGAAATAGCGCCAGTTGGCATGTACCGTCGGCACCATTGGGCTCTTAGGATGCAATACCATGCTTAGGCCACAGGCAAAGAATTTGGCATCGCTTACCCCAAAGTACTTTTGCATGCTCTCTGGCAATTCGCCATGGACCATGGAGATATTTACCCCTCCTTTTTCGAATACTTTTCCGTTCTTGATTACTCGGGTGCGGCCACCGCCACCACCTGGGCGTTCCCAGTGGTCTTCTTGGAAGCTGGCTTGGCCATCTACTTCTTCTAGCTTGGATGTAATTCGATCTTGTAAATCGTGAATGTAGTTTACAAAACGTGTCTTCATGTTGTCGTTTTAAGGTTGTTTTCTGTATGAATTAGTTTTGTGGATGAAATCGTAGCAGCGGTTACCGCAAGGGGCAACACAATTAGGACTCCCAATATGGGAACCGCCAATAACAGCATAAACGGAATCCCATTGCCGATGGCAATTCCGCTATGGCTGCGAACCTTCCGAATGCTCTCGGAAAAGTTGTAATGTCTTTCTAGGGTGTAATCCATGCTTCCAAAGCCAGCATAATAGGCTTGGAGTAAAAACAAAATGGCCGTCGATGCGATTCCTATGATCGGGATAAGGCCTAATAATAAAATGGGAATGGTAAAAAACAACTCCATAAAGAGATTCCGCAGACTGATACGCAGCCCTCTGTACATCATTTTAAAGAAGCCAGACCTGTTTGATGGATTATTAATACCCGTTAATTGGTATTCGATTTTTTCGGATACTGGCCCCATAAATGGCGCGGCTAAGCCAAGAACCAAATGTTTATAGAGCAAAATCCCTAGGGTAAGTACCAGCATACCTCCTAATATCTCGCTGATGACCCCAAAAGTTTCCTTGCCGAATTCCCATATCCAGATGTTGTCTATATAATCGCCGATATTATCGGAGAGTCCCCAAGCCGTGGTACCGATGCCGATGGCCAACAGCAAACTGATAAGAGCAGGGATAAAAAAGTACCTCCATAGCTTTAATTCCCGGATCATTTTTAATGTTCCACGGTAGTCGTTAAGGCCAGAAAGAATATTCTTTATCATACCAAATCCTCCTCTAAATACACCATTTTTCCTTCTAAGGAATTTAATGATGCCAAATCGTGCAATTTTTCAGCATTTTGCGCCAATTCGACGAGTTTTTTTACAATAATGTCCTCTTTTTGTTCAAAATCGGTCAAAAACAGGTCGATTCCGATTTTGTTGTTGTGCAAATCCATCGCCCTTTCCAACGTTTCATTTACAGAGACGTTTTCGTACAAATCCGTAACTTTTTGGGCCCATTTTGCTGCTTTTTGAGCGTTTTTTACTGTTTTTAGGCAATTTTTGGCCATTTTATAGTTCCAGTAGGCGTGCCGAAATGCATTTGCTCTATTGGTCTTATGATGGGTGTTGCCGTAGCGCTGGTCACAAAGTGCCATAGTCTCTTTAGAAGATTGAATGGTCGGTCTAATTCGATACGGATGAAGCAAAAGCAAAAATGCTAACCGAATAAGCGGGCCCGCCTGCATGCCTTTTAACCGTGTCCAGACCTTTTTGATCATTCTCTATACTCCTTTACAGCTTGTATAAATGCACCAGCATGTTCTACAGGGATGTTAGGTAGTATGCCATGTCCTAAGTTTACGATATAGCGGTCTTTTCCAAAATCACGAATCATTTGATGCACCATCTCTTTAATCTGGGCCGGCGGGCTTAGTAGGCGAGAGGGGTCGAAGTTTCCTTGCAAGGTAATTTCTCCTCCGCTAAGGTAACGGGCATTACGTGCGGTGCAAGTCCAATCTACGCCCAAGGCTGAAGCTCCGCTGCGAGCCATAGTATGAAGGGCAAACCAACATCCTTTTCCAAATACGATGACCGGAGCTAGTTCTTTTAACGCATCGACTATTTGTTGAATATACTTCCAGGAAAATTCTTCGTAATCGTCTGGTGACAACATCCCGCCCCAGCTGTCAAAAATTTGTACGGCGTCTACTCCGGCCTTCACTTTTTCCTTTAGATAAGCGATGGTAGTATCGGTTATGCGTTGCAAAAGTTCGTGTGCAACAAGCGGCTGTGCAAAGCAGAGCTCTTTGGCCTTGTCGAAGTTTTTACTTCCCTGCCCTTGTACAGTATAACATAATATGGTCCATGGACTTCCGGCGAAACCGATCAACGGGATTTCGTCGTTTAGTTTTTCCTTGGTCATTTTAATGGCATCCATTACATAACCAAGCGATTCGTTTACGTCGGGAACAATGACACGGTCCAGATCCTTTTGGGTTCTAATGGGTTCTGGCAACCAAGGCCCTACGCCAGGTTTCATCTCTACATGGATGTTCATGGCCTGCGGAATCACTAAGATATCGCTAAACAAGATTGCGGCATCCATCCCAAAACGGCGAATGGGCTGTACGGTAATTTCGCTTGCCAGCTCTGGAGTTTGGCATCGAGTGAAGAAGTCGTACTGCTCTTTGATCTTCATAAACTCTGGCAAATAGCGTCCGGCTTGACGCATCATCCATACAGGTGGGCGGTCTACGGTTTCTCCTTTAAGCGCTCTAAGAAATAGATCGTTCTTGATCATGTAATAATGTTTTTGCTGTTTTTGCGATCACACTTTCTATAGATGGCCGGTTGGCAATCACCACGTGATCTGTATGTTTTTTTGCTTCTTCCGCAGTGGTAGGACCAATGCAAAATGCTCTAAAAGTTGCTCGGGGGTTAGCTTGGGTGTAACTAATAACCGCCGATGGACTAAAAAAGAGGATTTCGGCCCAATTTTGCTCAAATTCCTTCGGTTTTAAGCAGGTTTCATAAGTTTTTAGCTCAAAATTCTCGATTTTGGCATTTTTAAGGATCGTCGGTAATTCGTCTCTTCTAGAAATTCCACAGGGGTATAAAAATGTTGCTTTTTTACCTCTTTTAGCTATGTTTTTACCTAATTCTGAAGCATTTTCTGCAATTTCGGCCACATTTCCGCCTTTTTCTGTAAAAAGTTGGGCTACTTTTTTACCAACACAAAAAAGCTGGTTTTTCGGGTCTAATACTTCATTTTTAGCTAGGGGATTTGCTAGGACGATTCGCGCTGCATTTGCACTGCTAAAGATAAAGTTGGAATAGCCTACTGGCCAGTCGAAAGGAAGGGCCTCGATTAGGATGGCGTCGTATTGTACCAGTCCCAAACCAGCATTTAGAAGTAATTCTTTCTGAGCGGGACTTAAAATCTTTGTCGAGAGGACTGTCATGGTTTCATCTGCTTTTTGATGGATTGCATCAATTGAGCTCCTCCATTGGCCAAAATCTCTCTTGCACATAAGGCTCCAAAACCTAGGTAGGCTTCTGTTTTAACGCTCTGTTTTACCTCTAAGGCCTGCTTCCCATCTAGCGACAGCAATACTCCAGATAAATTTATAACATCACCTTCTATTTGAGCTAAGGCGCCGATGGGTGCCGTACAACCTCCTTCGAGCTCTCTCAAAAAATCACGCTCTACCCAAGTGCATTTGGCCGTTGGCACATCGTTTAAAGCGGCACAAGCCTTTAATGCTTCGGTGTTGGTTTGCATGGCAGCGATGGTCATGGCCCCTTGTGCAGGAGCAGGAATCATCCAGTCTAGAACTCGATGGTTTTCCGGCAGCAAATCGATACGTTGTAAACCAGCTTTGGCAAAGATGGCGCCCTTCCAATTGCTTTCGCCTAGTTTGCGAAGTCGGGTGTTTACATTTCCTCTAAGCCCAGTAATAGTATCTTGTGGATAACGGTTAAGCCACTGCGCTTTGCGACGCAAACTGCCGGTGGCTATGATATTCGATGCCGAATCCGGTCCAGGAATAAGCACATCTTGAACATCGGCTCGTTTTAATACAGCTGCTTGTACCACCCCTTTAGGCAACAAGGTTGGCACATCTTTCATACTATGTACGGCAATATCGATGCTCCCATTGACCAATGCGATGTCTAAGGTTTTGGTAAAAATACCCGTAATACCTAATTCGTATAAGGGCTGAGACAGATTTAAGTCACCATCAGATTTAACCGGCACCAACTGGGTTTGATGGCCTTGGGTCTCCAACATGTTTTGCACGGTCTCGGCTTGCCAAAGTGCTAACTGGCTATCTCTGGTCCCGATGCGGATGAGCTTACTCACGAGTCTTTTTGGTTGAGGTTGAAAATGCTTTCGATAAGCTGGATGCTAGATTCTGTTTCTACGTTATCGTCTTTCAGGTGGTTGGCGAAGTGGGTGGTAATTTTTTGGATTAATCGATCGCTTATCACTTCTGCCTGTTCTTGGTCGAAGTTGGAGCGTTTGCGTCTTTGGTTATCGATTTCTCCTGCCTTGATAGAAGAAAGTTTGGCTTTAAGGGCTTGAATGGTAGGGGCAAATTTTCGGTTACGAGACCAGTCCAAAAACTCTTTTTCTACCGCTTCAATGATAGATAGCGCCTGTGGGAGTTGCCCTTGCCTATGGACCAAGGTTTCGTTGGTGGCTTGGGTGAGTTCGTCCAAATGAACCAGTTTTACAAAAGGGTTTTCTGCTACGTTTGGTGCCACATTCATAGGGATAGACAAATCCAGTACCAGCAGCTGTTTGTTTAGATATAACAGCTCCTTGCTTATAGTAGGTTGCTGAGCCCCCGTGGCTACAATTAAAATATCGGCAGCTGCAATTTCACTTTGAATGTTGGCATAGTCCATAACTACCACATTAAATTTCCCTGCGATTTGCTGGGCCTTGGTCTTGGTTCGATTTATTAAGGTAATGTGAGTATTTCCGGTATGCTTGATGAGGTTTTCGCAGGTATTCCGACCGATCTTCCCAATTCCGAAGAGCAAAATATTCTTCTCGGAGATATCGGGGACATGCTGCATCATGTATTGTACTGCAGCAAAGCTCACAGAGGTGGCTCCTGTAGAAATCTCTGTCTCGTTCTTGATGCGTTTACTAGCCTGAATCACAGAGTTGCCGAGGCGCTCCATATAGGCATTAAGCATTTCGGCTTTTTTAGATCGTTTTAATCCGGCTCGTAGCTGAGAGATAATTTCGAAGTCCCCTAAGATTTGGCTATCCAATCCAGTCCCGACGCGGTACAAATGGCGAATGGCTTCGTTTCCTTTTTTGATATAAGAGACTTGCTCGAATTCTTCCAGGGTTCCCTGGGTGTGCTCGCAAAGGAGTTTGATGAGCAAATAGGGATGGGCGGCAAACCCATAAATCTCTGTTCGGTTGCAGGTGGAGATCACACAGATAGAGGGAACACCCTCTTTCTTGGCTTGTGCTATGATGGCATCTTGAGCTTCTTTACTTACGCTAAAGTGCCCGCGAATTTCGGCGTCCGCTTTCTGATAGCTTAAACCAATGGCATAAAACTGCCCCTGATGGGGCGTTCTGTTTTGGCCTGAAGGAAAACCGTTTGTACGTCTTTCGTTGTTTTTCATAGCAACGGGACAAATTTACGTGCTTGAATGTGCAAAAAATAACGCAAGCGGTATCATTAATATCGGTATAAGCGAAAATGATGGTTAAAATCGAAAAAATGTATGGAATACTGCTATTTTTGGGGTCTAAGACAATATTGTCATTGAAACTATTTAGAATAAATCTAAATAAGGAGCTCATGAAAGCCATGCAAATAGAATCAAAAAATGTCGTTGAAGGCATCTACCAAGAAACCCAAGTCGAAGAGGGGTTTTTTGTGCTGAAGTTCAATAATGAAACCGCTCAAAATCAACTATTTAGAAGAGAGGTAAATGCCTCTTTTATTCAGTTTCACTTTTGTGTAAAGGGATCTTCCTCTTTTAGCTTTAACAACGGTAGTTACCAATTACCTCTAAATGAGGGAAAAAGTTTGCTTTTGTACAATCCACAGCGCGACTTGCCTATAGAAATTTCTGTGGCTGCCCAGTCTTGGGTCATTTCGCTTATTATTCCCATTAAAAGATTTCATGAGCTCTTTAGCACCGAGGCACATTATATCGACTTTTTACGAGACGAGAATAAGGACCGTAAATATTATAAGGACGGCCCCATATCGCCATCTATGGCCATTGTGCTAAATCAGCTTATCAACTACAATCTACACCCTTCTGTACGCCCATTATATTATAAGGGAAAGGCCTACGAATTGCTTAGTCTTTACTTTAACCGGACAGAAGATGTTAATATAGAGCAGTGCCCTTTTTTGGTAGACGAAGACAATGTGACCAAGATTAAGCGAGCCAAGGAAATCATCATTGCTCGTATGGTAGAACCGCCTACCCTTAACGAGTTGGCAGAAGAGATTCAGCTACCTATAAATCGCTTAAAAGAAGGCTTTAAACAGGTGTATGGCGATTCTGTATTTAGCTTTTTATTCGATTATAAAATGGAGGTGGCCAGGCAGCTTTTAGCCAGTGGCTCGTATAACGTAAACGAGGTAGGATTAAAGGTTGGTTACAGTACGGCAAGCCATTTTATCGCAGCCTTTAAAAAGCGATTTGGCATTACCCCTAAGAAATTTATAATGGGCTTATCTCAAGCCTAAAATTAACCAGAACTTTAGCTACAATTTAAGAACCTTTTAGGGGCTAGCCCCTATTTTTGTGAGAAGAACAACTATGAAAAAAGGCGTATTACTTGTCAATTTAGGCTCTCCGGATAGCACCGATCCTAAAGATGTAAAAAGGTATTTGGACGAGTTCCTGATGGACCCTCGTGTAATCGACGTTCCCAGATGGGCCCGCATATTGTTGGTCCGCGGAATCATCTTAAACACCCGACCCAAAAAATCGGCCGAGGCGTATAGCAAGATTTGGTGGGAAGAAGGCTCCCCGTTGATCGTGATTTCCGAGAGGCTTCAGAAGAAAATTCAACAACAGGTATCTGTACCTGTTGGTTTGGCCATGCGCTACGGGAGCATGAGCCTAAAAAAGGGATTGCAAGAGTTGGCAGACCAAGGGGTAGATGAGGTGCTAACCATTCCTTTGTATCCCCAATTTGCAATGGCCACAACAGAGACCATAGACGCCAAAGTTGCTGAGTTACAGCAGGAGTTTTTTCCAAACATGAACATAAGCTCTTTGCCTGCCTTTTACAATAAGCCAGAATACATAGAGGTTTTATCCAATAGCATAGCCAAAGGTTTGGAAGGCTTAGACTACGATCATCTTTTGTTTAGTTATCATGGTGTTCCGGAGCGGCACATTCGCAAAAGCGATGTCACCAGTTCGCACTGCCAGATCGATAATAAATGCTGCGACACCCCATCTAAGGCACACCGTTTTTGTTACCGCCATCAGTGTCTGGAGACTACCAAAATGGTTGCGGCAAAGCTAGATTTGGATCCAGCCAAGTACAGTACTTCGTTTCAATCTCGACTCGGTTTCGACCCATGGTTGCAACCCTATACAGATCGAACTATAGAGCGACTGGGGAAACGGGGCATTAAAAAAATGGCCATCGTGACGCCTGCATTTGTAAGCGATTGCCTGGAGACTTTAGAAGAAATTGCCATGGAAGGCGAAGAGATTTTCCACGAAGTTGGCGGAGAAGATTTTACTACGATACCCTGCTTAAACGATCAGGACGACTTTGCCAAGATCATCGGTAATTGGATCGACAGATGGGCCATCAGAGACCTTAACACCGCTATCACATAAATGGCTCGAAATTCTGTTTCCTTAGGTACAGAATCGATCAGCTCCTTGCTGGTGAAGCAGGCGGTGCCTGCCTCCATCGGTATTTTAGTAATGTCCCTAAACATGATAGTGGACACGATCTTTGTTGGACGATGGATTGGGCCACTAGCAATATCGGCCATTACCGTTGTTATCCCGGTTACCTTTTTTATTGCTGCCATTGGGTTGGCCGTGGGTATCGGTGGAGGATCGGTGCTATCTAGAGCCCTAGGTGCTGGACAAAACGAAAAGGCATTAAAGGTTTTTGGAAATCAGATTACCCTTACTTTTTTTACCGCCGGCCTCCTAGCAGTCCTTGGTCTTATTTTCGAAGATCGCTTGATCTACTTTTTTGGGGCGGACGCTTCTTTCGAGGACCTCGCCTTAACCTATTATAGGATTGTTCTCTACGGAATCGTAATGCTCGCCATGTGTATGATGGGGAACAATGTGATCCGTGCAGAAGGCAAACCTAAGTTCGCAATGTATGCCATGATGTTGCCTGCCATTGGCAATATATTGATGGATTATGTGCTCATTAAGGTCTTTGGCATGGGCATGGAAGGTGCTGCCTGGGCTACCTTTATTAGCTACGCCATTTGCTTTGCATTTATCCTGTGGTTTTTTGTGGTAAAAAGCGAATTACGTATAAAGTGGAAGTCCTTTTTCCTAGATCGAAAAATTGTAAAAGAAATCAATGCGCTCAGTATGGTGACTTTGGCCAGACAGGGAACTATTGCGGTGCTTACAATTTTACTGAACAACGTTTTAATTACCTATGGTGACGCCATCGACGTGGCTTCTTACGGGGTAATATCACGAATGTTGATGTTTGCCTTATTTCCAATTATTGGGGTAAATCAGGGGTTTTTACCCATTGCTGGGTATAATTATGGAGCTGGTAAATTTGATCGAGTACGGGAGGCTATCGTCACTTCCATTAAGGGTTCCGGAGTCATTGCCCTTGTCGTTTTTGCTTTAATCATGTTTTTTCCAGAGCAGATCGTATCGGTCTTTATCAGTCAGTCCGACGATTTGGACGCAGAGACTCTGGCCAACAATGCCGAGTTGTTAGCGCGTACGCCTGATGCCCTTCGTTATGTCTTCTTAGTTACACCTCTGATTGTGGTGCAACTGATAGGGTCGTCTTACTTTCAGGCCATAGGGAAAGCTGTACCAGCCTTACTATTAAGCCTGACTAAGCAAGGATTTTTCTTGATTCCTTTAATACTCATTTTACCAGAATATTTTGGGGTGCTTGGGGTGTGGATCTCGTTTCCAATCGCCGACTTTTTGTCTACAGTGGTGACGGGTTACTTCTTGCATAGAGCCGTAAAGAAAGAGCTAATACCCAAAATAGCTCCGGCTTAATTCTGCTGGTCTTGTCGCTCTAATTCGAAGATAGAATCGCGAAAGCGTTGTTGCTTTTCCAGTTCGGCTTTTTCGTTTTCAGAACGATTACGGTCGATTCCGTCTTTCTGAACCTTTTCGTTTATTTGTACAAACAAATTTTTGATGGCCTCGTTGGTTTCGTCAATTTCGGTCTCTACGCGCTTTGGGTACAAACGATCTTTGGCAGCCTCTTGTCTTAGCAGGTTGATCCGGGTAGATATTATACGTAATCTAGACTCTATGGCAGGTGTATTTAAGGTGTCTGGGAGTCTTACAATCATGGTATCGGCATGAGCCTGCAATATCAAAAGCTTGTTTCTTAATGGCTCCAGTTTTAAGTCATGGAGTTCGGTTGCTTCTGCCCGAAATTCGAGAAACACGGCCCAATCTGTCAAGATGTTACTAACGGCTGCATCCATGGAGGGGAAATCGTATGTCGACCCAAAGACTAGCGTATCTACATTTACTTGCAATTCTTGTTGCGGCACCTTTGGACTATCACCACAGCTGGCAAAACCAATTATTAGCAGTAATAATAAGAAGGCAGAAAAGGTCGATTTCATATCACAAATATAGCCGTAAGCGAGGCATTTGTCATCAATTTGTTGCAAAGAATATGCCTATATTTATCGGCGCTATAAATCCATAATATGAAAAGACGCACCCTAATCATTGGAGCCTGTGGGCAGATCGGAACAGAATTGACCGCTGCTCTTAGGGAGAAATACGGAGCACAAAAGGTGATCGCCAGTGATATTCGCGAAGGGGAACAAGAGTTGATGGCTGCAGGTCCATTCGAGATCATGGATGCTACAGATTACGACGCCATAGAGGACGTAATTATGCAGTACGAGATTACAGACGTCTACCTGATGGCCGCTATGTTATCTGCTACTGCAGAGAAGTTTCCCATGAAGGCATGGGATTTGAATATGAGCTCGCTTTTCAACATTTTAAACCTGGCAAAAGAAGGGAAAATAGATAAGGTGTTCTGGCCATCGAGTATTGCGGTTTTTGGACCTTCTACCCCAAAAGAGAATACCCCACAGCGCACCATTATGGAGCCTTCTACGGTCTATGGAATTAGCAAGCAAACAGGGGAGCGATGGTGCGAATATTACCATAAAAAGTATGGAGTAGATGTACGATCTGTACGATACCCGGGCCTTATTAGTTATAAAACTTTACCAGGCGGAGGTACTACAGATTATGCAGTGGACATCTATCATAAAGCCGTTAAGCACGGCAAGTATATTTGCTTTTTAAACGAGCAAACCACTTTGCCGATGATGTTTATGGACGATGCGATTAGGGCGACCATCGGTATCATGGAAGCGCCCGCAGAGCAAGTAAAGATTCGCAGCTCTTACAATTTGGCCGCCATGAGTTTCGACCCTCCCGCCTTAGCACAAAGTATTCGTAGGCATTTACCCGAGTTCGAATTGACTTACCAGCCCGATTATCGCCAAGCCATTGCCGATTCTTGGCCTAGCAGCATAGACGATACGAGCGCCCAGCAAGATTGGGGATGGAAAGCCCAGTTCGACATCGACCAAATGACCCAGGTGATGCTCGACAATTTAAAAGAATAGCCAGTCTTGATGTAAGTACGGGACCCAAATTTCTACTTAACTTACATCCAACCAAAGCGCATGGCAGCATCTCTACTTTTTATACCAGACATTTCCGGCTTTACCGAATTCGTTCAAAGTACAGAGGCGGCCCATAGCCAACATGTCATAGCAGAGTTGCTTGAACTGTTAATTCAGGCCAACCAATTGGATTTGCAATTGGCCGAGATAGAGGGAGATGCTTTGTTTTTTTATAAGGAAGAACAGATTCCGTCTCAGGAAATGTTGTTGGCCCAGATAGAGCATCTTTTTACCGCTTTTTACAGTCACCTTAAGCTACTAGAGAAGAATCGTGTTTGCCCTTGCAATGCCTGTGCAACTGCGCCTAATTTGCAACTCAAAGTAATTGTCCATAGTGGCGATTTGCAGTTTATCGATGTACAGGGCAATCACAAACCTTTTGGTCCTGCTGTGATAGAGGCACATCGACTTATGAAGAATTCGGTGGAAAGCGATAACTATGTGCTTTTTAGTGAAGCCTTGATGAACACAGTAGGCTTTAGCTCCGATTATTGGTCTAAGTTATTCAGCTTTAAACCAGGAGCGGACACCTACGATGGCAAGGAGTTGGGCTATTCTTGGTCTAATATAGATGCAGGAGCGCTACAACTGTTGCCGTATGCCACTCCGAAAGCGGTACAATTCGACAAAAAACCCGCGGTGAGCTATCAGTTAGAGTTTCCTGTAAAGCACACCGAACTGTTGGAGTATATCACCAACTATCAATTTAGACACGAGTGGGTAGATGGGGTAGATCGATTTGAGTATAATGAAAATGAAGTGACTCGGCTTGGGACGCCACACACCTGTGTGATTAATGGGAAGCACCTAGATTTTACCACTGTTACCAAAACAGGCGGCCCTAGAGAATTGGTTTATGGTGAGCTAACAAGTAGCGCCCCTATTCTGGATGAGCTGTATCAGTTCTATATCATTAAGCCGCTTGGGTCCAATGCTTGTTTGTTAAAGTTGGAGGTGTATTTTAAAGTTCGGTCTCCATTAAAAGCCTTATTCATCAATCTATTTGCTAAGAAGAATTTTAAAAAGAAGGCCGTTAAGACCATCCATAGCCTAAGAGATTTTGTGACTCAACCCAGAAATGCCGACTGATAGATTTATTGTATTTTAGGCTACAACACCGCTACTATGAAAGACCTAAAATACCTCTTGGCCTATACGGTTCCACTTGCTGCACTTATCGGATTTTGGTACAAGGGAATTTGGAGTTATACCGCCGTTATCTATGCGTTTGGTCTGATACCGCTTATAGAGTCTATGGTAAAGCCAGGACGAGGCACCTATACCGAGGAGGAGAAACGCTCGCGCCTTTCTGATGGGTTTTTCGACTGGATGCTTTACTTAAACATACCTATGGTGTTTGGTATGTTGTACTTCGGAATCCATACGTTGGTTTATAGTAGCTTGGCGACTTACGAGGTTATTGGCTTGGTGATTTCTTTGGGAATCGTAATGGGGACCAATGGCATCAATGTAGCCCACGAGTTGGGACACAGACAGACGGTAGTAGAACGAATGCTTTCTAAGCTCTTGCTGATCCCAAGCTTAAATATGCACTTTTATATGGAGCATAATTTTGGGCATCATCAACATGTGGCCACCCTCGAAGATCCGGCGACCGCCAAAAGAGGGCAGGTGGTATATGCCTTCTGGATTACATCCATTCTAGGGCAGTACATCAGTGCCTGGCGTATACAGCTGAAGCAGCTTGAAATACATAAGAAGTCCTTTTTTAGTGTTTATAACGATATGCTTTTTTATGTGTTGATACAGCTCGGCTACTTAGCTGGGGCCTATCTGCTTATGGGTTCAAGAGGACTTTGGTTTGTTTTTATCTGCGCCGTGGTCGCCTTGCTTCTATTAGAGTCCATCAATTATATAGAGCATTATGGGCTATTGCGGAACAAGGTAGACGGCCGCTACGAACGTGTAAGGACGATTCATTCGTGGAATTCTAACCATGTTATTGGGCGGATGGTTTTGTACGAGCTTACCCGCCATAGCGATCATCATTACAGAACTTCCAAAAAGTACCAAGTACTAGAGAACAAGGATGAGAGCCCGCAGCTTCCTTTTGGTTATACCACATCCATGGTGCTAGCCATGATTCCACCGCTATGGTTTAAAATTATGAATCCAAGGCTTCCGAAAGTATCGGGACACTAACAAATTATGGAAACGACTTCTTACACCATCATGCATCGCGCAGCCCAGTATTTGGCTACCGTTGCCAAAAGTTTTATACATGCAAAAGAAGATGACAGCCACACCAACCTTGGTTGGAACCCAGAGGATGGGTCTTTACGTACACACCCGATCGACGAGAATAGCCTGTGCTTTGTTTTACATTATCCGTCTTTTAGTTTAGGCTGGGAAGATAGCTCCGGGCAATTGGATGTTTTAGCATTAAACAACATGACCCATCAAGAAGTTCTACATTGGATCCAGGCAACTGCTAGTAAACTTGGTTTGGGAAACTACGCTTTCGACCTGCATTACGAATTGCCATTCGATGCATTAACGCCGGTTTACCGCTATGTTATGCCTACCAGTGAAGAGATTCAACGCCTAATCAAGATTCGGGGTTTAGGCAACGCGGCAATATTAGGAGCAGCAAAACAATTGGGGATGAATCTAAGTCCAAGGATTTGGCCTCATCATTTTGATACTGGAATTCTAATCCAGTTGGAGACCCCAAGGGCCATCGGTGTGGGGATGGGTGTGCCCGATAAGTTGGTGGACGATTTTTATTTCTACGTTAGTGGCTATCATGGACACAACTATATAGACAACACCTCTTTTCCGGAAACCAAGTACGGTAAAAAACACAGCGACTGGTGGAAGGGGTATGCCATGCAGCTCGCGGAGACAAATTTAAAAGAGGCCACGCAATTTTTAGAGGAAGCCATCCAGTATTATCGGTATTGAGCAGGTCGATCTTTTTGGTCATGACAGGTGGATTACTAGCAGGAATTATACGGAAATAAAAAACCCAGCCAAAAGGCCGGGTTTATCAAATGGTACTTTTTTCCTAGTTCAGAGAAAGGTATTCGGCAACGCCGTCTCTATCGGCGGTCATGGCCTCTTTCCCTTCGCTCCAGTTTGCCGGGCAAACCTCTCCGTTCTGCTGTACGTGGGTGTAAGCGTCGATTAGACGTACAAACTCCTCTACGTTACGCCCTAGTGGCATGTGGTTTACACTTTCGTGGAACACGGTCCCTTCTTCGTCGATCAGGTAAGTGGCACGATAAGTAACGCAGTCTCCTTCCAACAAGATGGAATCGGTCTCGTCGTGGTAAGTTTCGTCTGTAACGTCCAGAATGTCCAGGGCTGTGGCCAGGTTGCGGTTGCTATCTGCCAACAATGGATAGGTTACTCCTTCGATCCCTCCGTGGTTCTTTGGGGTGTTTAGCCAAGCAAAATGTACTTCGGCCGTATCACATGAAGCACCTAGCACCATAGTGTTACGCTCTTCAAATTGTGCCACAGCCTGCTGAAAGGCATGAAGCTCTGTTGGACATACAAAAGTGAAATCTTTTGGATACCAAAACAAGACTACTTTTTTGCCGTTCTTGCGGGCCTCTTCCAAGACATTGATTTTGGTTTGTTCGCCTCTGTGGTTGATAGCGGTTACAGATAGATTGGGGAATTTTTTTCCAACAATTGCCATATAATAGGTTTTAGATTTTTAATTAAGGGTGCAAAAATACGGCACTGAAACGGCGCGGCAAACGACATTGGCCATAAAGGCGATAATTGTTTTTTATGGTGAATAAGATAAAAGAATGGATGGTGTCTGGATTATTCGTCCGACCTTTTCCATATGCCAATTTTAAGCATAATCCATAAAGCTAGCAAGGTCATTGCAGAAGGATAAACTTCTCGTCCAAGTTTTGCTAAAAAGAAGTTTACAGGGAAGGCCTTTGTGGCCTTCTTGTCCTTCGCTAAAAATGTCCACTGGACATTTTCTTAACGCTCAGGAACCTCTTGGACTCTCCTCGTCCAATTTTTTCTACGAAAAAAGCCCACTCGTATGAGTGGGCTCGTCTTCGCTGCGCTCCTCCTCTTGGACTCGAACCAAGGACACCCTGATTAACAGTCAGGTGCTCTAACCAACTGAGCTAAGGAGGATTGTTTTTCGCTTTTAGCGGACGCAAATATAATTTATTTTTACCTCCTGCAAAAAAGAAACGTATTTTTTTTAACTGCTAAATGCCCGGTAAATGTCGTTTCCGTTGGCAAAAAGCAACAAAGCGATAAGCAAGAAGAATCCGACCATTTGGGCGTACTCCATAAATTTATCGTTTGGCTTTTTACCGGTAACCATTTCCCAAAGCAAGAACATGACATGCCCGCCGTCTAAAGCCGGGATAGGCAATAGGTTTAAAACTCCCAGCATGATGGACAAAAAGGCCGTAATGCTCCAAAAGTTTTGCCAGCTCCAAGTATCGGGGAAGATGTCGAATATGGCTTTAAAACCACCGACGCCTTTATATGCACCAGAGCTTGGATTAAATATTTTTTTAAGCTGTTCCCAATAGCCTGTTATCTGCTTTACGAACTTTTTAGACCCTACTCCGATGCTTTCGCCAAAGCCGTATTCGGAAGTCGTGACGGACAGGTAGCCCAACTTATCCAAAGAGTCATACGTGATTTCGCTGGCAGAAACCACTTCAAATTTACCTTGCTCAGAAATTTGAACATCGATACGCGTCTCTTGTTCGTCGCGTAAAACGGTAGCAGAAACGTGTTGCCCGCTGTACTGTTTAAGCGCTTCCGGGAACTGATCGTAATAACGAATGTTTTGCCCATTAACAGCCTTGATGATGTCGCGTGATTTAAAATTCGCTGCGTTGATACTGGTATCTGGCACCTTGCCTACAATAAATGGGATGCGCACACGAACGATGGAGCGGTCTTGTGCTTCACTAAGTTGCCCCAAGAAATCTTCTGGTAATTGCACCGTAGTTTCGCGCCCATCTCTAGAGTAGGTAAACTCGTTGGCTATGATAAAGTTTTGACGTAATTCGTTGTAGTTTTCGTAGCTATTTCCATCTATAGAAACAATTTTGTCTCCAGTCTGTAAGCCGATATCCTGCATCACAGAGCTGGTTACCCAATAACCGTCTTTAAGGCTATTGGTGTCTACATCTGTGTCGCCATAATAGAAAGAGGCAAAAATATAGATCAAGAAAGCCACGATAAAGTTTACGATCACTCCCCCCAGCATAATAATAAGGCGCTGCCAGGCTGGTTTAGAACGGAATTCCCAAGGCTGGGCCGGCTGCGAAAGCTGTTCGGTGTCCATGCTTTCGTCTATCATCCCAGATATCTTTACATAACCACCTAAGGGCAACCAACCGATTCCGTAGACGGTATCGCCAATCTTTTTAGACCATAAGGCAAACTTTACATCGAAGAAAAGGAAGAACTTCTCTACTCGAGTTTTAAAAGCGCGAGCCGGAAGGTAATGCCCAAACTCATGCAGTACGATTAGAAAAGAGAGACTCAGCAAAAATTGTGAGATCTTAATGACGAATTCCATAGTATCAAAAAAATAGAGGACAAAAGTAACCTTTTAGAACTGCTTATAAAAATAATGCAGCTTTCATCCGCAGCGCGTCTAAACAAATCCCACCACGATTGGATATATTCCTATTTTAGGTAGTAATTTTGCGTAAAAAGTTACAGATGCTAGCCTTCTTTTCTAAGTATAAATTCTTTGCAGTCTTTATGTTGGTCTTATCGGTGGTGTTGGTCTACACCTTTATGCAGATCCTCACCCCAAAGAAGATATTAAAAGTATACGCCCCGGCAAATGTCGAAGCTGTGTTGGTAGACAGCACGGTTCAGCATGTAAAAAAATACCACACCATCGCCAATTTTAGTTTGGTGAATCAAAACGGCCAGGCTGTAACCCAAGCAGATTACAAAGACCAGATTTATGTAGCCGATTTCTTTTTTACCACCTGCCAGACCATCTGTCCCGTGATGACGGACCATATGAAGCAGATTCAGGAAGAACTCAAGGAGGACCCGATGGTTAGGCTGCTTTCTCACACCGTTACCCCAGAGATCGACAGCGTTGGCCAACTAAAGAAATATGCCATAGAGAAAGGCGTAGACGACAGCAAATGGAATTTGGTCACTGGCGACAAGGAGCAGATATACAACTTAGCCCGCAAGTCTTATTTGGTGGTAAAGGACCTCCCCGAAGGGGAAGAATACGGCATGATTCATACAGAGAATTTTGTTTTGGTCGACACCCAAAAACGCATCCGCGGCTTTTACGATGGCACAGACCCAGAGGCCATCGCCCAACTTTTGGAAGACATACAAATCCTGAAGGCCGAATAAGGCCCGAATTCCTTTTCACAATAGGGAAATTCAGTTACTTTTGCATTGTTTAAAATGAGTCTAAATAAAGACATACGCACTATTGCCCACCTTAAAAAAGGAGAGACCGCTATTATCAAGTCTTTTTCTATAGACAGCGTTCCTTTAAAATTATTAGAGATGGGTTGTTTGCCTGGCAACGAGGTAAGCCTAGTTCAATTGGCGCCTTTTAGCGACCCTATGTATCTTATCATCAATGGCAGCCACTTAGCCATACGTCGCGAAACCGCACGTCAGATCGAAATAGAAACCACTTCTCACTAATGGCCAAGCAACTCAATGTAGCGTTAATTGGCAATCCTAATACAGGCAAGACTTCTGTGTTTAACCGGCTTACTGGGCTGAACCAAAAGGTGGGGAATTATCCCGGGATCACTGTAGAGAAAAAAGAAGGTATTTGCACCCTGTCCCGAGGGGTGAAGGCACATATTCTCGATTTGCCTGGCACCTATAGCCTTAATGCTTCTTCCTTAGACGAGAATGTGGTAATCGAGCTCTTGCTCAACAAAAACGATAAGGACTATCCGGATGTAGCGGTTGTCGTTACAGAAATCGAGAATCTAAAGCGGAACCTGCTGCTCTTCACCCAAATTAAAGACCTGGGCATCCCTACCATATTGGCGATTAATATGGCCGATAGGATGAAGCGCAAAGCCATCAGCCTCGATGTTGCACAACTAGAGGCAAGGTTAGAAACCAAGGTTGCCATGGTGAGCGCTCGTAAAAATGAGGGCTTCGACCAATTTAGAGAACAAATACAGAATTACAAACACCTTTCTACTAACCCCTGTTTGGATACCTCTGTAATCGCCCCCGAATATTTTGACCGTTTAAAAAAGGCGTTTCCTAATCAGGATTTATACAAATTATGGTTGGTGATTACTCAGGATGTGAACTTTGGTAAGTTAGACAGAAACGAGTTTGGCGGCATTGCCAGTTTTCAGACCGAATCGCGTAGCAATCTTAAAAGACTTCAGCAAAAAGAAACGATTAAGCGCTATCAGTTTATCAACGAGGTTCTAAAGGAGACCTTGTTTGTAGATCAGGCTAAAGCCAAGGATTTACGCTCTGTCTTCGACCGGATCCTTACTCATCGAATTTGGGGTTATGTGATCTTTTTTGCCATCATGCTGCTCATCTTTCAAGCCATTTTCGATTGGAGCAGCTACCCAATGGACTTTATCGACGAGACGTTCGCGCATCTTAGCGATTGGGTTTCTCGAACGATGCCCCCTGGCGATTTTACCAGTTTAATCGCAGAAGGGATCGTACCAGGCCTAGGTGGCATCGTAATTTTTATCCCACAAATCGCCTTCTTATTTCTCTTTATTGCCATTCTGGAGGAAACCGGCTATATGAGTCGTGTGGTGTTTTTAATGGACCGGGTAATGCGTCGCTTCGGTTTAAGCGGTAAAAGTGTGGTGCCTTTGATATCGGGGACTGCATGTGCTATACCAGCCATCATGGCGACTCGTAATATAGAAAATTGGAAAGAACGTCTAATCACCATTTTGGTCACTCCTTTTACCACTTGTTCTGCGCGTTTACCGGTTTATCTTATTATTATTTCCCTGATTATTCCAGACGACAGGGTAATCTGGATATTTAGTTTACAAGGCCTAACGCTGATGTTTTTATACCTCTTGGGTTTTGGATCGGCACTGTTTTCGGCATGGTTGCTCAATAAGATTTTAAAGATTCGTAGCCGTTCTTTCTTTGTGGTGGAAATGCCTAATTATAGGGTGCCGGTTGGGAAGAATGTGGCCATCACTGTGATAGAAAAAACCAAATCTTTTGTGTTCGGTGCTGGTAAAATCATTCTGGCGATTTCCATCATCTTGTGGGTATTGGCCTCTTACGGTCCGGGAGAATTCAATAGGGCAGAAGAGGTGATAAACCAAACAGTAGAGAGTAAAACAATGACTCCAGAAGAAAAAGAAGCGGCCATCGCATCTTTTAAGTTGGAGAAATCTTATATCGGAATTATCGGCAAAGCCATCGAGCCTACCATCGAGCCTTTGGGCTTCGATTGGAAGATCGGGATTGCCATTGTAAGTTCTTTTGCCGCTCGCGAGGTATTTGTAGGTACTTTAGCTACCATCTATAGTGTGGGTAGCGAAGAGGAAGAGACCATTAAAAACCGCATGGCGGCAGAGATTATTCCTAGCACGGGTCAGAAGCGTTTTAATTTTGCCAGTGGGATCTCTTTATTGTTGTTTTATGCTTTCGCTATGCAGTGTATGAGTACACTGGCCATTGTAAAGCGTGAAACCAATAGTTGGAAGTGGCCTATGTGGCAGTTGTTTGTGATGAGTGCCATTGCCTATGTAGTAGCGCTAGGGGCGTACCAAATGTTGAATTGATTATCTTTATAGTATGCAAACCGTATTAGTGATTCTTATCTTTTGTTTGGCCGCAGGCTTCTTGCTAAAGAAGTTTGTCTGGAATCCTTTGTTCGAGGCGCGTGCTAAAACGAGCACCCCATTAGATGGCAGAGGTGTTAAATGCGGCAAAGACGATTGCGGCTGTCACTAATTTTTTTCCACCAACTTTAATACATAAGGCCCCATCTCTTTATCCGCCTGAGGGTATGGAAGCAGTTTGGTGAGTTCTACAGTATAAGAACCATCTTGGATCACTGTGGTATTGGCTTTTTCGCCTCCTTTGGTTTGTCCGAAGATGGCAGTATGCTCTTGGGTTTCTTTGCCAGGGGTAACAATAGAAAGTTTTACTATGGCACGACCTGCCCAAATACAATTGGTCCCTTTAGGGCAACGAGAGTCTTCCTCTACCTCCTGAAATATCAAGATATAGTCGCCTAGTTGTAGGCGTTGGCCTATCATTAAGTCATGTGTTTTTTCGTTTGTAAGCCCTTGTGCACAAGAAGTTAAGGGAAGCATCAGTAGCATTAGGTATATAATAGGTTTCATATTCATCCTTTATTAAAGATACTGGAAAAAGCATGCCAAAATTGTGATCCGATAAAAAAATCGCTCCTTTTATTAGTTAACCAAGTCCTACGTCAAGGGACATCATTACGATAAACCCTCCGATAAAGCCCATGGTCGCTAGGTCTGTATACTTGTCTCTTTGGGTCTCCGGAATCACTTCTTCCACAACCACAAAAATCATGGCTCCGGCGGCAAATGCAAGCGCGTAGGGAAGGATGGGCGTAAAGATACTCACTGCCCAGGCACCAAGAACGGCGGCAACCGGTTCTACTACGGCAGAAAGTTGCCCATACCAAAAACTCTTACCCCTGCTTACCCCTTGACGCCTTAACGGCATTGAAACGGCAAAACCTTCTGGGAAGTTCTGTATCCCGATACCAATGGCCAACGATACTGCGGCGATAATCATTTCTGTTTGTTCTACACCTACCAGGTTGGCTGCGGCTCCAAAAAGCACTCCTACCGCCAGTCCTTCTGGAATGTTGTGCAGGGTAATAGCCAAAACCAATAGCGTAGTACTATGCCAGTTGGTCTTAACGCCTTCCGCCTCCGACCTTTTAAAATTGATGTGCAAGTGAGGCAATAGCTTGTCCATTCCAAAGAGCACCAATGCACCAAGCAAGAAGCCTATGGCTGCGGGAAGCACTTTGGCAAATCCTTCACCAGGACTATTGTCGATTGCTGGGGCTAGCAGACTCCAAAAACTGGCGGCGACCATTACGCCTCCTGTAAAACCTAGCATGGCATCCATCACAGCCCGTTTGGCTGTTTTAAAGAAGAAAACCAGGGAGGCACCAAGCGCTGTAAGGCCCCATGTAAATAGAGATGCGTATAAGGCAGCCATAATAGGCCGCTCTCTGGCAAATTCTATTATCTGATCTAACATCGTGTAAAATTATTCTGATTGAACATAGATATTGTTGGCGATCTTTTCGGAAATATATTGGGTCTGTCCATCGATACTGATGGTCATGGATCCGTCAAAAGGCTCTCTACCTTGTATGGTGATGCGTGTACCTATGGTGATATGCTTTTGGTCTAAAAACCGCAAAAACTCGCTCGTAGATTCCTTTACACCAACACAGAGCGCTGTCTGACCGTCCTCACATTTTCCTAGAAGTTGCCTGCTTTTTCGCTTGATATGTCCATCCGCATCAGGGATGGGGTCTCCGTGTGGGTCGAACTCCGGATTGCCCAAAAAGGCATCCAATCTTCGCACCAACTCTGGAGATTGAACATGCTCCAGTTGCTCTGCGATATCGTGTACCTGATCCCAAGGAAAATCAAGTTTCTCTGCTAAAAATACTTCCCAAAGCCTGTGTTTACGTATTACGTACAAGGCATGCAAGCGCCCAGCTTCTGTTAGGCTGGCGCCTTGGTATTTTACATAGTCTACCATACCCTTACTCGCCAACTTTTTAATCATGTCGGTAACAGACGAGGCCTTGGTTTTCATCCGCTCGGCAATCTCGTTGGTAGAGACACCTTTGGGCGTTCCTTGCTGCAGGTGGTAGATGGCTTTAAGGTAGTTTTCTTCAGAAAGCGTATAAAACATGGCGCAAATATACATTTTTTTGTGCTTTCTGATTATTTTTTTAGATTTGCCTAAAAATAATTTTTAACTAGTCAAAATGCGTTATACGCTTATACTGCTATTGTTATGCTCTGTTATGGCTTTTGGGCAAAATACCATTACCGGAACTGTGGTGAGTGACGGAGGGCCTTTGGTCTTTGCCAATGTTTATCTATCGGGCCTTTCCATAGGAACAACTACAGACGAGCAGGGCAACTTTCGCTTAGCCGATGTGGCCGATGGCGAGTATCAGCTCACGGCATCTTATACGGGCTTTGGCTCGCAGACGCAGAAGCTTCGTTTGACAGGTGGAAGCAGCAACATAGATTTTGAGCTTCTACCCGATAATACCTTAACAGAGGTAGTCATTAGCGGTACGTTACGCCCAGTGAGTAAACTAAAGAGTCCTGTCCCTGTGGAAGTATATAGCGAGACTTTTTTTAAGAAGAATCCCACCCCCTCGGTGTTCGAATCTTTGCAGAACGTGAATGGGGTACGGCCCCAACTCAATTGCAATATTTGTAATACCGGAGATATTCATATCAACGGTTTGGAGGGACCTTATACTTTTGTGCTTATCGATGGAATGCCAATTGTAAGCGGGCTCTCTACCGTCTATGGTCTCACCGGAATTCCGCAGTCGCTTATAGAACGCATGGAGGTGGTTAAAGGGCCGGCTTCGACATTATATGGCTCCGAAGCGGTTGGGGGAATCATCAACGTCATCACCAAAAAGCCAGGTAGTGCCCCAGAAGTGGCTGTAGAATCTTTTGCTAGCGGATGGGGAGAGGTCAATACAGACTTGGGGTTTCGATACGATCTTGGGGAGAAGACTCAAGGCTTGCTCGGGATCAATTATTTCAACTACCAAAATCCCATCGACAACAATGGCGATGGTTTTACAGATCTTACCCTGCAGAATAGGATATCGATTTTTAATAAGTTCAATTTTAAGCGCGACGAAGGCCGCGTTTTTAATCTGGCCGGGCGCTATGTTTACGAAGACCGTTGGGGTGGCCAAATGGGTTGGGATAGTAGCTATCGAGGTGGTGACGAGATTTATGGCGAAAGCATTTATACTTCACGCTGGGAGGCTTTTGGCACCTATCAGTTGCCCATGGATTTGCCTATCAACTTTCAGTTTAGCGCCAACGGGCATAACCAGAATTCGTTTTATGGGACAGACTCTTATAATGCAGATCAGTACATCGGGTTCGGGCAATTTAGTTACAGCAGCCAGTTAGGAAGGACGCATCAATTATTGGTTGGGGCGGCCTATCGTTATACCTATTACGACGATAACACCTTTGCCACTGCCGAGGTCGATGGACAGACCAATGCACCTTCTATCACACACCTACCAGGGGTATTCGTGCAAGATGAACTTAGCTTCGATGCGCAGAATACCTTGCTATTAGGTGTTCGCTGGGACTACAACAGCCTGCATGGCAGTATTTTTTCTCCCCGAGTGAATTACAAATGGAATTCTAAAAACCAAACCAGTGTACTGCGGTTAAGCGCCGGAAATGGTTTTAGGGTGGCCAATGTGTTTACCGAAGATCATGCGGCTCTTACTGGCGCACGCGATGTGGTATTCGAGGGCGAATTGGATCCCGAAACTTCTTGGAATGTCAACGCCAATTTTGTACAGCGTTTTTATACCAAAGGTGGGACAATTATTGGTCTAGACGCCTCTGCCTTTTATACCTATTTTACCAACCGAATATTGCCAGACTACGAGACCGACCCCAATAAGATTATCTACGCCAACTTAGAAGGTTCTTCGGTATCCCAGGGAGTGTCGTTAAATACGGATTTTGTGTTTAGAAACGGTCTTAAGTTGTTGGCTGGGGCGACTTTGATGGATGTTTCTGTAACAGAAAATGGTCAAACCAAAAGGCAATTGCTAACAGAGAGCTTTAGCGGGGTCTGGAGTGTTTCCTATATGGTAGAATCCATAGATCTTTCTTTCGATTATACGGGGAATGTCTATGGACCAATGCGCTTGCCACTGTTGGGAGAGCTAGACCCAAGGGACGAGTATTCTCCATGGTTTAGCATACAGAATATTCAAGTAACCAAGGCCTTTGGGAGCGATTGGGAGCTGTTTGGAGGGGTTAAAAACCTGCTCGATTTTACACCGGCAGACAACAGCATAGCAAGGGCTTTCGACCCCTTCGATAAGGATGTAGTCTTTGACGATAATGGCCAGGTAGTTCCAACCCCCGACAACCCCTATGCTTTAACCTTCGACCCTAGTTATGTATATACCTCTAACCAAGGGATACGCGCTTTTATTGGGCTTAGATACAGTGTTTATTAGATGAAAAAATGGCTGCTTATCGGGATGATGATTTTAGGGGGGAATGCACTTTGCATCTCCCAAGAGTTGCACCCTTTATCTTTTGAAGAACTAGAAGTTCAACAAAGCCTAGAGCCTCGATATACCCTTGTATTTTTATACACCGATTGGTGCAAGTTTTGCGCTGCTATGAAAAACACCTCATTTAAAGATGAAAGTGTAGTAGAGTTGCTTAATAAGCGTTTTTATTTTGTGCCTTTCGACGGGGAAGGAAAAGATGAGGTAGTATTTATGGGCAGGAACTTTAAGTACAACCCAACCGGAACCAAAACCGGAGTACATCAAATCGCAGAGCAGTTGGGGACTATAGACGGGCAGCTAGCCTATCCCGCCACTGTGTTGTTAGATCCACAATTTCAGATTGTGTTTCGGCATAATGCATATTTGGATGCTGAACAATTGCTGGAAATACTAAGGGCGGTCCCAGATTAATAATCTGAGCCGCCCTTATCAGCACCTTATTGCTGTACCAAAGCCTGGTAAAAACTATCTGCCTTGGTCTTTAACTCTGCAGGCGCTTCGGCCTCCCATTTCTCTAAAGTATTAACCCCCCAACTGTTGTAGAATAAGTACAGTTTATCGTCGGTAATTTGGAACGTCTTTGGGTTGACGCCCACCTTCTCGCCTTTTACTGCCATGGCGTAGGCGCAGTAGCCTCCGTATTGCGGTAAGTAGCGCTCCGGATTCGCCTTAAATGCTGCTTGGTGTGCCTGGGAAACAAATTTGTATTTAACTCCTTGATGCTCGGCAATAAAAGCTTTGTCTCCTTTTTCTGCGTTGCCATCGAAGTAAGAAACAAGGTCGTAGCCTTCTGCGCCAAAACCTCCTTTAACCAACACATGCTCTTGGGCAGCGGCGGTGGCTGTAATCAATAAAAGTAAGATGAATGTTCTCATGCCGCATTAGTAGCGGTTTACATCGAGACCTTACTAGAAGTTTCGTTCTTTTTGTAATTGCTCGTAGGCCTCTTGCACTTTTCTAAACTTCTCTTCCCCGCCTTTTTGGTAGGCTTGGTCCATATGCTGAAGCTTGTCTGGATGGTACTTTTTTACCATGTCTCGGTAGGCCTTTTTAATGTCTGCGTTAGAGGCAGTTCTATCGATTTCGAGAATCTTGTAGGCGCTATCGGGGTTTTTAAAGAACATGGCCTTGATGCTTTCAAAATCGCGGGCTTGTATGGCTAAGTAACGACCTATTTCTTGTATTACGCGCACCTCTGCTTCGGCCACATGTCCGTCTGCATTGGCTATGCTGAATAAAAAGTGAATGACCTGTAGCCTCGATTCGTACCGCATACGTTGGCGCAATAGCGTAGCGATCTTTTGGGCAGAAACCTCCCGTTTTTTGACAATATCATTAAAGGTCTTAAAGGTGGCATTTGCACGTTCTTTGCCATAAGCCTGCACGAAATACTGCCGAACATAGTCCAACTCGGCTTGGTTTACCTGGCCATCTGCTTTAATAACCAAAGAGGCGAGCGACAACAAGTTGAGTTCAAAGTCTGCAGGGGTCACCTGTCCGCGGGTATATCTACTTTGTCCCGATCGGGTTTTTCCGGCATTCATATTGTCCGCAATACTGCCCAGTATAAAACCTAGAACGGCTCCCGGAAGTCGGAAAAAAGAATATCCCAATACAGCTAAAAGCCAGCGAATCATGTAAGCGTATTTATTTTGCGTTTTAAAGCGTCCAAAGGTATTAATTCTGGGGCGGACAACGAGGCCGATTTATGAATCGTTTAACGTTCCCCATTTCGGGGGCAATGGTCTAAATTAGTTATCTTTGCAGTATAATTGTTACACTAAAAAACTAGATATATGTATCCAGCAGAAATGGTAAAGCCCATGCGAGAAGACCTAACCAGAGTTGGGTTCGATGAACTCTTTACCGCACAGGAAGTAAGTGAAGCTTTGGCCAAACCAGGAACAACCTTGGTAGTGGTCAATTCTGTATGCGGATGTGCCGCAGCCAATGCACGACCAGGCGCAGCCATGTCTCTGCAAAACGACAAGAAACCAAACAACTTGGTGACCGTTTTTGCAGGAGTAGATACCGAAGCAGTAGATGCTGCCCGGTCGCAAATGGTTCCATTCCCGCCGAGTTCTCCTTCTATGGCTTTGTTTAAAGACGGGGAGTTGGTGCATATGTTAGAGCGTCATCATATCGAAGGACGCCCTGCACATATGATCGCCGATAACTTGGTTGGCGCTTACGACGAGCATTGTTAATAGCACTTTGCCTAAAAAGATTAAAACCATCCCTTTGCGGATGGTTTTTTATTTTTGAGTAATGAATTCGATTATGAATATTCTTTCTTATCCATTATCGGTTATTTTTTATCTATTGTTTGGGTTGCTACTTGTGGTATTCGACCTAATCCAACGCATCTGTTATAACCTATTTGGTTATAAGGCGCATAAGGTAAGTGTCGATGTTGCGAATGGTTTGGTTTTGGTCTTACTACATGTATTATTTACCAGTTTTAGTTTTAATAGCAAAGGGAAGATCCCAAAAGGGGTCCCCATTATTATTGTGGCAAACCATCAGAGTATGTGGGACATCTCTCCGCTCATCTGGTTTTTAAGACGCATCCATCCTAAGTTTATCTCTAAAAAAGAATTGGGCAAAGGCATCCCAACCATCTCTTACAACTTAACACATGGGGGGTCGGTTTTAATCGACAGAAAAAACTCCGTCCAAGCCAAAGCCGAGATAGAGAAGATCGCCAATTATATCTCTACACATAATCGGTCTGTGGTTATTTTCCCTGAAGGCACCAGAAGCCGTGATGGAATCCCAAAGCGATTTCATCGCAACGGGATGCGAACCCTAATTAAGCATGCACCAGATGCTTGGGTGCTCCCCATAAGCATCAATAATTCCTGGAAACTACAACGCCATGGCATGTTTCCTATTCCGTTAGGGAGTCGACTAAAAATGGAGGTGCACCAGGCTATTAAGGCATCAGACTTCGAGCAAGAAGCCTTAATCGACCAAATAGAGTCTACCATTAAAGCAAATCTAAAACAGACTTAGTTGCGGGTCTTTTAATTGCAAAAAAGCAGAAGGATCTAGCTTTGGCATTTCGCGCCCTTCCATAAATTTTCTTTTGGCCAACTTCATGGTGGCAGCTAGTTGTTCGGCCATGGGTCCGGTACCGCGCATCCTAAGTCGCCAACGACTATCGCTTAATTGCTCGCCATGACAGGCAGCTATTTGGTTAAGCATTTTGTCGGCCTTATCAGGCAGAGTTTTACGAGCCCAATCTTCGAATATAGGGCCAATTTGTCCATTGAGTCTAACTACTGTATGCACTACAGAACTAGCCCCTCTTGCCGCAACTTCTTTAACCAAGGGTAAAATTTCGTGGCTATTCAAACCGGGGATTATTGGAGCCATCATCACATTGACTGGGATGCCATTTTCCGATAGCACTTCCACAGCTTTGAGCCTTTGTTTAATGCTAGTGGTTCTAGGCTCCAGTAGCCGACGTGTCTCTTCAGAAAGACTGGTAATAGAAATATGAACAGCGATGGTATTGTCTTTTGCCATGTCTTTTAACAAGTCTAAATCTCTCAGGATTAACGAGTTCTTGGTGATAATCCCCGTTGGATGTCTCCACCTATGCAATACCTCCAAACATTTGCGTGTAATCTGCTCTTTCCGCTCTATGGGTTGGTAACAATCCGTATTGCCAGAGAAAACGATGGTATTGCCTTCCCAATTTCTTCTTCTGATAAATTGTTCGAGTAATTGTGGGGCGTTTTTCTTTAGCAAGATATTGCGCTCGAAATCCACTCCTGGGCCGAAACCCCAATACTGGTGGCTGTTACGAGCATAGCAATACACACAGCCATGCTCGCAACCTTGGTATGGGTTTGCAGAATAATCCATGCCCACATCGGGGCTAGGGACTGGGTTTACAAAGCTCTTCGGAAATACAGGGATGTAATTGGTCTTGTTGGGATCTGCCTGCTCACCTTCTGCCTCGCAGTAGTTAAGGTACTCGTCTAAAGGTGTGTGCTCTTGATCTAAAAAGCGGCTGTGGAATCGACGTTGGGCACCTCTTCCTTTGATTGATGTAGACATGGCTCGATACTTCGGGAGTATCAAAGCTAATCAGATTATGGAATAATTCCTAATAAATTGGAAATAATCCAATTATCGTCCAGGGAACTCCGGGCGGCGTTTTTCTAAAAAGGCCTGTGTTCCTTCTTTAAAGTCGGCAGTTCCAAAGCATTCCCCAAAGTTGGTAATCTCTGTTTCGAAGCCGTTTTCCCCATCTTCGAAGCCGGCATTTACCGCATCGATGGCAGCAGCTATGGCTACAGAAGAATTGCGAGCGATTTTAGTAGCAATCTCTTTTGCTAAGGCCATTAATCCCTCTTGCGGGACAACATGATTTACCAAACCATAACTCTTGGCTGTGGCAGCATCTATCATACCAGCGGTCATGATAAGCTCCAAAGCACGCCCTTTCCCAATAAGCTGTGGTAAACGCTGAGTCCCACCATAACCTGGGATCACTCCCAAAGAGACTTCCGGCAAGCCCATTTTGGCGTTGTCACTGGCAATTCTAAAGTGGGCGCTCATGGCTAGTTCTAATCCACCCCCTAAAGCAAAGCCATTAACAGCGGCTATTACAGGTGTCGAAAGGTGCGCCACAAAATCGAACAACATGGCCTGTCCTTCGGCAGCCAAATGCTGTCCTTGCGACACAGAGTAATCTGCAAACTCGGAGATGTCGGCTCCGGCAACAAATGCTTTTGGGCCACTACCGGTTACGATAATCACTTTTACGTCAGTATCTTCTTCAGCCGCTTTAAAGGCTTGATGAAGCTCTGCAATGGTCTCCTTGTTTAGTGCATTTAGTTTGCTGGGGCGATCGACGGTGATGATGCAAAGCGCATCTTGGGTGTCGTAAGAAAGGTTGTTATAGTTCATGACAGGCAATTATGCATTGATTATACTGCAAGATAACAAACGCCTACCAATGTCCGGTTATGTATATGTTAGATTTGAGCGGGAATGGATACAATAAACTGTGCCCCTGAACCTTCTTCCGACTGAAAGCTTATGATTCCGCCGTAGGTCTCTACGATGTTTTTAACCATCGCTAAGCCTAATCCCATCCCACTGCTTTTGGTAGTAAATTTCGGCTCGAAGATTTTGGGTTTGTTTTCTGTTGAAATGCCTAGGCCATTATCTACAACCTCAATACATGCCATACCATTTGCTGCAAACACACGGACATCAATCTTAGGGTTAGCTGGCTGTTGTTGCTCGATAGACTGTATGCTGTTTTTTACCAAGTTGGTGATCACCCGGATTAACTGGGTGCGATCGAACTTGGCAATCAGTTCTTCAGATGCGCTTTGGAAACTGATGTAGGGCTCGTTGAAAATTTCCAATGCCAGCCTCGTAATCCGCACCACGTCCAGCATCTCGTCTTGCTGAGCTGGCATATCGGCATAGGTAGAAAAAGCAGAGGCGATAGAACTCATGGTGTCTATCTGTTGGATGAGGGTATTAGAATATTCGTCCATCTTTTCTCTAATGGCTTCGTCGGTGGGGTCGAACTTCATCTGAAAGCTCTGTACCGTAAGGCGCATTGGAGTGAGCGGGTTCTTAATTTCGTGTGCAACCTGCTTTGCCATTTCCCTCCAGGCAGCCTCTCGTTCGCTGGCAGCCAGCTGTGCCGCACTGTTTTCTAACTCGTCGATCATGCTGTTGTAGGCCTTTACTAAACTGGCGATTTCCTGAGTGGTATTGTCGTCAATTTCTATTCTTTTGTTGCGTTTGTCCAAGCGCGTTTCATTGATTTTTTGACTTACTTGGTTTAGTGAACGGGTAATGTACTTGCTCACAAAATAGGCCAATACAATCCCGATAAGCAGCATGATAAAATAGGCGATTCCCATTCGGGTAAGGTTCTCCCGCAATTCTTTGTTGATAAAATCGTCGTCTTCTATATAAGGCAAATTAAGGATGGCCAAGGGTTTAAAAGAAGGGTCGGTTATATAGCTATAGGAAGATTGATATTTCTGCCCGTCTTCTTCAAACTCTACCAAATACCGTTTATCCGGAGTGCTTTCGATCGCTTCTAATACCTGTCTGTTTAAAGGAGCGTAAGAGGTGTCTTTTAAAAAGGTGGGTTTAGACGATTTTAGCAGGTTTCCTTCCAAATCGTAAAAGAAGATCTCTAGATTATTTACATCCTTGATCTCGTAGATCTTGTTCTTAAAGATCAAAGGGATGTTCTCTGTTTCCACCGGGTAGGTGGTGTTTTTTAGAACGTATTCTATGTTTTTTGTAATGGCCGTTTCTTTACGCTGAAGCCGATCGCGGTGGTAATCTGCAGCTTCTTCCCGATATTGGTAAATGGTCACCAAGGCAATCAATATAGAAGCCACTACTACCAGAAGGAGCATGGCTAAAAAGATGCGCAAGCGTAAGGACCGAAATAGATTCATGCGGGTGTTTGTCTTCCGAAGATAACAATAATTAAGCCATACTAGGCTTCGGGGTTTTTGTCTCGAACGCGTTTGTACATCTTAAAGGCGATCATCAAGATCACCCCAAAAACAACAATCCCCAAAGTTCCCCAAATCCAGTTCACGGCGCTTTTTAAAATGACCAAAAAGACGATAGAAAAAAGCAACAATGTCGCACCTTCGTTAAACAGGCGCATAAAATTAGAGCTGTATTTTACTCGATCGTTTTGCAGATCCTTAAAAATCAAGTGGCATTTGATGTGATAAAAAATCAGGACTACTACTAGCGCCAATTTTACCTGCATCCAGGCGTCGCTCATATAAAAGGGGCGAAGGGCCAACAACCAAACTGCAAAACCGATGGCCAGTAGCATGGATGGCCAAGTAATAATTTGCCATAGCCTACGGGCCATCAGCTTTAGCTGATTGCCTAAAATACTGCGCTCTGGTTCGGGCTTGCTTGCCGCTTCTATTTGGTAAACAAATAATCGAACGATATAAAACAAGCCCGCAAACCAGGTGATCACAAAGATCAGATGCAGGGATTTGACGTAATAATAAGCCATTAATCTTCATCCTCTTCTACAAAGAGGTAATTGAGGTTTAATTGGTTAAACTGCTGGTTAAACTGGGCGATTTCTGTACCGATCAAGTTATCGAATTTAGTCAACTCTGCTTCGATCAGAGCAGACAGCTCGTCCTTCACGGCCACGTCTTGTTTGGTAGGAGGGAAGTCGTCCATACTTACCAAGCTATTTAGATGAGCCAGCTTGTTGGTGAGCTTAATAGGGAAATTGAGCGGATCCTGCCCACTTCGATTTTTTGTCTGATACAAGGCCTTTTCAATTTCCGAAAATTGCTTGCTCAGGGTATCGGCTTTCTCTACCAATCCGGCTACTTGCTCTACATCCTTGTATTGCTCTTTAAAGGCTTTAAGCTGTTTGTTTATGTTCCGAATCTTCTTGATAGATTTATGTGCTCGGTCTACGGTATTATTGATGTCGGTCACAAAGTCGAACTGTCTTTGCATACCTGCCACATCTGTTTCGGCATTTTTATTCGGGCTTATTTGGAAGGTTTGGCTTTGGGTTTCGCCAGCTACGTCTAAAACTACTTTATAGTTACCAGGGACAGCCTTGGGTGCATTGGTGCTAGCCCACCACAAAATCATTCCTTTTAGGCGCTCGGCACCCTTGCCACGTGTATTCCAAACAAATAGATTGGCACCTTCTTTTACTTCCAACTTATCTTTTTTAGACTTATTGCTAAAGGTCTTAATGGTGTCATTGGTGGCCGTTAGGAAGCTAAGTTTTACTTCTTTGTCTTTTGGGTCTGCCAAATTAAAATAGGTAATCACTCCTGCCGGATGATTGGTCCCTGTGGTCAATGACCCTTTTCGGCCATTGCCTCCCATACGATAGGATTCCTTGGGTTTGTACAAGAAATTTTCTTTGCCATTGGCGTCGGCCAATTGATGCAATACCGTGAGGTCGTCGATAATCCAAAGGCTACGCCCTTGGGTAGCGACTACCAGATTGTTGTCTTTAAGCGCCAAGTCTGTAATAGGAACGATAGGCAAATTGAGTTGGAACTTCTGCCAGTTGGCGCCGTCGTTAAAAGAAACATACATGCCTGTCTCTGTCCCGGCATAAAGCAAGCCTTTTTTGGCAGGGTCTTCCCTTAAAACCCGGGTAAAGTGCTCTGCATCGATGCCGTTGGTAATTTTATTCCAGCTCTTCCCGTAGTCTGTGGTTTTGTACAGGTAGGGTGCAAAGTCTCCGGTTTTGTATTTGGTTCCTGCCACATAACATACTCCAGGGTCGAAACGCGAAGGTTCTATGCTATTGATCATCATCCAATCGGGCATTCCTGTTGGGGTTACATTATCCCAGTTTTTACCGCCGTCGCGAGAAACATGCACCAGACCATCATCAGATCCGGTCCAAAACAGTCCTGGAGTTACTGGCGATTCTGCCGCAGCAAAAATGGTACAGTAGTATTCTACCGAGGTATTGTCTTGGGTAATTGGCCCTCCAGACGAGCCCATTTTAGCAGGGTCGTTACGCGTTAAATCTGGCGAAATTACTTCCCAGCTCTCACCCTCATTTGTGGTTGCGTGCAAGTGGTTAGAAGCCGTGTACAATTTATTTGGATCATGAGGCGAAAAGAAGATCGGGAAGTTCCATTGGAAGCGGTACTTCATGTCCTCTACTCCATGGCCCATGGGGTTGTCTGGCCAAACACTGATACTGCGGACCGTATTTTTTTTATGGTTACGTCGGGTTAAAAAGCCGTCGTAGCTTCCTCCATAAACAATATCATTGTCCTGCGGGTCGATAGCGATATGTGCACTTTCGCCTCCAGCAGTAGACTCCCAGTCATCTTCGTCTATACTCCATCCTTCTGTTCGGTGAGGGATACGCACGGTGCTGTTGTCTTGCTGTGCAGCGTAAATTCTATATGGAAAGGCGTTGTCTGTTGTTACTCGATAGAACTGCGAGGTTGGCTGGTTGTGGTACGTACTCCAAGTTTCTCCACCATCGTAGGTAACCTGTGCACCACCATCGTCTCCAATAACCATCCTGTTGGAGTCCTCTGGGGCAATCCACAAATCGTGATGGTCTCCATGTGGGGCGTTAAAGGTGCTAAAGGTCTTCCCCCCATCGGTACTTTTATGATAGCGTACATTTAATACATAAACCACATCTTCGTCTTTGCTATCGGCGTAGATGCGACTATAGTACCAAGCTCTTTGGCGGAGCTTTCGCTCGCTGTTTATTTGCTTCCAGGTTTTACCCCCATCCTCGCTGCGGTAAACCCCTCCTTTTTCTTGATTTTCTACAATAGCCCAAACGCGGTCGCTGTTTACGGGCGACACCGTTACGCCAATAATACCTAAGGTATCTGTCGGGAAGCCTTTATTGGTCGAAATCTCTGTCCAAGTTTCTCCACGGTCGGTACTCTTCCAAAGCGCAGAGCCATCTCCGCCACTGCTTAAGCTGTAGGGAGTACGGCGCACATTCCAGGTAGAAGCGTAGAGTACCCTTGGGTTATTTGGGTCGATAATTAAATCTACAGCACCAGCATCTTGGTTGGCAAACAACACGCGCTTCCAAGTTTTTCCACCATCTGTAGTTTTATAAACACCGCGATCGTCCGTCGGTTTATAAATGTTTCCTAACACGGCTGCATAAACTACATTATAATCGTTGGGATCGATAACCAACCTGGGGATGTGTCGGCTTTTAGGCAGGCCGCTGGCCGTCCATGTTTTTCCTGCGTCTTCGCTTTTCCAAACACCGTATCCGGACGATACATTTCCGCGTACGGTCTTTTCGCCACCCCCAACATATATTACATTGGGATCGCTTTGTGCTACTTCTATAGACCCGGTAGATCCTCCAAAGAATCCATCAGAGATATTTTCCCAATGGCGACCTCCGTCTGTAGTCTTCCAAACACCACCCCCGGTAGCGCCAAAATAGAATAAATTGGGTTTTCCTGGCACCCCTGTAACCGCTGCACTTCGACCTCCTCTAAAGGGGCCAATTAAACGATATTCTAGGGCATCGTAAAGTTTTTCATCATAGGTTTGAGCTAGGGTGAACTCTTGGCTCATCATACTAAAGACTAGTGCAAAGACCAATAGCAAGGAACGCTTAGTATTCATAGGTTTGTTATTTAACAATGAAGTTCTAAAGATAAGGATTTTGCCTTTGTTTATAGGCTGCGGCTATACCGATAATTCAATAGACTTGGCAGTTGGATGGAATCGACTTTCTTGAAGATTTCGGCACTTTTTCCAGTCTCAAATTTGGGGGGTTCCAAGTTTAATTCTTCTGCTTTCCGGGCATAATAAAGCGCCTTTACAGGATGCTCTGGATAAACTCCGTTTATTATGTGTCCCCACGCTTGTTGCTTGATCACTTCGGACATAATTCCGAGGCAATCATCCCGATGGATTAGATTAACAGGTGCGCTGCCTCCAGCTAAGTCCGATCGCCCTGCCAGGTAACGCACCGGCTGGCGACTTCCACCAAAAAGGCCTCCAAATCTAATGACAGTAGATTTAAAAGGCGCATTCATAAACAGTTGCTCTATTTGGAACAATTGCCGCCCGGCCTCTGTCTCTGGTTTTGGCCGGACAGATTCGTCTACCGCTCCTTGTTCTTGTCCATAAACAGAAATGCTCGAAACCAACAAGCAATTGGGTACTCCAGACCTCACGATGGCCTCTAGCAAATGCGACATTTTTAGCACATGGTCCGAGCCTGTGTTTCTTCTCAGTCCTGGGGGGATTAATACCACAACGGCCTCTGCATCGCTTAGCAGGGCATCTATTGGGCCCTTTATTCCATCTTCGGAAAGCGTAATCGGGTAAACATCCCAACCGTTTTGTTGCAATTGATGAGCCTTTTCTAAACGAGTTACCGAACCGCTTACTCTATAACCTAGCAATTGTAATTTTTGAGCCAGAGGAAGCCCTAACCAACCCATACCAGCAATGGCGATCTTGTTATTCATCAGCAGGAGGGGTGAGGGTGTCTTGAACGGCAAATGGCACATTCCTAGGGTCGATGGTTCTTTTAGTAACTACCGCATCTGTGACGATAAAAGGCTTGGTCATGGTGGTAACCGGCCTAGGCTGTACGTTAAATTGCGGATGACTCATCAGGTCGAAGGAGTATTCTTCTAATGTTAAGTCGAAAGAAGCGTCTTTCTCTAGGGTATAAGTCATGGTTAGGGTGTCGCTAATAGAAGTGAGGTAGCGCAGCAATAAACCACTTTTAGGATCACTTCCTATTCGCCCGGTAGAATCTTTAGATATGGCTTTTCCATTGAGGGAAAGCGTACTAAAAGAAATCGTTGGGTCTACAAATAAGCAGATTTGGTTGATGTCTCGTTGAGGTGCAATTCGGATGGAAACATGCCTGATACGACTTTTTGTACTATCTATGGTGCGCTCTATTATGGGCGCTGCCAAACTTATATTTGGCGCCGTATTGCTATAACTGTAACCTATATTATACTTGTTGTTGGTGGCAAATTGAACCACTTGTGAGGCATTGCTAGGATTATCGCTTAGGTACTTAGATGTCCATTCGTCTAGGTCTTTGTCGTAGGTAAGCCAGTGGCTCTCCCCACTATCTGCATCTTGATAATAAATTAAGCTGTTAGGCTTTTGGCGCTTTTCGCTAAAGTCGCTTGTGGTATGGGCCGCGATCAAGTAACCCACCCCGCCTATTAAAAAGCATAAAAACAACAGCTTTTTTAAACGGAAAAACCCGATGAGCGGTAAGCACAGTCCAAACAATAGCACGGTAAATATCATGCTGATAAATACATGATCGCTCCCAAGGCCCACAGGGAAGAATTGAATAAGCGGTGTAAAAATAAAGATGGCTGGCACACATAAAATCCAAAGCAATAAGGGGTTCGGCTTGCTTTGGCGAATCAAAACATACAGCCCGATTAGGGTAAAATAAACCGGTACGATAAAGTAGGCGCCACCTTCTAGGTATTGACCTAAAAAGGCGCACACCAAAATCCAAAAGAACAAAGGGCCTGTAAGCAGGTTGGCCACTGTAATGTTTCTGGCAAATCTTCTATACAAATAGAATAACAAGGCCAATGTAAGCAGTACAAATGCTGCTACATAACGGTGGCCATTGTATTTAAAGCCATGCTGGATCTCGTTGTATTCTGGGTAAATGGAGAGCAACAGCTTCCAACCATATGCCCCGATCAGTCCTGCTATGACTAGTGCTGTCAAAAACACCAGAGTTCCGCGACCCATGGCTTTAGGTTGTAAATGTCCATTCTTTAGGCCCAGGTAAACCAAGACAAGAAGCAATAGTACCGCCAAAATGAGCATGGGTGTAATCCAAGAGAAAGGATAGCGTACCATTTTTACAAAAGGGGCACTAAAGTATATATAGTCGGTGTCCGATTTTAAGTTGTTTAAGTCTGCATCTCCGTAATAATGTAATAGAGGAAGCAAATAACTCCCCTGATGTTGCAGGCTATTTCGGTCTAGGTTTTCGTAATTGTCATTGGCGGTATGATAGTCGAAATGATCGTCGATAAAGGCAAAGAAAAAACCATCGATATCGCCTTCTTCTCTTAAGATGGTAGAGTCTGTATCGTTAGGCAGCATTTTATATACAGAATAGAACAGCGATGACCCAACGGGGTAAGGCACATTTGCGTCCACATAAGTTTTAACTAATTCGGAATTGCCTTGGTTGGTTTCCAAGATCATGTTCCCAACACCTCCGCTACCGCGGGCTTCATAATTGATGGAAAATGCGATGTCTTTGGCCCATGGATGTTCGCGAACAAAAAGTTTAGCCCCATCTAGCCCTACTTCTTCTCCATCGGTTAGTAGGATTACAATATCGTTTTTAGGTTGTTTGCCACTTGCGATATAGGCACGAAGGCTCTCCAATATAGCGGCTACCCCACTCCCGGCATCACTAGCGCCATGCGAAGGCACCAAGGCACTGTCGTAATGCGATAAGACCATCATGGCTTTGCCGTCTTCACTTCCTTCGATCCGAGTTAGGATATTAATTGGGCGGTCCATCTGCCTGTCGTCGTATACAAAGCCCTCTTGCAACTGCACCTCTAAGCCAAGCTTGGTGAATTCTTCTACCAAATACTCGCGCACCTTGGCATGAGCTGCAGAGCCAATGTAATGCGGCTCTTTAGAAATCTCTTTAACGGTAAGCAATGCGCGCTGGGCAGAAAATTCGGTCTCTGGGATGGTATCTGGCTCCATATCGGCAGGCATCAGGCTATAAAAGCTGTACCAGATGGTGGCGAGGAGCAATAAAAATGCAGTAAAATATTGGGCAGTTCTCATCGGCAGGTTATTGAAATTTAAAGGTACGGATTTTGGCTCATTTGTGTTTTTTTAAAGCGTAAGAGGGAGGGGGGTAAGCTAATTTTCGTTATATTTAAGAAGCTAAAAACCTTAGGTTATGGGAATTAAGAGTTACATCGGAAAGCGTGCCAAACCATCAAAGGGCTCGTCAGAGAATATTAAGGTGTCAGACTATATGACCACGAACCTTATCACCTTTCGCCCAGATCAATCTGTGATCGAAGTGATGCATACGCTAATTAAGAAACGAATCTCTGGAGGCCCTGTTGTTAACGATAAAAATGAACTCGTTGGGATTATCTCGGAAGGAGATTGTATCAGGCAAATTAGCAGCAGCCGTTATCATAACCACCCCATTCGCGAACTTACTGTAGAAGATCATATGGCTCGTGATGTAGACACCATCGATGGCAATATGAATGTGTTCGATGCGGCTGACAAATTTCTAAATTCACGGCGACGGCGTTTCCCTATCGTAGAAGATGGAAAATTGGTCGGGCAGATTTCCCAAAAGGATGTTCTTAAGGCAGCCTTGCAACTAAAAGGAAGAAACTGGCGCTAACTAGCGGTCCTTTTTCACCAACAAATAAAAATCGTTGTCCAACTCTAAATAACCTTGGTCGTAAACATAGCGATAGACATTGCCGTTCTTGGTGGTGTAGGTTTGGCTGATATATTCGAATAAAAAACCATTTTTAAGCAAAGTGGCCTTAGTCACTTTGGTCTTATCCTTAGTGTTTAATTCCGATAATATGCGGTGGTTCTTTCGCAGCAGTCCGTTTACTCCGCGTATCAGTTGTAAGTCGTCTTTGTTTCGGGCATTGTGATAGGCGTTCCTGCAAGCGTCACTGCAAAACTTTTTGTCGGCTCGCCCGATGAGTTTGTCTCCACATTCTTGGCAAAATTTTTCCATGATCTATTCGGCTTTAGATTCTCCGGGCAGGTGGAAACGGTATACAGCTTCGAATTTAAAGAAAATTCCACCATTTATGGTCGGGTTAAGCTGGGTGCGGTCGTCTCCGAAAGTAAAGGCAGAGACCACCAAATCCACTGTTTCGCCCTGCTGGTACACCTCGAAGTCGTTGCTAGAGTAGCCCATCTTGGCTCTAAGAAGTACCGACCGTTTAAGAATTGCGTATTGTAGGTAGCCCGCAAACTCTAAAGAGCTTAGGTCTACATAGGTATTATCTTCCGGGATATTAAAACTTCGCCCAATCCCAAAGTAGTCCATTCCAAATGCAAAATCGCCCATGCGGTAATTGATATCGCCCGAAATGGGAAGCGACAAATTCGCTTCAAATTTTTCGTTAGGACTTAGGTAGTACAAACCAAAAATAGGCGTCATAAAAATACCAAAGGCCTCGTCGGAAGCGTAGAGCCCAAAACGCCAAGTTAGGTACTCGCTTTGTTTGTATTTGGCTGTCCCAAATCCTCCAAAATAGAAATCATCACCGCTAATGTTATGATAATCCGAAGCAATTTTAGGGAGTAAGACTATAGTTGTACTCCAACGCTCGTTCCATTTGGATTGTAGTCCAAGTTTTAAGGTGGTGCTATACAAACTAGTCGCTTCGGCGTTTGGGTAAAGCTGTAAATGATTCCGCCCGAAAAAACCTCCTGTAACAAAGGCATGTTTGTCGTTAATAATAATGGGAACCGTCAGGTCTATATCTACGGTACGGACATCGGTGGTGGCATCGGTGCCTTCAAATTCGTTTTCGAAAGTCTCGGCATAGCCCATTTTAAATAGGTCTGCATAGTTCTGACCAAAAACCGTAAACGGTGCCAGGAAAATCAAAAATAGGATGGGTCTCAAGGTTCGGACGTTTCGGTTAAAGATAGCAAAATGCTGTTAGTAAACTGGGGATAAATAGCCTTAACCATAGATTTCAAGCGCATATAATCCAAGTATCTTTATCAAAAATTTTATTTATGAAACCCATAAAACTACTTATACTTTTTGCCCTAACCCTTGGCGTACTTTCATGCAGTGGCGATGATGATCAAGGTGAAGCACCTTTTGTGCTCAACCTCACCAATTTGGCCGGCACCTATGCCCTTAATTTCTTTAATGTTAACCTACAGCAAACCATAGAGTTCCAGGGGATTCCCATTACCTCCGTTACCGATATCGTTGGGGACACCTTTCAGGTAGAATTGGTGCTTAACGAAAACGGCACCTATTCTATACAGGGCGAGTATCGTATTACAGCCACCACTACTGTGGCAGGCGAGACAGAGACTGTTTCGGAAATAGTTACTGTAGACGATTCGGGTAGCTTTACGCTGGACAACGATTTGGAGACGATAACCATCAATTCGGGCAACCCGCTTTTAGAAGGTGTATACCAAATTAGCCTCTTTAACGAGACCCAATTAAACCTTACTCAGGAGATCTCTTTGGAAGAGGATGGAGTGGTTTCGGAATTGACCGGAGAACAACGTTACAACCGCCTATGATTTTGGCCCCTTGGGGCCCCTTAATAACCAATCTGAACAATGCCCTGACAATCACTTTGTCAGGGCTTTTTGTTGTTGTCATTTTTGCTCAAAATTTCTTACTTTCGCAACCTTATTGAACCCCTATACGCAATGAGCAATAAATTTAAGGAATACAAGGGCTTAAACCTCCCGAAACTGGGCGAGGAAGTACTCGATTTTTGGAAAGAAGAAAACATCTTTCAAGAGAGTATTGCTATTCGCGAAGGAGCCACTCCATTTGTATTCTTTGAAGGGCCTCCATCTGCCAATGGTTTGCCTGGGATTCATCATGTGATGGCGCGTTCTATTAAAGACATATTTTGTCGTTACAAAACTCAGAAAGGGTTTAAAGTAGATCGTAAAGCAGGCTGGGATACCCATGGATTGCCGATCGAGCTTGGGGTAGAGAAAGAGCTCGGTATTACCAAAGAAGACATCGGGAAAAAGATTTCTGTAGAAGAGTATAATGCTGCTTGTAGAAAGGCGGTAATGCGCTATACCGATGTGTGGAACCAGCTTACAGAGAGTTATGGGTACTGGGTCGATATGGAAGACCCATACATCACCTACAAGCCCAAGTACATGGAGACTGTTTGGTGGTTGCTTAAGGAAATCTATAATAAAGATTTACTTTATAAGGGCTATACCATTCAACCCTATTCTCCAAAAGCAGGGACCGGACTTAGCTCGCATGAGTTAAACCAGCCGGGCACTTATCAGGATGTAACAGATACCACCGTGGTGGCGCAATTTTTGGCCAAGGACGAAACCTTGCCCGAATTTTTGCAAGGCTTAGGCCCCATCCATTTTTTGGCTTGGACGACCACGCCTTGGACCCTGCCAAGTAACACAGCACTTACTGTTGGCCCAAAGATCGATTATGTTTGGGTTAAGAGCTTTAACCAGTATACCCACCAGCCGATGACGGTTGTTTTGGCGAAAAACTTAGTGAGTAAACAGTTTACCGGAAAGTATCAGCTTGCCGAATCTGAAGAAGAGCTTAACGCCTATACAGAAGGCGATAAAAAGGTCCCGTATTTGGTTTTAGGCGAATGTAAAGGAGCCGATTTGGTCGATACCAGATACGAGCAATTGTTGCCTTTTGCTTTGCCAAACGATAACCCAGAGAACGCCTTTAGAGTGATCTCTGGCGATTTTGTTACTACGGAAGACGGTACAGGGATTGTACATACAGCGCCTACTTTTGGAGCAGACGATGCCAAGGTAGCCAAAGAAGCAAGCCCAGAAGTTCCGCCTTTATTGGTTGCCGACGAAGGTGGGAATTTAGTGCCATTGGTAGACTTGCAAGGTCGATTCCGTCCAGAGATGGCCGAATTTGCCGGGAAGTACGTTAAGAATGAATATTACGAAGATGGCGAGGCGCCCGATAAGAGTGTCGATGTAGAGTTGGCCATCAAACTAAAGATAGAAAACAAGGCCTTTAAGGTCGAAAAGTATGTACACAGTTACCCAAATTGCTGGCGTACAGACAAACCCATTTTATACTACCCGCTCGATTCTTGGTTTATCAAGGCTACTGCCTTTAAGGACCGTATGTTCGAGCTTAATCAGCAAATCAATTGGAAGCCAAAAGCGACCGGAGAAGGACGTTTTGGTAACTGGCTGGCTAACGCCAATGATTGGAACTTATCTCGTTCTCGTTATTGGGGAATCCCCTTGCCCCTTTGGCGTAGTGAGGACAAAAAGGAGACTATTTGTATCGGTTCTGTGGAAGAATTAAAAGCGCAGATGGCCAAGGCTGTTGCTGCGGGGGTGATGAAGGAAGACATCTACAAGGATTTTGTAGTCGGGGATCTTTCCGAAGAAAACTATGCGACCATAGATTTACACAAAAACATCGTAGATCAAATCGTACTGGTTTCGGAGAGTGGAAAACCAATGTATCGCGAAGCAGACCTTATCGACGTTTGGTTCGATAGTGGAAGTATGCCTTATGCCCAGTGGCACTACCCCTTCGAGAATAAAGAAAAAGTAGAAGAGACTTGGCGCAAAGCCGATTTTATCGCCGAGGGAGTGGATCAAACTCGTGGTTGGTTCTACACCCTCCACGCTATTGCCACTATGATCTTCGACGATGTGGCCTATAAAAATGTAGTATCTAACGGTCTGGTGCTCGACAAAAACGGACAGAAAATGTCTAAGCGGCTAGGGAATGCTGTAGATCCGTTCGAGACCTTGGACAAGTATGGACCAGATGCTACGCGTTGGTATATGATTTCTAACGCCAACCCATGGGACAACCTTAAATTTGATAGCGACGGGATTGCCGAGGTGCGCAATAAATTCTTCGGAACCCTATACAACACTTATAGCTTCTTTAGTCTATATGCCAACTTGGATGGCTTCGACTACGAAGAGGCAGACATTGCGTTGGAAGACCGGCCAGAGATCGATCGCTGGATTCTTTCGGAACTGAATAGTTTGGTAGCAAATGTAGATGCAGCATTTGCAGATTACGAGCCGACACGCGCGGCACGAGTCATTTCGGAGTTTGTACAAGAAAACCTGAGCAACTGGTATGTGCGTCTATGTCGTAGACGTTTCTGGAAAGGCAGTTATGGCCAAGATAAAATTTCGGCCTACCAAACCCTATATACTTGTTTGGTTACCATAACTCAGCTAGGTGCGCCCATAGCACCTTTCTTTATGGATCGATTGTACAAAGACTTAACGGCCGGAACCACTGCTGGTGGAGCGAAATCTGTTCACCTAAGTAACTTTCCACAGGTTGAGTCGTCTTATATCGATAAATCCCTGGAGCATAAAATGCAACAGGCTCAAACAATATCATCATTAGTGCTGTCGTTGAGACAACGCGAGAAGATTAAAGTGCGTCAACCTTTGCAAAAAATAATGATCCCAATCCTAGACGAAGCTGCTAGACAAGAGATTATTGCTGTGTCCGATTTGATTAAATCGGAGGTAAATGTAAAGGAGATTGAATTGATCGATGAAGGCTCTGGAATTTTGGTGAAACAGATAAAGCCCGACTTTAAGAAGCTCGGACCTCGTTTTGGAAAGGACATGAAACAAGTGGCTTCTGCAGTGCAATCTTTTGACCAAGAGGCGATTGGCATCTTGGAAAAAGAGGGTTCGATTTCGGTGGCGATTAACGAAAAAAATGTTACATTGACCCTGGATGATGTCTTGATTAGTTCGCAGGATATCGAGGGTTGGCTGGTTGCTAGCAATGCTGGAGTAACCGTTGCGCTAGATGTAACTATCACCCCCGAATTGAAAAACGAGGGGATTGCCCGCGAGTTGGTCAATAGGATCCAAAACCTCCGAAAGGACTCTGGATTTGAAGTGACCGACAGAGTGGACATCACCCTACAAGACGAAGAAATATTGAAACTGGCGGTGGCCCAAAACAGCGCCTATATTAAACAAGAAACCTTAACCGAAGAATTGCAATTTGCGAGTGAAGTAGCAGATGGAACAGAAATTGCATTCGATGATATCGTAACGCGTTTACGAATCAAAAAACATTAGAATTATGGCCCAAGAAGTTAAAAACAGATACGGCGACGAAGAACTAGAAGCGTTCCGAGTATTGATTCAAGAAAAAATCGATAAAGCACAAGAGCACCTAGAGCTTATTAAAAGTGCCTATAAAAACGATAGTAACAACGGTACGGATGATACCTCTCCCACCTTTAAAGCCTTTGAAGAGGGTAGCGAAGTAATGAGCAAGGAAACCTCATCTCAGCTAGCCATTCGTCAAGAGAAATTTATCCGCGATCTTAAAAATGCCTTGATTCGCATCGAAAATAAATCTTACGGTATTTGTCGTGTTACAGGGAAGCTCATCAACCCAGAGCGCCTTAAGTTGGTACCTCATGCTACGCTAAGCATCGAGGCTAAGAACATGCAAAAATAAAACCCTCCTAATACTATTTGGACCCCATCCTTTTGCGATGGGGTTTTTTATGATGAAGCCTTTCGCCACTCTTATATTGTTGTTTAGCATTGCAGCCGCTTTTGGACAAAAACTCGTCGAAAAACAATGGGATGCTCATGGCATTAAGCGCGTAGAGGTGATTAGCGATAGCATCTTCAATATCGAAGTAAAAAGTGTAGAAGGGACTCAGGTCCAGGTCCAAGCTGCCATCGAAGGAGAGCTGTTCGAAAATTTGTTGTTGGATGGCTTAAACAAGGAAGGCGTACTGTCTTTAAAAGTGGGCCTAACACCCTTCTTCGAGGCTAAGAATGATAAGTTGGCTGCGCACAAGGTAGTTTCTGTTTCTCTAAGCATTCAAATGCCTCCAGAGCTCACTTTGGTGATAAGCTCTAAGCTAGCAGATGTACAAGTTTATGGCCCCTTTAATCATGTACAAGCTGCTTTGTACAATGGCGAGTTACAGTTAGATAATTACAGTGGCTCCGCAGATTTGCGCACCACTCATGGAAGTATTGATGTTAGGGCTTATGGGTCTGTTTATGGAATGGCAAAGTCTAAAAAAGGACAGGTAAATAATAGCCTGCCAGAGCAAGGAACCCTTCCAATTAGAGCGAAAAGTGTTAACGGAGCCATAAGGCTGCAACCTAGCCATCAATAATTTGCTATTTTTGACCCCTTGATAGGTCCATATGAATCTAAAAAAATCCATACTGCTCATCATCTTGATCCTGATCGTCGATCAGTGGTCGAAGATTTACATCAAAACTACCTTTCCGCTTCGGGAAGGCTTCGAAGTGTTTGGTTGGTTTAAAATCTTGTTCGTAGAAAACGAAGGGATGGCCTGGGGCGCAAAGATTCCCGGAGACTATGGTAAGTTAATCCTCACCTTATTTAGGTTGGTAGCCATCGTTGGGATCGGTTATTGGCTTTGGGATGCAGCGCGTAAAAAATCGCCTGGAGTACTGTTGTTGGCAGTGGCCTTGATATTTGCTGGCGCCTTCGGAAACATCATCGACTCTGTGTTTTATGGGGTGATTTTCGATCATAGTCATGGCCAAGTAGCTACCATGTTCCCAGAAGGTGGTGGTTATGGCACCTTGTTGCATGGAAAGGTGGTAGACATGTTCTCCTTTTCGTTTTTTAACCCTGTCTTTAACGTGGCCGATGCTTCTATCAGCACTGGAGTAGGGATCTTGTTGGTATTTAATAAAAAGGCGTTTCCTAAGAAGCCAAAACCAGCAGTAGAAGAAATTCCGGCTGTTAGTCAGGAAGAAGAATAATCCTTAAAACGTATGGATTCCATTAGGGCAAACCCCAAAATGCAGGGGGATGTCTTGTGCTTCATGCGCGATGGTTTCTACTGGATCGAATAAAGAGAGGCCAACAAATAGGCAATCTGGGCGACATTGTGCCAAGAAGCGATCGTAAAATCCTTTACCGTAACCTACTCTATGGCCTTGCTTGTCGAAGGCCAATAATGGGACAAAAACCACATCCAACTTTTCTGCCTGGACTTGTAAACCATCAACGGGTTCTGGGATTCCGAAGGTAGATACCTTTAGTTGTGTGTGCTCTTCTAACAAAAAATGCGCTAGCGTATGGTCGTCGAAGTTCGATTTGGACACCACGACAGACTTATCTCTCCCATGTAAAATATGTAATAAAAATTGAGTGTCTATCTCTCGCTGCTTTTCTATGGTAAGGAAAAGGTGATAGTATTGTCCGTCCCATATAGGAAGCGCTAAAGAACGATTGGCAATTTGCAGACTTAGCGATTCTAGTTCTTCTTCGCTCAGTTGTTTACGCGCCGCTTTAAACCGCTCCCTTAGAAGTTGTTTATCGGTCATTTTGTTTGGGTAGAGATATGAAACAAGGCATCTCCCTGATAAACCAAAGGCGCTTCGTTTACATTAAAAACAATGCCCGGATTGGGGGCTTTTACCCAATGGTGCACCTTGCCATAAGGGTCGGTGATATGCCCAACTACATCTCCAACCGCCACCTTGGTCCCTACTTTTACCTCTGGTTTAAACATACCCGAGGCATGAGCGCGAATCCAACGACTGTGGGTAATGATAATGGGTGATTTACTTGGAATAGAAGCCTTAAAGTTGGACCGCAGCATCCCTAAATGATTAAGTACACGCTTGGCACCATTTACTCCTGTGTTGCTCACGACCTTGTCTATGCTATTGGATTTTCCGCCTTCGAACAATAGATGCGGGACGCCTTGTTTTTTGCAAGCTACTCTAAAGGATTTGCTGAGGTTTTTTGAGTGCAAAATAAAAGGTGGGTGGAATACTTTGGCCAATTTATTAAGCTTACGGCTAGTACCATCCACCCGGACGTGTGGAGCATTAAACCGACTAGAACCTCCTGTATGAAAATCCATGCACAAATCTGCTTGTGGTACTATGTCCTTCATCAATTTATGAGCTACCCTAGCCGCCAAAGAACCGCTTCGGCTACCCGGGAAGGAACGGTTTAGATCCCTGCCATCGGGAAATTCGCGCATCTTTTGTAAAAAGCCAAAGATGTTTACAATCGGGATGCAGATCACCGTCCCGATTTTAGGTTTATTGATGCCTTTAGAAACCAATTGACGAACAATTTCTATCCCATTTACCTCGTCTCCGTGTATCCCCGCCGTAAAAAGAACAGTCGGACCTTTGTAAAGGGCATGTTCTATAATAACGGGTACATCTACAGGGGTATTGGTATGCAGCTTGGCAAAGTTTAGTTTAAGCTCTACAGAACTACCCGGTTCGATCTGGGTTCCTGCAATTACAAAAGGTTTGGCCTTTACCTTATTCATCCTCTGTTGTTTCTTTCTATATAACTGATAAAATGTGCTGCAACGTTTACACCTGTCGTTTTTTCTATTCCTTCCAGACCTGGGGTCGAATTTACCTCTAGCACTAGTGGCCCGCGCTCGCTCATCAATATATCCACCCCACACGCGCCAAGTCTAAGGGCTTTGGCTGCACGCAAAGCGATGTTTTCTTGTGCATGGTCGAGTCTAAGCGATTCTGCCGAGGCTCCTCTATGTAGGTTAGACCTAAATTCTCCTTCGCGGCTTTGTCGTTTCATGGCAGCCACAACCTTGCCGTCTATCACTATGGCTCGGATGTCCGCTCCCCGCGATTCGGCGATATATTCTTGTACAATAAAGCGCACTTTGGCCGCTTTAAGGGTTTCTATGGTAGAGCGAGCAGAGGTTTCTGTCTCTGCCAAAATCACTCCATGCCCGTGGGTTCCTTGTAAAATTTTTATGATTACCGGTGCTCCTCCAAAACGCTGCAACAAGGTTCCAAAATCTGTAGCATGCCCTAAGGCGGTGTCGGGGATAGGGATCCCTGCTTTGGATAAGATTTGAAAACAAGTCCATTTATTTCGAGACTGTAAAATCGGTTCGGCACCAACCACACAGAAGACACCCATTCCTTGAAAGTGCCTTACCAAACTAGATCCGATATAGGTGTTGGAAGCTCCTACACGTGGGATGACGGCATCCAAATCTTCCACTAGCTCGTTTTGATGGTAAATCACAGAACGACCATTTTCTATGGCCGGTGTACAGAGAGAAGAATCTAATACTTCCACCCGATGATTTCTCGCTTCGGCTGCTTTTAGCAGGCTTTGGGTGGAGTAGAGGTTGATCCCTCTAGAAAGAATGGCGATGTTCATGGGTAGTTATGTCTACTGCAAGTTAGAAAATTTGTGGGATTTAATTTTAACGCTTTAAGTAGCCATTGCTCACTTCGTGATTCCATACGATAGATTATCTTTGAGGGATGACCGAGGCCTCCATCAAAGTTCAACTTACTGCCCTGCCTAATGCGCCGGGAGTCTACCAGTATTTTGACAAGGACGAGAAGTTGTTATACATCGGCAAGGCCAAAAATTTGCGCAAAAGGGTCGCTTCTTACTTCAATAAAGAACACGACAATGCCCGTACCAAATTGTTGGTGCGAAAGATAAATACCATCAAGCATATCGTGGTCGAAACAGAGACCGACGCTTTATTGTTGGAAAACAACCTGATAAAAAAGCATCAGCCCAAGTACAATGTGATGCTTAAAGACGATAAGACTTATCCTTGGCTGTGCATTAAAAAGGAGCGATTCCCCAGAGTATTTTCTACCCGACGGATGATTCGAGATGGCAGCGAATACTATGGCCCTTATACCAATATGCGAACGGTCCATACGTTGCTCGAGCTTATTCGAGGCTTATACCCGCTGCGTACATGCAACTACGACTTGTCTCAGGAAAAGATCGAAGCTGGGAAGTATAAAGTTTGTTTGGAGTATCATTTGGGCAATTGTCTGGGCCCATGCGAGGGTTTCCAAGACGAAGCTTCTTATAACGATAGCATCAGTGCTATTCGAAATATCATCAAAGGAAATTTTAAGGCTTCGCTTCAAACTTTCAGACAGCAAATGAACGAGGCGGCTGCCGAGTTAAATTTTGAAAAGGCACAGCGCATCAAGGAGAAAATCGATGTGCTAGAGAACTATCAGGCACGCTCTACGGTAGTCAACCCAAAGATCAATAATGTAGATGTTTACACCATTGTTAGTGACGAGAGCTATGCCTATGTAAATTTTTTACAGATTTCTTTTGGGAGTATTATTCGCTCGCATACCATGGAGATTAAAAAGAAACTAGACGAGACAGATAAGCAACTTTTAGAGCTGGCGGTGGTAGAATTGCGGCAAAGGTTTCAGTCTGTATCCAAAGAAATATTTGTGCCATTTCCAATGGTGGTGGAAGAAGGGGTGAAGGTCTACATACCCAAGCAAGGCGATAAAAAGAAGATTTTAGACCTGTCCTTGCGCAATGCCAAATTCTATAGAATGGACCGTTTTAAACAGGCCAAAATTGTCGATCCGGACAGGCATGTAAAACGTATTATGGCCCAAATGAAGACCGATCTGCGATTGAGCGAAGAACCTCGACATATCGAATGTTTTGACAATAGCAACATACAAGGGTCCAATCCTGTAGCGGCCTGTGTAGTCTTTCGTAATGGCAAGCCTAGTAAAAAAGAATACCGTAAATTCAACATAAAAACGGTGACGGGCCCAGATGATTATGCTTCCATGGAAGAGGTGGTCTACAGGCGCTATAAAAGAATGAAGGAGGAAGATCAAACCCTGCCGCAACTTATTGTTATCGATGGGGGTAAAGGCCAACTGTCTTCAGCATTAAAAAGCCTGGATAAGTTGGAACTGCGAGGTAAGATTGCCATAGTGGGCATAGCCAAGAGATTGGAGGAACTTTTTTACCCCAATGATCCTATTCCGTTGTATTTGGACAAAAAATCTGAAACATTAAAGATCATTCAGCAACTAAGAAATGAGGCCCATCGGTTTGGGATTACTTTTCATCGGGATAAACGCTCTAAAGAAGCCTTGGATTCTGCATTGGAAAGCATCCCAGGCATAGGCGAGAAAACCGTTGTAGAATTATTAAAGCATTTTAAAAGTGTAAAGCGGGTTTCCGAGGCTAGTTTCGAACAGCTCGAAGCGGTGATCGGGTCCAGTAAAGCACAAAAGATAGTAACCCATTTTAATTGAAAAAATTACTCTACATAGCAATAATCGCAATGCTTTGCAGCACTCAGATTTGGGCACAGCAGGACAAAGAAGGGCCTAAGGTGGGCTTGGTGTTGAGCGGTGGCGGAGCAAAAGGCCTTGCGCATATAGGAGTCTTAAAGAAGCTAGAAGAAACCGGAGTCCGTGTAGACTATATCGGCGGGACTAGTATGGGTGCAATTATCGGAGGTCTTTACGCTGCTGGTTATTCTGCGCGCGAATTAGATTCTATATTTCGCTCTACAGATTTCGATGTTCTAATAAGCGATGAGGTGCCCCGTCATGCCATGACTTTTTATGAGCGTGAAGACACAGAAAAATATGCGGTTACCCTTCCATTTGACAATTTTAAACTCTCGTTCCCCTCTAGTATCTCTAAAGGACAAAACTTATATAATCTATTTTCTCGCCTGTTATTGCATGTTAACGAGGTTGAAGATTTCGATAAATTACCGATTCCATTTTTTTGTGTGGCGACAAACATCGAAACAGGAGAGGAGGTAATTTTGGATAGTGGCTATTTGCCTCGCGCCATTAGAGCCAGTGGTGCCTTACCGTCTTTGTTTAGTCCAGTGACTATAGACAATACCATTTTAATAGACGGAGGAGTTACCAATAATTACCCAGTCGACGAGGTAAAAGCGATGGGGGCGGATATTATAATCGGAGTAGATGTACAGGATACCTTAGTCGATCGAAAAGAATTGAAATCGGCTTTAGCGATTCTTAATCAGATTAGCAATTTTAACACCATAGAAGATATGGTGAATAAGCGCGAAAAAACAGACATCTATATCAAGCCGGACATTAAGGATTTCTCCATGGTGAGTTTTGACGAAGGAGCGAGTATATTAGAGGCAGGCGAGGTTGCCGCACAACCTTGGGAAGAACAATTACGCCAGATAGCACAGCAGCAGGGTTCTTCTAAGGCAGCGGTAATTCCGAAAATGCTCTTAGATGAATTCTTTGTTTCGGAAGTCAACATTATGGGCAACGAAAATTACACCAGGTCTTATATATTAGGAAAACTCAAGCTTAGACCCGGAACTAAAATAAGTCAGGACAGTTTTAGAGATGGAATCAACAATTTGTCGGCTACAGAGAATTTTGATGTCATCGATTATCGATTCATCAAAGACACAAAAGGTTCCGAAGGTTACCGAATCGATTTTAAAGTAAAGGAGAACAGTACGAGGCATTTTATCCGTTTTGGGGCGCACTATGATGATTTGTACAAATCTGCGGTTTTGGTAAATCTAACCCGCAAACGATTGTTTACCAATAATGATGTGATGTCCTTGGATATTGGCTTAGGAGATAATTTACGTTACGATTTCAATTATTATATAGACAAAGGATATTATTGGAGTGTTGGCTTTAATTCTTCATATAATACATTCGAGCAAGGCGTAAATAGAGATTTTATTATCGAAAGTTCGGTCTCCAATGAGGAAGACTTTATCAACGAGGTAGAACTAGAATACCGCGATTTTAATAATCAACTATTTGTACAGACTGTTTTTGCGCGCACCTTTATGTTAAGATTAGGAGGAGAATACAAATGGCTGCGCTATCTATCGGAGACCTTTGGTATAGACGAGGATGCGCAGCCCCGCACAATCTTTGAAGACTCACATTATGTGAGTGTTTATGGGCAGATGAAGTATGACACCTACGATAATAAATTTTACCCTAGCAGCGGCTTCTTTTTTGATGGAGATTTTCATTGGTATCTCTTAGGTGAAGGGGCCAATAAGACCTTCGAGCCATTTTCGATCGCCAAGGCGCAAATCGGGTTTGCATTCGAACCTATTAATAAAATATCGATTCTCTTGAGTACCGAGGGAGGATTTAAAATTGGAGATCGAACCACCCCGTCCTTGGACTTTTTTGTAGGAGGCTATGGATTTAAGCCCTTAAATAATATCATCGAGCTTTATGGATACGAACCCTTGAGTTTAAGAGGGGATACATTCTTAAAGGCATTGATAAACGTCGATTACGAATTTATTAAGGACAACCACATTATCGCTTCCGGAAATATCGCTAATGTAGGCGATCAGCTTTTCGATACCGGAGAATGGATAGATTCTATAGACTATACGGGCTATGCCTTAGGCTACGGTTTGGAAACCTTTTTTGGGCCTGTAGAGGTTAAATACAGTTATTCGCCAGAGTTAAAATCGGATGAATGGTTGGTGAACATAGGCTTTCGTTTCTAAGCATTTAACCCTTTATTGACACCTGCTTGGTAAAATTTTCCGATATTTGTGTTATGGCGGTCAAATCTTGGAAATACCTGCTTATTCTACTTAAATATCTGGTGAAGAGGAACCCGGAATGATCGTTTGGTTCGTTCTTTAGTTCATCAAATCAGTACGCACTTAAATTCACCAAACATGCCATTTTATCATCAATTAGGAAAAATACCTCCTAAACGACATACTCAATTTAGAAAACCGGACGGAAGCCTCTATCCGGAACAACTTTTTGGAACCATAGGGTTCGACGGGATGTACAGCAACCTGTACCACGAACACCGCCCTACGCAGGTTAAGTCCATCAACAGGCAATACAGTGTTAAGCCCAAGGTGGCTAAGGCCAACAATATGCAGTCTTACAGGCTTAAAGGGTTTCAGGTAGCACCAGTAGAGGATTATCTGGACAGCCGTAAAGTGGTTCTAACCAATAGCGATTGTAACATCATCCTCGCCGCTCCTAAAAAGTCATTGCGGGACTATTTTTATAAGAATACCGATGCAGACGAGCTAATCTTTATCCATAAAGGGACAGGAACCCTTAGGACCATGTTAGGAAACTTGGATTTCTCGTACGGGGATTATTTGTTAGTTCCAAGAGGCGTGATTTATCAAATAGACTTTAAGACTGAAGACAACCGGCTATTTATCGTCGAGTCATATAGTCCAATATATACTCCAAAGCGTTACAGAAACTGGTTTGGGCAGCTGTTAGAGCACTCTCCATATTGCGAGCGCGATATGCGCCGCCCAGATAAGTTAGAGACCTTCGACCAAAAAGGCGATTTCTTAATCAAGGTCAAGAAACAAGACGAAATTATCGAGATGGTTTATGCGACCCATCCATTCGATGTAGTTGGGTATGATGGATATTTATATCCGTACGCTTTTTCCATTCACGATTTTGAGCCGATTACGGGTAGAATTCATCAGCCACCTCCAGTACACCAAACCTTCGAGACTGACACCTTTGTGGTCTGCAGTTTTGTTCCTCGTATATACGACTATCATCCAGATAGCATCCCCGCTCCATACAACCATAGCAATATCGATAGCGATGAGGTGTTATACTATGTGGATGGCGATTTTATGAGCCGAAACGATATCGCGGCTGGACATATTTCGTTGCACCCAGCAGGAATTCCTCATGGACCACACCCAGGAGCGACGGAGCGCAGTATCGGCAAAGTGAAGACAGACGAATTGGCCGTAATGGTCGATACTTTTAAACCGCTGCAAGTAACAGAAGATGCTTTGGAGATTGCAGACGATAGTTATTATCAATCTTGGCTGGAAGAATGATACGGATAGACTTAACATCGCACCAACGCGCCATGTGGTAATCGACCGTTCGACTACCCGTAAAATGTTCTATCAAATACTAAAAAATACATGCCATGGCAGCAGAAATAAAAAACTTAAAAGATTTACAGAATACAGAATATTCTCTTAGAAAGCTTTTTGATGAAGCAGAGGACTTTCTACCATTATTAGGAACGGACTATGTAGAACTGTACGTAGGAAACGCCAAGCAATCGGCGCATTTTTACAAGACCGCCTTTGGATTTCAGTCGGAGGCCTACGCTGGCTTAGAGACTGGGATGAAGGACCGTGTCTCTTATGTGCTAAAGCAGGATAAAATCCGCCTGGTACTAACGACACCTCTACACCAAGACGGTCCGATTAACGAGCATATCAATATCCATGGAGATGGAGTAAAAGTAGTAGCCCTGTGGGTAGAAGATGCGACCAAGGCTTGGGAAGAAACCACCAAGCGAGGGGCAAAATCTTTTATGGAGCCTACTACAGAAGAAGACCAACACGGTCATGTTGTGCGTTCTGGGATCTACACCTATGGAGAGACTGTTCATATTTTTGTAGAAAGAAAAAATTATAACGGAGTCTTTTTACCCGGCTATCAGAAGTGGGAGTCTCACTACAACCCAGAGCCGGTTGGGCTTAAGTTTATCGACCATATGGTAGGTAATGTAGATTGGGACGAGATGAATAAATGGTGTGAGTTTTACGCCAAAGTAATGGGCTTTGCCCAGATCATCTCCTTCGACGACAACGACATCTCTACAGATTATACCGCCTTGATGAGCAAGGTGATGAGTAACGGGAATGGCCGAATTAAATTCCCGATTAACGAGCCTGCAGAAGGGAAGAAGAAATCTCAGATAGAGGAATATATAGATTATTACAATGGCCCAGGCGTGCAGCATATCGCCGTAGCTACCGACGATATCGTTTCTACCGTTTCGGCTATGAGGGACCGTGGGGTAGAATTTTTATATGTTCCAGAGACCTATTACGAAGACATTTTAGAACGCGTTGGAGAGATCGATGAAGACATCGATTTGCTAAAGCAGCACGGAATCCTAATCGATCGGGATGACGAAGGCTACTTGCTACAACTGTTTACCAAACCAGTTGTAGATCGTCCTACTATGTTTTTCGAAATTATACAGCGCAAGGGTGCACAGTCCTTCGGTAAAGGAAACTTTAAGGCCTTGTTCGAAGCCATAGAGCGCGAGCAGGAGGCAAGAGGAACCTTATAAAACTGTAACAGCAATAGCGCTTCATCGTCTAAAAAGATGGAGCGCTATTATTTAAAATGGAATAGTAATTGCAATACCATTGAAAATGTTTTAACAAATGGACCGATGAGATCCTATTTATTCCTATTCGTCTTTACAGTGCCACTGACCCTATCGGCTCAGAAAAGGGCCTATGATGGGGGAGAATGGTTCAATTTTCGGGTTCATTATGGCTGGGTTACTGCCGGCTATGCAACCTTAGCTGTTACCGACACTGTATTAAACGATAAGCCAGTTCATCATGTGGTTGGCTACGGGCGTACAACGGGCCTCTCTAGAGCCTTCTTTAAAGTAGAAGATAACTACGAGACGTTCATCGACCGAGAGCTGAATATTCCTTATCGTTTTATACGTCAAATAGACGAGGGGGGACATACCAAGGACATACAAATAGACTTCGATCACGACAGGGGTGAAGCCTTGGTTTACAACAAGAAACATCAGACCAAAGAATGGGTAGAATTTCCTGCTGATGCACAGGATATGGTATCGGCATTTTATTATCTTCGCAACCAGTTGGATGTTTCCAAACTCAAGGAAGGAGATACCCTAGATATGAACATGTTCTTCGATAAAGAGAACTATGTATTCCGCCTAAAATTTTTAGGACGAGAGGTGCTCGACACCGAATTTGGAGAGGTAAATACACTTATGTTTAGGCCTTATGTGCAATCCGGAAGAGTTTTTAAAGAGAAGGAGAGTTTAACCGTATGGGTTTCTGACGATGACAACAAAATTCCGTTGCTTATCAAAGCCAGTCTTGCGGTGGGCTCCTTAAAAGCTTCACTTGTAGAGTACAAAGGATTGAGACATCCCTTCAAAATAATATACGATTGATCCATGGAATTAAAACCTGAAACCGCCGAACTACTTCGTCAATTACAGGATAAATACACTGGGTTGGGCCAAGATCTGGATACCCACTTAGAGGGCTTGCTTTATGGGCGGCCGATTACTTATTGGGATTATATACAGACGGACGCCTTGCTCAATTTGCAAATTCAGCGAACCTCTCTCCCCGACGAGATGGTTTTTATTATGTACCATCAAATAAACGAGCTTTTATTTAAGATGGTGCTATGGGAAATCGGACAGGTTTCTCATAATGAAGATTTAACCGCGGGTTTCTTCTCGCAACGACTGATGCGAATTAGTCGATACTTCGACATGCTTACAGAATCCTTTATTATCATGGCAGACGGCATGGAGGTAGAGCAGTACTTGCAATTCCGAAACACCCTCACTCCGGCAAGTGGCTTCCAAAGCGCACAGTACCGCAAGATAGAATTTGCTTCGACCGACCTAATAAATCTGATCGATGCGCGTTTTAGAGAGACCATCGACAGAGACACCTCTTACGAACATGCCTTAGAGCATTTATACTGGCAGGCTGCGGGGAAGGATTATAAGACCGGGAAGAAAAGTTATTTATTGAAAGCCTTCGAGGATAAATATAGGAACGAATTTGTGGCATTTACTATGGAGTACAATCAGATCAATTTGTACGCCAAGTTTAAAAGTTTGCCAGATGCGGTTCAGCAAGACCCCGAACTTATTAAAGCGATGCGACATTACGATTACACGGTGAACGTGACATGGGTGATGGCGCACTACCATACGGCCAACAAATACCTTAACATGGGTGGCGAGCAAGAGGAAGCCACTGGAGGTAGCGACTGGACCAAATACATGCACCCTAAATACCAAAGACGCATCTTTTTCCCAGATGTCTGGACCCAAGAGGAACTAGATAATTGGGGTAAAAATCTTTAAGACATACCTATAGCATTGAAAAATTATTTCCCCTTACTACTACTTGCTGCTTCAACGCTTTTTTCCTGTGCCGAGGAGGTTCAGGAAGTAGAGGATGACCTCATCATAGAAGAGCCCACCAAATTGGAATACGGATTTGTTCTAAACGACTTCGAAGTGGTACGTGATACCATTCGAAGAGGAGACACTTTTGGTGCAATTTTAGATCAGAATGGAGTTTCGCAGAATAAGATATTTGAGGTGGCCACCACCTTTAAAGACAGCTTTGACGTAAGAAAGTTAGTGGTAGGAAAGCCTTACGTTTTGCTTAACTCTAAGGATTCGCTTAACACCACTCAGGTTTTTATCTACGAGAAAAATAAGGTGGATTTTGCCGTAATCGATCTTCGGAACGACATTAGCGTCACCTTAGATCAGAAGCCAGTAAGCTATATAGAGAAAGAAGCATCGGGAATTATTACCCATTCGCTAAGTCAGACCATGTCCGATAATAATCTTAGCCCTTATATGACAGACAGGCTATCTACAATATATGCCTGGACGGTCAATTTCTTCCACCTACAAGAAGGGGATAACTTTAAAGTGGTTTACACCCAAAAATATATCAACGATAGTATTCCGGCAGGTTTGCACGAAATCAAAGCAGCCTATTTCGAACATAGAGGCAAGCCTTTATATGCATTCAACTTCGAACCAAAGGAAGACAGCACTAATACGGTGGCCGACTTTTACGATGAAGAGGCCAACAATCTGAGAAGGGCATTTTTAAAAGCTCCGGTTAAGTTCTCGCGAATCTCTTCCCGCTATAACCTCAACAGGAGAATTGCTTATTACGGCTATAAAGTGCGGCCGCATAAAGGGACAGATTTTGCTGCTCCAGTCGGGACCCCAATTTTAGCCACGGCCGATGGAGTAGTTTCTAAAAGCGAAAGACGAGGGGGAAATGGAAATTACGTCAAGATTCGTCACAACGGCACCTACGATACCCAATATTTACATATGAAATCTCGTGCTGTTAAAGTGGGTGACTATGTAAAACAGGGAGATGTTATTGGCTGGGTTGGAATGACCGGTAATACAGGCGGCCCTCATGTTTGCTACCGATTTTGGAAAAATGGCAAGCAAGTAGATCCATTTCGACAGGATTTGCCTGCTTCCAAGCCGTTAGATGCTATTTATCACAGCGAATACAGGGACATGATGGGCCCTTTAAAGGTCCAATTGGACTGTATATCCTACTAAAAACCATACTATTTTGTTGTTAATAAGTTGTTCTTATCTAAGAATCAGCATGTTACTTAACAGCGTTAATTTCTGTTAAATTTGGTTAACAAAATTAGTGTTTTGTTAACATGGCATACCAATTCTCATTTACCGAATCATTACTTTTGCACAAGATTTCTAATTAAACAAAAACTTATGAAACAACTATTACTATTTGCATTAATGCTTGGTAGTGTTGCAGCCTTCGCACAAGGGACCGTTACTGGTACCGTCACCGACCCAGACTTAGGGGGAGGATTGTTGGGTGCAAACGTCATCGAAGCAGGCACCAACAATGGGGCCGTTACAGATTTTGACGGGAATTTCTCGTTAACTGTTAGTTCCGAATCTGGAACCCTCGAGATTTCTTATTTGGGGTACGAATCCCAAACTGTTTCCTATACGCTATCTGGTGGTAGCGCTAATTTAGGAAGTATTACTCTAGTGGCCGATGCCAACACTCTTTCTGAGGTTGTAATCGTTGGAACAGGGGTAATTGACTTGGCAGAAGATCGTAGAACGCCAGTGGCGGTTTCGACGATTACTGCTGCCGAGATTCAGACAAAGTCTGCGGGTAACCGAGAATTTGTCGAAGTAATCAAAAACACACCTTCTGTTTACGTTTCTAATCAGGCAGGTGGTTTTGGTGACAGCCAGGTATTTATGCGTGGTTTCGATCAAACCAATACAGCCTTCTTACTTAACGGACAGCCTATTAACGGGATGGAAGATGGTAGAATGTACTGGTCTAACTGGTCTGGTATGGCAGATGTTGCCAACGCTGTTCAGGTTCAGAGAGGTCTTGGTTCTTCCAAATTGGCCATCTCGTCTGTTGGGGGTACTGTAAACATAATCTCTAAAACAACAGAGAAAAAAGAAGGTGGTTTTGTGCGTTTCCTAGCAGGTAACGACAGCTACTTTAAAGGGACTGCGAGCTATGACACAGGTCTTAGCGATAGTGGTTGGGCTTTCTCCGTATTGGTAGACCATTGGCAAGCACATCGTAAGTATTCTATCGGAACAGCTGGTCAAGGGCAAAACTATTTGTTCTCCGTTGGGTACCGTCCTAACGAGAAGCACGCTTTCAACTTATTGATTACGGGTGCTCCTCAGTGGCACGATCAGAACTTCTCTGATAGCCTAGAGGATTATGCACGATTAGGAGAGAAGCAAAACTCTAACTCTGGTTTCTTGGATGGAGAGCGTTATACAGAACGTAGAAACTACTACCATAAGCCAGTTGCTAACCTTAACTGGGATTTCGACATCAACGAAACCTTAGATCTTTCTACTGTACTTTACGCCTCTTGGGGTCGTGGAGGTGGAACAGGAGGATTGGGTAGAGGTCGTGTTCGCGTAGGCGGTAATGGCCTTAACCAAGACGAGATCGACTTCGAGCAGATCCGTGTGAACAACATCGCTACGGCAGATTCAAATGGTAACGGAAACTTCGGAGATTCTTATATCCGTCGTGCTTCTGTAAACAACCACAACTGGTATGGCTTGCTTTCTAGCTTAAATATCGATGGTGGAGACAAATGGGATTTCAACGTTGGTATGGACGGACGTCTTTACCATGGGGATCACTTCCGTCAAGTAAACGATCTATTGGGTCTTAACGGATTTGTGGATAACTTCCGTACAGATCGTCCAGACACTTACACTTTTACCGAAGAGTTCAAGGCCGACCCGTGGGCAGCCTTGTTTAACTCTGCAGACGAAGCAGACCGTACCCAGTACGATTATTCTGAAGACATCAACTACATCGGTGGATTTGGTCAGGCGGAATTTGCCGTTGACGGATTTTCTGCGTTTGTTCAGGGATCGCTTTCTTCTCAGTCTTACGTACGTGAAGGCCGATTTGTTGGAAACGGTGATGGTCTTGGAGAATCAGAAAAAATCAGCAAGACAGGATACAACATCAAAGGGGGTGTCGGTCTTGATTTAGATTATCAAAACGTTGTCTTTGTTAATGCAGGGACTTATTCTCGTCAACCTTTCTTAGACAACATCTTTGTAGACATCCGTAACTCTAACGAACTACTTTCTCCAGAGGTGGATAACGAAGAAATCAACTCTATCGAAGGTGGTTGGAGATTGTCTACCGACCAGTGGAAATTGAACGTAGACCTTTACTTTACCGAGTGGGGGAACAGATTTATCCAAAACGGTGGTTCTTTGGAAGTTGGAGAAGATGAGATTTTCTTTACAGATCGTTTCTTAGACATTCAGCAGGTTCACAAAGGAATCGAAATGGATGTTCAGTACCGTCCAACGGGAAGCCCAGTGTCATTCCGTGCTTGGGGACAAACAGGAGACTGGCAGTATGATGGAACTTCTCCATATACGCGTACCAATGACGATACAGGAACTATCATCGAAACAGGAGAGATTAACCTTAAGGACGTAAAAGTTGGTAATGCACCACAAACTCAGTTTGGAGCTGGAGCTACCTTGCGTTCAGGAGGCTTCTCTTTCTACCTTGATTACAACTTTAACAAGGATCTATATGGTTTTGTAGATATCGACGACGCGCTAGAAGCTGCTCGTAATCAGCAGAACTACCAAGCAGAAAAACTTGATGCTTACAGCTTGGTTGATGCAGGTATGACCTACCGCTTCAACATAGGGGATCAGAGACTTACCTTCCGCGGTAACATCTACAACCTATTTAACGAGTCTTACGTAAACCAACAAAACGCCTTTGGTTATTACCTAGGTGTTGGACGTACGTACAACGTAAGTCTTCAAATGGCATTCTAAGATTAGATTCTTAATAGCTATAAAGACCGCCCGTTTATCGGGCGGTTTTTTTTGTGGTAATCCTTACCTTTGAGTACCAACTAAAATTTTAGCATATGTATACTACGGTTCAGTTTGTTCATTCTTGGTGGGCGTATTTGGTCCTCTTTGTTGCGGTTATCGCCACTATTAATGCCTTGGCAGGCCTCTTTGGAAAGAAGGAGTATCAACCCAAAGATTTTCGCTTGGCCTTGTTTACCCTTATCGTAACGCATATTCAGTTCCTAATTGGGATGATATTGTTTTTTGTATCCCCCTATGGGCTAAAGTCTATTACCAATAATGGGATGGGTGAAGTGATGAAGGATAGTACACTGCGTTTATATGCGATAGAGCATCCTATGATGATGCTTTTGGCCGTCGCATTGATTACCATTGGTTACTCTAAACATAAAAAGAAGTTGGTTTCGGGCCCTAAGTTTAAGGCGCTATCGATCTTTTACACCTTAGGGTTGTTAGTTATGTTGTCGCGTATTCCATGGAGTCAGTGGTTTAACTAGGCCTACTCTCTAGGCGTAGCCTTGGCTTCCTTGATCAAATAGATATAAACCGGAAAATGGTCGCTATACCCTCCGGTAAATTGGCCCTCTGTAAAACTTCTATAGGGGTACCCTTTGAAGCGCCCATCTGGGTTTGCCAAATAAGATTTATTATAGATGCCAGCCTTGTAGAATCGATAAGAACTATAATCGGGTTTTAAGAGCTCCTGGCTAACGATTATCTGATCGAATAGATTCCATGCATCTCTCCAGGCCAAGCTGCCATAGCCATCTTTAAATAGCTTTTCCATGGGGTTGTAAAGCCCTTTAATTACCAATTGCTCTTTCTTTTCCTTCGCTCCTAATGTTTTTTTTACACTAGGGCTGTTGGGGTCGTCGTTTAAATCGCCCATGGTGATAATTTTTGCGTAGGGTTCATCGCTTAAAATCGAATCGATAAGGTGTTTATTTAGCTCGGCTGCTTTTATCCTTTTGTACCGACTACGGGCCTCGCCACCGCTGCGAGAAGGCCAATGATTCACCAGTAGATATAAAGGATCTCCATCGAGTAAGCCTCGAACCAGCAGTTGATCTCTGGTATATACTCGCTTGTGGCGTTTTCGGTTATCATAAATCAGCAATTCGTGTTTGCTATGGTGGGTGGGCGAGAACAGGTTTTTCTTATAGAGCAAGGCCACGTCGATGCCCCTGCGGTCTGGCGAATCGTAGTGGATAATCCCGTATCCTTCTTCCACCAAGGAGGCTTGGTTAAGCAAATCTTCTAAAACCCTACGGTTCTCGATTTCGCAAACACCGATTATAGTTGGGGATGTGGAGGTTACATCTTTTCCAATCTCGGAAATCACCTTGGCCATATTGGCCAATTTCCAAATATATATACGCTCTGTCCAATGGTCCTTCCCCTCTGGAGTGCGGTCGTTGTCATAGGTCATCGGATCGTCCTCGAAATCGAAGAGATTTTCCAAATTATAAAAAGCGATCGTATGTGCTTTGTATTGTTTTTCTTCTTGGGAAAACAAGAATTGCGGGAGGAAGGATACAAGGATAAGGATGCGTAGCATGGTATTCATGAATCTTCTGTATTAGTGTCCGTAAATTTTTAATCCGTCATCTATCAAGTTTATTTAGGCCAAGCTTTAGGGCTAGTTTTACTCCAATTATAATAGGAAAATATTTTGAGTAACTACCTAAAGATGAAGCGACTAATCATGAATTATTGGATATTCCTGTTTACTTATATCTCCATGCAGGCACAGGAAACCAAGCTCATTGGGAAGGTTGTTGATGCTCAGACGAGGACACCGATTTCATCGGTTTCAATCCAGATAATGGACAGCCCTTTCTTGACTAGTTCGGACCTAGCAGGGGAATTTGGCTTTGATTCCTTCAAGCTACCAATTGGGGAACAAATACTGCTGCTTGAAAAGCAAGATTATATCACCAAAAAGATTCCAATTATTATAGATGAAGGCCAGACTCTAGACTTAAGCATCATTTCATTGACGCTCGATCTTGTTGCTATGGAACCTCGAATTGGAACCATTGGGTTGTCCGATGCTCAGCTCCATACAGAAGAAGGAGAAGCTTATACCGTTTCGGGGCTATTGCAGGCGTCTAAAGACGTTTTTTTAAACGCCGCGGCTTTCGAGTTTAGCAGCACTTTTTTTCGCCCTAGAGGCCTGGATAATTCCAACGGGAAGATTCTGATCAATGGAATAAGCATGAACAAGTTATTCAATGGACGGCCTCAATGGGCCAATTGGGGAGGCCTTAATGATGTTCAACGCAACAGAGAATTCAGCATGGGCTTAAAAGCCAACGAATACAGCTTTGGAGATTTGGCCGGGACTTCTTATATCGATATGCGGGCATCCAAATACCGAGAAGGGGGGAGGTTTTCTTTTGCTTATGCTAACCGTTCTTACCAAGCAAGAATGATGGCCACTTATAATAGTGGTTTAGGACCTAACGGCTGGGCCTACTCGTTATCCATCGCAAGGCGCGATGGCAACCAAGCTTTTGTAGAAGGAAATACCTATAGCGCCAATTCGTTTTTTGCCGCTGTAGAAAAGAAAATCAACGCCCAACATAGTATAAACCTAACAGCTTTTTATACCCCCAATAGCCGAGGGCGATCTGCAGCTGTAACAGAAGAAGTAAACCGATTAAGGGGGATTAGATACAATCCAAATTGGGGATATCAAGCAGGAGAAATGCGCAATAGTAGGATGCGTAAAGTACAGGAACCTATAATTATTCTAAGCCACTATTGGAAGATAGGTGATAATACCTCGATAAATACCAACATCGGATACCAAACTGGAAAGGTAGGGACCACCCGTATCGATAACGGAGGCACACGGCTGTTGGTGGTCGAAGGGCAAGACACCTACATAGGTGGGGGGCGAAACCCGCTCCCCAATTATTATCAAAGAATGCCCAGTTACTTTTTGCGAGATGAAAACCCCGGACCTTACCATTTTCAGTTGGCCTATCAGGCGCAGCAAAATTTTATAAACGACGGACAGATAGATTGGGGTAATTTGTATCGAGCCAACGAGTTGGTGGTAGCCAGAGGAGGTAATTCGGTGTACGTGCTGCAAGAGGACAGAATGGACGATACCCAGTTTAGCCTAAGTTCCATACTTAGCGCTCAATTAAACGAGCACTTTCGCTTCAATGCGAATATCGAATACCAAGACTTAATAAGCGAAAACTTTGCAGAAATCAACGATCTATTGGGTGGAACTGGCTATCTGGATGTGGACTTTTTTGCAGAAGACGATGTAAATCTCATTGTGGGTGATTTGGCTCAAAGCGACTTGCAGAACCGCAATCGAATCGCATTAGAGGGAGAACGTTATAAGTACAATTATCAGCTGCTGGCCAGTGTTGTCAATGGCTTCGTTCAAGGACAGTTTACCTATAAAAGTCTCGAATTTTATATAGCAGTGCAAGGGGGGCAGACTTCCTATATGCGAAGTGGTCTGTACGAAAACGGTAATTTCCCAGGGCAACGCTCCTTAGGCGATAGCGAAAAGCTTGGTTTTACCACTTTCGGTGGAAAACTAGGAGGGGTTTATAAATTTACCGGGCGCCATTTGATGGAATTTAATCTGGGCTATTTTACCAAGGCGCCTTCGTTGCGCAACTCCTTTGGCAACGCTCGGCAAAACAACGACCTTGTCATCGGTCTTAGCCAGGAGATCGTAGAAAGTTTGGATTTAAGCTATCACTACAGATCGCCCGTCGTTAAGGCAAGGCTTAGCGGGTATTATAATGCTATTGAGGATATGAGCGATGTTGGGTTCTATTTTACAGAGAATATCTCTGGGCTGGGAATAGAACAAGATGCTTTTATACAGGAGGTAGTTACGGGGATCGACACCGAGCGTCTGGGAGGCGAGCTAGGTATAGAGGCACAAGTTACAACTACGATAAAACTGAAGGCCGCGGCCGCTGTAGGGCAGTATATTTATACCAACAACCCCATGCTCTATATTACCAGCGATGATTTTGATAGCGCCTTATTATTTGGTGATGGAACGGCCAAGCTAAAGAATTACCATGTGGCTGGTGGTCCGGAACAAGCGTTCCATTTAGGATTCGAGTATAGGGACCCTACATTTTGGTGGTTTAGTTTATCAGGGAATCATTTTAGGGACGCTTATATCGATGTAAATAATCTGGCAAGGACGGCCAATTTTAGCAGCGATTTTGATGGGGCTCCTATCAACGATTACGACCCGAATACCGCTCGCTCTCTTCTGCGGCAAGAAAAATTCGATAGTTATTACTTGCTTAACCTAGTGGGAGGGAAATCTTGGAGGATTTCCAAATACTATCTGGGGTTTTTTGCTAGTATCAGCAACATTCTCGATCAGGCGTATGTTACCGGTGGCTTCGAGCAAGGACGTTTTGCGAATTATCGGGATATGCAGCTAGACCAATCTCGGGAGTACGGCCAGCTGTTTGGCCCCAGATACTTCTTTGGTTATGGAACCACCTATTACTTCAACCTTTATATCAGATTTTAAAATTAAACAGTATGATGACGACATGGATCAAACATATTCTAGTACCACTCTTGGTAGTAACGGCAAGCTGCGTAGATGCCGATGAATTCGATCGCCCGGACCTAACGGTTCCCGAAGTGCAAATAGAAGGCACCCTTATAGAAATTGACGCTTTGTATAGTCTTTGGGAGCAAGAGTTAACTACTACGGGCAATCAGTTTTTAAACTTCGATGAGACCACAGATTTGTACACTTTTGGCTATGTAGTGTCTAGCGACGAAGCCGGAAATTTTTTCGAGGAACTGATTATTCAGAATGCAGCCAACGCACCCAAAAGAGGGGTAAAGCTGCTATTAGACGTCAATCCGTTATTTAGTTATTTTGAGTTTGGAAGAAAGGTGTTTATAAAACTAAATGGGTTAAGCGTAGGTTTAAACGGAGGTGTGTTGTCTCTAGGTGTGAAGCGGGCAAATGCCGTAGACAAGATTGCCGAGTCTCAGTTAGAAGGTGTTCTAATCCGGGATGCAGAAGTGGCAACCATAGAACCGCTCCCATTGCCCATCTCCGATTTTAGCCAAGACAAAACCAATTTATTTATACGGCTAAGTGATGTTCAGTTTAATCGTTCTGAAGTGGTGGGTGAGAACCGCAAAACATTTGCCGCAGAGCCGACGGACCAATTCGATGGCGAACGAGTATTGGAAAGTTGCACAAGTGGTGAGGCTACCGTTTTAAGCAGTAGCACCTTTTCCGACTTTAAGGCTGTTTTGCTTCCACAGGGACAAGGAACTATAGATGCCATCTTAGGCATGGATTATTTTGGAGAACGATTTAATGTGGTAATAAACGACCCCAGTAGTATTGATTTTACTAATGCCGAGCGTTGCGATCCGGACACCTATGTTTGTGATGCCCCAAGCGGAGGAGGTAGTGTGGTCTACCAAGAGAATTTTGAACAATCTGAAGAAATAGAAGATTACGAAAATCTAGGCTGGACCAACGTCAATGTAAGCGGTGGGAACACAATTTACCAAATAAGTAGTTTCGGAAATAACAACTATGCACAGATTACGGGCTATCAGGCAGGAGATGCCGTGATCCAGACTTGGTTAGTAAGTCCGGGAATCGATATGGACAGCACCACTATGGAAGAACTCAGCTTCGATATTCAGGCGAGTTACGATAATGGGACCATCTTAAGTGTTTTCTTTTCCACAGATTTTAGTGGAGATGTAGAAGGCGCGACATGGTGGCAATTGGATGCCAACATCCCATCTGGGCCAGAAGATTCTTTTGGTGATTTTGAAACCGTTGGGCCTATCAATATCGCCTGTATCGAAGGGGTAGCAAATTTTGCCTTTTTGTATAGCGGAAGCGATCCAGATGCCACTACTCGATACCATATAGACAATATCGACATCACAGGGAATTAGTTAGGAGTAAAGACTCCATCACTAGCTAAAATAAAACCCCCACCGGTTGGTGAGGGTTTAGGTTGCTTTGGTTAGCTATGGGGATAAACTCCTTAGCGTTCTACAATGATAAATTCTGAACGACGATTCTTTTTATGATCGTCTTCCGTACAATTCTCTGCACAATCTACAGCTGGACGATCCTCGCCAATTCCTTCTCCAGAGATACGTGCTTCGTCTATCCCCTGAGAGATTACGTACTGTACCGTGGCCTGAGCGCGTTGCTCGGATAGGTTGCGGTTGTACTCTGGGCTACCTTGTGTATCGGTATGTGCCTCTACTTTGATAACCAGGTTAGGATATTTCTTCATCACAGAAACCAATTTATCCAATTCGAAGGCAGCCTGAGGCTTGATGTTAAACTTGTTGTAGTCGAACATAATCGGGTTTAGGTCGATTTTGTCGTCTACTATAATCGCTTCGATTGGACGTAATTTAATGGTTTTGGCTACCGTTCCATCACCCATAGAGGCGATATCGACAGATCCGTTTTCGAAACCAGTCATAAAGGCCAATACTTGATGATCTTGATCACAAGCTGCCATGATCTTTCCAAATCCTTCTTCGTTGGCAGTCTTCGTAGCCAAACGATTCTCTTTGTCGTCGTATAAATCTAGGCGGGCCCCAAATACAGGCTCGTCTGTGTACTCGTTAACAACGGTGATGTTCATTACAACGTCACAAGGAGGTTCGATGGCATTAATACGGTAGATGTCGTCCATTCCCTTTCCGCCTTTACGGTTGGAAGAGATAAAACCAGTTTGGCTGTTGGCGTCGTACATCACTGCAAAATCATCTGCCTCGCTGTTTGCACCAGGCCCCATGTTAATAGGGTTGGCAAAATTACCACCGGCAGCTTCTGCATAGAAGCCATCCAAGCCACCCATTCCTTGATGACCGTTACTGGAAAAGTAAAGATTTCCGCTGCTGTCTAGTGACGGGAATACCTCTTTTCCTTCTGTATTGATTCCGGTCCCTAGGTTTTCTGGAGTTCCGAAGTTACCGTTAGCATCGATAGAAACACGATAGATATCGGAGTCTCCATGTCCGCCAGGCATATCACTTACAAAGTACAAGTGATTCCCATTCGCACTTAGCGCTGGATGACCTACAGAGTATTCGGTGCTATTAAACGGTAAAGCAAACACACCTTTCCAGGCACCGTCTACCCACTCGGAGTAATAAAGGTTGATCTGGTTGATGCCTTCTTCGCTCTTTTGGTACTTCCCGTTTAGGTAATCATTACGGTCGAAATAAATGCGCTTTTTATCTGGGGTAATAGCGATGGTACCTTCGTGGTACTTGCTATTTACATCCCCTTCCATTAAAATGGCATTCTTAATTGTATTCCCAACGGTTTCTGCCTTATAAATATCTAGGTAAGGCTGGTCGTCCCAGTGGTACTTTTTTCTAGAAGTATTTCTTGCAGAAGCAAAATAGAAGTCCTTCTCGATTAGCACCCCTCCGTAGTCGGAGTACTCGCTGTTAAGGTCTTCCAAGTTCTTGGCTTCGAACAGTGGGAATTGCTCTACCATTTTAGGCAAATAGTTTGGATCCTCCATAAAGGCCTTTGCACGTGAGTCGTTAGGACTCATCTCGGCAAACTTCTTCATGTAAGTGTTGTAATCGGTAAATTTCCCGTTGGCTTTTAGTACCTGAGCATAGTTGTAGATTACTTCTGGCTTCACCTTACGGCCTTTCGCTACGCGCTTGTAATACGTCTCGGCTTTTTTGGTGTCGTTGATAAAGTAATAACTATTCCCTAGGCGTTCGAAGACGTAACGGCTTCCTTTACCTTTTTTAAGAAGCTTCTGATAAGCTTCGGCTGCGTCGGTATAAGCCAGTCGGTCATAAAGCTGATCGGCCTTCTTGGTATCTTTATTCTGAGCAGAAGCTACGCTAACTGCAAATATCAATAGAATTGTATATAGACTTTTCATGAGTTTGTACTTGTATTAAAATTAGAAGTATCTGGGAGATCGCATCGATTTTTTCTTGAAGAACAGATCGAAGGTCAGGATCACCTCATGAGAAGAACTCGCTACTGCATCCAGATCGCTCGTTACATGGTCGTAGGCGTAACCCAGTCTTAAATATGGAGTGGCCTGGAATCCGACCAATCCGCTAAATGAATCGTCTAAGCGATAAGAAGCACCTATCTCGAATTTCTCGTAGAATAAGGCGTTCAGGTTTCCGTCAAATGATGTTGGCGCGTCGAAAGCCGACTTTACCATAACCGAAGGCTTTAACTTTACATTGTCGCTCACCTGGAAAACATATCCAGCCGTAGCGAAGTAATGGTTGGTTTCCGAACCGTACTTTAACCCATTTTCGTCTAAGTGAACAGAGGTTAAGAAGTTAGGTACAGACAAACCGATGTAAAAGTTGTCTCCGTAGAAAAAGGCACCCGCCCCTACCGTAGGGTAGGTATTGCTGATATTCTCGCTAAAGAATGGATCGTCAGGGTCCTGTAATTCGAGGTCGGTAAGTCCAACATCGTGGAAGGTAGCTCCAGCCTTAAGACCAAGGGCTAACTTTAAATTATCCGATACTTGAAGTGTATAAGAGAAATCTACAGCGACGTTGGTCTCTTTAACTGGTCCCAATTCGTCATTGATGATAGATAGTCCCAAACCAATCTCATCGTTTATAGGAGAGTGACCAGAAAAGGTTATGGTCTCTGGTGCTCCTTCTAGGCCCGACCACTGCTTGCGGTACAATGCCGTCATCGATAAGGTCTCTTTCGAACCTGCGTAGGCAGGGTTCACCACATTCATGTTATACATGTATTGGGTGTACTGCGGATCTTGCTGAGCCTGTGCCGTATCCATACCAAGGAACCCGGTAAGCAGGCAGATTGCTAGTATATAGAATCTTTTCATTTTTGTTGTATTGAAGATTTTCATTCGATTAGGCATAGTTTAGTTGGCTTCTTTATTAAGATAGATCCATCCGGTTGCCTGTGGCCCATAGACAGCATCTTCGTTAAGGAAGTCCATGACATAGAAATAAGTACCTGTTGGTAGCTCGTTGCCGTTCTTGTCTTGTCCAGCCCATTCGTTTACATAATTACCTTGTTCAAAGACCAGGGTACCCAATCTGTTGTACACTTGTAATTTGTTGATTCCTCCCGTACGATCAGCAAGGAATTCTAGATCCAAAATATCGTTATAACCATCTCCGTTTGGCGAGATCCCCTGAGAGATCACACAATTACCCACATCGTATGGTGTTATATCTACGCTATCTTCGCCCACACACTCTCCAGAAGTAACAACCACTGTATAAGTCTGAGTGCTCATTTCGTCACCGCTTAAGCTAAACTCTAAAGTGCTTGCCGTCTCTCCGGTAAGAACGTCTCCGTTTAACAACCACTGGTAGGTGGGCTCGGGAGCATCGGTCGCTGCAGTTAGTACTTGTGGTTCGTTTGGACAGGTTTTAAAATCTGCTCCAGCATCCACTACTACTGGGTCTGCGATGTTAACAGTTACCGTATCGGTTGCGCTACATGGACCGTCTGTAACCGTTAAAGAGTACACGCCAGTTACATCTACGATAATAGTCTCTGTGGTGTCGCCAGTACTCCACTCGTAGCTGATATCTTCTGATCCACCAGAGATGGTTGGTATGATTTCCACAACACCCCCGTCGCATAGAATAAGGTCTGCACCCAATTCTACTGTTAATTCTTCGGTTACTGCAACACCAACGCTAAAGGTCTCTTCGCTACAATTAGGGTACGTAAGCGTTACAGAGTAGATACCACCAGCACTTGGTGAATAGGTCGCCTCGGTTCCAACTTCATTCCCATCAGCATCAGCCCAAGAGTATCCTACTAAGCTTAGATCTAAGCCAGCGTTTGTAGGAGTGGCATCCCAAGTTGGGAATTCATCAGAAGAGCAGATTTCTGTTGGCTCTGGTAAGTCGGTGTCAAAATCGACAACCGGGTCAACGATTAAGTCAAATTCTACTGTGCTATAACAAGTTTCTTCGTTGGCGCGGTCTACTCTTACATAGATGGTTTCAGGATTTGCACCATTTATATAAGCTGCTGCATTGGCAATCTCGTTCTGATCTACCTGAGCATCGAACTCGCTAAGGTGGAACGATAGGTTGAAGTTGGCTGGATCTTGTCCATCCAACACCGTATCGATAACCGTAGTTAGGTCGAAGGTGGCATTTCCTGTTCCTGTCTCATCACATGCAGTCAAATCCTCAGGAGCCACAATTTGCGGTTCTAGATTCTCTAGCGATAAGGTGATATCGTCAATGGCAAGGTCGTTACCACATCCTCCGATGGAGTTGTTGATTAGGACTAATTGCACATCTGTATTTGCACCAGTGTTGAAGCTTATAAAGAATTGTTGCCAGTTTGGATCGGCTTCGTTTTGAATGTCACCAGTGTTGGTTTCTACAATAGTATTACCACCCATGTCTTCTATACGGAAGGTTACGTTAGATGGGTTTCCAGTTCCTTGGCAGATTCCTGTGTCAGTGTCATACACAGTTGTAATCCAAGCACTAAATGTATAATCTATATTTTCGGTAAGCGTAATATCATTACGGTAGAACTCTCCTGGAACCTGATCTGCATTTACAAATAACATACGTCCGTCTACATCACCTTCTGTATGATCTTCCATACCAGGGTGCCAGCCAGTATTTAAGCCGTCTGATGTGTTGGTGATGGAATATTCTCCATCTTCTACCTGAGATATGTCGTTACATATATAGGTGGTGGTTGCACCGTTCAAGTCGCAAACGCGTCCTGTACCTGTGCCAAAGTCTTCATTAAAGTCGATTTGGGTACATACCGGATTTACTTCACAATCGGGGAAGAACAAAAAGGTTACCTCGATGCTATCGCTTACTGTACAGTCGTCTACCGTTACATCTACAGTGTAGACATCGGTATCGGTTACTGTAATGGTTGGAGTGGTTTCTCCCGTACTCCATGCGTAGGTAGCACCAGTAGTACTTCCTCCAAGTTCTGGTACGATTTCGTAGGATTCAACTCCACAGAAAATTTGGTCGTCACCAAGATCCACAGAGAATCCGCCAGAAACGGTAACCACAACTTCATCTTCTAAAACAACAACGTCCCCATTACAGTTGGTATAAGTTGCACGTGCCGTGTAAGTAGTTGTTGCCGGAGGAGATACGTTGATAACAGGATCGTTGCTAATGACAACACCACCTTCGTCTAGCCACTCGAATAAGTAAGTAACTTCTCCCGCTGGGTTAAACTGCCATGCTTCGTTAGTAGCAGTCCATGGAGAATCGGAGGTATTTCTTCCTGGTGGTACAAAAGCGATGTCTCCATCGTTGTTTTGTATACCTAGGGCAGCGTTTCCGCTATTCCAAGTTGGACATTCTGGCTTGTCTTGCATATAAACCTCGATTACGTTCGAGAATTCGTAAAACACTACCATCTGGGTTGCAAGCAACGCGTTACAGGTTGCCGAGAACATCGGCACTTCAAAATAAGACACCACCAACACTCGGTTAGGGAAGTCTCCCAATACCTCGTAAGCGATCTCTTCCGTATTCGAGACCGAAGGGTCTATATCGTGCCCAGGGGTAAATACGTTGGCTTCAGATAATGTAGGGTTAGTATTATTTGGTAAGTCCTCGCTGAAACTCCATCCGTTGGTAGTATCGCCTGGATCCACTTCGAAGCGGATAACCCCGTTAGAACCTACCTGAAATTGGGTTTCGATGTTTTCGAAATAACAAAAATCGAAAGGCAGATTGTCTACCGGCGACCATGCGTCGTCGATATCAGGATTTAAACTGTTTGATAGTCCATTAAACGGAAATGGAGGGACATAGTCTATCGACTCTACGGTGTATGTATTGTCACTAGTCGAGAATGTTTCTAAAAAGGTTGCAGTTAAGTCGGTACTTCCTCCTCCATTACAATCGAGATTTACGTCCGGACCGGCATCCACAAAAAGGGATCCGGGACCCTGTGCCCTCATATCTGTAGAGAAAAAGAGCAACATAAATAGTACGGCGAAGGGAAGAAAGGTTCCTGGTTTAATGCTTCCTGCAGAAGCGGGGAAGATTGGTTTTGTACTCATGTTATCGGTTATGGTTATTTTATCGCCACTAAAATAGGAAAATTGGTCATTTAACAAAGATATAACACAAGGAATAACCTTCTCTTTATCCGATAAAACTGCAGAATATAGATTTATATGTTACACGACTACTCGAAAAACCGTAAACACAGGGAAATGATCGCTGTAACCGCCTAAAAATTTTCTACCAGCATAAGATCTAAAAGGTGTGCCTTGGTAGGGCCCATCATATTCTCGTAAATAATCCGGGTCGTAGATATCCGACTTTAAGAAATAGATATTTCCTGATGGGTCTAATAATTTATGATCGATAAGTATCTGGTCGAACAAATACCACTCGTGATCATGACTCAACGAGCCGCTTTCTGGGGATGCCTCTCTAGAAAGGGGATTGATAAAATCGTCCGCGCTTAATAACGCTATGCTCTTGCTGTCCGGCCCATCATTAAAATCGCCCATGATTACGATGGATGCATCAGCATCGCTATATTTTATCTGTTCCACGATGGCACGTGCAGCCGTTGCCACTTCTAAGCGTTTGGGTTCTGTTTCTTCTACCCCTTTTCTTCTAGAAGGCCAATGATTGACCAAAAGATGTATCGGTTGGCCTACTAATAACCCATGCACATGCAAGATGTCCCGAGTATGATCTATACTGCCGTCATCGTCGGTGAGCCCTACAGAATGCGATTGAGCCTCTAAGACTTCAAAATAATCTTTGCGATATATCAAAGCGGTGTCAATGCCGCGTTCGTCTGGCGAATCGAAGTGGACGATTTGGTAGTTGAACTCGCGCATATGAGATTTTTCGGTCAACATCTCGATAACATCTCGGTTTTCTACCTCGGCCAAGCCCAATAATACAGGGGGGTGTCCAGATTGTTCTTTCCCGATCTGTGGAATAACTCTGCTTAGTTTATCCAGTTTTTTGTGCAGCCTTTTATCCGTCCATTTTTTGCGAGAATCTGGCGTAAAATCCTCATCCATGGTATGGGGGTCATCTATAGTATCGAAGAGGTTCTCTAGATTGTAAAAGGCCATCCCAAATTTGTAGTCGGTATCCATAAGCGCGATTTAAGCTTCTGTATGGGAAATTACGAAATAGGCAGGAATGTATTTGTACCTTTGCTATTCAATCTTTAATGATGCTGGAGAAGAGCAAAAACGAATACGAGAATACGGTTTTAATCGGGCTGATCACCAAAGATCAGGATGTCGATAAGTCTAATGAATACCTAGATGAGTTAGAATTTTTGGCTTATACCGCGGGAGGGAAAGTGCTGAAACGCTTTACCCAAAAGCTAGATGTGCCCAATCCCAAAACCTTTATTGGGAGCGGGAAGATGGAAGATGTTCGGGTTTTTATAGAAGAAAATGACGTAGATACCGCAATTTTCGACGATGAACTATCTCCTGCTCAGCAAAAAAACATCGAAAAGATTTTGCTTTGCAAGATCATCGATCGCACCAACCTTATCTTGGACATATTTGCCCAAAGGGCCAAAACCAGTTATGCACGTACCCAAGTGGAGTTGGCCCAATATGAGTACTTACTTCCACGGCTAGCGGGAATGTGGACGCACCTCGAGCGACAAAGAGGAGGTATCGGGATGCGTGGACCTGGGGAAACAGAGATCGAAACAGATAGACGTATTGTGCGGGACAGAATTTCTTTGTTGAAAAAGAAACTGGTTACCATCGACAAACAGATGGCAGTTCAAAGAGGAAACCGCGGATCTTTGGTTCGAGTGGCTTTGGTGGGCTATACCAACGTTGGTAAGTCTACCTTGATGAACGTAATTTCTAAAAGCGATGTATTTGCAGAGAATAAGCTTTTTGCTACCCTAGATACGACTGTTCGTAAGGTGGTGATAGGCAACCTGCCGTTTCTGCTAAGCGATACCGTAGGGTTTATCAGAAAGCTGCCTACACAGCTGGTAGAATCTTTTAAAAGCACCTTAGATGAAGTACGAGAAGCGGATATGCTTCTACATGTAGTAGACATTTCGCACCCTTCTTTCGAAGATCATATCGCCTCTGTAAATAACATCTTGTCGGAGATTGAAGGAGCCGACAAACCCACGCTCATGGTCTTTAACAAGATCGATGCCTATACCCCAGAGAACATAGATCCGGACGATTTGATAACAGAGCGCACTTCTGTCCATTTCAGTATAAAGGAATGGGAACAGACCTGGATGAAGCGCGCCAATGGGGATGCCATTTTTATTTCTGCACTTAACAAGGAAAACATGGAAGATTTCCGAAAAACCGTCTATAAAAAAGTTAGGGAAATCCATGTAACCAGATTTCCCTATAATCATTTTTTATACCCCGAAATAGTCGAGTAATTAGTCGTAACCGAAGGTGAGCCCAATTCCCAGAGCTTCGCGAATTTGGAACCCTCTAGCGGCGTTGTCGTCGTAGATGGCTTGAAAAACAAAGTTGGCGGTAAGCCAAGAATTTACAGACATCAATAGGTTCATGGTATAATCGATGTCCACGTTTTGAGGGTCTTCCAAGTAGTTGCTATACAGGTTTAATTGGTTTTCCATCCTCACATTTTTCACCAAACCAAAATTCGCAGTTGCTTGAACCGAGGTACCAAATTCGAATCGTGAAGTATCTCCAGCTTCAATCCCGAAGTAACGACCATCCCCATCCAATTGGTTCATCGGGTTATTCGGGTCGGTAAACTGACTAGAAGCAAAGATGAAACGGGCCGTGGCAGGTGCAAAATTTACCTTGAGGTCCTCGGATTTCTTCCATAACATACCAGGACCAAATTGCAGATAACCAGGCGACATGAATTTAGTCTCTAATTCGCGGGTGGTAATGTTAACTGGAATCAGAATATCGGGATCTTCTGGGCTTGGAATCAATAGTTCGGTATCGGTTTCTGCATAACCTTTGTCGAACTGGGTCCGGAAATTTAAGAAAAAGGAAAAATACCAGTTTGTTCCTTCCAATTGGCGTCCTAGGGTCGAGGTGAATTCCAGACGGTCATTGGTCTTCTGATCGAACTCGCTGTCTTTAAATCGGGTTTTACCGTATTCTGCAATAAGGTTGTTATCCCAAACCCAAGGGCCACTTTTCCAGTTGGCATTGAAGGTCCCCTTCAGGTTTCCAGAAATGTTGGTCGTCCCTCCACCTTGCCATTCTTTATTAAAGGCCGCTTGGTTTAACAATAAGCTTGCGTTTCCGCTGGTGTCCCAGCCGTCCGGTTTTTCTTCTTCGGCGCCGTCTTCGGCATCTTGTGCGAAACCGTTAAATACCAGGCCGAATAAGAGCAAATAGAATAGTAGTGTTTTTTTCATAACTAGTTGTTTATAAACTGTAAGTTACGATAATCCTAAATTCTGAAAAAGACTATTCGAAAAAAGTAAGACTTATTTTTTTCGCTTATGCAGCGGTACAGAAGAGCAAGCTTCTCCGTACATCAAACTTTTGGTAAGGGGTTGTATTTTTTGGAGTAGATAGAGGTAGGCTTGCTCTGGGATGACCTTGTTGGCGCAGCCTTTAATGATTACTGGCTTGTCTTGATAAACGCTTAAGTCTATTAGGTCGATGGCATCTCTAAACAATTCCACTTCTAGGTCGTTTAGGCTACCCAAAACAATTTTTCCCGCTTGCGAGGTTAAGTGAGTAGTAACCAACATATATGCCCAGCCTGGTAAGATGGCATCGGTGCCGCAGTAGAGGGCAACATGCTTGTCGGTATATTGGCTCCAATCGGTTTCTTTTAAGGCTTGGCGAAATTCTTTCTCGCGTAAAATAAAGCCGCCTTCTAACCATTGAGATAGGTCTAGCTGCACTCGATCTCCCTCCGGAAAATATTCTTCCAAGTCTATGGTCATCAAGGCACTGTTGGCTACTCTATTTACAATGGGTTGTTCCATTAAAGCATTCCTAACTCTAGTTTGGCTTCTTCGCTCATCAAATCTTGGCTCCAAGGCGGGTCGAAGGTAATTTCTACTTCGGCGTCTTCTACCAGCTTTATGCTTTTTACCTTATCCTGAACTTCTAGGGGAAGGGTTTCGGCCACAGGGCAGTTGGGAGTGGTAAGCGTCATCAATATTTTTACCTCTCTGTCTTCGTTTACAAATACATCGTAAATCAACCCTAACTCGTAAATGTCAACGGGTATTTCTGGATCGAAAATGGTCTTAAGAACTTTTACGATTTTTTCTCCTAATTCTGTAGTATCTATTATTTGTTCGCTCATTGTTGTTCCATTTGTGTTTGATAGGCCAAGGCATAGATCTTCATCTGCTTAACCATAGAGACCAACCCATTGGCCCGGGTAGGAGAGAGGTGCTCCTTAAGCCCCATTTCGTCCAAAAAATCAGTATCCGCAGCTAAGATGTCTTCGGGCGTAGCATCGTTAAATACCCGTATCAGAATCCCTACGATCCCTTTGGTAATGATCGCATCACTATCTGCGGTATAAATCACTTGCCCGTCTTTTAGTTGTGCATCTAGCCATACTTTACTTTGGCAGCCTTTTATCAATCGGTCGTCAGTTTTTTTATCGTTCGCGATGGTAGGCAAATTCTTTCCGAGCTCAATTAAATGCTCGTATTTGTCCATCCAATCGTCGAAGAACGAAAACTCTTCAACCAACTCATCCTGACGTTCTTTAATGTTCATTGATCAGTCGCGTTTATGGATTGCAGTTAACAGATCATTTCCTTCTTGGTCCTTAAAAACCAATATGCTATTCTCCAAATCGAAAGAAGCCGTATTCTGGAAGGCTTTATACAAAGCCATTTCTGCAAGCATCAAGGGTTCTTGGCAGGCCATTTCTGTGGCACCAAGCACACCAAAGCTTAGGGCGCGGTCTTCCTGTTGGAACTGACCAAAATAACTATTGCAGCCAGAGTTGCCATTTACCCTGTTTTCTTTGGCATCGAATGTAATGATGGGCTTTTTATCACCCAATGCACTAGCCACGATGTTGGTCACTTCAAAACTTCCGTTTAATGGGGCTGCGGTAGCTGCCACTTCCTTTGGGGTATTTTGTTTGCCTTTACACGACATTACTACGACTAATAGTATGAGAATCAATTGTTTCATAAGAGAGTATTTTCAAAATTAGGCATTATGCCCTTATGATAACATTAATTGTGCCTTTTTCACCCCTTCGGTCAATCGGTCGATTTCTTCGAAGGTATTATAGAAAGCCAAAGAGGCTCTTACGGTGCCCGGGATCGCAAATCGATCCATCACAGGTTGTGCACAATGATGTCCTGTCCTTACAGCAATGCCTAGTTTGTCTAAAATGGTTCCTATGTCGTACGGATGGATTCCGTCCAGGTTGAAAGAAAGCACAGAGGCTTTTTTAATTCCATCACCATAAATAACCAGACCTGGAATTTCTTTTAATTTCTGGGTGGCATAATCCAGGAGATCTTGTTCGTATTCTTCTATGGCATCAAAGCCAATGCTGTTTAGGTAATCTATCGCCTTACCAAAAGCAATTCCTCCTGCAATATTGGGAGTCCCTGCTTCGAATTTATGAGGTAAGCCAGCATAGGTAGTTTTATCGAAGGTGACCGTCTCTATCATTTCGCCACCGCCTTGATAGGGAGGGAGCTTTTCCAATAGATGTTTTTTACCATAAAGCATCCCAATCCCGGTAGGGCCAAACATTTTGTGGGCAGAAGTCACATAAAAATCTACACCCAAAGCCTGAAGGTCTGTCTTGTAGTGGCCACAAGCCTGTGCTCCATCTACCAATACAACCGCTCCCACTTTATGTGCTTCTTCCACCATAAAGCCAATGGGGTTTACCGTACCTAGGGCGTTAGAGACTTGGTTGACAAAGACCAATTGGGTCTTAGGGCTAAGGAGTTCTTGGTATTTATCCATATCCAACGAACCGTTATCCAATAAAGGAATCACTTTTAGGATGGCTCCAGTGCGTTCGCAAAGCATCTGCCATGGCACAATATTGGAGTGGTGTTCTAGCTCCGAAACGATTATTTCGTCGCCTGCGTCGAGCAGTCCGGTAAAACCTTGAGCAACCATATTGATGCCGTGGGTAGTCCCCGAGGTAAAGATTACCGTTTCGGGTTCCGGGATATTAAAATGGGTTTGTATCGTTTTTCTGGCCGCTTCGAAAGCATCGGTGGCTTCCTGAGATAAGCTATGAACCCCTCTATGAATATTGGCGTTGTAACGGCTGTAGTAATCTACCAAACAATCGATCACCATTTGCGGCTTTTGCGTGGTAGCCGCATTGTCTAAGTACACCAATGGGTGCCCGTTTACTTCCCTTTTTAAAATGGGGAAGGCTGCTCTTATGGTTTCGATGTCGAATGCCATGGATGGTTCCCTTTGGGGGTGTTAAACATTGAAGCCCAGATTGACTCCAATCTTAAGGGCGATCAATTTGTTGATACGTTTTTTAAGCTCTGGGATGCGCACACTTTCCAATACATTGTTGGCGAAAGCATACATCAACAAAGCACGAGCCTCTTTTTCGCCTATCCCTCGAGAGCGTAGGTAAAACATGGCTTCTTCGTCTAGCTGCCCTATGGTACAACCATGGGTACACTTTACATCATCGGCAAAGATCTCTAGCTGAGGTTTGGCATTGATGGTGGCTTTATCACTAATTAGAATATTGTTATTCTGCTGAAAAGCGTCAAGTTTTTGCGCCTCTTTTTCTACATATACCTTTCCGTTAAAGACACCTGTGGAGCTATCATCGAATACGCCTTTGTAATCTTGGTGGCTTTCGCAGTTTGGTGCGATATGCTTAACAAGGGTGTTATGATCTACGTGCTGCTTATCTTCTAGGATGGTAACGCCTTTTAAGATAGAATCACAATTGGTTCCCTCTTGGTAAAAGTTTAGGTTGTTGCGTGTTAGCTTGCCTCCAAAAGAGAAAGTATGTACGCTACAAACGCTGTCTCTTTCCTGCTTTATGTAGGTGTGGTCTAGCAAGGAAGCGGTTCCGCGGTCGTTCTGAATTTTGTAATAATCTAACTGGGCGCGCTTCTCTGCAAAGATTTCTGTAACAGAATTGGTTAAAACGGCGTTATCGGAAAGACTTTGATGCCGTTCGATAATTTGAACATGGGCATTCTCGCCAACAATAATCAAATTACGAGGCTGCAACATCAAGGCTGCTTCGTTGCCCGTAGAGAAATTGATAATCTCTATGGGTTTATCTACCTCTACATGTTTAGGGACAAATATATAGGCTCCCTCACGGGCAAAAGCCGTGTTGAGGTTTACCATGCTTTCATCGGGCGTGGCTTTACCAAAATACGTTTCTATTACCTGCTTGTATTTGTCCTTGCTGATGGCAGCAGAAAGCAAACAAACATCTAGCTTGTCATGGGTAGTTTCCGATAAGAACGAATTGTACACCCCGTCCACGAATACCACTTTATAGGTGTCCAAGTCGTGTAAGAAGTACTGCTTTACATCTTTAAATTCTACCGCGTTTTCCTTTTTGGTGGCAATACTGTAGTCTTCTTTTAGCAAGCGCTTTAAAGAAGTGTATTTCCAGGCTTCCTGTTTTTTATGAGGAAAACCTTGGGTCTCGAAGCGTTTGATTGCATCGCTTCGCATATCGTGCAAAGGCGAATCGTCGGCCAAATAATCTTCGAAGGCCAAGTAGGACGAAAGTATTTTCTCTTTCAGGCTCATATCGGCTCAGTCTTATACAAGTTCTTCCTTAATCCAGTCGTATCCCTTGGCTTCCAGTTCGTAGGCCAATTCTTTAGATCCCGACTTTACAATCTTCCCATCCATAAGTACGTGTACATAGTCTGGGACGATATAATCTAACAACCGCTGGTAGTGTGTAATAACAATTACAGCGTTGTCTTGGCTTTTTAATTTATTTACTCCGTTGGCAACTACCTTAAGCGCGTCGATGTCCAGACCAGAATCGGTCTCGTCCAAGATAGCGAGTTTAGGTTCGAGCATCGCCATTTGGAAGATTTCGTTTCGCTTCTTTTCTCCTCCAGAAAACCCTTCATTAAGCGAACGAGACAAAAACTTGCGATCGATCTCCAACAGGTCTGCCTTTTGCTTGATCAGCTTTAGCATTTCACCAGCAGGCATATCTTCCATCCCCTGCGCCTTACGGCCTTCGTTGATGGCAGTTTTAATAAAGTTGGTGACAGAAACCCCAGGGATTTCTACAGGGTATTGGAAAGATAGAAACATACCCAAATGGGCCCGCTCTTCTGGGTCCAATTCAGAAATATCTTCTCCATCAAAGCTCATACTACCTTCGGTAATCTCGAATTCTTCCTTTCCGGCAATTACCGAAGCAAAAGTACTCTTACCAGAACCATTGGGTCCCATGATGGCATGAACTTCTCCAGCTTTTACTTCAAGATCAATCCCGTTAAGGATGTCCTTGTCTTCTACACTTGCATGCAAATTTTTTATTTGTAGCATACTACTAGTCTTTCTTTTCTTCAATTTTTATATCAGCTTCGGAGGGTCTGTCGCTCACTGCAACGATTTGTTTGATCGTAAGCACTTCCTCCCAGCCTTCGTCTCCTTTGGCTTTAGGGTTTACCTCGCCACGAACCACTACAGCAACCATATCGTTACTATCGGTTTGGGCAGGGGCTACTTGTCTAGATAAGATCTCGGCCAACATATCCATCTTAACCCCATAGATAAAGTCCTTGCCCATTAGCACGGCTCCTTCTTTGGTGTATATAAAATCGCCTTTAAATGTTTTAAAGTCGGTGCTATCTATCAATTTGTCTGTCTCTTCGGTCTCTTCGACCACGGCTTCCGAATTGTTGTTCTCATTTTTACATGCCCCAAATGCAACAAGGGCAATTAAACAAAGTATAGTCAGTAGTTTTTTCATAAACGTAGATTTAACCAACCGAACCTTCTAGGCTGATCTCTAATAACTTTTGTGCTTCTACCGCAAATTCCATCGGTAGTTTGTTCAATACTTCTTTACTAAATCCATTAACGATAAGGGCGATGGCCTTTTCGGTATCGATTCCTCTTTGGTTGCAATAAAATATTTGGTCTTCCCCAATTTTACTTGTGGTCGCTTCGTGTTCTATCTGAGCCGTTTTATTGTGTGCTTCTATATACGGAAATGTATGTGCGCCACATTTGTTACCCATCAATAAAGAGTCACACTGGGAGAAGTTTCTTGCGTTTTTAGCTCGAGAATTTATTTTTACCAAGCCGCGGTAGCTGTTTTGGGACAATCCAGCACTAATCCCTTTAGAGATAATGGTGCTCTTGGTGTTCTTTCCAAGGTGAATCATCTTGGTCCCCGTATCGGCTTGTTGGTGATTGTTGGTGACGGCTATAGAATAAAACTCACCGATCGAGTTATCCCCTTTAAGCACACAACTTGGGTACTTCCAGGTTACGGCACTTCCGGTTTCTACCTGTGTCCAAGAAATCTTAGCGTTCTTTTCGCACAAACCACGCTTGGTCACGAAGTTGAACACACCACCTTTACCATTTTTGTCTCCAGGGAACCAGTTTTGTACCGTAGAGTACTTAATCTCTGCATCGTCCATAGCGATAAGCTCTACCACGGCGGCGTGCAATTGGTTTTCGTCTCGAGATGGCGCTGTACATCCTTCGAGGTAGCTCACATAACTTCCTTGGTCGGCAATAACCAAGGTGCGTTCGAACTGTCCAGTTCCTGCTTGGTTAATACGGAAGTAAGTAGATAATTCCATGGGGCAGCGAACCCCTTTCGGGATATAGCAAAAAGAACCATCACTAAATACAGCACTGTTAAGCGCTGCATAGAAATTGTCCTGCTGCGGAACCACCGAGCCGATGTATTTTTTTACCAACTCAGGGTGTTCTTTTATCGCTTCAGAGATCGAACAAAATATGATGCCTTTTTCGGCAAGTGTATCTTTAAAGGTGGTCGCCACAGAAACAGAGTCCATAACAATATCCACAGCTACGCCAGCGAGCTTCTTTTGTTCGTCCAAAGAAATCCCCAATCTGTTGAAGGTATCCAGCAATTCTGGATCTACTTCGTCGATGCTGTTGTACTTCGGTTTTTTATTTGGTGCCGAATAGTAGGAGATGGCTTGGAAATCTGGCTTCTGGTATTTCACATTGGGCCAATCTGGTTCTTCCATTTGCTGCCAATGACGAAAGGCCTCTAAGCGCCAATCGGTCATCCATTCTGGCTCCTCCTTCTTTTTGGAAATGGCACGGACAATGTTTTCGTCCAAACCAACCGGAAAGGTGTCAGATTCTATATCGGTATAAAACCCATACTCGTACTCCTTGGTCTCGAGTTCTTTCTTTAAATCGTCTTCTGTAAATTTTCCCATCTCTAGCTGTTTTGCTTACAGTGAAAAACTTTCACCACATCCGCAGGTACGGTTGGCATTTGGGTTATTAAAGACAAAGCCTTTCCCATTAAGCCCACCGCTGTATTCTAAGGTAGTTCCAACTAGGTATAAAAAGCTCTTTTTATCTACTAGGATCTTTACCCTGTTGTCTTCAAACAATTTATCGCTTTCGTCCACAGTAGAGTCGAAATTGAGTTCGTAAGATAGGCCAGAGCATCCGCCGCTTTTCACCCCCACGCGCACATAGTCCTGAACCACGTCATAGCCCTCTTCACTCATCAGCTGACTGATCTTGTTCTTAGCGTCTTCTGTTACCTTGATCATCGTTTTTGTTTTATTTCAAACGGGTCTGCAAATATACTGCAAAACACACGTTTTACCATAAATGACGGACATTTATAGTCGATACAGTTATAGATATTAGTAATGGAAATTTAGCAGTCCTTACACAGGGTTAGGCTGCTTTTTTACCCTTTATTCCCTAAAATCGGGGTTGTTTATAAACGATGGATCGCTTAGGGTGAGTAAAAAGGCCTTTAAGTCTGCCTTGTCGCTTTCTGTTAAATGTGCTCCGCCTTCCCCAACGTTTTTCATCAGTGGGTCGATTGTTTCAGAGTACACCAAGCCTTCGCTATAGTGGTCTATTACTTCTTCTAGGGTAGCAAATCGCCCATCGTGCATATAGGGAGCGGTATAGGCCAGATTTCGCAACGAACCAGATTTAAACAAGCCAAATTCTCTGGGGTCTCCGGTAAAATCACCTAGCCCTAGATCGCTAAAGGTTTCATCCAAACCATTGTTATGGAACTTATTATCTCCCCAAAGTGGGTTAGTGGGGTTTCCGTGGCAATGAAAGCAGTCGCCTCGATCTTCATCCAAAAAGACAGCCAAGCCGTTTTCTTCGGAAGGGGTTAAGGCTACTTCACCTAATAGATATTGGTCAAACTTAGAGTTGCCAGAGATCAGCGTACGTAAAAATTGAGCGATGGCCTTAGACACATTTACCGAGTCTATGGTGCTGCTGCCAAAAGCTTGTTCAAAAAGCAAAGGGTAGTCTGTTGTAGACTGCAGGCTGTTTTCTACGTTGGGCCAAGTATTGTCCATCTCTATGGGGTTTACCACAGGTTCGAAGATCTGATCTTCGAGGGTGGTAGAACGACCGTCCCAAAAGAAGCGTTGCCCAAAGTTCCAGGCCAAATTGTATAAAGGCATGGAGTTTCGAGTTCCAACATCACCGTTGATACCTATGCTAAATTGTCTAGGATCGGTAAAGGCATTTTCCTGTTTATGGCAATTGGCACAAGCTTGGGTGCCGTTTGCAGAAAGAATGGGATCGAAGAACAGTTTCTTCCCCAAGGCGATGCCTTCTTCGGTTAAAGGATTATCTGCCGGGATTACAGGCGGAAGGATGTTCTGCTGGAACAATAGCGGAATATCCAATGAAGCTGGAGTAGGGGTATACCCATTACCCTCGTCATCGTTGTTACACGATACAAGTATAAAAAGTAGACCCCCTAATAAAACTCCAAGTCGCTTCATCTAATTTGTTTTATTCTACTGCGCTAAATACCCCAGCCGAACCATTTTCGTTCATCATGATCTGCGCATTGTAGTTCATCATAAGCGCAGTGTTAAGCTCGTTCAAATCCCATTGGTTAGGGTTTTTAAACCACTCTGCTGCATTCATCCCAACTTCGATGATTCCACCGCTAAGCTCTACATTGTACTGTCCCAAAACTACCTCGAAGGAAGTGTCTGTCAAGGTCATTGGGGTAGTGGACATATCTACAGCTCTAATGGCATGGTAATTATACGGAGCATTATCATCAGTAGTGCCCATAAAGGTACCATCCATCTGCATATAGTGGTATCCACCTCCAAGGGGTTCTGGAACGTCCCAGGCAGCAGAACTTAAGTCTACATACGCGCCTGTAACATTGTCTTCATCGTTAAATCCAAAACGGAAACTTACCGTATAAGCCCCTGCTGGTAGGTTAAGATCTGGCGTATAGGTTAATCCTGTTCCTTCACGCACATCAACAAGGTTGTACGCTCCAGCAGAAAATGCATTTCCGCTAGCATCGGTAAAAGTTACGTTAGAAATTAGGTAGCGTAGTCTGGTAAGCGTTAGTTGCTCTCCGTTTGCGTTGGTGAATTGAGTAGTCTCAAAATCGGCATTCGTAATGTCTGTACCATCCCAGTCGTGGTTAAAACTTAAGGAAGGCGCGGTTACTGTTTGTGGTGCACTGTCATCGTCAGAGTTACATGCCACAAATAGCACGCTTAGGATTAATAGCCAAGCAATTTTTTTCATAATAAATTTTTAATAAGGGTGTTATTATTTGATTTTAAAGATCAGGAGGTCCTTGATCCCTTTGTTTTCGGTAATGTCACCATCGTTGCTTTCAGTATTTCCAACTACAATGATGGAACTACCGTCGTGCGAGATAACAAGGTCTTCTCCAAAATCTAGAGAAGATCCTCCTACCGAACGTTCAAAGATCAAGTTTCCGGAGGCATCTACCAGCATCGTCCAGGCATCGTTTTCGCCTTGGTTGGTGCTAAGGTCCATATCGTTACTACGAGAAGAACCGGTGATGGCGTAGTTGCCTTCTGGAGCAGGAATAATTCCTTTGGCCGAATCGAATGCCGATCCGCCTAAGGATTTCTCCCATACTAAGTTTCCGTTTCCGTTGATCTTAATTAGCCATAAATCGGCGTTTCCTTTTGGATTACTCACGTCTTGGTCTGCACTACGGGCGTCTCCTGCAAGCAGGTATTGGTTGTTTCCAGCTTCGCACATATCATAGGCCACATCGATTTCGCTACCTCCATAAGATTTGGTAAATAGCTTTTCGCCAGTAGCACTAATCTTTACTACCCAATAGTCATAAGATCCTTTAGAGTCGGTGATGTCAAAGTCACCACTTTCCGAAGATCCGATGACCAAGAAACTTCCGTCAGAAGTTTCGGTGGCTGCATAGCTACGGTCGTTGTTAGACCCTCCAAAATAGCGTCTCCAGACATATTCGCCTGTAGCATCCATTTTGATTGCCCAAAATTCGCCAACACCATGTCTTCCACCACGCGTGTTATCGCCAGAGGTCAAGCCATCATTTCCTTCGCCATCACTGGCAGAGACATCAAAGAAACCAGATACAAAGTACCCGCCGTCCGATGTTTCGAAAATGCTAAATGCTTGATCGCTACCAAGGAAGCCAAAATTTTTGTCCCATTGTTTGTTCCCGTTAGCATCGACTTTCAGGATCCAATAATCATGAAAGCCTTCGTTGCCAGAAACATCGCCATCATCGCTTCGGCTGTAGCCAGCGATAATGTAACCTCCGTCGGTAGTCTGAGCGATGCTGGTTGCAACATCGTCGGCACTTCCACCGTAGGTTTTATTCCAAGCTATCGAACCGTTTTCGGCAATCTTTAAAAGCCAGTAATCGAGGTCTGTTCCGGTTTTACCGCTAACATCGCCATCGGGGCTTTTGGTAGATCCAACCACCATATAGTGGTTGTCTGCCGTCGGGATAATTGCCATGGCCTCGTCCGATTCGCTACCACCATAAGTCAACACCCAATCCAACTCCCCCAGAAAGCCTGAGGGAGGTTGGTCGTCGGTGCCGTCGTCGGTAGTATCATCGGTCGGATCTGTCGTTTGGTCGTCTGTCGGTGACGAATCGTCACTAGAGCAGGACGTCCAAAGGGCAATCGAGAACAATGAACAAAATAATATTGTGGCTATTTTTTTCTTTTTCAATAGCATTTAAACAAGGTTTAATTAACCACTAATCTTTTTGTTGTATTTCCGTTAATCTGTACCAAATACATTCCAGAGTTTAGGCTAGAGATGTCTATGGTCTCGCTCAGATTGTTGTTATACTGTTTTGCAAATACTTGCTGTCCAAGAACATTGTAGATCGTTACACTTTCGATATTCGAATCCTGCGAACTTACGGTTAAAGCATTTTTAGCAGGGTTTGGATATAGTGCAAACTTTGTTGCAGTTACATCTCCAATTCCTAAAGTGCTTTCTTTAACCAAGGTAAATCCACCTGTACCACTAATTACAATGTTCCCACTTTCGAAGAATGGGTAAACGTTCCAAGATCCTGAGTATCCTGTACTGTTGTTAGAAGGATAGCTGTCAAAGTATCCAACCTCTTCGATGTTTCCGTTGGCGATATCTGCGATGTCGATAACACGCAGTCCTGCATGGTAGTTGGCCAAATAGTATTTATCTCCTACAACATAACCGTTGTGATCGATAGCTGGGGTAGGGCCAAAATACTCAAAGTCCAAAATTGGGTCGTCTAGATCTTCAAAATCAAATATGATCATACGGGTGTTGAATCCAACATCAAGCTCATCTGCCTCGTCACCCAACAAAAAGTAACGCTGGTCTTCTGTAAACCACCCTTGGTGTGTATACCCTACGTTGGCATAAGCCGTAGTAGAAATTAAGACTGGATTTACTTTGTCTGTTATATCTACGATTACCACTTCGTTTTCGTTGCTTCCAATCATGATCTCTTTCCCTGTATGGTCGGCATCGGGACCATCGTAAGTAACGATTTGCGCGTCGTGGCTGTAATCTGCCGCAGAGTAACCACCTTCTAATACTGGGTTAAGCGGATCTGCTACATTGATAAAGTGAGGTCCACCATTAAACAAACCAGCACCTACTGGATACACATAGCCTGTATCTGGGTTGGCAACAATGTTGTGTGCACTTCCAAATCCGTCGTAGTGCGCATCTTCTGTAAAAGTCTCTGGAGGACTAGCTACATCGCGTAAACGCGTTAGATCAAAAATTTGCATCCCATGATCGTCCGCTTCACTAACAATAAAAGCGTGGTCGTTTACCACCTTTACATCTCTCCAAGAACTGCTGGAAGTATGTGTAGGTAGCTTACCTAGGTAAACAGGGTTTACTGGATCCGAAATGTCGATAAAGGCTGTACCATTGCTCAAACAAACAAGGGCGTATTCCGTACCGTCTTGAGGGTCGGTCCAACCCCAAGAGTCGTTACCGCTACCTGCTCCCATTTCACCAGGAGTGATTTTAGATTGTAAATCGTATCCATCACAAGGGAATCCATTGGCCATTCCTCCAGAACATGGAGTTTGTGCCATGGCAATCCCTGTAATTAATGATAGCGCTAAAGTTGTAATCTTTTTCATAGAAAACTTAATTTAATGTTAGGTATTAAACTTAAACGAAAAGTATCGCAAGATATTCGGTTTCGAAATGACATAAGTCAAATCGATTAATATTTAACGATTCTTTTGGTTATTTGGTCATTAATTGTCAAGAAATAAACTCCTTTAGTGAAGGCACTTAGGTCTACACTCGAGTTTAATTGGTCGATCTCGTTTACTTCCATTACACGTTTTCCGGCAATGTCAGTAACAACGATTTGCTCTAATAAAACCACAGAGGATTCTACAAAGATCATGCCTTTAGAAGGGTTAGGATAGATGCTTAGACCCAATTCTAGTTGATTGGTCCCAATACCTAAAAACTCTTCCACTTCAATATCGAAACTACAGCTGTTGGTGTTTCCATACTCATCTTCGGCAGTCACTGTAATAGTATGAGTGCCAATTCCCAATTCTGTACCGGCGGTTGGGTCTTGACTATAATCTACAGCGCCTTCACAATTGTCGGCTGCTTCTACAGTTTGCTCGGCTACATAATCTGGAAGTGTATAGGTGGTTTGCCCTTCGTCCAAAGTGATGGTCTCGTTTTCGTGACATTCTGTAAATGCCGGGCCCATGTTGTCCTCTATTGTTACAACAGCATTACAGGTGTCCGTATTACCAGAAGGGTCAGTTACCGTTAAGGTCACATTGACGGCACCGATATCGGAACAATCGAATTCGTTCTGATCCAAAGAGAAACTCATAGAACCACTATTGTCTGTAGAACCTCCATCCACATCGGCGGCATTAACTACTACCTCGCCATTCTCGTCTAGAGATACGGTGATATCCTGACAAACAGCTTCTGGATCTTCGGTGTCTACCTCGGAAGACTTCACTAAAACAAATCCTCTTTGCATGTCGGAGATTACGATGTTACCACTGCCGAAGAATGGATAAACGCTCCAAGCTCCTTCGTAAGAAACAGGATGACCATCAGGATAGCTATCAAAATATCCGATTTCGGTAATGTTGTCGTTTGCAATGTCGCTCACGTCCAATACTCGTAATCCGGCAGTATAGTTTGCCAAATAGTATTTGTCACCTACTATGTACCCGTTGTGGTCGATGGCTTCGGTCGGACCGTAATAGTCAAATTTATGCTCAGGGTTGTCAAGGTCTTCTAGATCGAATACCAAAGTTCGAGTATTAAACCCAACGTTAGATTCGTCGATCTCGTCCCCTAAAATAAAGTATCTGTGATCTGCAGTAAACCATCCTTGATGGGTGTATGCAGGGTTAGAATAATTAAAGCTAGAAATCAATTGTGGGTCAGACTTATCAGTAATATCTACGATGCTTACCACATTCCCCCAACCAACACTGTTGATAAGGATCTCGCGTCCCTGGTAATCTGTATCTGGACCATTATAAACCACTACTTGCGAATCGTGCACAGAACTAACGTCCTGCCAGTCTCCTTCGTTAATTGGATTCATCGGGTCCTGCACGTTGATAAAGTGAACACCTCCACCAGCAGCACCTGTCCCAACTGGGTAGGCATATCCGGTTTCTTCGTTAATCACGATGTTGTGCGCAGATCCTCCAAACTGGTCGTAAACCAAATCAGCCTCGAAAGTAACAGGAGGACTAGCTACGTCTCTAAGATGCGTCAGATCAAAAATCTGCATCCCATGTCCACCGGCCTCACTCACAATAAATACATGATTGTTATACACCTTAAGGTCTCTCCAAAGTGTAGAACTAGTTTCGGTTGGTAGTTTACCAAGGTAAACAGGGTTTACCGGATCAGAAATATCGATAAAAGCAGTTCCGTTGCTTAGCCCGACTAGGGCATATTCGCTCCCATCCTGTGGGTCGGTCCAACCCCAAGAATCGTTGGCGTTATCTGCATCTAATACGTTTAAACCAATTTCCGACTGCAAGTCGTAACCATTACAAGGGTAAGGTCCGGCGTTTCCTCCATTACAAGGAGTTTGTGCCATAGCCATACTACCGCTTAAAAAAGCGACAGCGATAAGTAGGTTTTTCATAATGTTCAAAATTTGTTAGGTTAATTTCTAATTCTTTATGATTTTTTTGGTTGCCTGTCCGTTCACGTTTACAAAGTACATGCCCGAAGCAAGGTTACTGATGTCAAGGTTTAACTGGAATGTATCTAATCCTGAGTCTTCCATTAAAACTTTACCAGAAAGATCCACTACCTGAATATTGCGGATGCTGCTGTTTGCTGTTTGAATTTGGATAAGATCGGTAGCTGGGTTTGGCGCTATGCTCAATTGAGCGTTTAGGTCAAAATCTTCGTTGCCAAGAGAACCTTCTGCCACGATAAACATTCCTCCACTACGGTCGTTGATTACAACTACACCGCTTTCGAAGTAAGGATATACATTCCATACACCGCTGTAGTTGGCGCTGTTGTTATTTGGATAAGAATCGAAATAGCGCAGTTCGGTCATGTTACCATTTTCGATGTCGCTAATGTCGATTTTACGAAGCCCGGCAGAATAGTTAGCCAGATAATAAGCATCTCCTAATACATATCCGTTATGGTCTATAGATGCTTCAGGGCCAAAATATTCGAAGTCCAAAATAGGATCATCCATATCGGCTAAGTCAAATACAACCGTTCTTGTATTAAACCCAAAATCACCTTCGTCGAACTCGTCTCCAAGTAAGAAAAATCGATGATCTTCTGTAAACCATCCCTGGTGCGTATAACCAGATTGTGGATAAGCCATGGTAGAAATCCCAACAGGATTGTTTTTATCCGTAATGTCTACGACAGAAATAACCTCTTCGCCACCATTGCTTGAAATCATAATCTCACGCCCTTGATAATCTGCGTCAGGACCATTATAGGTTACAATTTGCGCATCATGGATGTAGCCATCGCTACCGTATCCTCCTGCTGCAACAGGGTTTAGAGGGTCCGAAATGTCTACAAAGTGAACCCCACCACTAAAGGTGTCGGTCCCTACGCCATAGGCATAACCAGTTTCTTCGTTGATGACAATATTGTGCGCGTTTCCAAAACCGTTGTAAACTACATCGGCTGTAAAATTCTCTGGTGGGCTGGCTACGTCCCTAAGACGTGTCAGGTCGAATACTTGCATTCCATGCCCTCCAGCTTCACTTACAATGAAGGCGTGGTCTTGGTACACCTTTATATCACGCCATGTTGTGGCAGATGTTTGAGTTGGAAGTTTTCCTAGGTAAACTGGGTTAACAGGATCTGAAATGTCCAAGAAGGCAGTCCCATCCTCTAAGCCCATGATATAATATTCGGTGCCATCATCAGGATCTGTCCAACCCCAAGAATCATTTGCGCCAGATGTATTAAATGTAGATAACGGTAAGTGAGACATCAAGTCGTAACCACTACAGGGGTAACCGTTAGCAGAGCCACCGACACATGGGGTTTGAGCAAAAGTCAAACTCCCTACGAGCAGCAAGCTCAAGGTGAGTAATTTCTGTTTCATTATAAATTTTTTTTAAATGCCTCCAAATCTAAGAAAAAATGATAGAAATTTCTGTTAATTCTCTTTAATGCAGTAGTGAATCTTCAATATCACGACGGAAAACATAGAAAATCGATAAAACGCAGTTTTTACGCGAGCCATGCCTCTGTTTTCTGCATAAGGGCGTATTTTTGCAACCAATTAGAACTTCAATCATGTTCGAGAATAAAAATACACCCCGTACACCCATATCCTCCTTAGGAGAATTTGGTCTAATCGACCATTTAACTCAATCGATCCAAATTAGCCATTCTTCTACGGTAAAGGGCATTGGTGATGATGCCGCTGTTATTGCCCCAGAAGAGGGACAACAGCTGGTAGTTACTACCGATATGTTGGTGGAAGGAGTCCATTTCGATCTGGGATATATGCCTTTAAAACATCTTGGGTACAAGGCCGTAATGGTAAACCTAAGCGATGTTTACGCCATGAATGCTCGAGCAACCCAAATTACAGTTTCTATTGCTGTCTCGAGTCGTTTTCCGGTAGAGGCTCTAGAAGAGCTTTACGCTGGGATACAAACGGCGGCAAAATTGTATCAGATAGATGTAGTAGGAGGAGATACCACGGCTTCGACCTCTGGGATGATTCTCTCGATTACCGCATTGGGAGTTGTACACAAAGATGACGTGGTATATCGAAGTGGTGCAAAGCCGAGCGATTTACTTGTTGTTACTGGCGACCTGGGCGCAGCATACTTAGGTTTGCAGGTGTTAGAACGCGAGAAACAGGTGTTTAAGGTGAACCCAAATGCACAGCCAGAATTAGATCAATACACTTATTTGGTCGAAAGGCAACTAAAACCGGAAGCTAGGAAAGACATCCCTAAGTTGTTAAAGGATTTAGAGGTAAAACCTACTTCCATGATCGATATTAGTGATGGTTTGTCATCGGAGGTGATTCATTTATGTAAGAGCTCTAAAGTGGGTTGCAAACTTTACGAAGACAAGATTCCGCTAGACCCTCAGGTAATCTCTACCTGCGAAGAATTCGAGTTAGATAGTACCACCATTGCATTAAGTGGTGGAGAAGACTACGAATTACTATTTACCATAGACATGGCCGATTTTCCAAAGATAAAGGCGAATCCACATTTAACTGTAATCGGTCATATGACCGAAGAAAAGGAAGGCATGCACTTGGTAACAAGAGCCAGTACCCAAATCCCCCTTATAGCCAGGGGTTGGAATTCCATAGAGGAAGAGGAATCTTAAGAGGTTAGTTGTTCGAAAAGCCTGTTGTTGGCTCTCCAATACCGATTTAATGGTACGATATGACCGTAACCGTCTTCGGTAAACTCACGCTTGCAACAAGTACATTTGTATTCGTTGTTACGACGCAAGTTGTTTGTTAACGTCTTTAAGGAATGCCCGTTGATCTTGCAGATTAAGTTCTTCATGATTAAGGGTATACCTACGCCTCATTTTTTTCTTAAAAAACAAAGCAAGTGAGGTATTTATTTCTTTAGTTTTCACCGTCAGGCTTTCTAAACTGCCCGAGTAAGTGTTGGTTATTTCTTTACCACACTGAGTACATTTATACTCGTTGATGTGGTTGGTTATCCGTCGGCTAATAACATAGTTATGACCTAAGGTGCTGCAAACGATGCCAGAAAGGTTAAATGAACGGTTGGTTGTACGTTTATTCATGGCTTTCTAGTTTAGTTGCCTAAATGTATATAAAAAAGCTTAATAAAATCGATTAAATGTCAATTTATTCGATAAAATGCATTATTGAATCATTCAAATTAGGCTTTTCTAACCATGTCATATGCCCGCAATCAAAGAATTTTAGAGGGGTTAGGGCTTGTTTAGCCCACAAAATGTTAATGTCCTTACCAATTAGAGGATCTCTGCTTCCTGCCAAAGCAATCTTATCGCCATGATAGTTTTTTAAAGTGTTGGTATGATCTTTTCGCTGCATCATTCCCTTTACGCAGGCAGTAATTCCGGCTGTCGATAAGGTTTGGGCCTGGGTTATTAACTGATTTATTTGCACAGAGAACCTGCCCCGATCTTCCGCTGCGAAAAGCCCTTTGATGGCAAGCTCTAGGTATCTGTTCTTGTTTTGTTCTAATAATCGCAACGACTGTTTCCGGGCCTTTATCCGATCTGGCGTATCTGAAAGGGAGCTAGAGTTTAATAGTACCAAGCCATTAAAAACTTCTGGATGATCAGACAAAAGTTCCAATAACACATAACCCCCCATCGAATGCCCGATAAAATGGGCCTTAGCAATTTGTTCTTTTTGTAGTACCCTATATAGCAATAAGGCCATTTGTTCCATAGAACAAACCGGCCCTATGGCTGGGGATTTGCCATGCCCAGGCAAGTCCACTAACAATATACGATGGCTCGATTCTATTTTTGTGACTAATTCCTTCCACATAGTCATCGATTCTAAAAACCCATGCACTAAAACCACAACAGGACCTTGGCCACTTACTTTATAATGTATATCGTTAACAGCTGCGTCAATCATTTTTCTATCTTCACAATCACAAAGATCATAAATGAGCCCGACCAAACAAACCTTTATTACCGCCTTTGCCTTATTTTCCTTGTTCTTTGGTGCAGGAAATCTAGTGCTACCTCCATTTATTGGATATAATTCTGGTCCGGCTTGGCCTTGGGTAACATTGGGTTTTGCTTTGTCCGCGGTTTGCATACCCATCCTGGCTATCTATGGGCATGCTCGCCTTCAAGGCACCATGATGGATTTTGCTAAGAAAGTCTCCCCGGGATTTGCATTGATTTACAGCCTTGTCGTTTATGCCATCGCCATAGCATTGCCAGCACCCAGAACAGCATCGGTCACCTACGAAATGGCCGTGGAGCCATATTTCGAGTTTTCGCCATTACTCCTCAGTACAATCTATTTTGTATTGGTGCTCTTCTTTGTCATGAACCGAAATCAAATCTTGAGTCTGATCGGCAAATACTTGACACCCATGATCCTTATCATATTGGCTGTCATCATACTCATTGGGCTAGGTGGAGCCGGAGAAGGAATGCGTCCATCTATTTTCGAAAACAACTTCGTCGCTGGGATTCTCGAAGGGTATCAAACCTTCGATGCCATTGGGGGTGTAGTGGTAGGCGGCGTGATCGTGATCTCTTTTCAATTGCAAGGAAAATTCGATTACCAACAAACCAAGTCCATGATTGGACGAGCTGGGCTTATTGCAGGAACCGGTCTGTTCCTAGTGTACGCAGGACTGATTGCTTTAGGGGCGCATTTTAATGTCAATGTAGATATACAAGAACGCTCCGAGTTGCTGTTCTACCTCAGTAATTTTACACTAGGTAAAGTAGGTGCAGCAGGTTTATCTGTCCTAGTTGCGCTAGCCTGTTTCACCACTGCAGTGGGGATCGTGGCAGGGACTGCAGATTTTATTAAGGGTCTGGCCGGTGGATCTTCTCGCGCCTACGTAATTACTTCAATCGTGGCTTGTCTAGCGGGCGTTGTCATGGGGCAATTCGATGTACACTATATAATAGAGGTCGCGGTGCCAGCCCTGATGTTTATCTATCCGGTGACCATTGTTTTGGTTTTACTCAATGTCCTTCCAGATCGATGGGCTAGTGCTTTGGTCTTTAAATGCACTATTGCGACAACGGTCCTATTTAGTGTCCCCACCTTTGTGAACAGTATGATGTATTCAGAAACTTTTGCAGTCTTAGAAGAGCAGCTACCTCTAGGGAATGAGCAGATGGCGTGGGTAATTCCGGCGTTGATCACCTTTGCAATCGTAAATGTCTTTCTGATGATCAAAAAAGAACCGGTCCAGAACCAGAATTGACGTTTTTAAGGCGATTTTAACCACAGACGCTTTTTCCGCAAACGATGTAGTTTTTTTAAGCTTGAATTTTGGCTTTAGGAAAAGCTGCGAATCTGTGAATATTCCGTGCTATTTTATAAAGTTTGTTTGCAGATTGCCAGCTTATTAGATCAAAATTTGACAGATTCTCAAAAGGGCGTTTTTTTATTCATTTTATGTTTGAAATATTGGCTTTGGGCGATAGATTTGACTACGAACTAATACCTCGAAAATATGGCAATTACAAAGCAATACCTTAAGAGCAAGCCAGTATGCAAAGTGACCTTCGTAGTACCGGCTGCAGAAGCGGAAAAAGTGCAAGTTGTAGGATCCTTCAACCAATGGAATACCGATGCAACCCCGCTTAAAAAATTAAAGAACGGAAACTTTAAAGGGACGCTGAACCTAGATAAGGATCAGAGTTACGAATTCCGTTATGTGGTGGATGGAAACTACATCAACGACGAAGAAGCAGACCGTTTCCAGTGGAACGATTACGCTTACTCAGAAAATGGTGTATTAGAGCTTTAATCCGCTTTAGACCGAAACAAAAAGGGAGCCCAGGGCTCCCTTTTTTTATGCGTTCATCAATTCTTCGATGGCGTCAGCCTCTACAGGGATATCGCCCATTAGGTTTAAGGGTTCTCCAGATTGCTGCACGACCACATCGTCTTCTAACCGAATACCAAAACCTTCGTCTGGTAAATAAATTCCGGGTTCTACAGTAAAGACATTGCCCGCTTGCATCGGTTCCCAGAGTATTCCGTAGTCGTGGGTATCCAAGCCCATATGGTGAGAAGTACCATGCATAAAGTACTTTTTATAGGCCGGCCAGTTAGGGTCTTCGTTTTGCACATCTGCTTTATCCAATAAGCCAAGGCCGATCAACTCGCTAGTCATGATTTTACCCACTTCTACGTGGTATTCTTTCCAAAATGCCCCCGGAACCAACATCTTGGTCGCTTCGTTCTTTACCTTTAATACAGCATTGTAAACAGCTCGTTGTCTATCGGTAAAACGTCCATTAACAGGAATGGTACGAGTCATGTCGCTGGCATAGTTGGCGTACTCGGCCCCTACGTCCATCAACAGTAAATCACCGTCCTGACATTGTTGGTTGTTTTCTATATAGTGCAACACGTTGGCATTGTTTCCGCTGGCCACAATAGGAGTGTAAGCAAAGCCCTTGGAGCGGTTTCTTAGAAACTCGTGGATGTATTCTGCCTCGATTTCGTATTCCCAAACGCCAGGTTTTACAAATCCAAGGACGCGGCGGAAGCCCTTATTGGTGATATCGCAAGCTCGCTGGAGAAGATCGATCTCTATAGGATCCTTTACAGAACGAAGGCGCTGTAAGATCGGATTGCTTTTTGCCCAGCTGTGCGCAGGGAATTGCTCTTTGGTCCGCTTGATAAATCGATCCTCACGAGTTTGTGTCTCTACCGCTTGGCGGTAATGTTCGTTGGTATTAAAGTAAACGGTGTCGGCCTGGGTCATCAGCTCGAAAAAGATCTTGTCGAAATCCGTTAACCAGTAAACAGTTTCGATTCCAGAAACGGCCGTCGCATCTGCTTTATTAAGTTTGGCGCCTTCCCACACAGCGATATGCTCGTTGGTTTCTCGTACAAATAAAACCTCTCTATGTTTTTGTTCTACAGCATCCGGGAAGAGTAGCAAAATACTTTCTTCCTGATCTACTCCGCTTAGATATAGGATGTCGCGATGCTGGTTAAACGGCATAGTAGAATCTGCACTTATAGGATAGATGTCATTACTATTAAAGACCGCGATGCTCTTGCCCTTCATCTGAGCCATAAAATTGCTGCGATTCTTTTTATACAATTGATTGTCTACGCGGTCGTATTTCATCTGAAGTGGATTTAGAATTCCAAAAATAATGGATTTATCAAAACGGTATGTGTAAATGGAAAATATCCCCCATTATTTTGACATATTAACCGCTTTACGTACTTTCCTTGTCCTAAAAAATTCAACCAATATGTTCTCATTCAAGAAAGCCACCGCTTTACTGTTTTTGGTATGCGGTGTTTCATTCGCCCAACCGGCTTCCTCTTCTGCTAGCCAAGTGGCGCAAGGGATCGAACAAAAATCGAACCTAACAAAACAATCCCTAGTTAAAAACCTTCCCTTTGTCAATATCGGACCTACCGTCATGAGTGGTCGCGTGGTCGATTTGGCGGTAAACCCTCGCAACCCTACAGAGTTTTATGTGGGTTATGCCAGTGGAGGCGTTTGGCATACCGTAAACAACGGAACTACTTTCGAGCCAATCCTAGACAATAGCCCTACTCAAAATGTTGGGTCTTTGGCCGTTAATTGGGACAGCAGAGAAATCTGGGTCGGTACCGGAGAGGTCAATGCTTCTCGATCTTCTTATGCAGGGATTGGTGTTCTAAAGTCTACAGACAAGGGTAAGAGCTGGGTCAATATGGGCCTAACAGATTCGCATCACATCAGTAAGATATTGATCGACCCTGCCAACCCTCAAAACATGGTGGTTGGCGCCGTAGGCCATTTGTATTCCAAAAATGCGGAACGCGGTATTTACCGCTCTACCGATGGAGGTAAAACCTGGAAGCAAACCTTATTTGTCAACGACCAGAGCGGAATCATCGAGCTGGATGTTAATCGCAAAAACTTTAATGTGATGTATGCTTCTTCCTGGGACAAGGACCGTAAGGCTTGGAACTTCCGCGGCAGTGGTACAGGGAGTGGAATCTATAAAAGTACCGATGCAGGTGCGACCTGGACACTGGTCTCTGGACCGGACAGCGGATTCCCCACAGGTGATGGAGTCGGCCGGATTGGTGTAGCAGTAGTAGATGATAATATGGTCTATGCCATTCACGATAGTCAGTTTAGAAAAGAAAAAGAAGAGGAGGAAGAAGATGCTGCCGATGGGTTGACAAAGGAAGATTTTAAAACCATGAGTAAGGAAACTTTCATGGCTTTGGATAACAAAAAACTCAATGCCTTTTTAAAGACCAATGGATTTCAGGAGAAATACCGGGCAGAGAATGTAAAGAACATGGTAAGCAGCGGTAGTGTAAAGCCCGTAGACTTGGCCAACTATTTAGAAGATGCTAACAGCCTGTTGTTTGACACTCCCGTTATTGGAGCGGAAGTATACAAAAGCACCGATGGCGGAAAGAGTTGGAAAAAGACCCATGAAGGGTATTTAGATGGCATCTATTATTCTTATGGGTATTACTTCGGAAAAATTCATGTAGATCCCAACAACGCCGATGGCATCTATATCTATGGGGTGCCTATCCTTAAATCGAAAGATGGGGGAGCGACCTTTAGCTCGATCAATGCACGTAACGTACATGCAGACCATCATGCCTTGTGGATCAACCCAAATTTGCCGGGGCACTTAATCAATGGGAACGATGGCGGGATCAACATCAGCTACGACGATGGCGCCAATTGGATAAAATGCAACAGTCCATCTGTAGGGCAGTTTTATGCCATTAATGTAGACAACCAAAAACCTTATCATGTATACGGAGGATTGCAAGACAATGGCGTTTGGGCAGGGCCTCATACCAATACCGAAAGCGTAGGCTGGCACCAGAGCGGGCACTATAACTTCGAAAGCATTATGGGGGGCGATGGCATGCAAATCCAAATAGATAATCGCGATGCCAATATCGTTTATACCGGCTTTCAGTTTGGAAACTACTTTCGTTTAAACAGAGCTAAGGACAGTCAAAAATACATACAACCAAAACACGAATTGGGCGAGCGCCCTTACCGTTACAATTGGCAAACCCCGATTTTACTGAGCAGTCATAACCAAGATATCCTGTACTTAGGGGGTAACAAACTGATGCGTTCTATGAACCAAGGTGACGACTGGACAGCAATTAGTCCAGACCTTACCAAGGGAGGTAAAAAAGGAAATGTAGCCTATGGAACGCTAACGACCATTAGCGAGTCTCGTTTCCAATTTGGGACTATTTACGTAGGGAGTGATGATGGACTCCTACATGTTACGAGAAATAGTGGCGGTGACTGGAAAAATATTTCCGGAAGTTTCCCCCAGGATCTTTGGGTAAGCAGGGTAGAAGCTTCTTCTCACGAAAAGGGAAGAGTGTATGTTACCCTAAATGGGTACCGTTGGGACGATTTTACCCCTTATGTTTATGTAAGCGACGATTATGGTGCTACTTGGCGTTCTATCGCCAATAACCTTCCTGCATCTGCTGTTAATGTGATTCGCGAAGATCCAGAGAATGCCAACGTACTCTATCTCGGCACAGATAACGGAGCCTATGTCTCTATGGATAGCGGGAGTAGCTGGCAAGTGTTTGCCGAGGGGTTACCCAATGTGGCTTATCACGATTTAGTCATTCAGCTAGAGGCCAAGCACTTGTTGTTGGGAACCCATGGTCGTTCTATCTATCGAGCGGACATTTCCCTGCTACAGCAACTAGATGCTTCGGCACCTAAGTTAAAACTCAATGCGCTAAGTGGCTTGCGCGGTTCGAGTCGCTGGGGTCGTAGCTGGAGCCAATGGAGTGAGGCGATGGTTCCGAGTATGGAGGCTCAGTTTTATGCCCATCAAGACGGCGAAATGACCATCAGTGTTCAGACAGAAGACGGCACCGAAGTAAACAACATGAAAAAGGAAGTTACCCAAGGTGTTAATACCTTAGAGTACAATGCGGGACTTTCTAAAAATGGTCTTAAGGCATTAGAGAAAAAAGACATAACCGTTAAAAAGACAGATAACGATAATTACTACTTGCCCAAGGGCAAATACAAATTGGTGATCAGTCTTGGAGGACAGTCTGATACTCAGGACTTCGAGGTTAAGTAGTGCAAATATTTATAACCAGTCTAAATACGATTCAAAAGACTAACGGATGTTTGTCTTTGAGCTATCTGGGTCGTATTTTTGCAAAGGACAATTCTAGATAAGTAACCATTATGGGAATGCTCTCTTCATCCATAGCCAGAAAAGTCGCCATGGCGCTTTCTGGGCTGTTCTTGGTCTTCTTCCTTGGGCAGCATTTTGTGATCAATCTTACATCGGTCATTGCGCCGGACACCTTTAACAGCTGGTCCCATTTTATGGGCACTAACGGTTTGGTTCAAGCTGTGTTGCAACCCATCCTGATATTTGGAGTGGTGTTTCATTTTGTAATGGGGATCGCACTCGAATTAAAAAACAATGCAGCTCGCTCTGTTAAGTATGCTAGTTTTAAAGGCAGTACCAATTCCGGTTGGGCTTCCCGAAATATGATTATCTCGGGTTTGGTCGTACTGGCATTTTTAGGGCTACATTTTTACGACTTTTGGATTCCAGAAATCGTTCACAAATATTTCGAGTCGCATCCAGAGGACCCTACCCGCTATTATGCAGAGACGGTTCATAAATTCGAGAGCCCGATACGCGTAAGCATTTATGTGGTGAGTTTTCTATTGTTGATGGCGCACCTGTGGCATGGATTTGCTTCTTCCTTCCAAAGTGTAGGATGGAACAACGCCTACTCCAAAGGTTTAAAAGGCTTCACCAAGTTTTACGCTATCGTTATTCCGTTGGGCTTTATTTTTATTGCCTTGTACCATCATTTCAATCAAATTCCGCATTAAACCCACTGCCGTATGTCATTAGAAGCCAAACTTCCAAAGGGCCCTCTGGCCGATAAGTGGACCAAACATAAAAACGATATTGACCTGGTAAATCCAGCCAACAAGCGTAACATTGATGTTATTGTAGTTGGTACAGGGCTTGCCGGGGGTAGTGCAGCAGCTACCTTGGCAGAGCTGGGTTATAACGTGAAGACCTTTTGCTATCAGGATTCTCCACGTAGAGCGCACTCTATTGCTGCTCAAGGAGGAATCAACGCCGCTAAGAACTACCAAGGCGATGGCGATTCGACCTACCGCCTTTTTTATGACACCATCAAAGGGGGCGATTACAGATCTAGAGAAGAGAATGTATACCGTTTAGCAGAGGTTTCTGCAAATATCATAGACCAATGTGTAGCCCAAGGGGTTCCATTTGCAAGAGACTACGGAGGTTTATTAGACAACCGTTCTTTTGGAGGAGTTTTGGTGTCCAGAACTTTCTACGCCAAGGGACAGACCGGGCAACAATTGTTGTTAGGAGCCTACTCCGCCATGAACAGACAGATCAACCGTGGTAAGATCAAATCGTTCAATCGCCACGAAATGTTAGACCTGGTGGTGGTAAATGGCAAGGCTCGAGGTATTATCGCTCGAGACTTGGTGACCGGTAAAATCGAGCGGCACTCTGCTCATGCAGTTGTGGTTGCATCTGGGGGCTACGGAAATGTATTCTTCCTATCGACCAATGCCATGGGGAGCAATGTAACCGCCGCTTGGAAAATCCATAAGCGAGGGGCGCATTTTGCCAACCCATGCTATACACAAATTCACCCAACCTGTATTCCAGTATCTGGAGACCATCAGTCTAAGCTAACCTTGATGTCCGAATCGCTTCGTAACGACGGACGTATTTGGGTGCCCAAGAAGATGGAAGATGCAGTGGCCATACGAGAGGGGCGTTTAAAGCCCACCGAATTGGCCGAAGAGGACCGCGATTATTATTTGGAGCGCAGGTATCCTTCTTTTGGAAACTTGGTGCCACGCGATGTCGCATCGAGAGCTGCTAAAGAGCGTTGCGATGCTGGTTTTGGTGTAAACAAAACAGGACAAGCCGTATATCTAGATTTTGCCGCGGCCATTATGCGTTATGGACGCGAGCAGGCTGCGATTCATCATATTTCTAACCCATCAGATGAAAAAGTACGGGAACTAGGAGAAGAGGTGATCGAAACAAAATACGGAAACCTGTTCCAGATGTACGAGAAAATCGTAGATCAGAACCCGTATAAGACCCCAATGATGATCTATCCAGCGGTGCATTACACCATGGGCGGGATTTGGGTCGATTATAATTTACAAACGAGTATCCCGGGCTGTTATGCTGCCGGTGAAGCTAATTTTAGCGATCACGGGGCCAATCGCCTTGGCGCCTCTGCCTTAATGCAAGGGTTGGCCGATGGGTACTTTGTGTTGCCGTACACCATCGGCGATTACTTGGCTGATGATATCCGTACAGGACCCATCTCCACAGATTCGCCAGAGTTCGATGAGGCCGAAAAGAATATTCAAGGCATCATCGACAAGCTGATGAATAACAATGGCAGCAAGTCGGTAGATCATTTCCATAAGCGTTTGGGTCTTATTATGTGGAACAAATGTGGAATGTCCAGAAATGCTACAGATTTAGAGAACGCAATTAAGGAAATCAAGGAACTTCGAGAAGAGTTTTGGAGCGACGTTCGAGTTCCGGGAGAGGCTAATAGCATGAATCCCGAACTCGAAAAAGCCATGCGCGTGGCCGATTTCTTAGAGTTGGGCGAGTTGTTTGCTAAAGATGCTTTGCATAGAAACGAATCTTGCGGAGGGCACTTCCGCGAAGAGTACCAAACAGAAGAGGGGGAAGCCCTTCGGGACGACGAAAATTATATGTACGTGGCTGCTTGGGAATACAAGGGTGAGCCATCTGATGCGGTCTTGCATAAAGAATCGCTTCGATACGACAATATAGAGGTGAAGACCAGAAGTTATAAATAAAAAAGCGAGAACATGAAGCTGACTTTAAAGATTTGGAGACAGAAAGATGCACAGTCCAAAGGGAGCATGCAAACCTATCAAGCGGATCACGTAGATCCAGACTCGTCTTTTTTGGAGATGTTGGACATCCTTAACGAAGACCTGGTAAACCAAGGAGAAGAACCTGTGGTTTTCGACCACGATTGCCGAGAGGGGATATGTGGTTCTTGTTCGCTACAGATCAACGGAGAGCCTCATGGCCCCGATAGGTTTGTCACTACCTGTCAGTTGCATATGCGAACATTTAGCGATGGAGACACCATCGTTATCGAGCCGTTCCGAGCAAAGGCCTTTCCTGTAATTAAAGATTTGATGGTAGACAGAAGTGCCTTCGATCGTATACAACATGCTGGTGGATATGTTTCCGTAAACACCTCTGGAAATACCATAGATGCCAATGCCATTCCTATTAACAAGGACGATGCCGACAACAGTTTTAATGCTGCAGCCTGTATCGGTTGTGGTGCCTGTGTGGCCGCTTGTAAAAATGCTTCAGCCATGTTGTTTACCTCTGCTAAGGTGAGTCAATTTGCCTTGTTGCCACAGGGTAGAGTAGAAGCGACCACTCGCGTGTTAAACATGGTAGAGCAGATGGATAAAGAAGGGTTTGGTAATTGTACCAACACAGGAGCCTGCGAAGTAGAATGTCCTAAAGGCATTTCGTTAGAGAATATCGCCCGTATGAATCGAGAATATTTGTCGGCCAGTATGAAGGGGTAAAACCTAAATTAGAGACCGATAGTATAAAGCCGTATAGTAGAGCAAAGCACACTATACGGCTTTATCGATTATATTACTTTCTTATTGCTTTCTAGGTTAAGCGGTCTGCCCACCTGGTCGATGTGTTTGATGATGGTCTGGATAAACATATTGACATCATAAGGCTTGATAATGATGTCTCCCATCCCAGAATCGAAGATCTCGTTCCGAACTTCTTCTACCTCCACCGCTGTTAATGCGACAATCGGGATTTCTGGGCTGATACGACGGATATTCTGAGAAGCCTCAAAGCCGTCCATCACTGGCATGTTTAAGTCCATCAGAATAAGATCGAAGTTTTGAGCGCGAATGGCATCCACAGCGCGGGCGCCGTTCTCTACCACCGTACAGAACATCTTGTGTTTTTCCAAAATCTTTTGGGTCACAATTTGGTTGATTCGGTTGTCCTCGGCTACGAGTATGCGTTTGCCTGCTAATACTCCGGCATCTACAATACTTGGAGTCTCCTCTAATTTGTTAGGGTCGGATTTTTTAAGTTTTAGATCGAAGTAAAAACGAGAACCAGCACCCAAGGTACTCTGCAATTGTATTTCGGAGTCGGCATTTTCTAATAGCTTCTTAACAATTGGTAGCCCAAGGCCAGACCCTTGATAATTAAAGTTGACGGAGGCCCCTTGTGCAAATTCCTCGAATATTCGATGTTGTTTGTCTTCGGCAATACCAATACCGGTATCGATAACTTCAAATCGCAAGACGGCATCTTCGCCGGTGCTTTTCTTAGAGCTTACCTTTAATGTGATCTTTCCATTTTCGGTAAATTTACAAGCGTTTCCTACCAAGTTCATCAGGATCTGAGAGAGCATTACTGCGTTTCCGCACAAGCTTTTAGGTACAGACTTCCCTATTTGTACATTGATTCGGTTGTTGTTTTGGATGCAAATGTATTCGAATGAAGTAACGATGCTTTCCATTAGACTGCTCAGCTGGAAATCGTCTTCTTCTACCTCTTTTTCTTCTGCTTCAATCTTGTTGATCTGCAACACATCATTTATCAATGCCAAAAGATAGTCCGCAGAGAATTTTAAAGAGCGTAAATCCTTTTCATGGCTTTTCAGTTCTGGGTCTTCCAGCAGCAGAGTGCTTAATCCTATCACTCCATAAAGCGGCGTTCTCAACTCGTGGCTCACTGTGGAGAAAAACTTGCTTTTTAATTCTGTGAGCTGTTCGGATTGTTCTTTGGCGAATAAGTATTCCTGATTTTTCTTTTTCAGTTCTGTGACAAATTGTTTGCGTTTGCGATAGGCGATTAGTAGGGTTACCACCAAGATCAAAAAGGTGATACACAAACTAAGCAGTAGCATATTTAATCGCGATTTACTCTCTACGATTTGCTTTTGAAGCTCGTTTTGCATCTCTGCGGCTTGTACGTCCTTTCTATATTCGTCCAGTTGTATTTTTTCTGTGGTATTAAATCGTTCTGCCGAAGAAAACACGCCCGAGTTGATGTCCGAGTACTCGTCATAGATTTCGAATGCTTCATAGGCTTCCTTATAGCGCTGCTGCTCGAACAAACTTTCGCTCAAAAAAGAATAGGCTATTTCCAATTCTATGTTGAGGTCTTGTTTTTTGGATTTTTCAATCGCATTGTTAAGGTATTCGTCTGCTTGGTTGTAGAATTTATTCCGCAATAGGTATTCTGCCATAAACAAATCTATTCCTATAGAAAATGAGCTGTGATCGCCAAAGGCCTCCAACTTTCTGGCGGCCAAAATATGGTAATGCGCCTTATCCAATTGGTCGGCGTCCATAGCCGTGTAGATGGCGTTGTAATGCGCCTTGGCCAAGCCTGTAGAGTCACCTATGCTTCTAAACATATTGATCGATCTGCTATGAAATTCCATAGCCAAATCTATCTCCGAGAAGGTGGCATACATATTAGCCATATCCATATAGGTAACCGCGGTTGCCGTATCGTTTTTAGAGAGGCGGGCGTATTGCTCGGACTTCTGCATGTTTTCCTGAGCCAGTAAGGTGTCATTGAGCACTAAGTAGTCGTAAGCCAGGTATCGATATCCTTGATGGATAAAGTAGGGTTCGTCAATGGCGAATGCCATCTTCAGAATATCCTGATTTAGGGCAAGAGATCTATTGTAATGTCCAGAATTGTAGAAGTTATTGGACGAATCGAGCAACCGCTTAAAGTTTGCGGGAGTATTTTCCAGTTTTACCGGAACATCCTCTGTAAGGGTTTCACTTCTTTGTGCGAGGGCAAAAAAGGGCAACATACACAGCAGGAATACGGCTACGGCGCAGGTTCTCATGGTTAGTCAGTCTAATTTGGGACAGGCAATATACACATTTTCTGTTTATTACAGAATTTTCTGACATTTGTCGGGTCCGATCGCTTCCCGTATTTTTAACCGATGATACAATCTAAGCTCCCAAACCAACAGACCACCATCTTTACGGTGATGAGCACTATGGCAAACAAGCATGGTGCTTTAAACCTATCTCAGGGCTTTCCGGATTTTCCTTCGGATCCTGTCCTTATTGAGCTAGTGGCAAAGGCCATGAAGGATGGATTTAACCAATATGCTCCGATGCCGGGTGTTCTGGGTTTAAGGGAAGCAATGTCTAATAAATACGAGCAATTGTATGGGCGGAGTTACGACCCGGAAACCGAGGTAACCATCACCGCAGGGGCTACACAGGCCTTGTTTACGGCCTTTGGCGCCGTGGTTCAGCCTGGTGACGAAGTTATCATCTTTGCTCCGGCCTACGACTCTTACGAACCTGCAGTTAAATTGTTTGGAGGCGAGCCTGTTATCCTGCAAATGCCTGCTCCTAGTTATACACCAGACTGGGATGTAGTCCAAAGCAGCATCACCGAGAAGACTAAAATGGTGGTCATCAACAGTCCGAACAACCCCAGTGGGAGTATTTGGAGTGAATCCGATATGCTACAACTACAACAGTTGGTAGAAGAACACAACTTGTTGGTAATAAGCGATGAGGTCTACGAACACCTTGTATTTGATGGCCTTCAGCATCATAGTGCGGCTGGCTTCGAAGCCTTGGCAAATCGAAGTTTTATTATAGGGTCTTATGGGAAGACCTTTCATAACACGGGTTGGAAGATGGGTCATTGCATGGCTCCTGCTCATTTGATGGCCGAGTTTAGAAAGGTGCATCAGTTCAATGTTTTTGCGGTAAATCACCCTGTTCAAAGAGCTTTGGCTATGTATATGGAAGAATCATCGCGGTATCTGTCGTTGCCAAATTTCTTTCAGCAGAAAAGAGACCGCCTTTTGGCGGGGATAAAGGGCGCTCGATTTGACTTTATGCCTACTTCTGGTACTTATTTTCAGTTGCTAGATTTCAGCCAGATTTCCAAAGAGCACGATCGCGCTTTTGCAGAATACCTGACCACAGAAAAAGGGCTGGCAACAATACCAACATCGGTATTCAACAAAGACCAGATAAACGATTATAAACTTAGGGTCTGTTTTGCCAAGACAGACGAAACCCTAGATACAGCCATAGAATTGATCAACTCCATTTAAGATGAACAAAGAAATTCTACAAGTAGCCATCATTCAGTCGGAGCTAGATTGGGAACAACCCGATCTAAATCTAAAACGCTTCGGCCGTTGGTTAGCGCAATTGGAAGAGGAAACAGATTTGGTGATGCTCCCAGAGATGTTTACCACGGGCTTTTCGATGAATGCATCCCGGCTAGCAGAACCCATGGGCGGGCCTGCAGTAGCTTGGATGCAAGCCATGGCAAAATCTCATGATGTGGCTATCTGCGGAAGTTTAATTATCGAAGAATCCGGAAAATTCTATAATCGGCTTTTGTTTGTGCGACCAGACGGGAGCTATCAAAGCTATGACAAACGCCACACCTTTACCCTCGCAGGAGAACATAAGGTGTTTACCTCGGGCGAGCAGCGTCTAATTGTGGAGTACAAAGGGTGGAAAATTTGCCCGTTGATATGCTACGATTTGCGATTCCCAGTTTGGGCCCGCAATAACGAAAATTATGATTTACTGATCTATACAGCCAATTGGCCGAATAAACGGATGGCCGCATGGGATGCCTTATTAAAAGCACGCGCCATAGAAAATATGTCTTATTGCATAGGGGTTAACCGAGTTGGGTTGGATGGCAACGGACATTTGTATACAGGACATTCTGCCGCATATGATGCCTTAGGTAATAAGATCTCTAAAAATCTGGATGAAGCAGCTTGGATAGAAACAGTAATGCTCTCTAAATCGCAGTTGCGTGAAGTGCAAAATCGACTACAGTTTTTAGAAGATCAGGATTCGTTTAGTCTGTCTTAACCGTTTCGTTTAAACTCCAGTTTGCCCGAACTTCTATGGGCCGCCTATCGAATTTTACGGTTTCTGGTTGTATCCCTTCGATATAATTTCCAGAATCCCACCGCCCATTTTTATTTTCATCGATCAAAATACGGACATAGTAAATTCCTGGATTGATGTAATCGAAAAAAACCACCTCTTTTTCCTGTAAATAAATTTGCTCTGCCACTATATATTGAGCATCCACCAGCTGCAGGGTGAGTGGGTAAGTCAAGTTATCTGGAAGGGTGAGTGATAAGGTTCCGTAGTCCGAAATTGGTTGAGAACGGACTGCAAATTTTAAGGTATCGTTAGTCTGTTCGTAAAAATCGGTAAAACTTCCTGGCAACAGAGACATATGATACACCTTGTCATCTTCTATGTCGAAAACCATCCCCGCTCTGTTATACCTTCGGTCCATGATGATTTGAGTCGGAACTTGTGTAGAATCCTGATCCATCACACTGATTAACTGCGGATCTAGAGCTTCCAAGGGCGTGTTCATCTGGAAGAAAACAGTATCTCTTGGTTTAACTACGCTACTTCCGGTTTTATTTACCTTTAAACTGTCGGCAAACAAATCTTTATACCGAACCAATAAAGTATCCAATTGTCCCTTGTGCCGGCCCGTAAAATAAATCGAGTCCTGTACTTCAGGATCTAGGGCGGGCTTAAACCAATAGTGGAGGGTGTCCTTAGTTATATCTTGGTAAATCCTCGATTCGAACCCTTCAGGCATGGTGCTAATGGGGTCTATCATCAAAGTGTCTTCCAAGCCTTGGTAACCAAACAGGATGTGCCGTTTGTTTAAGAGTGACGGGCGCGCAAGTTCGTAGTCGGCTTCCTGACGAAATAAACTTAAGACATAGCTTGTATCTGTAGGGACATCTATTGGTTCTGCCAAATAAGCGATTTGATCGGTCTCGGGCTGATAGGTATAATTACTGCTAGATTCGCTTAAGGCGACCAATATATATCGCCCTGCTCGGATATTTTCTAGCTGAAAAGAATAAGAACTATCTCTAGTAGCGGTTATATAGGTAGGTAATTCGTTATAAATGATAGAATCTCTGCTGCTTTCTTGGTAGGGGTAAAGCATTACCGTAACAGGGTTCTCCGGCTTCCTGAGCAGCGGATCCACAATACGCCCGGCTACAGTTAAACTATCTATGTAGTCACCAGTAGAGAAGACATATTTGTAATAGTCGTAACTATTCTCTTCGTTGTTGTCTACTATGCTTTTCCCAAAATTGATGGAGTAGGTGGTTTGTGCTTGTAAGGTGTCCTTCAGCATAATTTTAAGCACCTTAGAGGTATTCATCGGGGTGATGACCGGCTGGTATTTTAGCGGTGGAGAAATAATCAGGTGCTGCTGTAAGTCTTTGAGCTTGATGTACTCGTTAAAGTATATCCGAATCTCATCCTTATCGAATTGGGTAGTAAAGTTTTCTGGGTTGCTCTTTACGATAATAGGCGCGATGGTATCTTTAGGACCTCCATCGGGTCTACCGGTCTTGGCACAACCCGCCATAAGTACAATGGCGAATAAAATACAGCAAAAAGATATGGTGCTATGCTTCATCTACTGGCAAAAGTAATTAAACTTTCTTAGGCGATAAACATGGTAGCCATACGAAGTTCACTAGGTTTGGCTGTCCAGATCAGGGAGGCACAATGTTCTAGAGTGGTCCCTGTTGTAATCACGTCATCGACCAATAAAACGACCTTCTCGAGTATGGGCTGTTTTCTGGATATCGCAAAGGGATTTTTTGTGGCCACACGACGGATACGTCCTTTAAACACAGAAGATCGTGTATAGTTTTTTCGGACCAGTAAATCCTCTCTATAATCGGCGTCCAATGCCAAGGCCAGTTTTTTTGCAAAATTGCTTACTTGGTTATATCCTCTTTTGCGCAATTTGCGTTTATGTAGCGGAACTGGCACCACTAGCTGGGTTCGAGCATAGCCCGTGTCAGTCAATTCTTCACCCAGCCAGTTGCCCAAATAACTCCCGATCTGTTGATTCCCACGGTATTTTAATTGATGCAAAAGCCGTTGAGTATACCCTTGTTTTTGAAATTGCAATAAGGCAGTCGCAGCTGTTAGATGTACCCGTCCGAAAAAGCGGTGCTTCATCTCCAAATCTGCGGTTCTATGATGACAAGCCAAGGGCAATTCGTGTAGACACCAAAGGCAAATACAATGTTCATATTTAAGAAGTCTTTGACCGCAACAAGGGCAGGCGCGAGGAAGAAAAAGATCGATCATGGCATCAATTTTTGCAATTGAATTGCCGGAACCCCCTCAGGTTTAGTATTTTTGTTTCTCATCAACACTTCAAAACCATGAGCGAAGAGCAAAGCACGAAGAAGTATAAAATTATTATTGGGGTCCTAGCGGCCTTATTGGTCATATTGTCTATTTACACTTATTCCTTGTATTCCGACAATCAAGAGGTGATAGGAGGTCTGGAACTACAAAAATCGGAAATCCAGGCCGAATTGGAAGACTTAGTAGGGAACTATGATACGGTAATTCAAGAAAACGAGTTAAAAGATGAGCAGTTGTTGGCGGCTAGAGACCGTATCGAGGTTCTATTGGACTCCATCAAGAAATCTGAAGTAAATGCCAACCTTATTCAGCGTTACCGAGCAGAGATCAGTAGACTGAAAGAAGAGCGCACAGTACTCTTTAAACGGGCAGACAGTTTAATGGCAGTGAACCAGCAATTGGTAGGAGATGTGCAAATTGCGAATGCAGCATTGGATGCGTCTATAGAAAAATCGGATTCCTTAGCTGAAGCAAATGTGGAATTGACAGAAACCGTTAAAAAAGGATCTGTAGTTGGAGCGGTAGACTTGCGCGGCGAAGGGGTTATCGTCCGCAAAAGCGGAAAAATAGTCGATACGCGGAGAGCGAGAAGAGCCGACAAGGTGAGAGCCTGTTTTACCCTTACCCCCAATCCTATCGCAGAGAAAGGTGATCGGTTGCTTTATGTACAAGTAATCAACCCAGAGAACAATCTACTAGGAGAGAAAGGAAGCTTGCAGTTTGACGAAGCGACCCTAAATTATAGCACAACGCTAACTGTTTATTACGAGCAAGAAGAATTGGATGTTTGCGCCTTGGTAGATGCCAATGAGGACGACCTGATAAAAGGTCGTTATGTCATCAATGTATTCGATGGACCTAAGCAAATTTCTACAGCATTTATGGAGTTGAAGTAATTAGCTCATTATTTTTAGAGACCGCTGCGATGTTATCGTAGCGGTTTTTTTATTTTTGCGCCATGGCAAAACGGGACGATCAATTTAAAAAAGTGATCTCGCATGCAAAGGAGTATGGATACATCTTTGGATCGAGCGAAATATACGATGGCCTTTCGGCTGTCTACGACTATGCCCAAAATGGGGTAGAGCTAAAAAAGAATCTCCGCGAATATTGGTGGAAGAGCATGGTGAACATGCACCAGAACATCGTTGGGATCGATGCGGCGATTTTGATGCACCCAACAACCTGGAAGGCTTCTGGCCACGTGGATGCTTTTAATGACCCCTTAATCGACAATAAGGATTCTAAGAAGCGTTATCGCGCAGATGTCTTGATAGAAGATTATGCCGAAAAGCTAGAACAGAAAGCTCAGAAAGAAATTACAAAGGCACGCAAGCGCTTCGGAGACGATTTTGACGAAGAGCAGTTTGTAAGTACGCACCCGCGGGTGGTAAAATATAGAGCCCAGCAAAAAGAAATTTTGCAGCGGATGGCAAAATCTTTGGATAACGAGGATTTGGCCGATGTGAAAGCTTTGATTGAAGAATTGGGCATCGCAGATCCGGATACCGGTTCTAAGAATTGGACAGAGGTTCGACAGTTTAATTTGATGTTCGGCACCAAATTGGGAGCCTCGGCCGAATCGGCCACAGACTTATACCTGCGTCCGGAAACCGCTCAGGGAATTTTTGTAAACTTCCTAAACGTACAAAAGACCGGTCGAATGAAGATTCCTTTTGGGATTGCACAAACCGGGAAAGCCTTTAGAAACGAGATCGTCGCTAGGCAATTTATCTTCCGTATGCGAGAGTTCGAACAAATGGAGATGCAATTCTTTGTTCGTCCAGGCGAAGAGATGAAATGGTACGAATACTGGAAAGAAACCCGTCTAGACTGGCATTTGTCACTGGGAATGGGAAGAGAGAATTACCGTTTTCATGATCATGAAAAGTTAGCGCATTATGCAAACGCAGCTGCCGACATCGAATTCGATTTCCCTTTTGGGTTTAAAGAGTTAGAAGGAATCCATTCGCGCACAGACTTCGACCTAAAGGCCCATGAAGAATTTAGCGGGAAGAAACTTCAATTCTTCGACCCAGAATTGGGCGAAAGTTATGTGCCTTATGTGGTAGAGACTTCCATCGGGCTCGATAGGATGTTCTTGGCCGTGCTTAGCCATTCTTTACAAGACGAACAATTGGCCGACGGCAGTAGCCGGGTGGTGCTTAAGTTGCCAGCCATCGTGGCTCCGGTAAAAGCAGCCGTATTGCCTCTTGTAAAAAAGGACGGCTTACCAGATATCGCCAAGGAAATCGTCGATACGCTAAAGTGGGACTACAATGTTGTGTATGACGAGAAGGATGCAGTGGGTCGCCGTTATCGCAGACAAGATGCCGTAGGTACTCCTTATTGTATTACCATTGATCACCAGAGTTTGGAGGATAGAACCGTAACGGTTCGTCACCGAGACAGCATGGAACAAACACGGATGCCTATCGATGAGCTATCGGCTATGATGCACAAAGAATTGTCTTATCAAAATTGGTTGCCCAACAACTAGTCTGCGTTAGTTTGATAGTTCCATTTCGGTAACTTCAATTGGCGTTGCTCTCGGACAACGATTCATCATCCTTAAGCCTCGAAACTTAAAGAATACGATGGCTTTGTCTTGCTTAAAACGTTCACTAAGGTTTATAGGGTCGTAGTACAACAAGCTGTTTTCTCCCGTACTTATGATAATCTGATAAGGACAGTCGCCCTCCTTATCGGAGTAATGAATGGTGCCTTTGGTATATCCTTTTACAATCATATCCTGATCTCGGCTATTGTTTTGTTCCATGTTTTTTTTCTTGGTATTACAGCTACAAACTAAGAAGGCTGTCAAGATGATTAACGAAAGAGCTTTTATTGGTTTCATTTACAAAGTGTTTTAGTTTCTCCTCAAATAATTTACAACAAATGTGCCGAAACACAAGATTGAAAATTATCTAGCGAAATTGTGATTGACTCGAAATTAGTAAAAAGCCTATTGTTTTAGTGGAGTAATAATCTTTGTAAACACCTATTAATCAAGGCGCTTCTGAATAAATATTTTTTTTACAATCCACTTATTTTTAAAGAATTCGATGTATTTTTAAGCGAAATAAAAATTGTAACCAAAATTCAACTTAAAATGAAATTTACTTACTCATTACTTGCGTTATGCTTTATGTTTAGCATGGGAGCATTTGCGCAGGAATCTTATGGGCCCACAAGCACCGGTACGATGCAAGGCCCCACTTATGTGCCTAGTTTGGCGCAGCAGCTCCAGGACGGAACCTTCCAAGAAGGATTTAGTTCGGCTGTAGAACAAGGACACCCAAAACGCAAACACGGAAACAACGTGGTTCCAGGTAAGGGTTTCCCAAAAGAAGGTTTTGTTGATCCGACTGTAGAGGCTCAGCGAAATGCTCCTCTAACTAGAAATCGTACTCCGATTGTTACATTCGAGACCACCACGAGTACGGCTACTCCTTCAGACCCGACGGGTGCTGTAGGACCAGACCACTATGTGGCGGCATGGAACACCTCTTTCCGTATTTTCGACAAGAGTGGTAACCCACTAACCCCTGCTGCTTCCTTGGCAACTCTTTTCCCTGGGAACGCAATTGGAGATCCAATTGTTTTTTATGATGCAGAGGCCGATCGATTCGTGATTACCGAATTCGACAATAACCCTAATGGATTCAATGTAGCTGTATGTACTGGCTCTGACCCAGTAAACGACGGATGGCATATTTACACTACCGGTTTTGGAACAGGTTCATTCCCAGATTACACCAAGTTTGCCGTATGGGCAGATACTTATATGGTGACTGCCAACATTTCAAATAACAACAGAGTTTTCGCTATTGAAAGAAATGAAATGCTAGACGGAAATCCTTCTCAGTTCGTAGCACTTCCACTTCCTGGACTTGTAACTTCCGGCTTCTATAGCCCGCATGCTTTCCACACCACCGACGGACAATTGGCTCCAGCTGGCACACCAGCGCCAATCGTTTATATGGCGGATGACGCATGGGGTGGAGTTTCTGATGACCACTTGAAAGTTTGGAGCGCTTCGATCGACTGGGTCAACACAGGAAACTCGTCTATGTCTGCAGCTCAAGAAATCCCTGTTACAGATTTTATCGGGGTTTTTGATGGAGGTAACTTTAGTAACCTAGAACAGCCAGCTGGTCCGGATATCGATGCTATGCAGGCGACTATCATGAACCAAGCGCAGTACCGTCGTTTTGGAGGATACAATTCTGCGATCTTCAACTTTGTTGTAGATACCGACCCAACTGCTGGAGAGCTAGCAGGTGTTCGTTGGTACGAGCTACGTCAGACTTCTGACGGACAGCCATGGACTATTCACCAAGAAGGAACTTATACGTCTCCTAATGGAGGTAAGCACGCTTTTGCGGCTAGTATGGCTATGAATGACAACGGAGATATCGGGATGGGCTATAGTACTGTTAGTACTTCAGAGATGATCGCCATCTATTATACGGGACGTTTGGCTGGAGATCCACTTGGTGTCATGACCGCTGAAGAAGAGTTAATCGCTCAGAGTACTGCCAATAACACCAATTTGCGTTATGCGGATTATACACACCTAACTTTGGATCCTGTTGACAACACTTTCTGGCATGTTTCAGAATATTTCAACAGCAACCGTCGTAACATCGTTGGACAATTCGCCTTGGCACCACCACAGCCGGACGATATCGGGGTTACTTCCATCGACGAGCCAAATAGCGGTATTTTAACTGCGAACGAAGATGTAACTATTACGATCCGTAACTTTGGTAGTAACGACATCGACGATCCAGAAGTGCAGTATACTATAGACGGAGGAACTCCTGTTGTAGAGTCTTATTCTGGGACGATAGCTGCCGGAGCTTCTGAGTCTTTCACCTTTGCTGCGCAAGCAGACCTTTCTGGTGCTGGAGATTACACCATCGAGGCTAAGACTAACTTGCCAGGTGATTCTAACACTGCCAACGATGCTACTACAAAGACAGTAACCAATGGATTGGTTTACTGTGAGCCAACAGGAAACTGTGCCGATTTCAACGATGGGGTAACCATGCTTCAATTGGCAGATCAGGATCTTGATGTAGAATGTGGACCGACAGGTTATGCAGATAACACTGACATCACTTTTAACTTCGACTTCAACGACAATCCATTTAATGGAGTTGCTCAAATGGGATGGGACGATTCTGCTTTCGCAATTTGGATCGATTTTAACGATGATGGAGTATTTAGTGCAGACGAGTTGATCGCCGACGAGGCCGTTGCTCTTGCAGATACAGATCATCCATTTACTATCGACTTCACAGGTGTTCCTGCAGCTACTTCTGGAGAGCACAGAATGCGTGTTCGCGGAGAAGATTTAGATCAGGATGGAGATTACCTAATCCCATGTGATGACTTGGAATTTGGTCGTACGAACGACTATACCGCCAACGTTACAGGAATTTTAGGAATCGAAGACCATGAACTATTGGGGTCAGATTTGATCGTCTTGACAAAACCCAACAAGCAGTTCGAGATCTCTTTGGTAACCGAGTTTGACGGAACAGCTTCTATCGCTGTTTATAACAGCCTAGGTCAAATTGTTGCTTTCAACAACTTGGCAAAAGAAGGCGACCGTTTCGCTTACAAATTGGATATGTCTCAGGCAGCTTCTGGGGTATACTTCATCAAGATGGGAGACGAAAGAAGCCGTAGCTACAAAACAGCGAAGATCGTTGTAAACTAAGCGATAGCTAAATAGAATATATGATAGCGGGCCTCCTTGAGGCCCGCTATTTTTTTAGAAGTAGGCCCTAAGCTGGATGGCCCCTGTATGTATGGCATTAGAGTTTTCGCTCTTTCTTCCGAAGTAAGAGAGGTTGGCATCCAAAAACTTGGTGATCCGCTTCTGAAATAGCAAGGTCCAGGTAAAGTTGGTGCCTGGTTGGAGCCCCTCTAGCATAGTATATGCCACCGGAGAAAAAGGACTGCCTTCGAACTGATTTTCGATATAATTGAACCCGCCAGAGATCGAAATCTTCTGCACATTATTGTAGGCGAAAGAAAGGCCCAATTTGTTTTGAGTAAGTGCTTCAAATTCCATCAATTGGTTTTCTTTAGAAGCGCGCTCGTAAAACAAATCGAAGCGGGTACGCTGGTTAAGCAAGTAGCTTACTTTCGGTTCCATGGCATAGGTGTCCAACTCATAGTTTCGGCTAGAGAAGTTTTGTGAAGTGCTTCTGTTATTGCCTAAACTCCCTTTAAAAGCCATAATCCAAGATTGCTCAATTTTATGACTAAAGTTGAGTTGATGACTATACAGTTTGTTCTCTTGTAAGCCAAAGGCAATGAGGTTGCTAGCGGCGCTCGTTATGTAGGTGTAACTGGTTGTATAGCGCTGTTTTCCTCTGTTAAAGAACAGGGTATTCCTAAAATTTAGAGACAGTCCAAGCTCTTCATCATCAGAATTACCAAACGGGCTTATAGCGCCTAAATCGTTGTTCTTTCTAATCTTTCGATCTACCAAGTAGGAAGTTTGGTTGTGGAAATGAGAGAGCACTTTCTTTAATCCTTCTCTGTTCGCCCAAGTGCCCGGATCGAGCGTAATCAACTGGCTAAATTTGTTGTTTCGGACCTTTACAAATAACTGGTTGGGGAGCAGCACCCGAATGTATTCTGCCTCATCCGGAAACTGGGCAACCTCAAATTCATCCAATTCTTGTACACCGTTTTCGTTGTAATCGATCCAGGTATAGATTCCTTGCCCAGGTTCTGTTTGGATATAGGTAAACTCCTGCTGGGCTACCGTACCGCTGTTAGATTCTATTACCGTGTTAAGCCTGACGGCTCCTTTCCAGATACGCTGAGCGTAGACCAGGCGGGTATTAAGCGTTTTTTCGTCATCAATGCTGTCCGCCTCAAACTGCAATTCTCTATAATTTGCAAATAGATTGAGCTGGGTATTCTGGTTTTGAACTAGGTTGGATTTTAAATACACATCATGCGAGGTATTTACCCTTTGCAGTCGGTTGTTTCTAACACTATCATTTACACGATAGCGATAACCAACCGCTCCGTACACTTTGGTGCTATCGCCAATCCCGGTATAGATTTCATAAGAATTAAAACGCTGGCTAATGGCAGAGAGGCTATCATTTTCTGTAGCCTTTACCTGGTTGTCCTCCGCCCAATATTTACCTCCAATCCAAGCCTTATCCATACTATAGGTTAGCTGTGTATTAGCTCTAGAAAATTTGGTTTCTTGTACGTCGCTTTCGCTATCCATCAAGCTTCCATTGGCTAGTATGCCCCATCGGCCTAATCGCCATTGGACGCCCATTAAATGTCGGAAACCCGAGAAGTTCTCTGAGAAATCCAGGTTTTGGAACTGATAGTTGATGGCTTCCCCTTTTAAGTTGCCAAAAGAAAGCCCACCGGTTAAGTAACGCTGATCTCCTAATGGGTCGAGCAAGTTCCAATCTCTTGTAAACTCTACATTGTAGAGACGTTCGATGTTCCTAAAGTCTTGGTTGAGGTAATCTGCAGAAGCGAGCACGTCCAATTGCAAGCTATCTGCAGTGGTGATAAGCCGTTGCTTCCCTGCAAAACGAACCGCTAAACCTTCGTTGTCGTCGTTATCAATGTCGGAGAATAAGTTGAGGTCGTTAATACTTCCCGCCAGCTCGAAGTTTAGATCTGTTTTTTCGCTCGGGCGGTAGTAGCCGTCAAAACCAGCCATCTGCAATTTCTCTGGGGCGTTAAGCCTTATGATGGGGGCATAACTGCCTTGCGGCACCCCATCGATGGGTGCTACATATTCGTATATAGAGTTTACTGCGGTATTCGAGCTAAGCACATAGTTACCATTGTTTTCGCCTACCAAAGAAAAGCGCACATTGAACAGCTCGTCTTCTGGGTTGTTAGAGAATACGAAAATCTCTATCCCGTCTACCACCTCCTTTTTGTACAATATTTTATTTTCAGAAAAAGTATCGGGCACTGCCGATGGGGCGATCATCTGGTCTGGATCATCTCCAGCATTAACAAGGATATCGACCTGGTTCTCTGTAAGGTTTTGTTGAAGGGGCTGATTTTTGGCATCACTTTCTGTATACACATAGGCGCCCATACCAAAGGTGTCGCTGCTATAATTTCCGCCACCATAACCGATAAACCTGCTATAGTTTCTGTCGGTGTATTGGTACTCCACTACTATCCGCATGTTTGCCGTGATAGGGAAGATGGGGTTAAAACGAATCTCCCCAGCATTGTAATCGATTACATAGTCGTTGTTCTCCCCTCGCTTCAGCAGTAAACCATTAACAAATACGCGCTCGCTTCCAGAAACGATAAGGATATACAGCTCGCCATTAGGTCCGACCAATTTATAGGGTCCTTGGTTTCCTTCGAGGGCAGTAAATGTGCTACGCTGAAACACCCCTCTTACCAGGGCTCCCGCAAGAAACGCCTCCGTTTTGGAGCCGTCAGAATGGTCGAAAGTTGCGCCCAATGCAATCCCTTGTACTTTTTTGGTGAACCGCCCAAAGTAGGTCCTATCGTTAATTAGGTCTACATCTCCTGCCCGTATGCGCCACTTTTCACCATAGAGCTCTATAAATATCTGGTCGAATTCGTCTAGGCTCTGAGAATAGCCTCCTTCCTGAGTAGGAATGTTAGCATCTTGTATGGAGGCTCTAATGCCTACCTTTTCATTTAGTTGCCCAGTAATTTGCAAGTCGAGTTCGCTGTTAACTACCGTATTTTGGTTGCTGCCCACCGTAATACCACGGCTAATCGATCCAAGGGTGTTTAGCCCTTCGAACGGAGCGTTGCTTCTGCCTGTATTACTGCGCTCGAGTGTTTGAAGTTTGTCAATTCCACTATTGTTGCTGGCGATAATGCTGGGGTCTAGCACATAATACTTTTTGGTAAGATAGTCTGGATAGGGTACGAAATTTACCTCTATGCTATCTGTGCCAGAAAGCCTGTTGGGGTTGAGGATTAAAATTCCCTTAGCATAATCTATGCGATAGGCGGTAGAATCTAACTGGGTTCCATTTTTTTGAAGCACCTTAAAACGGATGGGGTTGATCCCTGCACTGTCTAAAACGATGGTATCTTGCACCGCTACCATTCTTTGCTGGTCGGTCTGGCCAACGGCCAAGCCCGTCCAAAGCAAAAGCAACAAGTAACAGTACCGCATCATCAGGTCTTTAACATAGGCAAGTGAAGCTAAGAACGCAAGGGAAGGCGCCGTTATTGCTAATCCCTTTTCGATATCTATGACTGGCCATCATTATCTTCTAGCCATTGTTCTTTGGTTAGGTTATACCAGTTTGCTAGTTCCCCTTCATATTCGAAAACATCCACAAAGCGCAGACCAACTTTTTTTAAGATGATGTTAGAAGCTGTGTGGGTCACATCTGCTGCTCCGCCTATTTCCTTTAAGTCCAGTATTTCGAAACCATATTTAATAGATTCTATGGCGGTTTCTGTAGCAATTCCTTTGCCCCAGTATTCTTTACGCAGGCGATACCCCAAATCGTAGTACCCAAAGTGGCGTAGGCCTTCTTCATACTTTAAACCGCTCCAGCCGATGAAGTCGTTGGTATTTTTATCTACTATGGCCCAACGTCCAATTCCGTTCTTGGTGTATTGTCCCTTTATGTATTCTATCGCTTCCATTGCTTGTTGGCGCGTTGTAATTGGGTTTTTACCTAAGAACTCGTGTACGTCAGGGTCGGAGTCGAGCAAATACATCCCTTCCAGATCTGTGGCTTCGATATCGCGCATCAACAGTCGGTCGGTTTCTACGTGGATGTTCATTTTAGTTGAAGTTGAATTGATAGCTGGATCAATATTAAATAAAAATTAGATCTCAATGTATTCTTTTCATCAAAGTTATCTAAATTCGAACGAATCAAAATCGGGCCAGATGAAGATCATATCATACAACGTAAATGGCATTAGAGCAGCCATGAGAAAAGGCTTTGTAGACTGGTTAAAAGCCGCAGACCCTGATGTGCTTTGCATACAAGAAACCAAGGCGATGAAGGAGCAGGTAGAAGTCGAATTATTGGAAGAAGCCGGCTATAAATACCACTATTGGTACAGCGCACAAAAGAAGGGGTATAGCGGGGTGGCCATACTTTCTAAAACAGAGCCAAAGCATGTAGAATATGGCACCGGAATCGATTATATGGATTTTGAGGGCCGAAACATCAGGCTGGATTTCGAGCATTGTTCTGTGATGAGCCTCTACCTTCCTAGCGGAACCAATATAGAACGCTTGGAGCATAAGCTTACCTATATGGCCGACTTCCAGACTTATGTAGATGGTCTTAGAAAGGAGATCCCCAACTTGGTGATTTGTGGAGATTACAATATCTGTCACGAAGCCATCGATATACACGACCCTGTTAGAAACAAAAAGGTCTCTGGGTTTTTACCTGTAGAGCGAGCATGGATAGGCAGCTTTATCGATAGTGGCTTTATCGATTCGTTCCGACATCTAAACAAGGAACCTCATAACTATACTTGGTGGAGTTACCGAGCCAATGCACGCGCCAATAACAAAGGCTGGCGGATCGACTATAATATGGTGTCCACACCTTTACAAGAAAACATCAAACGCGCCGTTATATTCCCAGAAGCCTACCATAGTGATCATTGTCCTCATATGGTCGAATTAGCATTTTAATTTTCATTCCCCATGACAAAAAATTTAATCCTACTTATACTCATAGCTGTAGTAAGCACATCTTGCGTATCGACCAAGATGTACGACGAACTTAAAGCGCAAAATCAAATTCTAAAGCAAGAAAACCGCGACCTGATGGCCCGTTTAGACGAGGCCGGCGGTTCTGGTGCTGGCACTGGAGATCCGCTGCAAAACCAGGTAGATCGTTTACAAAGCGAAAAAACCGCTTTGGCTATGGACCTTCAGGCCTCCAAAAGCAAGTACGACCGGTTAAAAGAATCGTACGACGCCCTAGAGGCAAATAGTTCTTCGGCCTTAACCGATAACCTAGAGCGAAATCGTAAACTTTTAGAACAGTTGGAAGCCAAGGAAAAAGAGTTGGCTGCCGAGGCACTGAGGCTCGAAACCTTAGAACGCCAGTTGCAGGACCGTTCCCAGCGCGTGGCAGAATTGGAAGGAATCATCGCGGCTAACCAAGCCCGAATGAATGATTTAAAGACCGCTATTTCTGCTGCCTTAGCTCAGTTCGAAGGCAATGGTTTAACCGTAGAACAGAGAGATGGAAAAGTGTATGTTTCTATGGAAAACAAACTGTTGTTCGAAAGCGGAAGTTGGGCCATAAATAGTCGAGGTGCGAGTGCCATCGATGCCCTTGGAACTGTTTTGGCCAAGAACCCACAGATTGCGGTATTGATAGAAGGACATACAGATAATGTGGCCTATGGTGGGAACGGCAACATCGAAAACAATTGGGACCTCTCCACAAAACGAGCCACCTCTGTAGTACGACTATTGCTTAAAAATGGAGGGATAGAGCCGATAAACTTAACAGCGGCAGGGAAGGGGCCTCACGCTCCGGTCGCCGAAAATTCTACTGCGGGCGGGCGCTCCAAAAATCGAAGAATAGAAGTAGTCTTAACGCCAAAACTAGACGAATTGGCTAAAATGTTGGAAGATATCTAATGAAGTATACTAAGCTGCCAAATACAGATCTTAGCGTAAGTAAAATCTGCCTTGGCACCATGACCTATGGCAGGCAAAACAGCGAGGCCGAGGCGTACCAACAATTGGATTATGCATTGGCGCAAGGGGTCAATTTTATAGATACTGCCGAGATGTATGCGGTGCCTGCTTCCAAAGAAACCCAAGGGCTAACAGAACAATATATAGGGAGTTGGCTTACAGCAAGACAAAATAGAGACAAAGTGGTTTTGGCAACAAAAATCTCTGGCCCTAACAGGTCATTTCAATACATCCGTGAGGATCTGAGTTTTAGCAGGCAGGCTTTAGATCATGCCCTAGAAAACAGCCTGCGTAGGTTGCAGACAGATTATATAGACCTTTACCAACTGCATTGGCCAGAGCGCCACGTCAACATCTTCGGTGTGCGCGAATATCCTTATGGCAGTAATACCCAGTGGGAGGACAACTTCGAAGCTGTTTTAGATCGTTTAGACGACTATGTTCGTCAAGGTAAGATTCGGCATGCTGCGGTATCTAATGAAACACCTTACGGCTTGATGAAGTTTATGGAGGCTCACAGAAAAGGGAAGCTTAAAGTAGTTTCTACGCAAAACGCATACAGCCTACTACAACGTCGAGACGAAATTGCCTTGACGGAAGTGTTAGAAATGGAAAACATTGGTTATTTGGCCTATTCGCCCTTGGCTTTTGGAGTGTTATCTGGCAAGTATTTGGGCGAAACCATGCCCGAAAAAGCAAGGGTTACGCTCTTTCCAAATTATTCGCGCTACAGCTCGCAGCAGTCTTTACATGTTACGTCCCTTTATAACGATATCGCACAGAAGCATGGCTTAAGTCTTACACAAATGGCCTTGGCTTTTGTCAACTCCAGACCATTTATTACCAGCAATATTATTGGCGCTACAAGTATGGCACAGCTACAAGAGAACATCGCAAGTATCGATGTGGAATTAGCTGATGAGGTGTTGAGAGCTATCGCTGTACTTCATGCGCAATATCCGAACCCAGCGCCTTAACCAAAGAGATGTTTCACCAAGTCGGTCACCTTACCGATGGCGATTAGTTCTATGCCTGCAATTTTTCTACTCAATTTTGCATGCTTGGAAATGACCATGCTTTCGAAGCCCATTTTCTGAGCCTCGGCGATACGCTGTTCTATGCGGGGCACTGGGCGTACTTCTCCAGCCAAACCGATTTCGGCAGCAAAACATAAATGCTTGGCTACTGCGATGTCTACGTTAGATGAGAGCACTGCAGCCACGACTGCCAGATCCATGGCAGGGTCGTCCATTTGAATCCCACCGGTGATGTTTAAAAACACATCCTTGGCCCCTAATTTAAAACCTGCCCTTTTTTCGAGTACGGCCAAGAGCATGTTTAGTCGTTTAGAAGGGTAGCCTGTAGTCACGCGTTGAGGCGTTCCGTAAACTGCTGTGCTTACCAAGGCCTGGATCTCGATTAGTAGAGGTCGCATTCCCTCTAGGGTGGCAGCGATGGCTGTTCCGCTTAAATCTTCGTTGTTGTTAGAAAGAAGCAATTCGGAAGGGTTGTCTACCACCCGTAAGCCATTGGACAACATCTCGTAAATGCCTAGTTCGTTGGTGCTTCCAAATCTGTTTTTATGTGCACGCAACATGCGATAGGCATGATTGCGATCGCCCTCAAATTGTAGCACAGTATCCACCATGTGCTCGAGCACTTTAGGTCCCGCTATATGCCCATCCTTGGTAATATGCCCGATTAGCAAAACCGGGGTGTCTGTCTTCTTGGCAAATTGTATGAGTTCGCTGGTGCATTCTCGTATCTGTGAGACGCTTCCAGGGCTGCTTTCTATATGTTGAGTGTTTAGGGTTTGAATAGAATCGATCACCAACACCTGCGGGTTTAGCTGGCGTATGTTGCCAAACATCTTTTGTGTATTGGTCTCTGTTAATATATAGCAATCGTCCTTGTCTTGTCCAATACGCCCTGCGCGCATTTTAATTTGCTCTGCGCTTTCTTCGCCCGATACATACAATACAGATTTTGGGATAGAAAGAGCTACTTGAAGCATCAAGGTGCTTTTACCAATGCCTGGTTCTCCACCTAGTAAAGTAACAGAGCCCGGAACTAATCCGCCTCCTAAAACGCGGTCTAATTCTGGATTAGCAGTAGAAAAGCGAGGAGTTTGCCTAGGGTCTATTTCGGCAATGCGTCTGGGTTTATCTTGGCGATCGTTGCCCTCGGCCTCCCAAGCCTTGGGTTTTTCTTTGCTCACCACTTCCTCTGCTATGGTGTTCCATTCTTTACAAGTATGACACTGGCCTTGCCATTTGGCAAACTGAGTGCCACAATTTTGGCAGTAATATGCAGTCTTGGTTTTTGCCATTTAGTACCCGAAGTCTTCCTTGATTTTGTCGGCCTTATCCAACATCAGATCTACAGTAATAAAGTCTACCTCTTCCTTGTCGAAGGCTCCTTGATAAGTACGCATGGCTTTTTTTGGTTGCCCGGATTCTTCATAATAACGAGCCATATAATAGTCGCCTAATACTGTTTCGGGGTATTGACGTTGTGCCATGCTGGAAACCTCACGAAGGCTTTCCCACTGCTTGCGCTTTTCGCAGGCGGTCATCACAGCGATGTAGTCGTTGGTACGAATCGAATTGGTAAGACCAAAAAGATCTTCGATGGTTTTGTATTTGTCTAGCAAATAGAGGTGCAAGGGCATCTCTGTCTTCATCAACTTTTCTTCGTACTCTTGTTTGGAGATAGGCCGGTACACAGAAAAAATCTTCTCCATAGCCGATGGGATCGCTCTTGCTACCAACGAGTAATGCGTCGCGCCTTCGAAGTTGTCGAAATAGTAAGAGAACTGATCGTTCTTTAGCGGGGAGAGGGTCTTGTCTAAGTTAATCGCGATCTCGTTTAAGTCCTGTATATCGTCTGTACCTGTTGCCATATAGTAAAAAATCTTACTCGGGATGGCAGGGATGCGAGTTGGTAATCTTTCGTCCATCAAAGGTGCTAGGTCTGGACTTAGGCTGATATAACCGTTAAAAAGCGGAGGATCCTTAAACAAATAATAATTGATATAGTTGGCGGTAAAGTCATGGCCAACGGCGATGATAAATTTGGCCGTTCTAAAGTTGTCATCGATAAAAGGAATAAGCTCTAGCCCGATAAACTCGAAGAAATCTGCTCCACCATCGGCGGGCATAAAGTTGGTGTCGTCGTAATTACAATCGTCATACCGATTGTCTCCTTGCATAACCCCAACCACGATACTCTCTGGCATGTCTTCCCAGTAGCCAAAATAATCTACATTCCCCGCAACAGGTTCGAAAAGGTAATTGGCATCGAGCACCAAAACAATGGGATAGGACTTCTCTGTATTTTCTTCGTAATCTCGAGGTAGCTGTATTTTTAGTCTTCGGGTAGTCCCCAAAAAATCCGAGGGAAGCTCTTCGTACAAAATCTTGGACTGCGCTAGGGTAGAAGCGCTTATCAGCAAGGCAAATGCCCACAGGACAAAATGTTTCATAGTAGGGTGTTTGATAAGGGAAGTAAGTTACTAAAATTACAAGTAGACCAACAAGCTCTTAAAGGTACTTTTGCAGTTCTTTCTTCATATAATCGGCACTAAAGGCTGCACTCTCCATAGAACTATGGGTATAATTTCCACCCTGTTCTAAATAGTAATATTCTAAGGCGGTTTGATCCAATTCTGGGAGGATCTTTTTATAATCGATAGATCCGTTACCCAACTCGGTATAATCTCTAGAAACTTTATGCATGTCTTTGATATGCCACATTACATAACGGCCCGGATCTTGGGCGATCAGTTCTTTGCCGCTTAACTTAGAAGAATGCGATACCCAATACAGATCCAATTGTAGTTTTACTAACTCGGGATCCGTTTGTTTGGTAACAATCTCCCAACCGTTAATGCCGCCCATGTCGTCAAAGTCGAAGCCATGATTATGATACGCTAATCCCAATCCTGCTTCGTTTACCATGGGCCCTATCAGGTTTAGCAGCTCGGCAGTTCGGGCAAAGCCCGATACTGTGCGGTAGTCTGGTGCTGTCCAAGGCCAAACTATATAGCGACTGCCCATGCTAAGGGCACCCTCTATCGCCTTTTCGGTAAAGTGTAAAAGGTCATCTTGCGGTTTGGGTAAAAAGTCGGTAAATGGATAGTGGCCACTACTAATGCCAAGTTCTAAGTCGTCTAGAATAGACTTAAACTCTGCGGTTGGGTAGCCATAATAAGTTCCTTTTTCGGCATCAAAGCCAAAGTGTTCAAAATCTTGATACCCCATCTGCTTTAAGGCTTTAATGGTGGCAATAGGATCTTCTTCCATGGCATCCCTTACAGAGAACAGCTGAAATCCCATTTTAAATTTTGGATTGTTTTCGTTACTCATACAAGACATAGGAAGACAGGAAGCTACCCCTGCGGCGGCACTTAATTTTACAAAAGTTCTGCGTTTCATAATAGTTGGTTCTTAAGTATTATAGCGGGTTATTCTATTGTGGTCTTTTCTTCTTTTCTACCACCCAAGCGCCACATCAAGATCCCGCCGGTTAGGAACATCCAAATCGCATAGGCCCCGGTGGGGATGCCCATTTCGATGTTGTTTAAAATAGTGGTGGCGATTACTATCGCTAGCGTACCGTTTTGGATTCCGCTTTCTATGGTGATGGAGATGGCATTTTTTTGACTTAGCTTGAAAAGCTTAGCGCTAAAAAAGCCCAAAGCCATGGTCCCTAGGTTGAGCAAGAGGGTTACCAAGCCTACTTCTTTCATGGCCGTGCCAAGGATTTCTAAATTCGCTACGATTACCGCAATAAAGACCAGGATAAACAAAACGGTAGAGGCGATGCGCATGGGACGCTCCGCACGAATGGCGAAGGCCTTGTTCACTCTTCTAACAATCATCCCTATAGAGATCGGTATTACGGTAATGACCATTATTTGCAAGATGGTATCGCCAATGGGGAGTTTTATTTCTACTCCAGAACCGGTCCCAAAATAGTCTAAGGCGTAGGAGAGAATAAATGGAATGGAGATGATACTCACAAAACTAGTGATCGCAGTTAGGCTTACCGACAAGGCAATATTCCCCTTACTCACCTGGGTGATGAGGTTGCTCGTCGGGCCGCCAGGGCAGCTTGCTAAAATCATTAAACCAACAGCCATGATGGGACTCAGGCCAAAAATCACGGCCAGGCCAAACCCGATAAGCGGTAAAAAGATAAGCTGGTTGGTAAGCCCGATTAGCATGGCTTTTGGGTAGCGAACAATACGGGTAAAATCTTTTGGAACCAAAGTCATACCCATACCAAGCATAATAACGGCCAGGGAGATGGGTAAAAATATTTGGCTGATCATTTCTGCTGCGTCCATAGGTCGAGTGTTAAGTTAGATTTTTTAAAAATTGGTAGTCATTCTGAAACATGCTTAGCATTTCTGCAGAAGGGGGTCGTATCCTATCTTCTGCGCCGCTATCGATTAAAATCTGACGCATATCTTGGGCTTTCTTGTTCTTCCAAAACCCGGCCTTGGTAAAACCGATGGCACAAATCTGCTCGCCTTGTTTAAATATTTGACGGTGATACACCCACTTTTCGTCAGACCCATCCATTTGCAGGGTAATTTCGAACTTCTTCCACATTTTAAGCGGTTTTTTGTAGATGATTTTTTGCGAAGCCAAAACGCCGGTCATGCCTTTTTTAATGGTATGCTCGTAGAGCTTCGATCTAAATACTACCTCAAATCGAATCAGGTCCATATAATAGAAATACTTAGAATTGGCCATGTAGCGAAAGGACTCGCAATCTAAGGGGCTCACGCGCCTACGTCGGCTTAAGTCTGCATAGAGTTTTACGGGTTTCCAAAAGAAGCGCGAGGCGATATAGACAAACAGTAAATGTAGCCAGTAATAGAGCATAGGTCGGTTGGTGGACCCCACTTGGTGGGATTGCTCATTAAAGTTAAGGAAAAACTCGGGCTTCTACTAGAAGTTATATTGAATCAAGGCTTTGAGGAAGAAAGGCGTGTCTATATCAAGTACGTTGACCCTAGAGATCGGGACGCCAAAATCGTCTTGGACTTTTCCCTTAAAGGTTTGCCTGGTGGCCAGAGTAGAAATGAATAGCAATGAAACGACAAGTTGAAGCTTCATCATGAACAATTTTTTAAGCCGCTAAAATACTATTTTGGCATAAATCTACTGGGATCTTCTTTGTCCAACCCATCGTCTTCGCCATCAGTAGATGGCCCAACAGGATGTTGTTCTTCGATAATTACTTTTTCCTCTGTGTTAGTCACATTGGCCGAAGGAGATTCGGACTGGGATGAAGTGTTGGAATAAACAGGTTCGGTAAGCGCTTCCCAAGGTTTTCTAATTTTTCGACACTTCAGTAAATAGGGTATCAATAGCAGCAGTTCGAACCGGAAGTTGAATAAAATAGTGCCTTCTTCAAATGCGATGATTGGCTGTACAATCATCATTATCACACATACAATGATCCCAACTGCGGCATCGATTAGGCCTAGTTTTATGGCATAGTCTTTTTCGGTCCACATGGCGAATGCCGTAAAACCTTTAAACAGGATTAGCAAGCTGATAAGGATTCCTAAAGGAGAATAGCGGTCATAGGTTTCCATCCCATAAATGGCACTTTCTCCGGCAATCCAAAGATCGATAGGGCTACCGATTAATTCCAAAAACGAAACGAACAAAGCTATGGCCCCAAGGAACAGGAAGATCCAGATAAAAATCTTTATCCACCACGGGAGTAATTTTCTTCTGCGGTAGAGAATTTTTCTAGTCATCCAGCGGGTTATTTGGTTTGTCCCCCAAGACCTTGTGGGTAAACCATCGAACCAAGGCTTCCATGGCCAGCATGGCGACAATCACTACAATAAAGGTGATGACTCCATGGAATGCACCATGAAATTGAATTTGATCGCCAAACAGGATTTCCAAAATCCATAGGATGACAAATTTGGAGCCGAACAGCAAAGCCCAGGCAGCGAAGATGCGCATGCCTTTTCTGCCTTTCTTCTTAAAATGTTCGCCAACACCATGTTCCAATTTAAAGGTAAGTACTAGCATAATCTGCAGTACCAAAGCGGCTAAGAGCGATACGCTAAAAGATTGGATTATTACTTTGTCCCAAAATTCGTCAAGTAAGTTCAATACGGTGAGATCTACCAAGATGGCAGTAAAGTACCGGATAAAAAACATCTGACGTCTAGAGAATTCTTTGGCTTCTATTGTATTGGCCATGATTTAGTTGAAAGGGTTGGTAAGTGAAAGTAATGATTTTTTCCGAGTCCAGAACCTGAACTAAGCTTCCTTTTCTTCCGCTGATGTATGATCTCGATTGTAGATGGGTAGGTAAATTAAAGATAGTACTCCAAAGAATACCAAAGACACAATATTGCTGGTCCAAACAATCCATCCAAAGGCGAACCCGAGCGATTCGGGAATGCCAAAAACCAAAAGAATTCCCATGATGGCGGCAGGGTAGGTGCCAAAACCACTATTGGTAAAGGCAAAGGTAAAGCTACCCACTACAAAGGTGATGATAAGCGTGCCAAAGCCGATGGAAGAAGTCTCTTCTAAGGCCAGGGTAGCCGTATAAAAGGATAACAAATAGAGTGCCCAAATTACCAAGGACTGAAATATAAATGCGCCTTTTCGCTTCATATGAATTACGCTTAGCATACCCTCTTTTAAGCCATAGACCAGCCCGTTAATTTTGTTAGCCAAACCGCTCTTACTCATTTTTAAAAACAACAACCCAATAATACCAAGAGCCAGTAAGACTGTGGCGGCAATTACAAGGGTTTTAATCGGGACCACTTCCAATAAGTAGTCGTACAAAATATCGAATTGCAGAAGCAGGGCAGTTAAGGTAAAAAGCAAGAGTAAAATCAGGTCGATGACCCTTTCCGAGATGATGCTACCGAAACCCTTATCGAAAGGAACTTTTTCGTAACGGGCTAAGATGATGGCTCTAGAAACCTCGCCGCTTTTTGGAATAAAGATATTCATCAGGTAGGCCACCGAAACGGCCATAAAGTTGTTAAGGAGTTTGGGTCGGTAACCGAGGGGTTCGAGCATCAGGTTCCAGCGAGAAGCTCTAAGAATATGGCTTAGTAAACTCAATAAAACAGAAAGACCTACAATCCAGTAATTGGCACTGCTAAAGTAATGCCGCACTTGTTGCAGTTGGTCCGGCGAAAATTTACCATAGATGTAGTAAATCAGGAATATCCCGAGTCCCAGAGGGATGGCTATCTGCAAAAATCGGGATAATCGCTTATTCAAACTATGTTAACAAATTGGTTTCTTCGTTCGGAAATACCAGGGCAGGTTTAAAATTACGCGCCTCGTCAATATCCATCATGGCGTAGGTAATTAGAATAAGGATGTCGCCAGGAGCAACCTTTCGAGCCGCGGCACCGTTTAGGGTGATTTCACCACTTTTTCTGGGGCCAGGAATGGCGTATGTTTCCAGGCGCTCTCCATTGTTGTTATTTACAATTTGCACCTTTTCTCCTTCTATGATGTTGGCAGCATCCATCAGGTCTTCGTCTATAGTAATACTGCCTATATAATTTAAATCGGCACCGGTTACATGAACCCGATGAATCTTAGATTTTACTACATGTATTTGCATGGGGGCAAAGATATTAATTTAAAGCCATATTGTCTATTAGACGAACCCCATCTATATGGGCTGCGACAAAGGCTCTGTATTGGGATTTTTCTTGTTTTTTGGTAGCAGGTTGAAGCGTTTTCGCATCTGCGATGATAAAGTACTCTAAGTCCAGTTCGTCTTGGGTGGCAAATAAGGTTCTGGCTTGGTCTTGTAGAATTAAAATGCTTTGTTTTTCGAAATTTTGCTGGGCTGCAATTAGACAACGATATATCAGTAAGGCATGATCCAATTGATCCTGGTTTAGGCGCTTGTTGCGAGAGCTTAAGGCAAGGCCCTTTTCCGATCTAGCGATGGGGCAACCAACCACTTCTACATCTAAAGCGTCCAATTCTACCATTTTACGTATAATCTGCAATTGCTGAAAGTCCTTCTCTCCAAAATAGGCCTTGTTGGGATTAACAGCCTGAAACAACAAGGAAACGACTGTGCCTACACCATCAAAATGCCCGGGTCTAAATGCACCTTCCATGGCAATCTCTATTCCACCAAAGTCGAATGACCGCGCGGCCACATTATCGCCATAGAGGTCTTCTACATTTGGAGCATATACACAAACCCGATCGCCATAGGCTGCTAATAATGCTTGGTCGGCCTCCATGGTTCGAGGATACTTTTTTAAGTCTTCGGCCTTGTTGAACTGAGTGGGATTTACAAAAATCGAGACCACAATCAGCACATTATCCTTCAAGGCGCTGTCTATCAGGCTAGTGTGACCGCTATGCAAGGCGCCCATGGTTGGGACCAACCCGATGCTGTCGCCAGCCGTTCGGAATGGGGTCAAATGTTGGTTTAGTGTACGTTGGTCGTGAAAGATCATCGAGATTGGAAATCGAGCAAAATTAAGATATTACGCGCAATCTGCATAAATTTTCGTAATTTTGCATCCTTTAAAGTTATAGCTAGTAAAGTAGAGAATTTATGAAAGATAAAAGAGTCTTGTATGTGTCTTCAGAGGTGATTCCGTATCTACCGGAGACCGAGATTTCTTCGATGTCGTTTGAAGCTCCAAGAATGGTAAATAGCAACGGTGGACAGATCCGGATCTTTATGCCGCGGTATGGTAACATCAACGAGCGCCGCCATCAATTGCACGAAGTTATTCGCTTGTCCGGTATGAATCTTGTCATCAACGACTTGGACATGCCCCTGATTATAAAGGTAGCGTCAATTCCCAAAGAACGAATGCAGGTATACTTCATCGACAACGAAGACTACTTTAAGAGAAAGGCTACATATGCGGATGAAGATGGAAATTACTTCGAAGATAACGACGAGCGTGCTATCTTTTTCGCAAAGGGTGTGATAGAAACGGTTAAAAAACTTAATTGGTCGCCAGATATCATCCATGTTCATGGGTGGTTGGCTTCATTCTTGCCACTTTATCTAAAGAGCTACTACGAAAACGAACCCTTGTTCGAAAACAGCAAGATTGTTACTTCTGTTTACAACAACGGATTTAACGATACCTTAAACGCGCAATTGATCGATAAGATTAAATTTGACGGTATCGAAAACGGTTTGATCGAACATTTGGAGAACCCAGATTATTTTAACGTGATGAAGACAGCAATCGACCATTCGGATGCTGTGGTAATCGGATCGGAAGAGCTATCTGGAGATTTTGATGAATATCTTAAAACGGTCAAAAAGCCGGTGTTAAAATATCACAATAAAGAAGAATTTTCTCAGGCATATCTAGACTTTTACCAATCTGAAGTACTGGATTAATACCCTGGCCTCTTATGACTAATAAACACCTACTCCCGCGTATTGCGATCGTATTGTTAATGATTGTTGCTATCGCGTCTTGTGAAGAGGATTTCACGACTGTCAATACCAACATCGTCAACGAAAATTTTAACCGCGAGGTGGACACCACTCGTACCGTAATTGCCTATAGTAAAGCGATTAACGGGGTGCAAACCAACAATCAGACTTCTTATAGAATGGGGGTCTACACAGATCCTACTTACGGAAAAAGTGAGTCTGGGATTTTGGCGCAAATCCTAATGGGACAAGACGATATTGACCCCAACTTTGGAAGTTGTGTGGTTCTGGATAGTGTTGTCTTGTACTTGCCGCTTTTTAATACCTCCACCACAGAGACCATAGACGAAGAAGAAATCGTAACATACGAGGTGGACTCTGTATTTGGAAACGGATCGTTCGACATCAACATATACGAGTCCAATTACTTTTTGCGTCCAACCGACCCAGACAGTAATTTTGAAGATCCACAGTTATATTATTCCAACCAAGGACCAGAATTCGAGGCCAACTTAGGGCCCTTACTTGCAACGGTGACGGACTTTACTCCGACCAGCGATGCCATCGTTTTAAACGATTCGGTTTCTATGGCCCCTGGGCTTAGGGTAAATCTACCTGTAGAATTTTTTCAGGAGAAAATAATCGACATGGAAGGCTCTTCAGAGCTGATGAACAACAATAACTTCCGCGAATATTTTAGAGGAATCTATTTACAGGTCTCTTCTAATCACCCGACTGGAAGCATGGCCTTATTCGATATAGCCGATACCGATGACTTAGACATTGGGATAAAGATGTACACCAGTTATGTCACCTTGGACGAAGGAGAGACTTGCGAAAACAACACGGCAGAAGTAGTAAACGATGAGACGCGATTCTTTTTTGCTGGAATTTCTGTAAACGTATTGAAGAACGAATATCCACCCGAGATAGAATCGGCCTTGGCCAATTCTGATCCCGTCAACGGAAATAGTCGCTTGTACACCTCTGGAGGAGAAGGAATCCTTACCTTAATAGAGTTGTTTGGAGAAGACGCCGATAACAATGGAGTTGCCGACGAATTGGAGGACCTTAGAGCCAAAGAATGGCTTATCAACGAGGCCAACTTGGTGTTTTATGTAGACCAAAATCAAGTAGAAGGTGGTGCCACAGAACCCGAACGCATCTTTATCTACGATACCAGGAATAATGATGTCCTGATAGATTATTTTAATGACTTTACGCAAAACAATGTCGCCATTGATGCGATCACTCAGCATATGGGCCGTTTGGAACGAGGTAGTGATGGAAATGGCGATTATTATAAAATGCGCATAACTTCTTACGTTAGTGAATTGATCAACAGAGATTCTATCAACGCTCCATTGGGCCTGATGGTAACGAGCAATGTAGTCAATATCGCTTTCGCCGAATTGGAAAGCCCGCTAGTCCCCAAACCGGGTGTTACCATAGAAGAAGTTCCGGCAACCTGTGTTCTTTCCCCAGAGGGGACGGTGTTGTTTGGAAATGATGTTCAAGATTTGAGCAAGAGACTCAAATTGGAGATCTATTATACAGAACCAGAATAATACCTACAACATATGTGCGGAATCGTTGGATACATCGGAGACAAACAAGCCTATCCCATCATCATCAATGGACTGAAACGCCTAGAATATCGAGGCTATGATAGTGCAGGAGTTGTTTTGTTCGACGACCAACAATTACAATTGGCCAAGACCAAGGGTAAAGTTACAGACTTAGAAGCACGTGTTGCCGCAGAGATAGGGACTGAAGGCACGCTTGGTATGGGTCATACGCGTTGGGCAACTCATGGGGTGCCAAACGATACCAACTCACATCCGCATTACTCTAACAGTGGCGACTTGGTGATCATTCACAATGGCATCATCGAGAACTATTCGGCCATTAAAAAGACCTTGCAAAATCGCGGTTATACGTTTAATAGCGATACCGATACAGAAGTGCTGGTGAACCTGATAGAAGATATACAAATCAATGAAGGTGTAAAACTTGGAAAGGCGGTGCAAATCGCATTAAACCAGGTGGTTGGAGCCTATGCCATTGCCCTGATCGATAAAAAGAAGCCCAACGAGATAGTGGTAGCCCGTTTGGGTAGTCCGCTGGCCATTGGGATTGGAGATAACGAATTTTTTGTTGCTTCCGATGCTACACCATTTATCGAGTTTACCAATAAGACCATCTATCTTAAGGATGAGGAGATGGCCATTATTCGGCGTAAAAAAGGAGTAAAGGTTAGAAAGATCAAAGACGACAGTCTGGTAGATCCATATATCCATGAGCTCAAGCTTAGTTTGGAGCAGATCGAAAAAGGAGGTTACGAGCATTTTATGCTAAAGGAGATCTACGAACAACCTATCGTAATCAAGGACACTTATAGAGGTCGCCTTTTGGCCAATCGCGGTATTATCAAGCTAGGTGGCTTAGAAGATCATATAGAGAAATTTACCAATGCAGACCGAATCATCATTGTGGCCTGTGGTACGTCATGGCACGCAGGATTGGTTGCAGAGTACATATTCGAAGATTGGGCACGCATACCTGTAGAAGTAGAATACGCTTCAGAATTTAGATACCGTAATCCGGTAATCACAGAGAAAGATGTGGTTATAGCCATTTCACAAAGTGGAGAGACGGCAGACACCCTAGCGGCCATCAAATTGGCCAAAGAACGCGGAGCCTTTGTATATGGAGTTTGCAATGTGGTAGGATCTTCTATTTCTAGAGAAACCGACAGTGGTAGTTATACCCACGCTGGCCCAGAAATTGGAGTAGCTTCTACCAAAGCATTTACCACTCAGATTACCGTTTTGACCATGATTGCCTTGCGTCTGGCCAAGATTAAGGGGACGATTTCTCAGAGCGATTATATGATGCACCTGCGCGAGTTGGAAATGATTCCTAAACACGTAGAGGAAGCGCTTACCAGCGATGATAAGATCGAGGAGATCGCAGCTGTATTTAAAGACGCCTCCAACTTCTTATACCTAGGGAGAGGCTATAATTTCCCTGTGGCTTTAGAAGGAGCATTAAAGCTTAAGGAGATCTCTTATATCCATGCAGAAGGCTATCCGGCGGCCGAGATGAAACATGGTCCTATTGCGCTTATCGACGAGCATATGCCTGTGGTGGTTATCGCTACCAATAGCAACCATTACGAAAAGGTAGTGAGCAATATCGAGGAGATCAAAGCCAGAGCTGGTAAGATCATCGCAGTTGTTTCTGAAGGGGACACTACCGTAAAGGAACTGGCAGATTACATCATGGAAGTGCCTAGGACGCCAGAAACTCTGAGTCCCTTGGTCAATACCATTCCGTTACAATTGTTGTCTTACCATATCGCAGTGATGCTGGAGAAAAATGTAGACCAGCCCAGAAACTTGGCCAAGTCTGTTACGGTGGAATAAAATCACTTTACTTCTTAATAGATTCTTCTATACTTGTGCGGACCGCTTGTTGGTCTACTCAACCCTGGATTACTATAGGCTCCGCATGGTGATAAATCGTAATCATAATCGGTAAGAATTTAAGGCTATCCAAACTCTGCTAAATAGGGTCTATTTATAATTGCATTGAGGCAGAGGAAGGAGTTGTTATAAACAAGGGATAATCAGTCCGTTGGGAAGTCCAAAAAATTAATGAAATGCTTTGTCAAAATTGTATAGAATAGCCTATCTTTGCAGCGATTTTACGGGGTAGAATTATAGCCTCGGATGATACTATAAAATAAACCATTAGATAATGTCACAAGTTACAGGTAAAGTTGCACAAATTATTGGCCCAGTAGTGGACGTAGCATTCACAAGCGGAGCCGAGCTTCCAAAGATTTACGATTCGCTAGAAGTAGTAGTCGATGGAAACATCCTGGTATTAGAAGTTCAGTCTCATATTGGAGAAAGCACAGTTAGAACCATTTCGATGGATTCTACGGATGGTTTAAGCCGAGGTGTAGATGCTGTTGCAACTGGTAACCCGATCCAAATGCCGATCGGAGAAGATATATACGGACGTCTGTTTAATGTAATTGGAGACGCCATCGACGGTATTGGAAACCTTCCTAAGTTAGGAGACGACGGTCTTCCTATTCACCGTGAAGCACCAAAATTTGAAGATCTTTCTACTTCTACCGAAGTTCTTTTTACAGGAATTAAGGTAATCGACCTAATCGAGCCTTACGCAAAAGGAGGTAAGATTGGATTATTCGGTGGAGCTGGAGTAGGTAAAACTGTATTGATCCAGGAATTGATTAACAACATCGCAAAGGGGCACGGAGGTCTTTCTGTGTTTGCTGGAGTAGGAGAGCGTACTCGTGAAGGGAACGATTTACTACGTGAGATGTTGGAATCTGGAATTATCAAGTATGGTGACGATTTTCTTCACTCTATGGAACAAGGAGGATGGGACCTTAGCAAAGTAGATAAGGCAGCCATGAAGGAAAGTAAAGCGACCTTCGTATTTGGACAGATGAATGAGCCTCCAGGAGCACGTGCTCGAGTGGCGCTATCTGGACTTACCATTGCCGAGTACTTCCGTGACGGAGCCGGAGATGGACAAGGCAAAGACGTACTGTTCTTTGTAGACAATATCTTTAGATTTACACAGGCGGGTTCAGAGGTATCAGCACTTCTAGGACGTATGCCATCGGCGGTAGGATACCAGCCAACACTTGCTACAGAGATGGGAACCATGCAGGAGCGAATTACTTCTACCAAGAAGGGATCCATTACATCTGTACAGGCGGTTTATGTACCTGCGGATGACCTTACCGATCCTGCACCGGCAACAACCTTTGCCCACTTGGATGCAACAACCGTATTGTCTCGTAAAATTGCCGAGCTTGGTATTTATCCAGCGGTAGATCCATTAGATTCTACTTCTCGAATTCTAACAGCTGACATCTTGGGAGACGATCATTACGATTGTGCCCAACGTGTAAAAGAGCTATTACAACGATATAAAGAACTTCAAGATATCATCGCCATCCTTGGTATGGAAGAATTGAGTGAAGAAGATAAACTGGCTGTAGGACGTGCGCGTCGAGTTCAGCGTTTCCTTTCTCAGCCGTTCCACGTAGCCGAGCAGTTTACGGGGATTCCTGGAGTGCTTGTAGATATCAAGGAGACCATCAAAGGATTTAACATGATCATGGATGGAGAATTGGATCACTTGCCAGAAGCAGCCTTCAACCTTAAGGGGTCTATCGAAGAGGCAATCGAAGCTGGTGAGAAGATGCTAGCAGAAGCTTAAAAAAACAGATCAGATGTATCTAGAAATTGTAACCCCAGAAGCATCATTGGTAAGCGGCGAGGTAGACTCGGTAACCGTACCAGGTGTTGATGGTGAATTCCAAATGTTGAACAACCACGCGGCTATCGTATCGCTCTTGGGACCAGGGAAAGTTCGCTTTGCCGGAAGCCCTAGCATCGCCGAAGGTTTCGAAGATAAGTTTACCCAAACAGAAGGTAAGTGGGTTCTAGAGATCAACAGTGGTACTGTTCAGATGAGCAACAATAAAGTAATCGTTCTAGCAGACTAGTACGAACGCTTATATAAAATACAGCGCCTCCCAAACGGGAGGCGTTTTTTTTAGGATAATGCCAGGTATAGCCCAGTGGCTAGTGCACCCCCTATTAAGGGACCGATTACTGGGATCCAAGCATAGTTCCAACCAGACCCGCCTTTATTTTTTATGGGGAGTAGTGCATGCACAATACGAGGCCCCAGATCCCTTGCTGGATTTATGGCATAACCGGTAGTTCCTCCTAACGATAAACCGATGGCCCAAACAACTAATGCGACAGGTAAGGCACCCAAGGAACCTAGGCCAAATTGTACACTTGCGCCTTCTTCTAGGACAATTTCTGGCTGTGTTATAAAGAAGACCGAAGTAAGTAGCACAAAGGTCCCGACAAGCTCGCTAAAGAGATTTGCTCCCGTATTCTTAATAGCTGGCCCAGTGGAAAAAGTTGCCAGCTTAGCTCCGCTGTCCTCTGTGGCTTTATAATGGTCTTTATGAATTAACCAAACTGTAGTAGCACCCAAAGCAGCGCCTAGAAATTGAGCTGTGATGTATAATCCGGCCAAGGACCAATCGAAAAGTCCGGCCATGGCCAAGCTTATGGTTACAGCCGGATTTATATGCGCTCCGCTGTGAGGTCCTGCGACTAATACTGCCACATAAACCGCTAAGGCCCAACCTGTAGTAATAACAATCCATCCACCATTGTTGCCTTTGGTATGCTTTAAGACCACGTTGGCTACTACACCATTTCCTAGTAATATCAATAAGAAGGTGCCGATAAGTTCTGCTGAAAATGCTGTCATAATAATAGTTATTAGTCGATCCAGTTTTTGCTGCGTTCTACGGCTTTGTGCCATCGAGCAATTTTGGTGGTTGCTTTTTCTTGCTCCATCTGTGGATTAAATACTTTGTCCTCTGTCCATTGGCTTTTGAGTTCATTAACGTCCCCCCAATATCCCACGGCTAAGCCAGCCAAATAAGCTGCGCCAAGGGCTGTGCTTTCCAGTTGTTTGGGTCGGATGACAGGAAATCGAAAAAGGTCACTCTGAAATTGCATTAGCAAATTATTGGCGCTAGCTCCTCCGTCTACACGTAACTCGCTTCCTGTGGTTTCGGCATCTGCTTCCATTGCTTTTACTAAGTCGTAGACCTGATAAGCGATGCCTTCTAAGGTCGCTCTCGCTACATGAGCTTTGGTTGTTCCCCGACTAAAACCAATCAACAACCCTCGGGCATATGGATCCCAATGAGGCGTTCCTAATCCCGTAAGGGCGGGCACCATATAGACCCCATCGGTATCGGCTACGGTAGCTGCAAGTTTTTCTACGGCGGCGGCATCGTCGATTAGTCCCAAGCCATCACGTAACCATTGTACGGCAGCTCCTCCTACAAAGACGCTCCCTTCGAGGGCGTAAGTTACCTTGCCATCCAATTTCCAAGCAACAGTAGTCAATAAATTGTGCTTGGAAGTGACGGGTTCTTCGCCGGTGTTCATCAGCATAAAACAGCCTGTGCCATAAGTGTTTTTTACCATGCCTTTATCTATGCATAATTGACCAAATAGGGCGGCTTGCTGATCGCCTGCGATTCCAGCGATGGGTATTTGCTTGGAGAATAATCCTTCGGCAGTATATCCAACAACCTCTGAACTCGATTTTACCTCGGGCATCATTGATAATGGAATGTCTAGTATTTTTAATAACTCGGCATCCCATTCTAGCGTATGGATGTTGAATAGCAAAGTCCGACTGGCATTGCTCACATCCGTTACATGAACGGCGCCATGGGTCAGTTTCCAAATAAGCCACGTATCTACTGTTCCAAAGCAAAGCTCTCCTTGCTCTGCACGCTGGCGTGCGCCTTCTACGTGGTCTAATATCCATTTGATCTTGGTGCCGGAAAAGTAGGCGTCTATCAATAATCCAGTCTTATCTTTAAATAATTGTTCGTGGCCTTGTTTTCGTAAAACTGTGCAATAATCTGCCGTACGTCGATCTTGCCAGACAATGGCGTTGTACAATGGTTTACCGGTTTTTCGGTCCCAGACTAGGGTGGTCTCTCGTTGGTTGGTGATCCCGATTCCGGCAATTTGTCTACCACTGGTTTCCGTAGCTACCAAGGCTTGTTGTATGGCAATCCACTGCGATTGGTAGATAGCAGAAGGCTCATGCTCTACCCAACCGTCTTTTGGAAAGTGTTGCTCAAAATCTGTCTGTCCAGAACCTATATTGTTGCCTTGTTTGTCGAAAATAATGGCTCTGGATGAAGTGGTGCCTTGGTCTATGGATAAAATAAATTCGTTCATTTTTATTTAGCTTTTAGTAGAAGGTATTTTTGAGCCATAGAATGGAACAAAGTCAATTGTTCTTGCTCCCAGTCTGGACCATGTCCTAAGGCTTTCGACATAATAGCCGCCACAAATGGAGCGGCCTCGACCGCATTTTTGGCATTTAATAATAGCAGCCTTATCCGTCTTGATAAAAAATCGTCAATGGTCAAGGCCATCTCATGTTGGATTGCCCAATGGACCTGACCAACCGTATAGGCTTGGTTTGGATGTATTTTTTTCCAATATTCGAGATTTGAATTATGGAACTCGATTAGTGCAATTTTGTCTTCTCCATAAGGATTAAGCCAAGAGTGTTCTTCGTCATATTCGCTAGTATTCCCATATATGCTGAGGCGCTCTGTTTGGCATTTCATGGTCGCTCTCAATAAATCTTTATCTATTTTGTCCACTACGTCTTCTGCCATTTTCCTATAGGTGGTCCATTTACCGCCAACAATACTAAGCATATTGGCATCTCGAATTATTTTATGACTGCGCGAGACTTCCTTAGTACTTTCCTGCTCATCTTTTGGTTTAGCCAATGGCCGAAGTCCACTGAAGACAGAAAGAACATCTTCTACGGTGGCATGTTTTGTGAGGTATTGGTTAACAGTGTCGAGGATAAATTGAACTTCTTGCTTAAGCGGTTTAGGCTCGATATTGGGTTTTTTAATAGGTGTGTCAGTGGTGCCGGCTATAACGTTACCATACCAAGGAATGATAAATAAAACTCGTCCATCGGTAGTTTTAGGGATCATTATGGCCCGATCCGTTTCTAGATAAGAAGCATCCAGCATCAGGTGAATCCCTTGACTGGGAACAACTGTTTTTTTATGGTTTGGGTTGTATAGTTTTAATGTTTTGTCTGTAAAAATTCCAGAGGCATTAATCACCACCTTCCCTTTAATTCGATACGCTTTTTCCGTAATAGAATCTGTAACGTTTATCAATTGAATGGCGCCCATATCGTCAGTAATAAAACCATCTACATGGAAGTAATTTAAAACAGTTCCACCTTGTTCAACCGCCGTCTGTGCCAGGTTTAGAGCCAAGCGTGCATCGTCGAACTGCCCATCGTAATAGATTACGCCACCGGTTAATTTTTTTTCTTTTAAGGTGGGGTTCTGTGCCAGCACTTCAGATTTCGAGAGCCATCTGCTTCTTCCTAACGATCGGCGACCAGAAAGTAGTTGATAGAGCGTTAGCCCAACCCAATAGAAAAACGATTGCCAATAGGAATAGGTGGGGATGATAAAGGCCTGCTTTTTAAATAGATGATTGGCGTTTTTGGCTAGTAAGCCTCGTTCTTTGAGGGCTTCTATTACCAACCCCAAATCGCCATTTGCTAAATAACGTACGCCTCCATGAACTAGCTTAGTGCTTTTAGAGGAAGTGCCTTTCGCGAAGTCGAATTGCTCTAGCAGGAGTACTTTGTAGCCCCTGCTGCATGCATCAACTGCTACTCCTAAACCACTAGCGCCTCCACCAATAATAACCACATCCCAAGTTGGATCTTTCTCCAAAGATCGTAATGCAGTAATTCTATTTAAGGCCATGATTTAAAGAATATTCAGTTGTACTTAAAGCTATTAAAAAAAATGGATGTTAGGCCTTTGTTTCTGCCTTTTTTAATCTATTCGAATTAATTCGATATTCACAAATTTGATTAATTACACCATGAAGTATCATATCCCCAAAAGCAACCATAAAATAGATGCAATTGCGGTCTTTTTTGGGTAAGACCTTTTAAGGTTTCATTCTAAAGATGTGTACCTTTGAAGGGTGAATTCGTTGCCCAAAAAATTACAAGAAAAGCTCCAAGCTCGAACCGATTCTAATTCGTTCCGACAGCTCATAAATGCTGAAGGCTTAGTAGATTTTACTTCCAACGATTATTTGGGTTTTGCACAGGATCGGATACTCTATAAAAAAGCTGATGCCTGGCTTTTTGAAAGATCTAAGCAACAAAACGGAGCTGCTGGCTCTCGTTTATTAAGCGGTAATTTAGGAATCCATCTAGAGGTAGAACAACAGCTTGCTGGTTGGTATGAATCACCAGCTGCTTTGTTGTATAATTCGGGTTATGTAGCCAATTTGGCCTTGATGAGCAGTTTGCCGCAAAGAGGAGATTTGGTGCTGTATGATGAAAATGTACATGCGTCCATCCGCGAAGGCTTACAACTGTGCCAGGCCAAGACGGTCCGTTTTGCGCATAACGATATAGAAGCTCTAGATCAAGCATTTCAGCGCAACAAACAAGGCAGTGTATACCTAATAACGGAGTCGGTCTATTCTATGGATGGGAGTATGCCAGATTTGAAATCGATCGACAACTGGGTGACTAACAATAAGGCCCTTTGGATCTTGGACGAAGCACATGCTACCGGGACTCAAGGAGAACAGGGCCGTGGCTTAGGACAGAGCTTAAATTGTTTTGCCCGTTTGATGACCTTCGGAAAGGCTATGGGTTGTCATGGTGCAGTTGTTTTAGGATCGGACGAGCTTAGAGACTACCTCATTAATTTCTCAAGAAGCTTTATCTATACCACCAGTTTGCCGCCTCATGCACTTGCAGCGATAGCTGTTGCACATACAGAAATCGCTACCTCCAATGCGATAGCGGACTTAAACCAACGGCTGCTTTATTTTAAATCGAAGATTGAAGAGTTAGGAATGAGCCATCGGTTTTTACCATCCAATACGGCCATACAGAGTTGTATAGTGAGGGGGAACACGCTAGTGAAAGAAGTGGCAGCAACTTTGCGGCAGGAAGGATTTGATGTCCGCCCAATACTTTCCCCAACAGTGGAAGAAGGCAAAGAACGCCTGCGAATTTGTATTCATACCTATAACAACAAACAAGAAATTGATGAGTTGCTTTTAGCCTTGTCCCAATTGCTATGAAACAGCATTATTTTGTCACCGGAATATCGACAGATGTTGGAAAGACAGTGGTTTCGGCCGTTATTGCCGAAGCCCTTCAAGCGGACTATTGGAAGCCAGTACAGGCGGGCGACCTCCATAATACCGATACCGACAAAGTCCGTAGTTGGCTCACTGATGGAGTGGCCCGCTGCCATCCTTCAACCTACAATTTAAATACCCCGATGAGCCCACATGCAGCGGCAGACATAGACGGGGTAAAATTGACCGTAAAAGAATTTACTCGCCCTAAGACCGACAATCCCTTGGTTGTGGAAGGCGCAGGAGGCCTGCTGGTGCCACTTAACAACAGCCAAACCGTGGCAGATTTAATTCTACCTACAGACAAGATAATCGTAGTCTCTCGGCATTATTTGGGGAGTATTAACCACAGTTTGCTTACCATAGAAGCGTTAAAAAGCAGAGGACATCATATTCACGGAGTCGTTTTTGTAGGAGATGCGCACCAAACTACCGAGCAAATCATAGAAGACATGAGCGAAGTCCCTGCCCTTGGAAGAATGGATTGGGAGCCTTATATAGATCATAACGTAATTAAAGAATATGCAGACCGATTCCGGGAAAAGCTTATCGGCTAGAGACAAGGAAGTCATCTGGCACCCGCTCACCCAACACCAAACAGCTGGCCCGGCCTTAGCTATAGTGAGGGCAGAGAAGGAGTTTATATACGACGAAGCAGGCAATCGCTATATAGACGGAATAGCTTCTTGGTATACGGCAGTTTATGGGCACAGTCATCCGTACATTATAGATGCGGTAAAGCGGCAAATGGACCATATGGATCATGTGGTTTTTACGGGCTTTACCCACCCGCCAGCCATCCAATTGGCAGAGCGTTTGCTACAGCTGCTTCCCCAAAACCAGGCCAAGGTTTTTTTTAACGATAATGGTTCGACGGCCATAGAAGCTGCCATTAAAATGGCCATTCAGTTTTTTTATAACCGTGCTGAAAAGCGACAAACCCTTATCGCCTTCGAGGAGGGCTTTCATGGAGACACCTTTGGAGCCATGAGCGCTTCGGGGCTTTCTGTCTACAATGGCCCCTTCGAAGATTATTTTATTAAAGTGGAGCGCATTCCAGTCCCAAACCAAGAGAATTTCGCGCAGGTGAAAGCGCAACTGCTCGATGTATTAAAGAAAGGCGAAAGCTTTGCTTTTTTGTTCGAACCTTTGGTGCAAGGAGCTGCTGGCATGAAGATGCACTGGGCAGAACACTTGGACGCCTTAATCCAAATTTGCAAAAAACATAAGGTCTTAACCATAGCCGATGAGGTGATGACTGGTCTGGGGAAAACCGAAACGCTTTTTGCTAGCGAACAATTGGATCATTACCCAGATATGATTTGCCTGAGCAAAGCATTAACTGCGGGAACAATGCCCATGAGTGTGACTACTTGTTCGCAGGAAATTTTCGATGCTTTTTTAAGCAAAGAGAACGCCAAAGGCTTTTTCCATGCCCATACCTATAGTGCTACACCATGGGCCTGTGCTGCAGCCTTAGCAGGGCTCGATTTATTGACAAGCCCAGAAATGGAAGCCAATCGCAAAAGAATCAATACCCAGCATTTGGCGTTTATCGAAAAGATGAAAAATCATCCGGCCTTGATAAATCTGCGTTGCAATGGGGTTATTTTGGCTATGGAATTAAATGTGCCTATGGAGCGCTATGGCGAATTGCGAGACAAATTGTTTGCCCATTTTATGCAGCAGGGGGTTTGCTTACGTCCACTAGGGAATACCATTTATGTATTGCCTCCTTATGTTACTTCCGATGCTTCCTTAGCGAAGATTTATGCGGCCATAGAAAGTAGCCTACTTTTGTTTGGGAGGGGGTAGGGGCAATAGGTCTATGGTAATGTCTTCTGTTTCTACATAAACTTCCATCACACTGTATTCCCAGTTGTCTCCTTTACCAGTTCCTTCTACATAAATAATGGCGTTGCCCTCGGGCCCTTTAATCGGGATCCCTAGCTCCGAAGACTTCACCCCGTTATTATATTCTATGTTTCCGCTGGTCATACCGTCCTGTTCGATGGGCTCGCCCAGCAGTTCGATTACCTGCTCGTTTGCTTGCGCCTGCTCTAGTGCTACTTGATAGGCATCAGAATCGGTAATCATATTGCTTACACCCCAAACCAAGCCTCCGGCAACCACTAAAATGCCAATAATGACCAAGAGACAACCCCCAGTTGGGACTACCCAAATCCAATTTCTGGCAAACCAACTTTTTTGCTTGTGATGTTCTTCCATGTTTAGACTTTTTAATGCGCTGTCTGTGAGTAGAAGGTTTATTTTTGCATCAAATTACAAAAATTGCCAGTAGCCATCTACATCAATCAACTTTCTACCGTTTCTGCTTTAGGGAATTCGCGCCGAGCAATAGACCGGGCACTAGCCTCTCCAAGTAGTTGTATTAGTGAACAGAAAATAGGAGAACACTCGCATCCTGTGGCCAAGCTCGACCAAGCTTCTGAAGCCAAGCTAGAGGCCTTGGTAGCTGGGAACCGGCAATATGCCCGTTTAGATCGATCTACCCTAATGGCTTTGGAGGCAGCAGATGGGCTTATGCTAAACACAGACTCCAGATTGGGTATTAACATTGGTTCGTCTCGTGGAGCAACGGGTTTGTTAGAGAATTATATCGAACAATTTTTGGAAGAAGGACAAGTCTCTCCCTATGCTTCGCCAACAACCACGGCCGGAAATATCTCGTCGTGGGTGGGGCAACATTTGGGTGCAAAAGGGGTTCGTTTCGATCAATCTGTCACCTGTTCTACCGCCCTGCATGGAGTATTAAACGCAGTTGCTTGGTTAAATGCCGGAATGGCCGATCTGTTTGTTGTTGGAGGCACAGAGGCAGCTTTAACTCCTTTTACGTTAGCTCAGATGCAAGCGCTAAAGCTGATCGATACCTATGGCGCCCCCCAATGTCGATCTATGGATTTGGACAAGCAGGAAAACAGCATGGTTTTGGGCGAAGGAGCCGGCTTGGCGGTCTTATCTAAGGAAAAGTCCCAGCAAAGTTGCCTTAAAATTGTTGGTATTGGTTGGGCTACAGAATTGATTTCGCATCCCAGTAGTTTGAGTCCCGATGCAAAGTGTTTTCAGCAAAGCATGCAAGCTGCCTTGCATTCGGCAGAACTACAAAGCGCAGATGCCATTGTGCTGCACGCCCCAGGGACAGTTTTAGGTGATAAAGCAGAGTTTGAAGCTATAAAAAAAGTATTCGATAGCCTGCCATTTCTCACTTCCAACAAATGGAAAGTGGGACACACTTTTGCTGCCTCGGGGATGATTAGTTTGGAGCAGGCTTATTGGATGTTACGTCACGATCAACCGCTCCCAAATCCTTTCTTTACAAACACAGGGCAGCCAAAGCATATCAAATCCGTTTTGATAAATGCTGTGGGCTTTGGGGGAAATGCTGTGAGTTTAATAGTCGAGAAAGCATAAATCAAACCGCTTAAAAAGTTCTGTATAAAGTACCCCGATGGCTGATAACTTTTTACAGAAGAACACTAAATTTGTATATCGAAACAACTGCTAAAGTTCCCCAGCTAAACCAAGTTAAGACATGAGCGATATTAGAAACAACTGGACCAAGGAAGAGGTCATGGCCATATACAACCAACCTATGATGGAACTGCTCTATCAGGCAGCTACTGCCCATAGACAATTCCACGACCCCAACCAGGTACAAGTTTCGACTTTGCTTTCTATCAAAACCGGAGGCTGCCCAGAAGATTGTGGCTATTGTCCGCAGGCGGCGCGCTATCATACAGATATAGAAGGCAACGACCTTATGACGGTACAGCATGTAAAGGCTCAGGCCTTACGCGCTAAAGCTTCGGGAAGTTCGAGGGTCTGCATGGGGGCAGCTTGGAGGAATGTAAAGGATGGACCTGAGTTCGACCAAGTTTTAGAGATGGTGCGTACCATCAACAAACTAGATATGGAGGTGTGTTGTACGCTAGGAATGATTACTGAAAACCAAGCGAATCGCCTAGCTGAAGCTGGACTATATGCCTACAATCATAACCTAGATACCAGCGAAGATTATTATACCGATGTTATTTCTACCCGGGCCTACCAAGACCGTTTAGATACGATCGATAATGTACGTAAGACCAATGTGACCGTTTGCAGTGGTGGGATTATCGGCATGGGAGAAAACGTAGCCGATAGAGCTGAGATGTTGGTCGCTTTAGCAACCTTAAGCCCACAACCAGAATCTGTTCCTATCAATGCGCTTGTGGCTGTGGAAGGAACACCTATGGAAGAGATGGAACCTGTTTCTATTTGGGAGATGGTGCGAATGGTTGCGACAACACGTATTGTAATGCCACAAACACAGGTTCGATTGTCGGCAGGCCGAACAGATATGTCTCAGGAAGGGCAAGCATTGTGTTTCTTTGCGGGTGCCAACTCCATCTTTGCTGGTGATAAGTTGCTAACTACGCCAAACCCAGATGTTAATGAGGACATGAAGCTCTTCGAACTATTAGGGCTTCAGCCTCAAAAACCCTTTGTAAAAAAGGCACAACCAGAAACGGTAGAGGCGACCAATTCTGCCTTCGTAGCCAAGGGAGAAAAGCCAAAATGGACGCGCCCAGGCCATAGCATAGAGCGCAACGAAGCCGCAAAAGCAAAGGCCTCGAGCAAGTAACAGCAAATTAGCATACAATTTTTGCAGGGGGCACGCCGTTTACATAAAGCCAGCCAAAACTAACCTGTAAAACTTTCTTATGCGTTCAAGAACACTTCTTGGGCTGGCATTGTCACTATTGTTTATCGCCTGTCAAGGCGACGACGACAACGCTGCAAGCCTCTGTTTTAAACCCGAAACTTTAAGCATTAACCAGATCAATAGTAGCTCGGCATTTTTTAGCTGGGAGACCGGGGGCGAAAGCGCCTTCGAGTTCGAATATGGCCTTAACGGCTTCAACCTTGGATCCGGGACCAAGGTGCAAACCTCTCAGACGGAATATCTAATCGATGGTCTAGAACCCTTAACTACCTACGAGGTCTTTTTGCGGTCTAATTGTGGGAGTGATGGTTTTAGCGATTATATCTCGGGGAGTTTTACCACCTTGGAGAATATAGACCTTTGTAATAGGCCCAGCAACCTAGCTTTGGTTGCAGTAAGCGATACAAGCATTACTCTTACCTGGGACGAAAACAACGAAACCGCATGGGAAGTAGAATATGGACCATCCGGATTTATCATCGGTACGGGAACCGTACAAAATGCCAATACCAGCAATGCGCAAATCCAAGATCTTCAACCAGGTACCACATACGAAATCTACGTAAGAGCAGATTGTGGGGTAGATGGTTATTCGGGCTATAGCGATCAGCTTACGGTAACTACAGATGGGGTCTGATTTACATTGATCTGGGCGATCAAAATTTTGTACTTTCGTAGATAGTTTGAAATCTATGAATAAGTACTTTTTAATGCTGCTGATAGGGCTGTTAATGGCCTGTAGCAGTTCTGATGATCCCCAAGGTTTTTCGGAAGCCTGTGACACCCCAGTAAGTTTAACGGCACAAGCCACTAGTACACAGAGCGCTGTATTAGGCTGGACCCAATCTGGCGCCAATATCTATAGAGTAGAATATGGCGAGGCGGGGTTTAATGTAGGGTCTGGAACCCAAACTTCGACCACAGAATTGGCCTTAACCATCAATGGATTATCTGCTGAAACATTGTACCAATATTATGTGTTAGCAGATTGTGGCGAATTCCAGAGCATGCTTGCCGGCCCGGTAACTTTCGAGACCCCGGCTTGTCCTCCAGTAACTGGGATCGTGGTAGACGAGTTTAGCATCACTGCAAACGGAGCTCAAGTATATTGGGACGGGACACAAGTAAACGATTTTGAATTGGAGTATGGTCCTGCCGGTTTTGTGTTAGGTGAAGGAACACGGGTGGCCTCAAATTCTAACTTATACGAGCTTAGTGGCCTAAGCCCCGATACAGCATACGAGGTCTATGTTCGATCCAAGTGCGGCAACAGCTTTAGCTTGTTTGCAGGCCCGGTAGCCTTTACCACACAGGCCGTGTGTCCAACCCCGCTCGATTTTGAAGGGGCCGAAGTTGGATCCGATTATCTGATCTTGACCTGGTTTACAAATGACTTTTACCTTTTCGAACTAGAATATGGTCCAGAAGGTTTTGAGCCAGGCGATGGAACTACTATTACGGTAGACGCGCAGTACGCAAAATTTTACAGCTTAGAATCGGCAACGAGCTACGATTTCTATATCAGGACCAATTGCGGCTTGGATGGATTTAGCAATCGATTGGGGCCGTTGACCCTTACCACAAATCCTTGATTTTTTTGATTTTGTATTTTTGTTTATAATTACATGATGAAACTGCATCAAATCGATAAGGTAAAAACGCTGTCCAAGGAGGAGTTCGTTAAAAACTACCTGCGGCCTCAGAAGCCGGTGATTATCGAGCATTACGTGGACGACTGGCCCGCTATAGATAAATGGAATTTAGACTATATGGCTAAGGTTGCTGGTGATGTAATGGTGCCGCTTTACGATGACAGACCGGTAAAGCATGACAAAAAAGTCAATCAGCCTCATGCAGAAATGAGGATGGCAGATTATATAGAATTGCTTAAGAAGGAGCCTACCCGTTACCGGATCTTTTTATGGAATATATTAAAGGAAGTTCCAGCGCTACAAAAGGATTTTAAGTTTCCGGACTTTGGCATTAGTTTGATGAAAGGCCTACCGATGCTGTTCTTTGGAGGAGAAGACAGTTATACCTTTATGCACTATGACATCGATTTGGCCAATATCTTCCATTTTCATTTTCATGGGAAGAAACGCGTTATGCTATTCGACCAAAAGCAGAATGACTACCTATACAAAGTGCCACATTCATTGATTGTTCGAGAAGACATCGACTTTAAAAATCCAGACCTAGACAAATGGCCAGCGTTAAAAAAGGCAGAAGGATTTGTTGGAGAGCTAGAGCATGGTAATGTATTGTATATGCCCGAAGGGTATTGGCATTTTATGCAATACATCACTCCGGGATTCTCGATGAGCCTTAGAGCCATCCCGCGCCGTCCGAGAAATTTTAGCCGTGCCGTTTACAATGTGTTTATTATGCGGCATTTCGACAACTTAATGCGTCGATTTAAAGGGCAAGCTTGGATTGACCAAAAGAATGCTAGAGCTATTAGCCGTACCCACGAGAAGTTGGGGATAGAGTAGTGGCTTAGTTCTTTTTAGCTAATTCGTTTAGCTTATCAAAAATCAAATGGGGTTCCCAACCTCGATAGCGCAAATAGTCGTAACATTTTTTCTTTTTGGATTGCATAGACGGTTCTCCCTTTAAACTCATCCATCTTTTTTCGGCGATCGCATCGAAAGTAGTGAGGTAGTCCGTTTCGGAGATTTGCCTTAATGCCAATTTAATGTTGTAGGCAGAAATATCACGTTGTTTTAATTCGCGAACAATTCGTTGCCGCCCCCATTTTTTAACACGGAATTTTCCTCTGGCATAGGCTTGTGCAAACCGGGTTTCGTTTAGGTAGTTATGTTGTATTAAATGCCCGACGATTTCATCGATGGCTATCGGAATCATCCTCATTTCACGCAACTTATTTACCACCTCTTTATGACAGCGTTCTTGGTAGGCGCAGTAGCGTTCCAATTTTGTGCGCGCTTGATCTACTGTGTAGCTTTTTGGAGTATTCACCCTGCGAAGATATTTACTTTTGGCCCGCCTGACAATTGTCATAAAATATTCCACTATCAGCCTGTAACTTACTGATTGAAAATTGGTTTCATGACTGCCATGTCACAACTAACACTAAAATCAATCGATCATGAAATCCAAAAAGAACCCAAAAGTCGATTTAAATCGATGGAGCAATACCTTTTTCTTATTCGGATTGGCTGTTATGTTATTAGCCGCTTGGCAGGGCTTAGAATGGGAAACGCCTGCCTCCGATAAACTAGGGCAGGAGCTAAATATTGTTGGTGACGACCTAGAAATGGATATCCCTATTACGGAGGCACTAAATCAGCCACCTCCTCCACCTCCTCCACCAGCAGCGGTTATTCCCGAGGTAATCAATGTGGTGCAGGATACCGACTTGGTAGAAGAAACGGTCTTCGAATCTACCGAGACAGATCAGAACCAAGAAATTGTGGACATTGAGAGTATAGAAGAGGTTATCGAAGAAGAAGAGATTGCACCTGTACCTTTTGCTGTTATCGAAGATGTACCCATTTATCCGGGTTGTGAGATTTACGATCGGAACGAGCAACGCAAGAAGTGCTTGTCAGAAAAAGTGATGCTCTTTGTGCAAAAAGGTTTTAATACAGAATTGGCCTCGGAGTTAGGCCTTGATGGTCGCCAGCGGATTTCGGTTCAGTTTAAAATAGATAAACATGGACAAGTAGTAAACGTGCGGGCTCGGGCACCACATCCCAGATTAGAACAAGAAGCTATTGCCTTGGTCAGTTCTTTGCCCAAAATGATTCCAGGAAAACAAAGAGGACAACCCGTTGGGGTTCTTTATGCCTTGCCGATATTATTTCAGGTGGAAAGTCATCAGTAAAATACAGGTACAAAAAAACCCCTACCAAAATGGAAGGGGTTTTCTATCATTTTAACTTGTTACCATCTTTATCTGTAAAGTGGTACTCTAGATACGTGTAAGCATCTCTAGGTTGGATTTTTACCCATTTTTTGTGCTCCATGAACCATTTGGTTCGCACAGATGGAAAGCCTTTGGTTAAAAAGGCCGCTATAAATGGATGCGCATTAAGCGTTATCTTTTTATAGTCTTTTTTGAAGAGTTTTTCCAGCTCTTCGTTGATTTTCTGTACCAATACAATTGGTGCTTCAATCTCTGCGTCACCACCATTGTTACTATTAGGATTGACCTCTCTGGTCTTAATGTTGACTTCAGGGCGTACTCGTTGACGAGTGATCTGTATCAATCCAAATTTACTAGGTGGAAGAATTTTGTGTTTGGCTTTATCGTCTTTCATTTCGTCACGCAAGTGGTTGTAAAGCTGCCTTCTGTGTTCGGCCTTACCTAAATCGATAAAGTCTACCACGATGATTCCTCCCATATCGCGCAGTCGAAGTTGTCTTGCTACCTCTGTGGCAGCGATCATATTCACTTCTAATGCTGTTTGCTCTTGGGAGCGGCTTTTGTTGCTTCTGTTTCCACTATTGACGTCGATCACATGCAATGCTTCGGTATGTTCGATCACCAAATAAGCACCTCGTGCCGTGGAGACCGTCTTCCCGAAGGATGTCTTGATCTGTCTCTCGATACCAAACTTTTCAAATAGCGGTACTCGGGAGTCGTAAAGCTTAACAATATTCTCTTTCTTGGGTGCAATCTCTTGCACATAATCTTTAATCTGATAATAAAGCGTCTCGTCATCTATATGAATGGCTGTAAAACCATCATTAAACATATCCCGAAGGATAGACGCTCCACGATCTAATTCACTTAACACCTTTGAAGGGTGGTGCGCCCCGCGTAGCTTTTTACACATCGCTATCCAGCGATCCTTGAGATTTTGTAAATCTCTGTCCAGTTCTGCTACTTTTTTGCCCGTGGCAACAGTTCGGATAATAACTCCAAATCCTTTTGGCTTAATACTTTTTATCAAGCGCTTGAGCCGCTCCTTTTCTTCGCGCGATTCGATCTTCTGAGAGATAGAAACTCGGTCGGAGAAGGGAACCAGTACGATGTATCGTCCAGCGATGGACAATTCTGAACTGATTCGTGGCCCCTTTGTGGAAATGGGTTCTTTTACGATCTGTACCAGGATAGATTGATTGTTCTTGATGGCACTATTTATACCACCATTCTTATCAATCTCCTTTTCGAATGGGAAATCCTTTAAAGAGAAATCTCTTAATTTACCTGTGCTTACACGTTTGATGAACTTCAACAAGGACAACACCTTTGGTCCGAGGTCATGATAATGCAAAAAGGCATCTTTCTCATAACCTACATTCACAAAGGCGGCGTTTAGGCCGGGAACAGTCTTTCTGATTTTGGCGATAAAAACATCACCTACAGAAAACTTGCTGTTCTCTTCCTCCTTGTGTAATTCGATCAGTTTTCCATCTTTTAAAAGGGCAAAATCAACTTCTTGTGAACTGGATCTTACAAATAATTCGTAGCTCACGTTACATGATTTTTATCCGCTTGGGCGGATGGATTAAACAATATTTTTCACAGGATTTTCACTGCCGAAGCAGTTTCTTATTTCCTGCAGAGCTTGTCTTGGTCTAGACATAGCTCCATTTCAAAGAACGAAATTCAAATTAGTTAAAAAGAAAAAAGTAGTTACGAAAACTACTTTTTCTTGTGGCGGTTAGCGCGTCTTCTTTTCTTACGCTTATGCGTCGCTACCTTGTGTCTTTTTCTTTTTTTACCGCTTGGCATATTCTTACTTAAATTACGATTCTACAATTTAGAATCTATCGTTATTACTTTACCTCCACGTTGCTCTTAACGCCTTCTACAAAGACTTTTGCAGGCTTAAATGCAGGGATGTTGTGTGCAGGGATCTTGATGGTTGTATTTTTGGAGATATTTCGTCCGGTTTTCTCGGCTCTTTTCTTGATAATGAAACTTCCAAATCCTCTTAGGTATACGTTGTCACCACTTTCTAGTGAATTTTTTACCTCGCTCATAAAGGTTTCAACAGTAGCTTGTACATCACCTTTTTCCATTCCTAGTTTTTCGGAAATCTTTGCTACGATATCTGCTTTTGTCATTCTAATATGGGGTTTTTAATGTATTAAATTATTATTCAGTCTATTGGGGTCAGGCTTGTTTTAGCGGAGGCAAATATAATGATTTTAAAATTGAATTATCAAATCGTAAACCATTAAAATATAATCAGATAAGCACTACTTTTATAAAATGTCGAAAAACCCGCCCCGGTTTCATAATCCTCTGATAGATTGGTACTTAGAAAATGCACGTGACTTGCCATGGAGAAGTACACGAGATCCCTATTTAATTTGGTTGTCAGAAATTATACTTCAACAAACGCGTGTTGACCAAGGAATGTCCTACTATCTAGATTTCGCCTCGGCCTACCCTAAAGTAACAGATCTTGCTGCCGCAAAGGAAGAGGAAGTGCTAAAACGGTGGCAAGGCTTGGGATACTATTCTAGGGCGCGAAATTTGCATCACACGGCTCGATATGTCACCGACGAACTGGGCGGCGTGTTCCCGAGCACGTACAAAGAACTTATCGGCTTAAAAGGAGTGGGCGATTACACAGCGAGTGCGATTGCCTCCATTTGTAGTGATGAGGCATGTGCAGTGGTGGATGGGAACGTGTATCGTGTTTTGTCTCGGGTTTATGGTATCGGTAGTGCGATCAATTCTTCGGCAGGACAGAAGGAGTTTAAAAAGCTTGCGCAAACCCTTATCGACGCCAGTCGACCAGGCACATATAACCAAGCGCTTATGGAATTTGGTGCCCGCTATTGTGTTCCCTCAAACCCAGATTGTGCGTCCTGTATATTTGCTACAAATTGTTGGGCTTATGCCAATGGGAAGGTAGGGGCGTTACCCGTTAAAAAACCCAAAGCTCCTTCGCAGAAGCGTTACCTGTATTTTTTGGTGTTGTTAAGTGCAGATGGAACTACGGTTTTACAAAAACGCTCTACTGGAATATGGAAACATTTATATCAGTTTCCTTTAGTGGATTCGGATCGGCCTCTTAGTATGAAGGAGCTGCAGCAACATGAAGACTTTGAGCGGTATTTGGCGAATGGAAATGCGGGGCTAAACTTCTATAATGAAAAAGCTGTGCTGCATAAATTATCGCACCGCGATCTTTCTATTTGGTTTTGTATTGGGCCGGCTGAAGAACTGGGGCCAAAGGCTGTTCCTATCGGCAAAATTGATACTTATCCGGTGCCGGTCGTTATAGAGCGATTCATTTCTCAATTCCCGCCATTTAGCGAGTAAAAAATCATTATATTTAGATTGCCTAATGTACCTTTGTCGGGTACTTAAATAAAGAAGAATACCATGAGTGGAACATTGAACAAAGTGATGCTAATCGGTCATACCGGAGATGCGGTAAAGATGACCTATTTTGACGGAGGAGGGTGCATAGGAAGATTTCCACTAGCTACCAACGAAACCTATACCAACCGCACCTCAGGCGAGCGGGTTTCTAATACAGAATGGCACAACATTGTGGTTCGTAATAAAGGAGCCGAAATCTGCGAGAAGTATTTAAAAAAAGGAGATAAGGTATATATAGAGGGACGCATCAAAACCCGCAAATGGCAAGACGACCAAGGGAACGATCGCTATAGCACAGAAGTGCAGTGTACAGATTTTACCTTTTTAACTCCGAGAGGAGAAGGAGAAGGTGGAGGGATGCAACAACAGTCGCGACCTGCTGCTGGGTCTAATTTACCTGCAGCACCAGCCGCAGCTCAACCAGAAACAGGAGACGACGATCTCCCGTTTTAAGTCTAACTAATTAGGATTCTTTGGACCCAGAACCCCCCAGTTTACTTTTAGCAGCAATTCCACAGCTTTTTGGAGTAGTAACCTTATTGGTTCTATTATTGTTTTCGGCTCTGATATCGGGTACCGAGGTGGCTTTCTTTTCCCTGAGCAGTTCAGATCTAGAAGAGGATACCAAGGAGCCAAACCGAAGAATGGCCGTTGTAAAACGATTGCTTCAGCATCCTAAAAAATTATTGGCAACCATTTTGGTGGCCAACAACCTGATAAATATTGCCATCGTCCTCTTGTTTGCCAATATAGGGAACGAGCTTTTTGATGGGGTCGCAAACCCTAAGCTCAAATTTTTGTTGGATGTGGTGTTGGCTACCTTTTTAATATTGCTCTTTGGAGAAATTCTACCAAAGATTTACGCAAGTCGAAACAAGCTTTCATTTTCTATGTTTATGGCCTACCCCATAAGGGTATTGTACATTTTGTTTAGCCCCATTAGTAACCCTATGCGTTCGGTAACCACCTATATAGAGCACAAATTTGGCAAGCAAAAATCTAACCTTAGTGTCGATCAATTATCTCAGGCCTTAGAGCTAACTTCGGAAGAAGATACGACTCAGGAAGAGCAAAAGATCTTACAGGGTATTGTGACCTTTGGAAATACGGACACCAAAAATGTGATGCAGCCTCGTATGGACATATTCGCTCTTAGCGAATCACAACCTTTTGAAGAGGTCATGCCCGAGATTATCGAGCAGGGGTACTCTCGGATTCCGGTGTACCAAGAGAGCATCGACCAGATTACCGGAATTTTATACACCAAGGACCTGTTGCCTTATGTAGACCAGAGTAGTTTCGATTGGGTCTCCCTAAAACGAGAGGCCTATTTTGTCCCCGAGAATAAAAAGCTGGACGATTTGCTCAACGAATTTCAGAATAGAAAAATGCACCTGGCCATCGTGGTCGACGAGTACGGAGGCACTTCTGGCTTGATTTCTTTAGAGGACATCATAGAAGAAATAGTAGGCGAAATCAGCGACGAATTCGACGATGACGACTTGGTCTATTCTAAATTAGATGACCATACTTATGTCTTCGATGGAAAGACACCGCTAAAGGATTTTTACCGGGTAACTCAACTGACAGATCCAGACCTATTCGAACACCATAAAGGCGAGGCCGAAACCCTGGCCGGATTTGTCTTGGAGATATCCAGAGGCTTCCCACGTAAAAACGAAGTAATAAGCTTCCATAACCATACGTTTACCATAGAGGCTTTCGAAAACAAACGCATCAAGCAGATTAAATGGGCGGTTCAAAACTGATATTTTATTTTTTAGCAAGCATCATCACGGTATCTGTACTGGTAGGTTGTGGGCAGGAGACCACCATTAAACCGGCTGCCAAACTGCGCTTAGACTATCCAGCGCCAAATTATAAAATGTTGCAGGCCGCTTGTCCGTTTCAATTCGAGTATAATACGAGCAGCGAAGTAGAAGTTCGTCCTGGGTGTGCGATAAACATAAAGTATGGACAGATGAAGGCTACTTTATATTTAACCTATCAGCAAGTAAACGAGACCAATATCGAGGCATTGTTGCGGGATGCGCAAAAACTAACCTACGACCATACAGTAAAGGCCAACGAAATCTTCGAGCAGCCGCGCATGGATACCATTAATGATGTATACGGAATGTTCTATATGATTAACGGCGATGCCGCTACCCAGACCCAGTTTTATGTAACCGATAGCATCAGGCATTTTGTATCGGGCTCTGTCTATTTCGAGACTAAACCCAATTTTGACTCTATCTACCCAGGGGTGGTATACTTGCGCGATGATGTCCGCCGTTTGATGGAAACCATCGAATGGAAGGATGTCGATTAAGACATTTCGAAAATCTATCGTTTCTCGACGGATAATCACCCTTTTTTGACGAATTTTGAGGCTCGATTAAAGCCATGCCAAAGATCCACCAAAAATGGTATTATCTCGCCCTATTATCCTTGATTTGGGGGAGTTCCTTTATCCTTATTAAAAAAGGTTTGGTAGGGCTTACAGATTACCAACTCGGGTCGCTTCGGATTGTTCTTACCAGTATTTTCCTCTTTATAGTCGGGTTTAAATCCCTAGGGCAAATCAAGCAAAAGGATTGGAAGTGGGTGGCTCTTTCTGGATTGGTTAGCTCGTTTTTTCCGCCCTTTTTATTTGCCATTGCCCAAAGTCATATAGATAGCGCTGTGGCTTCCATTCTAAATTCACTAACTCCATTGGCTACGGCTTTGGTAGGGGTGGCGTTCTTTCAGATCGTGGCGACCAAGCGACAGATCCTGGGGGTAATTATAGGGCTTATCGGGACCTCATTACTTATTCTAGCTGGTGCGGAAGTACATCAAAGTCAAGATTATTCTTATAGTCTGCTGATTCTATTGGCTACTTTAGGTTATGCGTTTAACGTAAACATCATCAAGCGCTACTTGGGGCATGTTAGTGCCCTAGCTGTAACTACAGGGAATTTTGTGTTTATCGTTTTGCCCGCCCTGGGCATTCTAATGGCAACTGGGTTTTTCGCTACGGTCTTCGAGTCGCCCGAAATGCAGAAGGCAGTGGGATTTGTGGCCATTTTGTCATTAATAGGGACGGCCTTCGCCAAGGTGGTCTTTAATAAACTCGTGCAGATTGCCAGCCCGGTCTTTGCCTCTTCTGTAACCTATACCATGCCAATCGTCGCCGTGCTTTGGGGGGTGTTCGATGGCGAACGCTTTTCTGTATGGCAATTGGTCGCTGCGGCTATAATTTTGTTCGGGGTATTCCTATCTAATAAGCGACAACGATAAGTTTAATTATCTGATTAAGAGCAAATTCAGAATTTTTTCCGAACTTTAAAGGAATCAATTCTAGGGAGTCATGAAAAAGCACGCCATCACATACGGTCTAGGAATCGCCATAGCCTTGATTTTGTATTTTCTATTGACCAAGGTAATCGGACTACACAAGTACCCTGTGCTTAGTGCCTTTAATGGAGTAATTATCGGGGCAGGGATATTCTATGCTTTGCGCAGTTATAAGCGAGGCAATTCAGGGTTTAAGTATCAGGACGGTTTTCAAATTGGCCTGTTTGCTGGTTCGATCGCTTCTGTGATTTTTGCTGCTTTTATGGCCATTTACATCTTTACAATCGATACTCAATTTGCCACATCGGTTCTCGATTCTTGGAGTTCGAACTTTAACAAAGGGTCTTTGATATTGATTATTTCCCTCGCCATTATGGGGATCTCTACCTCTTTTGTCTTAACCCTGGCATTTATGCAGCTATATAAGGAGAGTTGGAACCAATGATTCTCCTATATTTATCTACACTTTGGGCTTTGTCAGTTAAATTTTAAGACTTATATTTGCACCCGCCTTTGGACCCCTGTGGGTCAGAGGTTTAATAAAACAAATCAGTAAAGTATCACGCTATGTATGCAATTGTAGAGATAGCAGGGCAGCAATTTAAAGTTGCAAAAGACCAAAAGGTCTTTGTTAATCGTCTATCCGCTGATGAAGGATCTAAAGTGTCTTTTGACAATGTCCTTCTTATCGGAGATGGTGGCAAAGTAACTGTTGGCGCCCCGGCTATAAACGGCGCTCAAGTAGGAGCAAAAGTCGTTAAGCACCTTAAAGGAGATAAGGTGATCGTATTTAAAAAGAAACGTAGAAAGGGTTACCGTGTTAAGAATGGACACCGTCAGCACCTTTCTCAAATCGTCATCGAGAGCATTGTTGCTGCTGGAGCTAAGAAAGCTGCTCCTAAGGCCGAGCCTAAAAAGGCCGCCAAAGCAGAAGCTCCGAAAGCCGCGCCTGCCGCACCAGCCGCAGGAGAGGATTTAAGCAAAATGACGGTTGCGCAACTGAAAGATTTAGCAAAAGCGAAAGGAATCACAGGGATCTCTTCTATGAAGAAGGCAGACCTGATCGAAGCCTTGAGTAAATAATAACCGTATAAAACCGATAGAAGATGGCTCACAAAAAAGGAGTTGGTAGTTCTAAGAACGGTCGCGAGTCCGAATCGAAACGCTTAGGTGTTAAGATCTTTGGAGGACAAGCTGCCATTGCAGGGAACATCATCGTAAGACAAAGAGGTACACAACACCACCCAGGTGAAAACGTGTATGCGAGCAAGGATTACACCCTGCACGCCAAAGTAGACGGTACTGTCAAGTTCGAAAAGAAACGTGGCAATAAATCATATGTCTCTATCATTCCTGCTGCAGAAGCATAGGTAGAAACAAAGACCTGAATAAAAAAACCCTTTCCAATCGGAAAGGGTTTTTTTTGTTAGCTAGTAGGATATTCTACCAGAACTCTCCTTTAAATCCACCTTTAGCAGGGTATTTGCCGGTAATAATATCGATTAAATCGATAATGGCCCAAACAAAGGCACCTCCTAAAGTAACAATGTACAGTAGGTTCCAGTACCATGGGCTACCTAAATACCAACGGTGACCAGCAAGAAATCCTAGGAAAATCCATAGAATCAATGCAACCCCTTGGCTTTTTGCTCCCTGCGCTGCAGGTGAGGTAAGCGGTGCTTCATCCACTACATCTGCGCTTACAGTTGTCGTAGCCGGCCTCGGGACCGGGAAGGAAGCATAGCTAGCCGGGGTGGCGACCAGTAGGCCTAAAAAAAGAAGTAGAATTCTTAGATTCATAATTGAAATGTTTAAGTTTGCTATGAAAGGTACAAAAAGAATAGATGCTTTATAGAATATTTGGAATTTTAGCCCTCTTACTATCCTCCGTACCAATTCTAGCCCAACATGATTTCGAATATTTAGGTGTCATTAGGATCCAAGATTCCTTGATGATTTCTTATCAGGTTATGTTCTCTGAAGAAGATGGAAACATCAATGGTTATTCTATTACCGATTTAAGTGGGCCACACGAAACGAAATCCTATTTAAGCGGTTATTTCGATGAGAAGGAGAACGTCTTGGAGTTTTACGAAAGCGGAATCCTATATACCAAGAGCCACATTGTTCAACAGGATTTTTGTTATGTACATTTTAAGGGAGATCTGCGAAAAGTGAACGAGCGCCAACGCATTAAAGGTAACTTTAAGGGCATGTACGATAATGGGGACACCTGTATTGACGGCGAGATCGTGATGGATGGATTTGGTAAAGTCTTAAAAAGGGCAAAGCGTATGGATCGAAAAGTAAACAAGAGCCCTTTTGTTAGTAAGGAAAAGAAAGAGCAAGTGGATTTGGTTCGCACCCTAGATACCTTGCTTATGAATCAGATAACGGCAGATGAGGTGATTAGAATTTTCACTCCAGATCAGAATGTAAAATTAAAACTATACGATGCCGGAAAAGAGGATAACGACAGAATCAATCTGTTTATCGATGCAGAGCAAGTATTGAGTAATTATGCGGTAACGCGTAAGGCTGAGGAAATGGAGATTGCTGTCGACAAGGACGGTGTGAAGATTATTATCGAAGCTTTAAACGAAGGCGACTCCCCTCCAAACACGGTAAAGGTAGAGGTTATCGATAGCCGAAATCAGATGCAAACCCTTACCAACCTAAAAAAGGGCCAAAAAGCCGGGTTGCACATTATACAATCCGACCGTTGACCCTTTTATTCTAATAAATTTTAGCGCTTAGTATCGGTAGTATTCTGGCTTGTAAGGTCCTTCTACTTTTACGCCGATATAATCTGCTTGATCTTTTCTAAGATCGGTAAGTTCTACCCCGATCTTTTCCAGGTGTAGCTTGGCTACCTTCTCGTCCAAATGTTTAGGCAACATATATACTTCGTTTTGGTAACGGTCTGTATGGTTCCATAGCTCGATTTGGGCTAGAGTTTGGTTGGTGAATGAATTACTCATGACAAAACTCGGGTGGCCCGTGGCACAACCTAGATTAACCAAACGGCCTTCTGCCAATAGAATAACGTCCTTACCATTTACATCGTACTTATCTACCTGTGGCTTGATTTCGATCTTACTGTGGTTTTCGTTTAACCAAGCTACAGCAATCTCGTTGTCGAAGTGACCAATATTACAAACGATGGTTTTATCCTTCATGGCCTCGAAGTGCTCTCCGCGTACGATATCTTTGTTACCTGTAGTGGTGATAACGACATCGGCTTTTCCAACCACAGTTTCCAAACGCTTTACCTCGAAACCGTCCATAGCGGCTTGCAAGGCACAAATCGGGTCGATCTCTGTAACGGTTACGATAGAGCCAGCTCCTCGGAAGGAAGCAGCAGTCCCTTTACCAACATCGCCGTAGCCACATACCACAACGCGTTTCCCGGCAAGCATTACATCGGTAGCGCGACGGATGGCATCCACAGCACTCTCCTTACAACCGTATTTGTTGTCGAACTTACTCTTGGTTACACTGTCGTTCACGTTGATGGCTGGCAATGGAAGGGTTCCATTCTCCATGCGCTCGTATAATCTGTGAACCCCTGTAGTTGTTTCTTCGCTTAAACCTTTGATTCCAGGAACTAGTTCTGGGTAGCGATCTAAAACCATATTGGTTAGGTCTCCACCGTCATCCAAAATCATGTTTAGCGGCTGGCGATCTTCTCCAAAGAAAAGGGTCTGCTCGATACACCAGTCAAATTCTTCTTCGTTCATCCCCTTCCAAGCGTATACCGGGATACCGGCATCTGCAATCGCAGCAGCGGCTTGGTCTTGTGTAGAGAAGATATTACAAGAACTCCAAGTAACTTCTGCACCTAGTTCTATAAGGGTTTCTATCAAGACGGCAGTCTGTATGGTCATGTGCAAACAACCTGCAATGCGCGCACCTTTCAATGGTTGCTGGTCTTTATATTCGGTTCTAAGCGACATTAAACCTGGCATCTCAGCCTCGGCCAATTCGATCTCTTTTCTACCCCATTCGGCCAAAGAAAGGTCTTTAACTTTATAAGGAACGTAAGGAACGGTTTTCGTAGACATATTAGTATATTTGAGTTTATTACAGTCGGATTAATCCGATTGCAAAATTAAGCATTATCCGCTAATTGCTATGCCTCTTTATAAAACTATAACAGTCGATGCCACTACCGCTTTATCTGTGTGGAAAATCGAAGAGCCCTTCGAAGAGCTGGCAAAAAGTGTTCAGCTTCAGCCACATCATCAGGTGCGGGTAGATGGGATGAAGAGTGACATTCATAGAAGGGGCTTTTTAAGCGTCCGTCATTTGTTGCATCAACACGGTTATACAGATGCCGATTTGTGGTATGACGATTTTGGCAAACCACATCTTCGTGATGGGAAGCAAATTTCGATTACCCATTCGTTCGAGTTTTCCGCTTTAATCGTAGGAGACTCCGCCATTGGAATAGATATAGAAAAGCAGCGAGCGAAGATTATGAAGATCGCCTATAAATTTACTCCCATAGAGGAATATCGAACCATGGCCAATGACGATGCCATCATTCGTAAGCTTACCATGGTATGGGGTGCCAAAGAAAGTATTTATAAGAGCTTTGCTCAGCCTGGGCTAAGTTTTAGGGATCATGTAATCGTTCGTGATTTCCGTTTGGATGCTTTGCAAACTACGGCACGCGTGCAATTTGGCCTCCGAAGAGAATCTTATGGCGTCACATTCGATGAGTTCGAGGGCTTTACCCTGGCTTATGCCCAAATCCAGGTGCAATGAGCAACTTACTGGCCGCTATAGTTAAGGCGAAACAGTCTGGCAAGCGATTGTTGGCTGTATTGGTCGATCCCGATAAATTCGAAGCCTCTAACACAACACATTTTTTACAACGCATTCCAGATAATTCCACCCATATATTGGTTGGAGGGAGCATGGTGCCCGATGGTAAAATGGAACCCGTAGTCTTGGCCTTGAAGAAGCTATCTCGGCTACCGGTTTTGTTGTTTCCTGGATCTTATAACCAATTGACAGAAGCGGCAGACGGCTTGTTATTTTTAAACTTATTATCCGGTCGCAATCCAGAATACCTAGTAGGGCAACAAGTACAAGCCATACCTTTTTTGCGGAATAGCAATTTGCAGGTGATACCCACAGCATATGTCCTAATAGACGGCGGAAATCAATCGGCAGTGGCAAGAGTTACCCAAACTATGCCCATGGATCCAACAGCAGTTGGGGCGATAGTAGATACGGCGAAAGCAGGGGAACTTATGGGGGCAAAAATGGTATATTTAGAAGCTGGTAGCGGTGCCCTAACCCCTGTACCTAGGGAGGTCATAGAAGCAGTGGCATACGATGTAAAAATTCCAATTATCGTTGGAGGTGGCATTCGCAACGAACAGCAAAAAGAAACGGCATATGCAGCCGGGGCCACCATGGTGGTGGTCGGCACAGCTTTAGAAGAACCGACATGAACATTTCCGCAGAGCTTACCCTCACCCCGTTAAAGGACAATTACGAGCCTATCATTATCGATTTTATCCAACGCTTAAGAGCTTCGAATCTTACGGTTTTAGAAAATCCCTTGAGCACACAGGTTTATGGGCCCTACGACCAAGTCATGGAGGTGCTTAACAAAGAGATTAAGACTTCTTTCGAGCTTATGGAACGAGGCCTAATTCATATCAAAATTGTCACCACAGACCGAAGCGACTATGAGCCCCATTTTTGATTTTTTCTTAGCGCCTTATTACGAACGTGCGCCTTACCTGATCGTATTAGAGGTCATTGCATTTGTGTTCGGCATTGCGAGTGTTTATTACGCCCAACGTAGAAATATCTGGGTTTACCCTAGCGGGCTCATCGCTACAACGGTGACTATGTATCTTTTCTTTCAGGATGAATTGATGGGCGATATGATGATTAATTTTTACTATTCGATCATGAGTATCTATGGTTGGTGGAACTGGGCCCGAATAAAAGATGGCGATAGAGTTGTGCATGTAAGTAGAACCAACAGTAAGGAGAAGTGGATTGGCTTTGGCCTATTTTTATTGACCATGGGGTTTACCTATGGTGTTTACAAAGGCTATGGAGTGGATATAGAGGCTACCAATTATATCGATATTTTTACCAGCGGAATCTTCTTTACCGCCATGTGGTATATGGCGACCAAGAAATTAGAAAATTGGACTCTTTGGATTATCGCCGATTTGATTACCATTCCGCTGTATGCGTATAGAGGCTGGGGAATGCTGTCTTTACAATTTGTAATATTTACCATCTTGGCCATACAAGGTTATCGATCATGGAAGAAACACTTAGACAACAATCCACAGGCGGCCTAAAGGTCGTATTGTTTGGGCCGGAGTCTAGTGGGAAAACCACCATGGCCCGTTCGCTTTCCGAGGCCTGCAATGCCCCTTGGGTTGAAGAGTACATGCGTATCTATTTAGATGATAGAGGTCCAGTAGTGGGTTCTTTGGTGGCCAAGGGCGAAATACTTCCGATCGCGAAAGGACAAATAGCCTTAGAGAATAGAGCTGTAGTCGCAAATCCACAACTGATTATTTGTGATACCAACCTCTTGGAATTAAAGGTGTATTCAGAATATTATTTCGATGGATGGTGCCCAACAGAATTGCTTAATGCGTTGGATCAGTTAAAGTACGACCATTACTTTTTAACCGGCGTAGATATCCCTTGGAAAGCAGATAAATTAAGGGATCGACCGTTAGACAGAGAAAATATGTTTTGTATTTTTGAGCAGGAGCTGCAACAGCGCCAATTGCCCTATACCATACTAGAGGGACCGCACCCTGACCGATTGGAAAAGGCTTTAAAGGTCATCAACCAACTGAAAACCAACATGCATGCTTGATCAGCAGGACATTGAACAAATTGAAGCCCATGGTCTAAACCTAGACCAGATAATGAGTCAATTGCAAACCTTTGCTAACGGAATTCCATTTGTGGATGTGGTTACTTCTGCCACGCTAGGCAACGGAATCCAAAGCATGGATCAGGAGCAAAGGGGGTTTTTTGATTCCTATTTCGAAAACAATAAGACTGGACTGGATTTGGTCAAATTTGTTCCAGCATCTGGAGCGGCCACCCGCATGTTTAAATTCTTACACGAGTTTCTTTCCCATTATAATCCCGACCAGCAACATTATAGAGATTATATCAAGAAGTATCCCAATAACGAGGTTGCAACTTTCTTCGAATCTACTACAGAGTTTGCTTTTATCAATGGCGTAAGAAAAGTGATTCGAGAAAAATTTCCGGATTATAAGCAAAGCCCAAAAGGGAAGAGGCATCACTATTTTGCACAAGCCATGTTAAGCCCTGATGGGCTCAACTTTGCAAATCTGCCTAAGGGTTTGATACCATTTCATCGGTATAAAAAATATGCTACTACGGCCTTCGAAGAACAATTGTACGAGTCGGCTTATTATGCTGCTGCCCAAAACGACGTTTATTTGCATTTTACCTTTTCCGAGGCCCATTTAGAAGCTTTTAAAGCAGAATTCGATCGAATTAAAAGCCGGGTGAGTAAGAAGACTAAAAAGACATTTCATATCTCGTATTCTTTTCAGAAGAGCAGTACAGATACCCTTGCAGTAGACTTAACGAATATGCCTTTTAGGGATGCCGATGGACATTTGGTGTTTCGCCCATCGGGTCATGGTGCACTATTGGAGAATTTAAACGAGATCGATGCCGATGTAGTTTTTATAAAAAACATCGATAATGTAGCCGCTCAGGAATATGCTGGCGAAATAGCACTCTACAAAAGGGTTTTGGCTGGTCGATTGCTTTGGCTTCAAAATAGGATACATGGTTTTTTAAAGGACATAGAAAGCGACCTAACCCTAGAGAAGATGAAGGAAATCCAAACCTTTATCTGGAAAGAGTTAGATGTAAAAGATATCCCACATGGGATTACGGCTACGGTTCGATTTTTAAACAGACCCCTTCGAGTCTGTGGCGTGGTAAGAAACACTGGGGCCCCAGGCGGAGGCCCTTTTTGGGTTAAGTCCGAAGATGATGAGGTAAGTTTGCAAATAGTCGAATCGTCCCAAATCGATCGAGAGAATCCACATCAACGCGCCGTGATGAACGAGTCTACCCATTTTAACCCTGTCGATGTAATTTGCGGACTGCGAGACTATAAGGGGAACAAATTCGACTTGATGGAGTTTTGTGACAAGGATCAGGGCTTTATCTCTAGGAAGTCGGAAGAAGGTAAGCCGATTAGAGCCTTAGAATTACCAGGTTTATGGAATGGCGGGATGGCCAATTGGAATACCGTATTTGTAGAAGTGCCATTGGTTTCCTTCAATCCGGTAAAAACGGTCAACGACCTTCTTAAAAAGGAGCATCGACCCAACGCCTGATGGACCGGCAACAACTTCTGCGCGAAATCCAACTCAAGGCTGTTCGAAGCAGTGGTCCTGGCGGGCAGCATGTCAATAAGACTTCTACCAAAATAGTGCTATACTTTCCACTAAGTACTTCCGAAGCATTAAGCGAGCAGGAGAAAGATACCTTGATGGATCGTTTGCAAAATAGGATCACAGCTGATGGAGGGATCCGTTTAAATTCTTCGCAATACCGTTCGCAAAGCAGAAACAAAGAGGCGGCCATAGATAGACTCATGGCTTTATTGGAGTATCATCTGTTGCCCAAAAAGGAGCGAAAGGCTACGCGTCCTTCTAAAAAAGCGGTTGCCAAACGTTTGGATAAGAAAAAGAAACAAGCGCTTAAGAAAGCCAATCGTAAAAAGCCTCCGCTCGATTAAATCCAAAATAGCGCAATTCCTTGTCCGATTTAAAAAGAGTGTCGTATTTTTGCCGAACATCTCAAAGGGGTGCCGAATCCGACAGGAGGAAGCTGAGATTATACCCATTGAACCTGGGCGGATAATGCTGCCAAGGGAACTAAGCGAGCTGCAAGTGCAGCACGATCAATGACCGGTCTTAAGGACCAAACAAGCTAATATAAACCAGAATAATGACCCCTTTTATTCGTAGTAATCTTACGAATGAAAAAGTTATTTTTTGCACTGATTGTTTTTGTCTTTGGGACCACATACGCCCAAGAAGAACAAGCAGTAACAGACAGCACAGATGTCCAACAATTGGGCGAGGTCTTTTTAAGATCTGTACGTGTAGAGGCAGATTCTCCCATCACCCACAGCAATGTGGAGAAAGAAGAAATCGCCAAAAGAAACCTTGGGCAGGACTTGCCCATCTTACTTAATTATTTGCCAGCCGTTGTTACCACTTCCGATGCGGGAGCTGGGGTTGGATACACCGGGATTAGAGTTCGTGGAAGCGATGCCACTCGAGTCAATGTAACCATCAACGGGATTCCGTTTAACGACACAGAAAGCCAAGGGACTTTTTGGGTCAACTTGCCCGATTTTGCCTCCTCGGTACAAAGCTTGCAATTACAGCGAGGCGTTGGGACATCCACCAATGGTTCGGGAGCCTTTGGCGCAAGTCTAAACATTGCGACGGACGCTTTATCCGAAGATCCTTTTGCTATTTTATCGGGCTCTTATGGCTCTTTCGAAACCTGGAAGAGCACGGTCCAGTTTAGCACCGGAAAACTAAAGGACAAATTCGAACTGTCTGGTCGCTTATCCAAAATCGAGTCTGAGGGTTATATAGATAGAGCCAGTAGCGATTTAAAATCTTATTTCTTGCAAGGAGCCTATCAAGATGGGGGAACCCTAATCAAGGCCTTGGCCTTTGGAGGTCGCGAAATTACCTACCAGGCCTGGTTTGGAATCGATGCCGAGACCTTAGAGAACGACCGTACTTTTAATCCTGCTGGGATGTATACCGATGCCGACGGTAATGTAAAGTTTTACGACAATGAGGTCGATAACTATGGGCAAGATCATTACCAACTGTTATGGAACCAGCGCTTCAACAATAATTGGAGCACGAATATGGCGCTTAACTATACCTACGGGCGAGGGTATTTCGAACAGTTTAAAGAAGACGCAGACCTGGAGTTTCACGAAATTGGCCCCATCGATATAGGCGGCCAAGAACCTGTCGTTACGGGCGATTTGGTAAGAAGAAGATGGTTGAACAACAACTTTTATGCGGCAAACTTCGATGTAAATTATAAAGATGAGCGTTGGGATGTGGTAACAGGGATGTTCTATAGTTACTATGGCGGAGACCATTTTGGAGAGGTCATTTGGGCGCAATATGCTGGCGATACCGAGCCAGGCGATCGTTATTATTCGGGCAATGGAGATAAAAATGAATTCACTGTGTTTTCTAAGGCCACCTTTAGGCTAAACGAAAAATGGAGTTTCTTCGGAGACCTGCAAGGACGATTTATCAGTTACCGTACTTCTGGGCTTACGTCCGATAAAGTATTGTTAGAAGAGCAGCAGCATTACGATTTCTTTAACCCCAAGGCTGGGGCGAGTTTTCAGTTAAACGAAGGCAACCAGTTTTATTTGTCCTATGGTCGGGCCAACCGTGAACCGCGCCGAAGCGATTTCGAGCAAGGGGTCTTTACTCCAGAAAAGCTAGACGATTACGAGTTGGGCTGGCGTTTTGCTTCAGAAAAAGTACAGCTAAACACCAACGTATACTATATGGACTATACAGATCAATTGGTGCTTACTGGAGAGATAGACGACGTTGGTGCTCCTATTCGAGCAACCAGTGGTTCTAGCTACCGGTTGGGCTTAGAGGTGGATGCGGTCATTTCCATTACCGAAGGTTTAAACTGGCGCCCCAATGTTGCGCTATCCGATAATAAAAACCGAGACTTTGTGACCTCCCGAGATGGCGAGGTGGTGAATTTAGGCAATACCGATATTTCGTTTTCTCCAGCTGTTGTGGCGGGAAGCATTATAGAATACCTTCCAACGGATGGGCTTTATTTGGCCTTGCTCACCAAGTATGTAGGCGAGCAATATATGGGAAATATCGATAGCGAGACTTCCAAGCTAGACAGTTATTTTGTAAACGATTTTAGTGTCAACTATACCTTCGATGAACTGTCTTTTGCAGATTCGATTACCCTAAGTGGGTTGGTAAATAACTTGTTTAACGAGGAATATGTGTCTAATGGGTACTTCTTCACCTACGATGATACTTGGACAGATCCAAACCAAGTAACCACCATAGAAGGTGCGGGATATTATCCGCAGGCCACCATTAATTTCTTAGTAGGGGCCACTATTCAGTTTTAATTAGAAACGGTAATCACATCCCCATTGCGCTGTACAAAGTACTGCAACATGGGGTAAGATTGCTCTTGGCTTTGATGCTGTCCGGTTACTATGTCGTAGGTATTGTCGTCATTACAAGGACAAGAGGCAACGATGCCTTCTACTTGCATCTTAGAACAACCGCTTGGGCTGTGGTTGGGGTCGGTTAGGTCGAAAGCGGTGTACAGGGTGTTATTTACGTTGTAAACAATTACTCCTTTTATTCCTTGATTGTTAAAAGAGACTGAGTTGCCTGGAAATAATAGCTGGTTGTATTCGGGCAGCGTGAGGTTGATGGTAAAGTTTACCAAAGGCTCGGTTAAATTAGGATTGTTGTTGTTTGGATTGTCATTATTGTCATCACCTCCACAGGAGATCATTAAAAACAATGCCAAAGCGGACAGTAGGTATTTCATAGCCTTCGATTTAGGGCTCGAAAGTACGAAAAATCCAAGAAAATTAATTTTTCGTATATTTGATATACAAATCCCGAGATATGGGATTTTTTGTATTTAAGACCCTCGAAGCATTGCAGCAACGAGGCGTTTATTTTTTATTAATAACTGATTATGAGTAAAGTATCCTATTATACGGCCGAGGGATTGAAGAAGTTGAGGGATGAGTTAAACCAGCTTAAAGATGTAGAACGTCCTAGAGCCTCGCAAGCCATAGCGGAGGCCAGAGACAAAGGGGATTTGAGCGAGAACGCAGAATACGATGCTGCAAAGGAAGCGCAAGGAATGTTAGAGATGCGCATTTCTAAAATGGAAGAAACCCTTGCTGGCGCCAGATTGATCGACGAATCCCAACTCGACACCTCTAAAGTGTTGGTTCATTCTACTGTAAAGATTAAAAATCAACAGAACGGAATGGAAATGACCTATAAGCTAGTCGCCCAGAGCGAAGCAGACTTAAAGACCGGTAAAATATCTGTAGATTCTCCCATAGGGAAGGGTCTATTGGGTTGTGAAGTAGGCGACATCGCCGACATACAAGTCCCGAATGGGGTGATGAAGTTTGAGGTCGTAGAGATCTCTAGAGATTAATGGCAACAATTTTTACCCGCATATTAAACGGCGAAATTCCCTGCTATAAAGTAGCAGAGGACGATCGTTTTTTTGCTTTTTTAGACATCAACCCCAATGCCCCTGGTCATACCCTCTGCATACCTAAACAGGAGGTAAATCGCTTATTGGATTTAGACGCTGAAACCTATGATGGGTTAATGGCTTTTTCCCGTAAAGTTGGTATTGCTTTAGAAAAAACGGTTCCCTGTGAGCGTGTTGGGATGGCGGTTATCGGTTTGGAAGTGCCGCATGTACATGTGCACCTGATCCCCATGAGAAGCATGGCCGATATGACCTTTGGATCTAAAACCCCTCAAACTCGGGAGGAGTTCGAAGCCATGGCGACTGCTATAAGTGAGGCTCTATAAGTTTAAAATTCTTTATAAATGGGCAGGGAGATCTCTATGGTCGTTCCTTTGTCTTTTTCACTTCTTAGCACATAGATTTTCCCGTTGTGGTATTCTTGAATGATTCGCTTTGCTAGCGAAAGACCCAGACCCCATCCTCGTTTTTTAGTGGTATAGCCAGGTTTAAAGATCTTCTTGTAGTTCCTGCTTGGAATTCCCTTTCCAGTATCGCTGATGCGAATTAAGGCATTTTTGTTGGTAGATAAAATTTCGATATCGATGGTTCCTTGGCCCTTCATGGCGTCGATTCCATTCTTTACCAAGTTCTCTATAGTCCAACCAAATAGCTGCTCGTTAAGCAATACCATGATGGGTTCATCGGGCTTTACCAATTCAAAAAGAATCAATTTGGAAGTTCTGCTTTTAAGATAATCGAAGGCCGTTTGCGTCTGGTTAACAATATCGAGCGGCTGCAAATGAGGAACAGAGCCAATTTTGGAGAAACGCTCGGTAATGGTTTGCAACCTTACGATATCCTTTTCCATCTCCTGGATGTACGATGGATTTACATTTTCTGATCTGAGAATTTCTGTCCAACCAACCAAAGAGGATAAAGGAGTGCCAATTTGATGTGCTGTTTCTTTAGCCATCCCAGCCCAAAGCTTGTTCTGCTCGGAAGACTTGGAGGTGCGAAAGAACAGGTATACCGCCAAAAAGAATAAGATGATAATGACGATAAGAGCCGCCGGATAGTATTTTATTTTATTGATGATGGGCGAATTGCCATAATAGATAATTTGGAGTACCTCTTCGTCGTATTCGATCTCTATGGGGGTATACTCCGAGGTAAACTGCTCGATTAATGCATCTCTCTTTTTTGGGTCTTCTACCAATTTCGGGTCTACATTATTACCGGTATAAATATTCTCCTTCAATGTATGAAGGATCATAGGGGTTGTGGTGTTGCTTTGCAGTACCTGAAGCAAAAGTTCGCTGTTCCAGTCCGGTTGGGTAAGGTCTATCTGTTGTACTTCTTCCTGGGCAGTGGCCCAAATTTGCATCTTTTCACGCTCGTTATCCTTCAGTTGGGTGAAGAATTGATAAGTGTTCCATAGAATCAGGCTGACGATCGCCACAGAGGCCAAAACGAAGAACCACCTTGTAAGCGTAGAATTATTGGGCATAGGCAGCAAATAAAATCTTTTAAATATAATGGAATTATGTTAATAATATTGTCCATCCTAGCTTTTACAAAATCGAGGGTTTGGGTACATTTGTCACGATGTTGCAGATTGATCCTACCCAAATAACAACTCCTCAATTGCATGGTTATCTGCTAGGTGCCATTGCGCCTAGACCTATCTGTTTTGCAAGTACAATTGATGGAGATGGGCAGATCAATTTATCGCCTTATAGTTTTTTTAATGTGTTTAGCGCCAACCCTCCGGTGATGATTTTTTCTCCGGCCAGAAGGGTTAGAGACAATACCATTAAACACACTTTAGAGAACGTACGCGAAATTGGCGAGGTGGTGATCAATGTGGTGAGTTATCAGATGGTTCAGCAGATGAGTTTATCGTCTACAGAGTATCCCAAGGGCGTAAACGAATTCGAGAAAGCTGGTTTTACCGAAGTACCTTCGGTTAAGGTTAGCCCGCCTAGGGTTAAAGAGTCGCCAGTGCAGTTCGAGTGTAAGGTAAAAGAAGTAGTGGCCTTAGGCGATCAAGGAGGAGCTGGGAACTTGGTGATCTGCGAGGTGGTCCAAATCCACATAGAAGAATCCATATTGGACGAAGCCGGGAAAATCGATCCACTAAAACTCGACCCCGTTGCTCGTATGGGCGGTAACTGGTATAGCAGAGCCAACTTAGGGTTGTTCGAGGTAGAAAAGCCCCTTAGAAGTTTAGGGATCGGCGTAGATGCCCTGCCTCAGGTTATCAAAGACAGTACAGTGCTAACAGGAAACCATTTGGGGATGTTGGCCAATGTAGAGGAATTGCCCGAAGGAGCCCATGCCAGCGCAAATGCTTCAACAGAGAAACACCAACAAGCCGCACAATTGCTCGAAGATGGAGCTGTTGAACAGGCATGGAATATTTTAACGAGAAAATAATTAAACATGGAAATACAAGGAACCATCAAATTGATTGACCAGACCAAAACGTTTGGCAGCAATGGATTTAGAAAGAGAGAGGTGGTTATAACCACAGAAGAACAATACCCGCAACCGATTATGGTGGAGTTTGTACAAGACAAGACAGACCTTCTCGATGCCTACAAAGTTGGGCAGGCGGTAAAGATCAGCATTAATTTACGCGGACGCGAATGGGTAAGCCCACAAGGCGAAACGCGTTATTTTAACTCCATCCAGGGATGGCGTATAGAAAGCCTAGAGCAAGCGGGATCTGGAGAAATGCCACCCATGCCGCCGGCTGATGCTTTCGAGCCAGTGAGCAATCTCAATCAGGACGATCACGACGATTTGCCTTTTTAAAAACGATAAATCAAAATCCCGCACATGTGCGGGATTTTTTATTTTAGAACCATGAATATCACCCGCTTTATCGAAACTGCATTTAAACGGTTTCTGCCATCTCCCTTCGCTATTGCGGTCTTGCTCACCTTGCTTACAATGGCCTTGGCACTGTTGTTTACAGATGTGAGACAAGCAGAGCAACCTTTGGTGACCCTCTGGTCTTATTGGGAGGAGGGAATTTGGAATCAGGGCCTTTTGGTTTTCGCATACCAAATGATGTTAATTCTGGTCTTAGGGCACATATTGGTGTTAAGCAAACCCATGAACCGACTTATCCAGAAATTGACAGACAGGGTAACTGGGACAGGTTCTGCGGTGGTTTGGGTAAGTGTAACTACCTTATTAGTCTCGTTCTTTAATTGGGGACTGGGACTCATCTTTGGCGCAATCATGGCCAGAAAAGTTGCAGAAGCCGCCGTTAAAAGAGGCTTTAGTATAAATTATCCCTTAGTAGGAGCTGCTGGGTATTCTGGACTCATGATTTGGCATGGCGGAATAAGTGGTTCTGCCCCATCAAAGGTAAGCGAAGCGGGACACCTGAGCTCGTTTTTAGAGTCTGGACTTTCTGCAGATTTGGCAAGTCAGATACCAGACCTTATTCCTTATTCTGAAACGATTTTTAGCCTTCAAAACCTGGTTCTTTTTGCCCTTTTATTGCTCCTGGTCCCTTTGGTGCTTCGCTGGATTGGAAAAAAATCCAAAACGACTACGGTAAACCTGCCCGAATATAAATCCTACCAATCCCCGACAGATTTGGGGAAAGGAGCAGAACGCATAGACCGTTCTCCTTGGTGGGGAATGAGTTTTGGCCTAATTATTTTGGTGGTTTTTGTAAGTCAGTATTGGGGCTCTTTGATGGAGCTTGTCATTACGCCAAATATGCTCAATTTTTTTATGTTGGGACTTGGTCTAGTACTTCATCGCAGCTTCAACTCCTTTTTACATGCAGTAGACGAAGCCATTAAAGGCGCCGCTGGAATCTTGCTGCAATTCCCTTTATATTTTGGAATCATGGGCATCATGAGCAGTAGTGGAATGGTAGGTCAAATTTCTGATTTCTTTGTTTCCATCGCTACAGAAACGACCTTGCCCTTGTTTACTTTTTTAAGCGCAGGATTGGTAAATATTTTTGTTCCAAGTGGTGGGGGACAATGGGCGGTACAGGGCCCTATAGTAATCGAGTCTGCCCTTAAGCTAGGTGTGCCCTTAAATAAGGCCATAATGGCCTTGGCTTATGGCGACCAGATCACCAATATGCTACAACCCTTTTGGGCTTTGCCTTTACTGGGAATTACCAAATTAAAAGCCAAACAGATTTTACCCTATACATTGATCTTAATGTTGGTTGGTACCGCGGTTTTTATGTTAGGATTGTTGGCTTGGTAATGAAAAAACCTCGTCAGAAGGCTGTTCAAACGAGGTTAGTTTCGGGTTAGGTGCCTATTTTGACCAATTCAAATATTAAAATGATTACATCAAGTTAGTGTCAAAACAGTCTAATAATATCTTGAATATTTTGGAAAAAATCAAATTATCGAAGCAATTTTAACAATCGTAAGTGCTGAACAGCAATGATTTACCTCGAAAATGACCAAACAGAGTTTCCGTCGCCCGAAAACGCTAGGGCCGATGGCTTACTTTGCGTGGGCGGTGATTTGCATCCAGACCGAATAGAGAAGGCCTATAAAGCTGGGATTTTTCCTTGGTACGAAGATGGGCAGCCGCTATTATGGTGGTCCCCAAACCGTAGAATGGTGCTTTACCCGAATGAGTTTAGAATATCTAAGAGTTTTCGATCCAGACTAAAGAAGCATAGCTTCAAAATTAGTTGCGATAAAGATTTTATAGGGGTTATCACCCATTGCGCAGATGTCCCTCGTAAAGATCAGCACGGCACCTGGATTACAGATCAGATGATAGCCGCCTACCTTGATTTGCACAAAAAGGGCCTCGCTAGAAGCATCGAGATTTGGGAAAACGATGTCCTGGTAGGAGGTCTTTACGGAATTGACTTGCCAGAATATGGTCTTTTTTGTGGTGAGAGTATGTTCTCTTTAAGGCCAGATGCATCCAAAATTGCATTACATACTTTGGTAGAAGCGGTGAGTGAAGCGGCTTACACCTTAATCGATTGCCAAATGTATACAGACCATTTATATAGTTTGGGCGCCAGGGAAATCCCGAGGGCAGAATTTCTGCACCATTTGAAGCAACCGAAAAAGTCCTTTTCGGCTTTTTCTGTATCTTCGTAGACCAATTTATCTTACTATGAAAAAGTTTACTCTACGGTTCTGTATGCTAGCAGGATTGTTGTTTGCAGGATCTAATTTGCTCGCCCAAGAAGTCTTGCCAAAAGGGCTTACAGAGGCCGAGAGCGACCTAATTTCTAATTACAGTTTCCGCAGCAATGGTATGACAGACCCACCAGAGGGTCCGGTACGTACTATGGCCGAGTGGGAAGAGGTAGAATACTTGGTAGTGACTTGGCAACCGAATTTTCCGAACATCCTTCGACAAATTGTGGAAGCGGCTGTAGCGGAATGCAAAGTGATAATAACTACACAGAACGAAGCTTCTGTTTCGAACTACTTAAGCAGTAATGGCGTCGACCTAACCAATATCACCTTTATGGACGAAGATTGGGACAGTATTTGGATACGCGATTATGCAGGTAATACTATTTATAGCGATGATGTTGGAGAACTTGCCCTGACAGATTGGATCTACAACAGACCTCGCCCAAACGATGATGTGATGCCGTCTGCGCATGCCACTCTATTAGATATTCCAATTTACATCACAGATACCGGGATTAATGATCTTGTTAATACCGGAGGTAACTTTATGAGTGACGGGATGGGGACGGCCTTTGCCTCCGAGCTGATATTAGAGGAAAACGAAGCTGGAAATCCATACGGAGTGACTCCTAAGACCGAAGCAGAGATCGATGCCATTATGGAGGCTTATATGGGGATCGATAGATACATCAAGATGGAAACGCTGCCCTACGATGCCATTCATCATATCGACATGCACATGAAGCTATTGGATGAAGAGACAATCTTGGTAAGTGAGTACCCAGAGGGGGTGGCAGATGGGCCACAGATCGAAGAGAATATAGAATATGTGCTTAGCAACTTTCAATCGTCGTTTGGCACACCTTACAAAATAGAATGGATGCCAGCCCCGCCTAGTGCTGGGGGAAATTATCCAGACACTGGGGGAAGCTACCGCACATATACCAATGCGGTATTTATCAATAAAACGGTTTTGGTTCCTACCTATCGCCCAGAAGTTGACGACCCGGCTTTAGCCCAATGGGAAGAGCTACTACCAGGATATAACATCGTAGGGATTGATGTAGACAATCCTGGGGAGAACCTGATTTCCTTGTTTGGAGCCATCCATTGTATTACCCACACCATAGGGGTAGATGAACCATTATGGATAGTACACCAACCTATAGCAGAAGCCAACAGCAATACCACCGTCACCTTAGATGCCATGATAAAGCATATCTCCGGAGTAGCCGATGCTACGGTTTATTGGAGAGAAGCAGGTACAACAGATTACGCGCCCTTGACCATGAACGACCAGGGAGACGATCAATGGACGGTAGACTTGCAAATTCCTTCTGGGGATATCGATATTGAATACTACATAGAAGCTACAGCTAATTCGGGTAAAACCTTAGCCCGACCATTGGTTGCGCCAGAGGGATATTGGACCATAGCAGTGGGCGTATTGTCTACAGACGATTGGGCCAATAGCAATATCTCTGGAGCATATCCCAATCCGACCACAGGGGTTGTAAACTTTGCCATGAACCAAATCCAAGGCCCTGTACAAGTTCGTGTTTACAATATGCTGGGGCAAGAACTCATGAACCGCGAGATCCAGCAAGCCGATGGTATTTTAAGCTTGGACCTAAGACCAGATTGGTCTGGAACGCTCTTGGTTATCTTCGAGGGTGAATTTGGGGCAGTTAGAAAGCGTGTAATAAAATATTAGTTCTAATCGCAGCGTTGTCGAGTTGTTAATTCGGCACGCATTCTTGCATAATTACTAGAAAATCAACAAATAACCGAAAGAAAAATCTTACAAGGATGATTCAGCGATGCCTGCTACTTACCTTATTGATCTGTTGGTCGGGATATTCCCAGACCAAAGAGGTGACCGATGTGAATCGGGATATCAATGTGGCTGTGGTGTACGAGCAGGTCGTCAAGGAAGGCTATGGAACACCAGCTGTTTATTTAAAATTGGCCAATGCCTACTACTTCGAAAGCCAATACGAGGATGCTAAGAAGTGGTTCGAGACCTTGTTCGAAGAAGAAAAGCCAACAGACAAATTGGTATTATTTCGTTACAAGCAAAGCTTAAAAGCCCTTAAACTCGATTTCGAGAACAACCCTTATCTGGCAGATCAGTAGCCTGCAGCAATTTCTTTATACCTAAAACACCCTTTTACATGGTCGTTTACCATGCCTGTAGCCTGCATATGTGCATAAACCACTGTGGTACCAACAAATTTAAAACCTCTCTTTTTTAGGTCTTTGCTTATGGCATCGCTTAAGGGCGTATTGGCTGGTATATGGCTCATGCCCTCAAATTGATTGTAGATGGGCTTGTTGTTTACAAAGCCCCAAATATAGTTGCAAAAGCTGCCAAATTCTTGTTGTACTTTGATGTATGCTTGTGCATTAGAAATCGTGGCCCTAATTTTAAGTCTATTGCGAATTATCTCAGCATTTTCCAACAATTCTGCTACCTTATCTTCCTTGTAATTGGCTATTTTCTGGTAGTCGAACTGGTCGAATGCTTCTCTAAAGTTTTCTCGTTTTCTAAGGACGGTGATCCAGCTTAGGCCTGCCTGAAAGGTTTCCAAGATTAAAAACTCGAACATGCGGGCGTCGTCCTTTACAGGGACACCCCATTCTGTATCGTGATAAGAAACATATAGTGGGTCGTCCCCACACCAAGCACATCGCTGCATAACTGATCTTTGTCATTGAAGATAGTAAGATTTTTACGGACCTTGCGACAGATTGATTATGAAAACAATGCCTATGAAAACTTCGATCGCAACAAAGAGAGACCAATTGGTGAAATCGAAACTTCAAGACGCCATGTCTTACCAGGAGTATCGAGAACTTGTACGCGAGCATCGGGCTGCAGGTACCAGCACTGGGTCCGAGCAAAACGAGGCCTTATCCAATTATACTTTGCTTAATGATAGCCGCATGAAGCGACTAGATAAGACCTCTAGTCTTCCCGAAGCTGTAGGAGCAATTTTGGCCAAGAGCGATCGTCCTCAAACCTGGTTGGTAATCACCGAGAGTTGGTGTGGCGATGCAGCACAGAGCATGCCCGTTATCAATAAGTTCGCAGAAGCAGCTCCAAATGTAGATCTTAGAGTGGTTCTTAGAGACGAACATCCAGAATTGATGGATGAATTCTTATACAATGGGACACGTTCCATCCCTGTTCTAATCGTTTGGGATAGGCAAGAGGAGGCCGTAACCCATATTTGGGGACCTCGTCCTAGTACTGCCAACAAAATGGTTGCAGATTATAAGGCGGCCCATGGAAAGTTGGATGCAGAATTTAAAAAAGACCTGCAGGTTTGGTACAATAAAGACCGCTCTGCCAACATCATTTCGGATTTAAAACAGTTTTTTTAGCCTTCATAAATAGCTGTACCTCAATAGGCTATTCGGGTTGTCGAAATTTTTGTACCTTAACAAAGAATTACAACCAATCACCTAGCCATTGATTTTTAAACGCTTATCCATATTAGCGGGTTTACTCCTCTTTCTATCGTGCCAGACAGAAGAACATTCTGTGGTATTGGGGGAAAATGGGGATGCTTTTTCTGGAATCAATGTGCCTACTAACTCTGCCGAGTATATTACCTATAGAGTAGATGACCAATCTGCGATCACCTATACAGAGGGAATCGATTGTATTATCGATTCTGGCCGGCAGCTTGTTTTGTCTTATGGCTTTAACAATGAGATAGCCAACGACGAATTTTTACTCGATTTCGAATCTGCAAACGGTGGAATACTTCAAGAAGGCCTGTACGAAATCGGTTCCGTAGATTTTACTATAGACGACAGCAATGGTAACGCTATAGGCAATCAAACCATCAAAAATATCGAGGCGCGTATCACCTCTCTGGGGACGCAGCCCGGAGAATATGTCGACATGAATTTTAGCGGGACCTTCCGCGATAATTTAGGGGCTTTGCACACCATTGTTGGCTTAGTACATGTGCTTATTGATCTTCGCTAGGACTTCCTAATGTTTCAATAAACGATTCTATGCTTTGCGCATTTTGCACGTCCATGTTGCCAATTTTTGTGCGTCTTAAGGCCGAAAGATGCGCCCCGTTGTTTAGGGCTTTGCCTAAGTCGTGGGCCAAGGATCTGATGTATGTTCCTTTGCTGCATTGCACCCTAAAATGCACATGCGGCATTTCGATGCTTGTTACTTCGAAGGCATAGATGCTCACAGGGCGAGGTTCTGTCTTCACCTCTTTTCCTTTACGCGCCAGTTCGTATAGGCGCTTGCCGTCTTTTTTTATGGCCGAAAAAGCAGGAGGATGCTGCATGATGTCTCCTTCGAAGGTTGCGATTGCTTCTCGGATTGAATCTTCGGAAATATCGCTTGTATCGAAGGTGGCATCGAAATCGCTTTCTAAATCGTAGCTAGGTGTTGTTGCACCTAAGGTAATGGTGCCTGTGTACTCTTTCTCTTGGGCTTGATAGCTTTCTATCTTTTTGGTGAATTTGCCTGTACAAATCACCAATAGTCCGGTAGCCAAAGGGTCTAAGGTTCCGGCATGGCCTACTTTTATCTTTTTTAAGTTGAAACGTTTACGGATGGCCCAGCGCAGTTTGTTCACTACCTGAAAGGAAGTCCATTTTAATGGCTTGTCTATCAGCAGCAGTTTCCCGTCTAAGAATTCTTGAGCACTCATAAGGCAAAGCTAGCGACTATGGCGATAATCCCAACAATGACACAGTATATGGCAAACCATTTGAGCTGGCTTTTCCGCACTAGTTGTATCATCCAGGTACAGGCGATGAGCCCAGAAATAAAGGCAGCCAAAAAGCCTGCGCTAAGTGGGACGATTTGGTCGGACTCCAAACTTAGATCGCCACTCATCAGGTCCTTGGCAATCTTACCTATAATAAGAGGGACTACCATTAAAAATGAAAAGCGCGCAGCTTTTGCCTTGTCATTCCCCAAGAGCACAGAAGTAGAGATGGTCGCCCCGCTACGCGAAATCCCAGGCAACATGGCGACGGCCTGTGCAATCCCGATAACAATGGCGTTTTTATAACTAACAGATTTGCCGGTATGTTTGGCGCGGTCTGCCAAAAAAAGCAGTAGAGCAGTAACGATAAGCATCGTACCCACTAGCAATATTTGCCCACCAAACAGGGCTTCCAATTCTTCCTCGAAAAACAAGCCAATAACAACTGCGGGTATCATAGAGAGGATGATCTTAGCCGAAAATTGCGCCTCCTTATTCCATTTAAATCGAAGCAGGCCCGAGAGGATTTCCCAGACGTCTTTTCTAAACACCACCAAGGTGCTAAGCGCGGTAGCAAAGTGCACTACCACTGTAAACATAAGGCTTTCTGCACCAACTCTGTCATCGCCTAAGATGGCCTTCCCCAGTTCGAGGTGACCGCTAGACGAAACAGGTAGGAATTCTGTCAGGCCCTGGATGACCCCAAGGACTAATGCTTCCCATAATTCCATGCGTTAGTCTTTGTTTTTTGGGTTCAATAATATGGCGTAGACCTCGAAGCCAAACCCGATTAAAATCAAGGCTGGGGCTAATCTAATCCGTCTCCAGCTATAGATTTCTGGGTTAAAAACATTGGGATCATCACTGCCTCCTCCTGCCATCAGGATAAACCCTAGCACGATAAACGCCATGCCGATAAGCATAAATTTGTAGTTGGCCTTTTCGAAAACAAAGGCTCCTTTTTTTGCTGCTTCTTTGCGTTTTTTCTCTCCCATTATTCGTCGAATTCGGTATAGATAACCTGGCCGTCTACCGCCAATTGGGCTATATGAGCCGTGGTTCCGTAGATCACATTAGCAAGGTGCAAGGTAACGTTTTTATCTACAACTAGATCTTCTAGCTCGGCCAATTGCAGGCCATTTTCTAGGCCTCGATTGATATAATAAGTCTCGCCGCTATCATCTGCAAAAACCACGTCTTTTACCCCTCCTTCGTACACGCGCTTTACTTGCACTTCTTTAAGGGTACATCCTTCCGGACTAGGACGTTCTATAATGCACCCGAAGGGGAGCAACGAACAAAGTAGGATCAAAAAAATGCGTTTAATAATAGAGCTCATTGGTACGTAAATTCAAAAAGCGCTGGGTGGCAAAGTAGGTGCTTAACCAAGTGATAAAAATCCCCATGGCTAGTATAAACCCAAAGAGGGCGCCTATAATGATGGTGTCGTTTAACAATTCGAGCTGTGGCCAGGTGCGATCTAAAAAGAAAAGGACTCCTGCAACCCCCAGCATGGCGACTAAAGCCCCGAGGACGCCCAAACGGATGCTCCTCCAAATAAACGGTCGCCTAATAAAGCCTTTGGTCGCTCCAACCATTTGCATGGTTTTAATGGTAAAGCGCTTTGCGTAAACAGAGAGCCGTATGGAGCTATTGATTAGCAATACTGCAATCACTAAAAAGACACCGCTAAAGATCATCATCCAAAAACTGATGACTTTGATGTTTTTATCGAAAAGGGCCACCAGCACTTCGTCGTATTCTACTTCTTCTACAAAATCTTTGGCCCCGATCTCTTCGGCAATCTCTGATAATTGCACCGGAGTAACATACTGGGCATAGATTTCTACGTCGATACTGTTTTGCAGCGGGTTGTAGCCTAAAAATTCCAAATAATCTTCTCCTATGGTCTCTATGTGTTTTTCGGCCGCTTCTTCCTTAGAGACATAAGTAGCAGATTTGGTGTACTCGGCCATTTCTAAACTCTGCTTAAGCTGCTCGATCTCTACTTCCTTGGCCCCATCCTTTAAGTAGATGGAAAGAGGGATTTGCTCTTTAAAATAGTTGGAGATTTTATTGGAGTTTATCACAAACAATCCTAATAATCCTAAGAGGAAGAGCACTAGCGAAATAGAAAGCACCACAGAAAAGTAAGAGGATATAAGCCTTCTTTTTTGATACTTTTCTAGTTTAGATGCCATGGATTCGATTGTATTGGTGGAGTAAAAATAGCGGATTTTCTGCACTCCTAGTTACTAACGCATAAACTTTTGTCTTTCGTACAATAGGCGTAAATTTGCCACCTTAAACAGCTGCCGTAAAATGAGCAATTATCACTTTAATGACATCGAGGCCAAATGGCAAGAATATTGGGCCAAGAATCAAACCTTTAAGGCATCCAACAGCAGTGAGAAACCCAGCTATTATGTCCTGGATATGTTTCCTTATCCGTCTGGTGCAGGTTTGCACGTAGGTCACCCGCTGGGCTACATCGCCAGTGATATTTATGCGCGTTATAAAAGGCACAAAGGCTTTAACGTGTTGCATCCGCAGGGCTATGATAGTTTTGGTCTCCCTGCAGAGCAGTATGCCATCCAAACAGGACAGCATCCACGTAAGACCACCAAAGAAAACATTGCCCGTTACCGCGAACAGTTAGATAAAATTGGTTTCTCCTTCGATTGGAGCCGAGAGGTTCGGACTTCGGATCCAGATTACTACCGTTGGACCCAGTGGATATTCATTCAACTTTTCGATAGCTGGTACGACTACCAACAGGATAAGGCGCGGCCGATATCCGAAATTTTGGAAGTTTTACAAACCGAGGGGAATCTAAACCTAAATGCAAGCTGCGACGAGGACACTCCACAGCTCACCGCCGCGGCTTGGAATGCCTTAAGCGACGAAGAGCAACAAGCCTTCTTGCTTAAATACCGTCTTACCTACTTGGCCGAGACAGAGGTAAACTGGTGCCCGCAATTAGGGACCGTATTAGCCAATGATGAGGTGATTAACGGCGTATCCGAACGTGGAGGTTATCCGGTAATACGCAAAAAGATGAAGCAATGGAGCATGCGTATATCTGCCTACGCTCAGCGCTTGCTCGACGATTTATCGACCATAGATTGGCCACAACCGCTTAAAGATTCTCAAACCAATTGGATCGGTAGGTCCGAAGGTGCTAGTGCCAGTTTTAAAGTGCAGCACCACGATGCGCAAATAGATGTATTTACCACCCGCCCCGATACCATCTTTGGGGTGAGTTTTATGACCTTGGCACCAGAACACGAATTGGTTGCCCAAATTACCACCGATGCACAAAAAGCAGTGGTAGATGCCTACGTCGAAGCCACTGCCCGCCGTAGTGAGCGCGAGCGTATGGCCGATGTAAAGACCATCTCTGGCGTATTTACTGGAGCTTATGCAGTGCATCCTTTTAGCGGTGATCTTATCCCTATTTGGATAGGCGATTATGTATTGGCAGGCTACGGGACCGGAGCCGTGATGGCAGTTCCCTGTGGGGACCAGCGCGATTACGATTTTGCCAAGCATTTCGACCTGCCTATCCCAAATATTTTTGAAGGGGTAGACATTAGCGAAGAGGCTTTTGCCGATAAAGACAATACCATTATCGCCAACAGCGACTTTTTAAACGGCCTAAACTTTAAAGAGGCTACCAAGGCCATTATCGAGGCTTTGGAGGCCAAAGAAGCAGGGCAGGGGAAGATCAACTACCGTTTGCGCGATGCGGTTTTTAGTCGCCAGCGCTATTGGGGAGAACCCTTCCCAGTTTATTACCGCGATGGCTTGCCACAGATGATAGACGAACAACATTTGCCACTTACCTTGCCAGAGGTAGAGAAGTATTTGCCCACAGAAGAGGGCGAACCACCCTTGGGTCGAGCAGATGTTTGGGCTTGGGATACCACTGCCAATACGGTTGTTTCTAAGGACAAAATAGACCAGCAAACCATCTTCCCACTAGAGCTTAACACTATGCCAGGCTGGGCTGGGAGTAGTTGGTACTTTTTCCGCTATATGGATGCTGCCAACACCGACGTGTTTGCATCTAAAGAATCCATGGATTATTGGAAGGCTGTAGACCTCTATATCGGCGGGAGCGAACATGCCACAGGGCATTTGCTCTACAGCCGTTTTTGGGTAAAGTTTTTATACGATCGCGGATGGTCTCCGGTAAAGGAGTCCTTTAAAAAGCTGATCAACCAAGGGATGATTTTGGGAGATAGTGCCTTTGTGCACCGTTTGGAAGGACAGAACACCCTTGTTTCTGCGGGAAAAATAGAAGGGCAAAATGTACAAGCCATCCACAGCGATGTATCCTTGGTGAACGCGTCTAACGAATTGGATATAGAAGGTTTCAAAAATTGGCGTGCAGAGTTTAAGGATGCGAATTTTATCACGGAAGACGATGGCAGCTTTAAAGTTACCCGGGAGGTAGAAAAGATGTCTAAGTCTAAATACAATGTGGTAAACCCAGATGATATCTGCGAGCGCTATGGGGCAGACACCCTGCGTATGTACGAGATGTTCCTTGGGCCGCTAGAGCAGGCAAAACCATGGAATACAGCCGGTATTACCGGTGTGCATGGTTTTTTAAAGAAGCTTTGGAAATTATACCACGGCGGAGCAGAGGGCAGCTTTTTGACCACAGATGCTTCAGCCTCCAAAGACAACCTAAAAACCTTGCATAAGACCATTAAAAAGGTAGAAGAAGACATAGAGCAGTTTAGCTTTAATACTTCAGTATCTACCTTTATGATTGCCGTTAACGAGCTTACGGCACAGAAGTGCAACAGCAGAGCGATATTGGAGCCCTTGGCAGTGCTTATTTCGCCTTATGCCCCTCATATCGCCGAAGAACTTTGGAGTTTGTTAGGCAATGGCGAGAGTATATCTACAGCGGCTTTTCCGGTGTTCGACCCAGCGTATTTGATAGAGAGCAGCAAAGAATATCCGGTGTCGTTTAACGGGAAGATGCGCTTTAAACTAGAATTGCCATTAGACATGGATAAGCAGACCATAGAAGATACAGTACTGGCTCACGAAAAAACGCAGCAGTACTTGCAAGGGCGCACGCCTAAGAAGGTTATCGTAGTTCCGGGCAAGATTATCAATATCGTAGGCTAGGGCTTATTTACGACGCTTTGTCAGGCCCGTAACTTCGGTCTTGTTTTTGCTACTTATTATAGTATAACAGAAATCGTAAAATTATGATGGGCTATTATGTCTTGATTGGTGCTATCATGCTGGCAAGCATGTATGTAAGCAACCGGCTTAAAAGTAAATTTGCTAAATATTCTAAGATCCGTTTACAAAATGGCCTCTCTGGGAAGGAGATCGCAGAGAAGATGTTGGAAGACAATGGGATTCGCGATGTACAGGTAATATCTGTCCGAGGACAGCTTACAGATCATTATAACCCCCTTACCAAAACCGTAAACCTAAGTGAGGCCGTATACAATCAGCGCAATGCTGCCGCGGCTGCTGTAGCTGCACACGAAGTTGGACATGCTGTACAGCACGCCACTGCTTATAAGTGGTTGGAGCTTCGTTCTAAGATTGTGCCAATGGTAAACATTTCGAGCCGTATGTCCACCTTTGTGATTATGGCTGGTCTGATATTGTACGGGACAGGGCAGGTATTTGGATCTGCCGTCTTTTTGGTAGGTATTGGGTTGTTCGCCGTTACTACACTATTCACTTTTATCACTCTGCCGGTAGAGTTCGATGCCAGCAATAGGGCGTTGGCTTGGTTGGAGGATAAAAACATGGTCACTAGCGCAGAATATGCAGGAGCCAAGGATTCCCTAAAATGGGCCGCCAGAACTTATTTAGTGGCTGCACTAGGGTCGCTAGCCCAGTTGCTCTACTTTATCATGCTCTTTTTAAACCGTAGATAAAGAAGCATTTCAGCCTCCAACATTATTGGGGTTGTAACCTAAATAGTCGGCAAAGCTTTCTTTAAAGTGTACCCCGTAGTCTTCCAATTCTTTTAGGATGGGCTCGTAAACCTCTTTAGAAATCGGGATCTGTACCCCTGGAGAGGTAATCTCTTTGTTTAAAATACGCAAAGCAGCCATGGCCACAGGCAGGCCTACCGTCATGGCCATCGCCGTATAGGTTTGATCTTCGCCTATAACGACCATATTGCTATCTATTTGTTTTTTCTTGCCATTTAGTTCGTAACCAAACTTGTGGTACATCACTATCATGTCCTTGTCGTCTGGGTCCAGGGTCCATTTTTCCATCAGGATTTTTTGCAATCCTTGGGCCGGAGTCGCGTTTGCTATCTCTAGCTTTTTCTCGGCATTAAAAAGGTCTAACTCGATTAATTTTCCCCACATCAAATCGTCTTGGTCGATCTTTAGGTTGTGCCGAAGTTTTAGCTCTACAGAATCTGTAGGGGAGTAGGGTAAAAACAGGTTTACAAACTCGCGGTAGGAGAGGTTTTCCGAATTCGGAATGGTATAGCTATCGTCCGTCATCCCAAGCTGCACAAACATATTCCAAGCTTTACTAAATCCAACACGTCGCATTGTGCCACGGTATAGGGTAAGGATGTCTTCCAAGCCATATACAGAGCGGTACTTTAACGAATTTCTATTTGCGTAGCCCTCGAAGGTGCCATAACCGTCGATTTCTAAGAATTCTGTACGGCGGAATAGGCGGTGGTAAGGGATGTATTTATAGCTGCCTTCTTGGATAAATTCTGCAGCACCTCCTTGACCTGCAACCACCACATTTCGTGGGTTCCAAGTAAATTTATAACGCCATAGGTTGTTGTCGCTTTCTGGTGCTATTAACCCTCCGGTAAACGATTCGAACAGCAACATCTTTCCTCCACCATCGCGGATGCGATCGATCACTTGCATGGCGCTCATATGGTCGATTCCCGGATCTACGCCAATCTCGTTCATAAACACCAAGCCTTTTTCTTTGGCAGCCTTGTCTAAGGCCTGCATTTCTTTACTTACATAAGAAGCCGTAACCAAATGCTTACCATATTTAATGCAATCGTTGGCTGCTTCTATATGGAATCTGGCCGGCAGCATAGAAATTACAAGGTCGCAGGCCTGTATGGCTTGCTGTCTTTGTTCTTGGTCAAAAACATCGAGCCGTATTCCCTTTGCATTAGGATGGCCTTGACAAAGCTTACGAGCGTTTTCTTTAGAAAGATCTCCTATGGTAATAAACAAATCTTCCGATTCCGACTTTTGTAAGAGGTATTTAATCAGACTGGTGGCCGAACGGCCGGCACCGATGATCAAGATGTTTCGCATGCGTCTATTTTATGGTATTTTTGAAGACACAATCTGCCTATGCAGAATCGGGCCTTAGATTGACGAAATTACTAAAATCCACTTCAACCCAATAGACAATGGAAAAAAGAATTTTATTGGCGGCTAGCTTGCTTGGAGCTTTAACAATTGCACTTGGTGCCTTCGGTGCACATGGACTAAAAGATCTGGTAGATCAGCGATGGATCGACAGCTTTAATACAGGGGTGCGGTACCAAATGTATCATGTCTTAGCATTGCTTTGGCTTGGAAGCACCGGTCGTATTAAAGAAAAGACCAAGCAATGGGTAGGTCGTTTATGGGTGGTTGGTATTTTATTCTTTTCTGGCTCTTTGTATGCCATGACATTACTAGAAGCGGCCGACACCTCTTTAGCATTTCTAGGCCCCATTACTCCTTTTGGCGGCTTGCTGCTAATCTTAGGCTGGGTCCGATTGGCGATGGGAATTTCGCGTAATAATTTGTAGTAATTCTCGTTCGATAAAGTGGGCGCGTAGATAGTTTTTTTATCTTTGCACACAGAACAAAAAAGAAGTGATGGTGGATAACAACCAAACTACGAAAACGATTTCGCTAGAAGCCTACGGAATCAAACCCTCCAAGTTGAATTATCAGCTGAGTTCCGAAGAGTTACATCGGGAAACAATTAGAACAGGGCAAGGAAAAGAAGCGAGTTCCGGCGCGCTTGCCGTAAACACCGGAACCTTTACAGGGCGGTCTCCAAAGGACCGTTTTTTGGTAAAAGATGATATCACCAAAGACCAGGTATGGTGGGGCGATATCAACATTCCTTTCGATTCGGATAAATTCGATGCCCTCTACGATCGAGTAACCGCATACCTAGAAGGAAAAGAGTTATACGCTCGCGACAGCTATGCCTGTGCCGATGCCAATTATAAATTGAACATCCGTGTGGTCAATGAGTATCCATGGAGCAATATGTTTGCCTATAACATGTTCCTTCGACCAACGGAGGAGGAGCTAGCGCATTTCGACCCAGAATGGCTGGTTGTAAATGCCCCAGGATTTATGGCTGTTCCAGAACGCGATGGAACGCGTCAGGCAAATTTCGCCATCCTAAACTTTACCCGCAAAATCGCTCTTATTGGAGGTACGGGTTATACGGGGGAAATCAAAAAGGGAATCTTCTCTGCCTTGAATTTTATCTTACCCGTAGATAAAAATACCTTGCCCATGCACTGTTCTGCCAATGTGGGGCCCAAAGGCGATACAGCGATCTTTTTTGGGCTTTCCGGAACAGGAAAAACCACTTTAAGTGCAGATCCAGATCGTAAACTTATTGGAGACGATGAGCACGGTTGGACTTCAGAAAATACGGTCTTTAACTTCGAAGGAGGATGTTATGCAAAAGCCATAGACCTTTCCGAAGACAAGGAACCAGACATCTATAGAGCCATAAAACCAGGTGCCATTTTAGAGAACATTATTATGGACGATAATGGCGTGGTCGATTTTACCGATGTCTCTATTACACAAAATACAAGGGTAAGTTATCCGATCTATCATATCGATAATATTCAGATTCCGTCGATTGGCCATAACCCAAAGAATATATTTTTCCTTACCGCTGATGCTTTTGGTGTTCTGCCTCCAATCTCTAAATTGAGTCCTGGACAAGCTGCTTACCACTTTATCAGTGGGTATACGGCCAAGGTAGCAGGAACAGAAGAGGGAATCGACGAGCCATTACCGAGTTTCTCTGCTTGTTTTGGGGCGCCTTTTATGCCGTTACATCCTACGCGATATGCAGAAATGCTCAGCGCCAAGATGGAAGAGGCTGGCGTAAACGTATGGTTGATCAATACCGGATGGACAGGTGGTCCTTACGGGGTTGGTAGCAGAATGAAATTACGTTATACCCGAGCCATGATTACCGCTGCCTTAGAAGGAGAATTAGACCAGGTTCCTTACGCGGTGCATCCTGTATTTGGCATCGAGGTTCCTCAGGCATGTCCAAATGTACCAGACGAGGTGCTTAACCCAAGAGGGACATGGGCAGATGGTGCAGCCTACGACCAAAAAGCCAAGACTTTGGCTCGATCGTTTAAATCTAATTTTAAGCAGTTCGAGGATTATGCAAACCAGCAGATTTTGGACGGAGGACCAAGAATCTAGTTAAAAATAATTGGACAAAAAAAAGGGCCTTACTTTTCAGTAAGGCCCTTTTATAATTTATAAGAAGCTTATTTCTTTCCGTTTACTTCTTTGATATATTTTTCTAAGGCCATAGTCATGGATGGAGTCTCTGGAGTTGGCGCCTGAATATCTACAACCAAACCTTTTTCTGTGGCGGCTTTTACAGTGGTGTTTCCAAACACTGCAATGCGTGTATCATTTTGCTCGAAATCTGGAAAGTTTTCGAACAAACTCTGGATTCCGCTAGGACTAAAGAACACCAAAATGTCGTAATACACATTTCGAAGGTCGCTTAAATCGCTAACTACGGTCTTATAAAAAGTAGCCTGTTTCCAATTTACCCCTAAGTCGTTGAGGATCATAGGGACTGTTGGCTTTAGTTTATCGCTAGAAGGAAGCAGAAAGGCTTCGTTCTTGTATTTTTTGATAAGTGGAGATAATTCTGCGAAAGTTCGCTTACCTACGTAGATCTTTCTCTTTCTGTATACTACATACTTCTGCAAATAATAGGCAACCGCCTCACTTTGGCAAAAGTATTTCATGGTATCTGGCACCTTAAACCTCAGGTCTTCCGCTATACGGAAGAAATGATCTACCGAATTTCGGCTCGTCAAGATAATGGCAGTATACTGAGTTAAATCTACCTTCTGCGTTCGCACATCCTTGCTAGAAACCCCTTCTACATGAATAAAAGGACGAAAATCGATTTTTACCTTCTGACGATCGATTAAATCGAAGTAAGGTGAATTCTCAATTTTAGGTTCCGGCTGCGAGACCAAGATAGTTTTCACTTTCATAAACATCATCTTTAATATCTCCTTTATACTGCCATGTAATACAGCAGAATAAAGGGTGCTATTTCAAGTGCGCAAAGATACAAAATAAAATAAAAGAAATGCCTAAAAATCAGGCTCCAGTTTCTTTTGAAGCTGGAAAACAGACTGATGAGGTAAACCGCCCCTACCAGTACGCAGCCTACAACAAATAGGACCCAAGCGGGCCCATCTGCTAACAAAATAATCCAGCAGAAGACAAAAAGCAGTATACAAAGGAGTCCAACATAACTCAGTTTTTCGAATAAAAACCGCTCTATGAGCCCCGGAATGTTAAATAACCAACCGATAAACTGCTCTATCAAGAACTTACCCATCAAGAATAGGACTAACAACGATATTACTTGCAAAAAATACCAAATGTCCATCTCGATAGGCTCTGGCCGGACCTTGTTTTGGTACAGCATCCAAAAAACAGCAACAACCAACACCTGAAAGGTGAGCAAGATGGCATTAAATGGGTCCATTAGCCGATACTGGCTCGCTGGAAGCGAGAAGTACTTATCTGTGATGGCCAAGAGCGAAAATTCATGAAAGCGCTTTGGGTAGAGTACCCTAAGAGATGCAAGAAGAACCAGGGCAAAGGTGAGGACCGCGATTACCCAATCGTAAGAAGCCCAATGTCTGATCTCTGGTAGCAAGTCCATGAATCAAAATTAATATTTTGAACGCCTGTTGTTGTAGGCAGAACCGATTAGTTCTTCACAATTGATAAAATTTTGCTAACGCTGTGTCTAGAGAAATACGAATCCTTAAATTGGCGTACTTTTGCTTAAAATCTGCCTATGGCTACTAACCTGGTTGTCGTTCCTACCTTCAACGAGATCGAAAATATCGAATCCCTAGTGGATGCCGTGTTTGCCCTGGATGTCGATTTTGACATATTGGTTGTAGACGACAGTTCTCCCGATATGACTGCGGCCAAGGTGCGAGAGCTCATGGAAAAACATCCCGGGAGACTGCACCTCGAGCAGCGAAAAGAGAAATCTGGACTTGGTACGGCCTACATACATGGTTTTAAGTGGGCTTTGGCAAGAAGCTACTACTATATCTTCGAGATGGATGCCGATTTTAGTCACAATCCTAAGGATTTACCCAAACTGTTGGAAGCTTGTAAAGACCAAGGCAACGATTTGGCGGTAGGTTCTCGCTACAAAACCGGTGTAAATGTGGTAAACTGGCCGATTAGCAGGGTGTTGCTCTCCTTAGGAGCCTCTACTTATGTTCGATTAATCACCGGAATGAGGGTTTACGACCCTACTGCAGGTTTCGTTTGTTATCACAGAAGGGTACTAGAAAGAATAAATTTGGACAAAATCCAATTTGTTGGTTACGCCTTCCAAATCGAAATGAAATACAAAGCACATTTGCTAGATTTTAAGATTATCGAAGTGCCAGTGGTGTTTACCGACCGGGTAAAAGGCGAATCAAAGATGAGCATTAAGATTATTTGGGAAGCCATATTTGGTGTAATAGGCATGAAATTTAAGTCTCTGTTCAAAAAATTGGAAATATGAAAACCGCTACCCTGATAAAGGATGTAAATATTGTTAACGAAGGAGAGATTTTACGTGGCGATGTCTTGATTAGTAAGGACAGAATTGTCGGGATAGGATCTTCTTTATCCATCGATCAATCTCAGACCGAAGTAATCGATGGGAGAGGGCGCTATCTTTTGCCTGGGTTGATAGACGATCAGGTTCATTTTAGAGAACCTGGATTAACCCATAAGGCAAATATAGAAACAGAATCTAAGGCTGCTGTGGCTGGTGGAATTACCAGTTTTATCGAGATGCCAAATACGGTGCCTCAGGCGACCACTATAGACTTGCTGGAAGAAAAATTTAGCACAGCCGCGGCTACTTCTTGGGCCAACTATTCTTTTATGTTTGGTGGAACCAACGACAATCTGGAAGAAATCCTTAAGGTTGATCCGCAGAAAGTGGCTGGTTTAAAGCTCTTTTTGGGGTCCTCTACAGGAAATATGTTGGTGGACAATCCGGAAGTGTTAGAGAAGATATTTTCTAGTACGGATTTGGTAATCTCCACCCACTGCGAAGACGAAGGGACTATCAGGGCTAATACGGCGCGCTATTTGGAAGAATATGGCGAAGATATCCCCATAGAGAAACACCCTCTGATTAGAAGTGAAGAGGCGTGTTATTTGTCTTCTTCTAAGGCCATAGAACTGGCGAAGAAAACCGGGGCCAGACTACATGTGTTCCATCTATCTACGGCCAAAGAGACCCATTTGTTTAGAAATGACATCCCCTTAAAGGACAAGAAGATCACTGCCGAAGTATGTGTGCATCACCTTAGTTTTAGCGATGCCGACTACGCAGAGAAAGGAACGCACATCAAGTGGAACCCAGCTGTAAAGACAGAGAAGGATCGAAAGGGATTATGGAAAGCCTTGTTGGACGATAGAATCGACGTGTTGGCTACAGATCATGCGCCACATACTTTAGAAGAAAAAGACCAAGTTTACACCAAAGCGCCTTCGGGAGGCCCCCTTGTGCAACATGCGTTAGTGGCCCTGCTAGAACATCACCACAATGGGATGATTTCGTTGGAAAAATTAGTGGAGAAAGCAGCACATAACCCGGCCATCTTGTTTCAAGTTAAGGATAGAGGGTACATTAGACCAGGGTACAAGGCAGATTTGGTTTTAGTAGATTTAAATAGCCCATGGACGGTCGACAAAGGGAACATTTTGTACAAATGTGGTTGGTCCCCTTTTGAAGGTAAGACCTTTCGCTCTGCGGTTACGCATACCTGGATAAATGGTACCTTGGCGTACGAAAATGGTCGTTTCCCCAACCGCACACATGGAGAAAGATTAACTTTCGATAGATGAAACACTATTGGCTAATCATATTGACGCTTGCCCTTGGTTGTCAGGATGTAACTTATCCCGAAGCTCCGGAGAACCTAATTCCAGAAGAGACCATGATAGAGATCATGGCCGATGCTTATTCGGGTCATGCTGCCAGAAGCGTTAACAATAGGATTCTTAGAAGCAATAAAGTAGCCCTAGATTCTACCCTGTATCGCAAGTACCAGATCGACAGCCTGCAATTTGCAAGAAGCAATGCCTATTATACCACGGATTTGAATAGGTATAACAAGCTATTAAAAGGTGTTGAAGAACAATTGCTTGCGCGTAAAAAAGAAATCGATAGTTCCCTCAATACAGAGCGATTGCGTTTACAAAACAGAAAGGACAGCGTATCGGGAGAAGTTCCTACCGGAATTGGTCAGGGTATCAAGACCTCCGACGAATAGGCCTCGGCAGTTTTTTTGATGGCCTGTTCTAAATCTTGATATTCGAAACCTGGAATTTCCAATGCCTTTTTACCATTAAAATTCGATGTGCTATACAAAGACTCTACAGTGTCTTTGATGAGTTTCTGTTTTCCGCCAAAAAGCTTACTTCGCCAATAATCCAGTACGGCGAGCATTAACATACTTCTTCTTCCGATTGGTTTTTTTGGAACTTTAGCACCAAGGGCATTACAAACTGCGATTATAAATTGCTTGTAATCTCGATTTTCTGCAACCAATACATAGCGCTGCCCCTGCAGGTCAGAATTCATCAACAATTGCATGGCTTTTACCACATCCCAGACGCCAACAAAGCCAGAACTCCCCGTGGTATATCTTGGGATCCCGCGTGCGGCGCGCTTAAAAATGACACAACTTCCGCTATTCCAATTGCCGGGCCCTATGATTACTCCTGGATTAACAATGGCAGTAGCCAAGCCTTCTTGCTGTCCACGCCAGACCTCCATCTCTGCACCATATTTTGTAATGGCGTAAACGCTATTTGGTGCTTCTGGATTCCAATCGCTAGTCTCGTCCATTGGTTTGTTATTGGGCTCTTCGCCTAGCGTAGCGATAGAGCTGACATGAATAAGCTTTTCTACATCATTTTTAAGGCATAGGTTAACCACATTGGCCGTACCTTCTATGTTGGCTTTTTTAAGCTTGTAAAAGTTCTTTGGATCGAAACTGATATAGGCTGCACAATGATAGACTTTGCTAATGCCTTCGAAGGCTTTGGTTAAGGCTGGGATATCGGTGAGGTCTGCTGTGACCCATTGAATGCGCTCTTCCATTTCCGCACTGTTTTGCGGGTAGTAAAGCGCGAGGATAATTCGGAAAATACTTAGGTCGCTACTAGCTCTTTTTGTAGCTCTTATTTTGGGATGTTTAGCGACTAATTGCGCCAATAAATGCGACCCAACTAAGCCAGTACTTCCTGTTATCAGTATCATGCAGTTAAAAGTAAGCAAATGTTTTAAGGCATTGAAATGTTAAATGTGTTTCATCTTACATCTAAAATGTTTAACTTTTCAGTCTAAATGTTAAACGTCAATAAAATACTACTCGTTTTTTGCCTAAGTTGCTTTTGCATTGTGGCTGGTTATGCTCAGATAATCGATATTCCAGACCCTAATTTTAAAGATGCATTGGTAAATCAGGCTGTTGTCGACACCGATGGTGACGGTATTTTTGATGCAGATGCCGACACCAATGAGGATGGAGAGATAGATATTCAGGAGGCCTTGGCGGTGGAGGTTTTGGGCCTGGTAGGAAAACAGATTTCATCTTTAGAGGGTTTACAAGAGTTCGTGAATTTAGTAGAGATCTATGTTGGTTACAACAGTTTGCAACAAATCGAAGTCTCGACACTGACTCAGCTAGAAGTGCTGGTGTGTTCATTTAACCAAATAAAGCAACTCGATGTTACTGCCAACCCCGACTTAATCCGATTAGAATTAGATTTTAATCAAATCAGCGATTTAGACCTCAGTCAGAATATTCAATTGGAGCGATTGTGGTTTACCTTTAATGATATCTCTAACATCGACCTCAGTGCTCAGTCTAGTTTACTGAACCTGAACGCAGATTCCAACGAGATTCAAGAAATTGACCTGTCGAACAATCCGCTTTTGGTCTCTTTAGCAATAGACAATAATCTGCTTAGCGCTATAGACTTATCGGGAAATCCCGCATTGGAATTCGTGGATGTTTATGGCAACCAGTTAACGGCGCTCGACCTTTCCAATCAAAGCAACCTGACTCTATTGACCTGTCTTAATAATGATTTAAGCCAACTGAATATTCAGAACGGGAATAATGAACAAATGACCTTTTTTAACACCACCAATAACCCTAATCTGCTGTGCATACAGGTAGATGATCAAGCCTATGCAGAGGCCCAATCGGACTGGTTGGTAGATAGCGGTGTGGCATTTAGTGAAGACTGCGGGTTTTTAGGTTTAGAAAACTCTGCATTTTCTAACTGGAACATTGTTCCAAACCCAAGTGACGGATTGGTACAAGTACAATATGGTTTCGAGCATTCCGAGCCATTGAGATGGCAACTATTTGATGCGTCTGGCCGGATTGTTCAGCAATTCGAAGGACTGCCTACACAGATCGATTTATCCAGCTACCAAGCAGGGATCTATTTTGTAAAGGCCACTGATGCGCTCGGGCGTCTATCCCATCAAAAGCTTGTAAAACGATAGCTTTTATTTTCGCCTTAGAGTGGTATCTTTGCTGCATCAATTTTGGAGACCACCATGCACACTAATTTTGCCGAAGAACTACGTTGGAGAGGGATGATTCACGATATCATGCCCGATACCGAAGGACACCTGATGGAAGCCATGAGATCTGCCTATGTTGGCTTCGACCCTACGGCAGATTCGTTGCATATCGGAAATCTTGTTCCCATTATGTTGTTGGCACATTTTCAGCGTGCGGGACATCGACCAGTGGCCTTGGTAGGAGGAGCAACTGGGATGATCGGAGATCCATCTGGCAAGTCTTCAGAGCGTAACTTGTTGGACGAAGAAACCCTTAGACACAACCAAGAATGTGTCCGTCAGCAATTATCTCAATTTCTAGATTTCGATTCGGGAGCTGCCAACCAGGCATTGATGGTAAACAACTACGATTGGATGAAGGAATTCAGCTTTCTAGATTTTATTCGTGATGTAGGGAAGCATATTACCGTAAACTATATGACCGCTAAGGATTCGGTAAAAAACCGCATTTCGGGCGAAGGAACCGACGGAATGTCCTTTACCGAGTTCACCTATCAATTGGTTCAGGGCTATGATTTTTTACACCTGTACCGTGAGTTCGATTGCAGTCTGCAAATGGGCGGTAGCGACCAGTGGGGGAATATTACTACAGGTACCGAATTGATTCGACGTATTGGCGGAGGGAAAGGCTATGCCTTAACCTGCCCGTTAATCACTAAAAGCGATGGAAGCAAGTTTGGTAAAAGTGAAGGCGGAAATGTATGGCTAGATGCCGCAAGGACCTCCCCTTATAAATTTTATCAGTACTGGTTAAACAGCAGCGATGAAGACGCGGCCAAATACATCAAGATCTTTACCTTTTTAGATCAGCAAGCCATAGAGGCATTAATCGCCGAACATGCAGAAGCACCACATATGCGAACTTTGCAGAAGACCTTGGCCAAAGAGGTAACCATCACCGTTCATGGCGAGCAAGAGTTTGAGAATGCTTTAAGCGCATCTAATATCCTTTTTGGAAAATCTACCTCTGACGATTTGAAAGCCTTGGATACCCAAACCTTTTTGGATGTCTTCGATGGGGTACCGCAGGCCAGTGTCGATCGCAGCGAGATAGAGGCTGGTTTGGCCATGATCCCTGCTCTAGCAGAGAAATCTGGGTTTTTAAAATCTAATGGGGAAGCGCGACGTGCGCTAAAGGAAAACTCCATCTCCGTAAACAAAGCCAAAGTTGGAGAGGACTTTGTCATCGACTCCTCTCAGCTGATTAGCGACCGATTTGTTCTTCTGCAAAGAGGAAAGCGCAATTATTTTATCCTAAGCGTTAACTAAGAAAACCCCAGACGAGCGTCCAGGGTTTTCAAACTAACTAACCAACCATTTATGAAGGGGTCTTAACGTCCCTTTTTCATAACACTAGGTTGGTCTATACTTTAGTTGATTCCTTACAACCGTTACATAAAATTTGCAACTTGCGGGTAAGGAATAAGCGACCCGACCAATAAAGCAATGCTTTCTTTTACAATCATGGTAATGCTGATAAGCGTTGCTACGACTACGATGGCGACTGCCAAATTGTTTTCTTTGATGGCCTGAAATTCGTTGATGCCCCTAGTAAGCACAGAGAATAAGGCAAAGACCGAACCATTGATAATCACCGCCGAAACAAATCCGATTAACAAATACAAGAATGAGTACATCACTATGGTAGATAAGGCGATGTTGCTGTCTTGTTGTGCAGAAAGCCTTAAGATGTTCGTGATAGAGGGTAAAATCTCGCTAAGGATCATCCCGATAGAAATGATAATTCCGCCGGTAAAAACACCAAAGGCCAAATTGTCGCCCTTTAAATCCACCTGTTTAAAAAAGAGCTTATGCAAGATGCTATAAGAGACATAAAAGATGACTACGGCGATGACTATAAAGAGAAAGATCTCTATTAATGCCAGGGTAAATAGTTGTTGGTTCATAATGGTTTATTTGCTGGTCAACACCACATTCCAATAATTGACATTGTCAAAACTAGAAGGGAGTTCCCCGATTCTAAAATATTTTGCTGTGGTTTCCCACGTCATGTACTTCTTCCCAAAATGGGTCTTATGCGTCCCCGTTGCGGGCAGGTTTAGCCCAATGATGGAATGCCTGTAATAGTCGCTGTTTAAAATGGCGACATCATAGTTAAAATGCTTCAAAATGGAATAGACCAAAACAGTACGTGTATCGCAGTCGCCTTTTAAATTGCTTAAAAAGGAAACCGGGTTTTGCAAGCCATAAGGGATGTTGCCTATACAGCAATCCGGGCAAGATGTGAGGATGTCGCGTATGGCGCGCTCGTAGCGTTCGGGGGCTTCGCATTCGGCCTGAAACACGAGCGAATAGGGGATATCTTGCACGCAGCTGACAACCATCTCTGCAAATTCCATTTGATCTAAAGACTTGCTTTGATTAATGGCCTCGAAGGTGGCCATCACCAAATCCAGGCTCTGGCGATCGTTGGTTTCTATAAAGTCGTATAAGCCGCCCCAAAAATCGCTCTGATCATCGGGTTGGTAGTCTTCTATTTTGTCTTTTAGGCGATGAAAATCTGCTTGACGTACCTCGAGACTGGCTTGGTAGTCGTTCCCAAAATTGTCTTCCCACACCCTATTGCTTCGGAAGACCGACACAGAATCGTTATCGATCCATGCCTCGACCAATTCGACCCCTTCTTCTTTATTAAAACCGTCGTAGGTGCTCTCGATGCCAAACACTTCTACAAAGAAGACGATAAAAAAGCGAAGCCCCATTAGGATAAAGAAGATGAAAAATACGTTTCCAAACATCTTTTTAAGCTCTGGACTCCCTAGCCATCGCGAAGTCACAGTAAGAGAGAAGGCGATGGAAAGCCCTAAGGAAAGCCAAAAGTTCTGGCTGATAAAGGCATTGATAAACACATAACTAATCAAGCTCAGTAATGCGAAAATAAATATCCACAGACAGCCAGAAGTCGATTTTTTAGTGCGATTCATCAAAATACCATCAAGTTGCAGCCACGAACGTCGCTATGGTCAAATCTACCCAAAATTTCGAAGCTACCATCCGGAAAACGTTTTCCTAAGTCTTGGGTAGCTATAAACGCACAAGAATTGATGTTGGCCAAATCGATCACATTAATGCCTCCGCTACGTCCTTCCAAAAAACATAGAGGATCTTCCGGATCGCGCGTTAAAACCTGCATCCAAGGGGGGCAGGTATATTTTCCGCCTCCGCTAGAATAGGCCTGAGAAAGCAGCTCTGTCATCCCATATTCGCTATGGATTCTATCTACCGAAAAGCCGTCCATCAAAATTTGATGCAGCTCCGATTTAATCATTTCTTTACGACGTCCCTTCATCCCCCCTGTCTCCATAACGATGGTATGTTTTAGCGCAAATGATTCGTCCTGAATAAGGTCTAATAAGGCGTAAGAAACCCCTAAGAGCAGGGTCTTTTGTTGCTTGGCTTCTAACAGTTGTAGTTGCTTTTTTAGGGATTTATGATCGTGTAAATAAAACCCGCTGGCTTTATTGTTTGTGGCATCGATTAGCGCCTGAGCCATATAGATCAAGGAAGAACCTTCGCGCTCTAAATAGGAAGGAAGTAGGGCCAGTATTGCCCAATCGGTAGGCGATCCGTAGCTGCGCTCGAACCCTCTAAAAAAGCTCTTTTCGTATATCGAAAGATCTACCACTTCGTGACGGCTTGGATGAGTCCCTGTGGTGCCACTGCTGTAGAAAACCATCTGGCTTTCTTGTGTGGTCTTTATGCTTCTGCGCTTGAATAACTCTATGGGTAAGAAGGGGATTTTTTGAAGTGAATCGACTTCTTGTGGCTTTACATTTAGGTGGTCACAAAACTCGCGGTAAGTGGCGATGTTTCGATATTGAAACCGAAATACCTCTATGGCCAGCGCTTTAAAGTCTGCTGGCGATTGAATTTGAAATATCCGGTCTGATAAATGCGCTGCTGTCACCCTCAAAAATAGCTAATTAATAGGCTTTCGAAACGGCTAGCGCTTCTATTATTTTTATCGTGGCCATCTTATGCGAAACTTTGGAATAAATCCTCTCCTTTCAGGAGAATCCTAAATGCTTAAACCAGTAAAAGAGGAGGTTATTTTTGGTTTAGCAACCCAATATATTTACTTTTATAAGGAGAACTACTTGTTTCTAAATCGTTACATAATAGTTAACATCCCTAAGGACCAAAGTTGGCAGGTGTTTTACTTGTTATATTTAACACCGCAATTATCAGAGGAACAAACATGAAGAAAAAAAACACCAAGATTCTATTGGTCGATGACGAGCCAGACATCCTGGAAATTATCGGATACAATTTAACTACAGAAGGGTACATAGTATTTACGGCAGAAAATGGTGTAGAAGCCATAGCAAAAGCCAAAAAACATCAGCCACATTTAATTATTTTGGACGTGATGATGCCCGAGATGGATGGTATAGAAGCCTGCGAAAAGATACGAGAGATCCCGAGTTTATCGGAAACAGTGATTACTTTCTTAACGGCTCGCGGAGAAGACTATTCGCAAGTTGCGGGTTTCGAGGCAGGCGCCGATGATTACATCACTAAGCCTATCAAGCCCAAAGTCTTGGTGAGCAAGGTAAAGGCATTATTGCGACGTTTTAAGACCAATGATGAAGCCGAAGGCAACATTAAGCTTGGGAATTTGGTGATCAACAGAGAAGAGTATAAAGTATTGAAGGGTAAGGAAGAACTTATTCTTCCGCGTAAAGAATTTGAACTCTTGGCCTTATTGGCCAGCAAGCCTGGGAAGGTTTTTAAACGAGAAGACATCTTAGATCGAGTTTGGGGAAGTGAAGTAGTCGTTGGCGGGCGAACCATAGATGTTCATATTCGAAAGTTGCGTGAGAAAATAGGAGACGAAAAGTTTAAAACCATAAAAGGCGTGGGCTATAAGTTTGTTCATTGATAAAAAATAGCATGACAAGGTTTAATAAACGGACATACCGTTTTGCGTTATTCACCTCTTTGGTATTAACTGCAACCCTAACACTCTTAATGGGTGTTTTTTTATATGTTCAAGGTAGTATCGATTATGGTATCTTGATTATCGGCGCATTATTGTGTTTTGTGACATCCTTTATCGTTATCCAGCATAGGGTCGAAAAATTTATCTACCAAAGGGTAAAGAACATCTATGACAACGTTAGTCTGTTGGATGCCAGCAGCTTCGATTCTCAACCGATCACCACAGATATGAAGACGCTAACCAAGGAGGTAGAGCGTTTTGCAGAAAACAAAAAACTCGAGATAGAAACCCTAAAGGTCCGAGAGAATTACCGGAAAGAATTTATGGGAAACATCTCCCACGAATTGAAGACCCCCTTGTTTACCGTACAGGGCTATATCTTAACCCTGCTCGATGGCGCCATGAAGGATAAAACCGTACGCCGAAAATATTTAATGCGGGCCAACAAAGGGGTAGAGCGACTTATCTATATCGTAAAGGACTTGGATATGATCACCAAACTAGAAGTAGGTGATTTAAACCTAAACTACGAAACTTTCAACATCATTGAACTGGTGCAAAATGTATTCGACCTGCTAGAGATGAAGGCTGCTAAAAAGGGCATTACCTTAACCTTCGACATAGACTATAATAAGAGCATTATGGTAAGGGCAGATCGCGAACGGATACAGCAGGTGCTCACCAATTTAGTGGAAAATTCTATCAAGTACGGAAGGATAGATGGCACGACAGAAGTAAGTATAGAAGATCTTATCCGCAATAAAGTAATCGTCCGGATTACAGACAATGGAGAAGGGATTGCCGAAGAACATATTCCGCGTTTATTCGAACGTTTTTTCCGAGTGGATAAAAGCGGGTCTCGAAAGGAAGGAGGTAGTGGTTTAGGCCTTGCTATCGTGAAGCATTTGGTCGATGCCCATAACGAAAAGATCTACGTAGAAAGCGAGTTTGGCGTAGGATCAGAATTCTCCTTTACCCTCGAGAAATCCAATTAAGCCATTGAGGTCATTATGCCTGCCAAAGCCTTTCAGTCCTTTGTACAATGATACCTCATTAAGCATATCTACTTTAAAATCTTTTTGTTTACTAAAAGGTGCGATTCCTTTTTCCTTCAGTCGTTTGGCCAAATATTCTTGCTCGTATTGTCCAGGAGTTGGGATAAAAAAGGCGTTTTTCTCTAAGACCGCTAAGTCCATCAAGGTGGTATAGCCAGATCGTGCAACGATCAAGCCGCTAGCGTTGATCGCATATTCGAGCTGTTTGGTGGTCATAAAGTTGACCACTTCTATAGCACCTTTCTTTGTTGTAGTTTGTTCTGCTTCTATCCGCCCTTGTATCAACAGGATCCTTTTGTCGCTGTCCTGGAGCTGCTCCATCAAGAGCTCTTCTAGCATGCTTCGCTGAGGTTCGGGTCCGGAGAGTAGTGCGATGATGTCGTACTCCACAGGCAACGCCTGTTTTTTCATTCGGCTCAGTAAACCCAAATAATGCGGTTTAAAACGAAGCTTGGTAGGATGGCCTAGTTTTCCGCTTAGATTGGTAGCCCCTTCTACATCTGGTACAAAACAGCGGTCGAATTTTCGAATGATCTTTTGGTGTAATTTGGAGCTCATTTTCGATGTGCTGCCAGAGAGTACATTGATTTGGTGGGTGATAAACGCAGAAGGCACATCTTTATGGTAAACCCCTAAGCGGTTATCGCTAATAATTCCATCGATTTGCCCATCTTCTACTAAAGCTTTTACCAATTTTCGCTCGCGCTTAGCAGTTTTATTTATTCCAGGAAGTTTAACTAACAGCTTAGCCTTAAAGTATTTGCCTTTTTTGGGATAACGAATGTCATAAGAGGGTAATTCGACATAGTCTAGGCCTGGAAATTCCTTTCGCAATAGTCGCAAGGATTCCCCGTCACTAGCAATGTACACCTTGTAAGAATAGCTTAGTAAACCTTTAATAATAGGGATACAGCGCGTGGCATGTCCAAGGCCCCAATTTAGAGGGGCAACTAATATCGTTTTGTGTCGGTTCACAAAGTTATTCTAAGATTTTGCGATAATAAACAAAGGTACGTAAAGAGGTCACGCTTTAATATTTCCTTAATTTTACGGAAATCTTAAAGTAGTATTAATTGGGCAGTAAAAACAAACTCAAACGCTTCAAAGAAAACGAATCCTTTGCCAATGTGGTGCAACCCACTCGGGAGGAAGTAACTAGTGGAGCCTTTCCGTTAAAAGGCATATGGGCTAGGGAATTTTTTAAGAATGACAAGCCCATTGTGCTCGAGTTAGGCTGCGGAAAGGGAGAGTACACAGTACATTTGGCGCGCAAGTATCCGGAGAAGAACTTTATCGGGGTGGACATCAAAGGAGCTCGTTTTTGGAGAGGCGCAAAAACCGCCATAGAAGAAGACCTGTCCAATGCTGCCTTTTTACGTACACAAATAGAACTGATAGATCAATGCTTTGGTCCTGAGGAAGTTTCGGAAATCTGGATCACCTTTCCAGATCCTCAAATAAAATACAAACGCACCAAGCATCGTCTAACCAATATGAGATTTTTGGATCGGTACCGTAACATTTTACAGCCTTCAGGCGTCGTACACTTAAAGACGGATAGCGAATTTATGCATGGGTATACCCTGGGGTTGCTGCATGGTTTGGGAGAAGAATTGGAATATGCAAACCACGATGTTTACAATAGCGATGGGGTGCCAGAGGAAGTAACCTCTGTACAGACCTTTTACGAATCTCAGTATTTAGAAAAAGATAAAAAGATCACCTATTGCCGCTTCAAGTTAAGACCGAATTAATTGTGTAACTTGCTTTACAAACCAACCAAATGTCGATACTGACCAACTTTGCCATCGGTTTTTTGGCAGCATTGATCGGGGTAATTCCTCCGGGATTGCTCAATATGTCTGCGGCGAAGATCAGTATGAAGGATGGCAGCAAAAGTGCCATGCTCTTTTCGCTAGGGGTTGGAGTTACGGTCTGTATCCAAACGTATATCGCCTTGCTGTTTGCTCGTTATCTGGATGGCAATCCGGAGGTGGTCGAAATTCTTCAACAAGTAGGGGCCGGGATCTTTTTATGCATCACCATCTACTTCTTTTTTATCGCTAAAGATTCCAGGAGAGAAGTGCCTAGCCACGTAAAGTATTCTAAGACCAATCGCTTCTTTTATGGGATGCTCTTGGCTATGCTTAATGTTTTGCCTTTGCCCTATTGGGTCTATATAAGTATTACATTTTCTTCTTTTGGCTGGTTTTCTTTTGAACAGCCCGAACTATGGTCTACGGTTATAGCATCTGGGCTTGGAACCATCGCCATGTTGGGAATCTATGTGGTTCTGTTTAAAGAAAAACAAGAGAAGAAATTGTTTAATGTAAACATGAACTACATCATCGGTTTTCTAACACTGGTTATTACCGTGATCACGTTTATTAAAATATTAAACAACCTCTGATGGCAGAGCAAGAAGGCTTTTTTAAGCGAGTCTACCTGGTAGCCAAACAAATTCCACCCGGAAGGGTAACTTCTTACGGTGCGATTGCTCGTTTTTTGGGATCGGCTGGCAGTGCCCGTATGGTGGGCTGGGCCATGAATGCTTCTCATGGCGATCCGGATGTGCCCGCGCATAGAGTCGTTAATAGAAATGGCCTGCTTAGTGGGAAGCATCATTTTCAGGGCAGCAACCTAATGCAACAATTATTAGAGAGCGAAGGAGTGGAGGTAGAAAACCATCAGGTTGTCTATTTCGAAAAGTTGTTTTGGGACCCTTCAGATGCCTTGGATTCGCTCTAAGAATCGCGCTTTTTCAATTTTTTAATCCGACGAATGGTTTTATATTGCGAAGGCTTTTCGACTATACTATGAAATTTCAATTATTCGTTTGTCTCTGCTTACTTAGCAGTGTACTTGCCGCCCAGGATCTACAACGAGCTGTCTTGGCTTCTGGCGGAGGGTCCTATATTGTCGAAACAGCAGATGCTACTTATTATGTTTCACAAACCATAGGTCAATCTGGAGCCATAGGCACAATTGGACAAGATGGTGTTCGCCTAAGACAAGGCTTTCAACAACCACCTTTGATGTTAATCTCAAGTCCAGAAGATAAGACGGACTTGGCTGCTAAACTCTATCCTAACCCGGTTCAATATCAATTAAACATACAATTGTTGGGTAACTTAACTGGTCAGTTAGAGTTTCAGCTATTCGACACTACAGGAAAGCTCGTGAGGGAAGTTACCTATCCACTAAACCGGGAGATTAGTGTAGATCTTAGCGATCTTGCGTCGGGCGTTTATTTGGTGCGGCTTCAGCATCAGGAGAAATTGTTCACATCAAGAATCATCAAGAATTAAAAACAACCTTATGAAATACCGCCTTTGTTCCATCCTTTTAGTTTTTTGCCTTAGCAGCACGATGATGCAAGCGCAAGAAGTGACTATCGAGGCCGGGAAATCCATTACCTCTTTCGATTTTCAGGATGTATTGTTCGGGGAGTTGGAATCGCTTCAATCTACAAATCAGAACTTTATAGAAATGGGATATCGTGCCAATTTAATCGGTGACGGATTCCAGTGGATTGCCGGATTGGGCGTTCATAGTTATGGGGCCATAGGAAACGATCAGAACAACTATTTGGCCTGGGAGACTACCTATTTAGGAATCTTTGCTGGGTTGGATTTGCCAGTGATAAGGTCGAAGGCGTTTTCTTTTCACCTTAAAGGGGTTATCGCTCCAGAATTTATGATTCAAGGGACTCAAACCTTGAATAACCAGGTGATTAAAATAGTTGGAGAAGAAGATTTTGATACGCCTTTCTTATTTTTAAGAGGCGCGGCTAGTTTCGAATATAAATTTACAGATACCATAGGCGCTTTTTTCCAATATAGGTTTGGGAGAGGCTCGCAAATGAGCAAAAGTGACGATGGCGCAGAACTGGATTATACTTCTAACGATTTTGGATTGGGATTGATTTTTTCTCTTGCCTCCAACTAAGCTGAAGTGGTTTATTAATTGATATGATATGAAAAAGAAAATTATAACCTTGTTTATGATGGCTATCGGACTTTTGGCCATGGCCCAGAAGGAAGGAATCAGTTATCAGGCCGTTATCATTAACCCAGACGAACAACAATTACCGGGCATTGACGCCCCAGGTACTGTCTTGGCCGAGACCGAAGTGCAACTTCGTTTTTCGATTTTGGACGAGACAAATAATGTTGAATATCAAGAAGAGATACAAACCACTACAGATGCTTATGGGATGGTCAACGTCCTTATCGGCACGGGTATACCGGTCGGAGATGCTGGTTTCACCCAGATAAAATGGGGAGGCGCTTTTAAGAGCCTATACGTAGAATTGGATTTACAAAGAGGTGGAGGTTATACTTATTTAGGCGTACAGGGATTGACATATATTCCCTATGCCCAGCACAGAGATATCAATGCCAGTGGCGACTTAACCGTCGATGGTAATACCACTTTTAATGGGGATTTAGTAATCGAAGGACTCACCGTATTTAATGATGATATCGAAGTATTGGGCGACCTGAATATCGGGGACGATTTGGAAGTAGCAGATCGGTTAACCGTTTTGGGACGTACAGAATTACGCGATCAGGTTACCGTAGATGGTGATGCCATCCTCAACCAGAACCTTCAACTGACCAATGGGAATACCACTCTAAATGGACTTTTGGACGTTAGCGGAGTTACCACCTTAGGCAACGACTTAGAAGTTGAAGGCTTAGGTCGTTTTGCCAGTAATGTGGTGGTGGAAGGAGCCCAAACCGTTGGTGGAAATCAAATCATCGGTGGGGGTCAGACAATAATTAATAATGTTATTGTAGGTGGGCAAATAGAGATAGATGAGCGCTTAATCGTTGGTGGAGATAGTATATTAAACAACGACCTAGATGTGACCAATGGAAATACCACGCTTAATGGACTTTTGGATGTGCAAAGCGATACTACCATTGGAGGAGATGTCTTTATCAGCGGTGTAACGACTATCGATAACGCGCTGAACGTAAGCGGGAACACGGACATAGATGGGACGCTTAATGTTGGACTTAAAGCTACTATGGAGAGTGCTCTGGAAGTATTTGGTCAAACCACTATAAACAACTCTTTTAAGGTAGAAGGAGCAAACCTTGCTCAATTTGGAAACGATATCGTTGTTTTAGGAAACTCCAACTTGGAAGGGCCTTTAAATGTACTTAATACGTCTTCTACAGATTTAAGCGGAACTCTACATGTGGTAAAGACCGCTCAGTTTGATGACGATGTGGTGATCGATGGCATGCTTACGGTTAATAACAACTTTACAATGACCAACATGAGTGTGAGCGGCGTGGGTACCTTGGCGGGGAATCATGTTGCCTTGTTCGAAAGTACGGCCGCGAGCGGTGGGGATGGAGTAGCCATTCGTATCGGCGAAGGCACTTTAAATAGCACTAATCAATTTGTTACGTTTCTCGGTGCCGAGAATCATGTGGCGGGACGTATTTCTAGTTTCGACCTTACCGATGAACTTCCGGAGCAATCTGGGTTGGATACCGAGAATCTAAATCAAGGTGTGGTTTATGGCTCTAGAGGAGCAGACTACGCCGAATGGTTGGAAAAAGAAGACCCTAGCCTTGATTTTAAAGTTGGAGAGGTCGTTGGGGTACATGGTGGAAAGATCTCGCGCATTACTGCAGGAGCAGATCATGTACTCACCATTAGTATGGCCCCGATTGTTTTGGGGAATATGCCAGATGCAGATCGCAAGCAAGACTTCGAGAAAGTTGGCTTTTTAGGGCAGGTTCCTGCGTTGGTAAGTGGAAAAGTACAAGTAGGAGATTACATTTTGGCTTCTGGGAAAAACGATGGCTTAGCCGTTGCTGTAGCAGCAGACCTTATAAACTTGGACAACATGGACCGCATCATCGGGAAGGCATGGAGTGCTTCTTCGCAATCTAATCCCAAGCTAATCAATGTTTCTGTTGGCTTAAAGACCGGCGAATGGGTACAGTTGATTAAATCTCAGGACCAGCGTTTGAAGAACATGGAAGATCGATTGAACGAGCTAAATCTAATCCAACAGCGCCTAGAGAAGCTAGAATTAAAGATGGATTCTACGGACACTAATTAATAGCTTTCTCAAATTTTTTATAACCGGAGCCATCGCTCCGGTTTTTTGTTTTTAGAAGGTATTTTGTTCGCCCCAAAAGGACGTTAAAGCTTTACTTAGCCCGTACTAAAGCCTTATATTTGCACTTTAGAATCAATCTAATTAATAAAATATGGCGATCAAAAAGCAGGATGTACTACAAGCTTTATCCGAGATTACTGTGGCAGGTGCTGGGCAGAA